>Ga0075421_100006258_pt1 | contig 14489 bp, 10 predicted proteins | sample SoiMetdeltSBSDD5_FD_75292 | JGI IMG/M metagenome (GOLD analysis project Ga0075421, IMG submission 75292) | Bulk soil microbial communities from a Populus tree surrounding site in Tennessee, USA - Soil MetaG P. deltoides SBSDD5 | ecosystem: Environmental > Terrestrial > Soil > Tree plantation...
GACCTCGACCTTACGATTGCAGTCGGTGAATTGCCACTCAGCCTCAAGCAATGGATCACCATTGCGAGGGCCCTTCTCACCAACCCGAAGGTTCTCATCCTCGACGAGTCCTCCGCAGCGCTCGATTTCGAGTCGACCGAGCGGCTGTTTCGCAAGATGCGGCAGCTCAAGAAGGCGGGGGCAACCATCCTGATCGTGACGCATCGGATTGCCGAGCTCATTCGGATCGCCGACCGCGCGACCGTGCTACGGGATGGCATGGATGTCGGATGCCTGACAAAAGAAGAGATCACCGAACATCGCATCATGGAATTGATTGCCGGCCCCGAGCGGGAACGATCGCTGCACGACCAAACCTTCGCGGAAAGGCTGAGCCCCACCCCAATTCTCCGCGTCGAGCAGGGCCGCATCTGGCACGATGCCGGTACACTGAACTTCACGCTCTACCCGGGAGAGATCGTTGGAATCACCGGACTTGACGGACAGGGCCAGGCCGATTTCGTCCGCTGCCTCGCCGGTGTTCAGGAGCTGGTGTCGGGTCGCATCACCTTGCTTGAAGGGAAGGTTGCTCACGAGCTGAGTACCTTGACCTCGGCCCGAATGCTCGACATCAGCTATGTCAGCGGCGACCGGAAGAAGGAAGGCATCTTCCCGAACCTCAGCATTTTCGAGAACGTGCTCCTGCCCGTCTATCGGGAGTATCGGCTGGCCGGCGTTTTGAACCTGATCAATCGCTCCAAACTGCAACCGGTTTTCGATTGGGAATCGGGAAAGCTTGCCGTGAAGATGGGCAGCGAGGACGATCTGATCACGTCGCTCTCGGGCGGCAACCAGCAAAAGGTTCTGATTGCGCGATCCTTCGCCGAAAAACCGGAAGTCCTGGTTCTCAATGACCCGGCGCGCGGCATCGACGTGAGTGCAAAGCTCGATCTCTACCGTAATCTCAGGGAGTTCGCGTCGCGCGGAAAAGCGGTGGTCTTCCTCTCGAGCGAGATCGAGGAGTTCCTCAATCTCTGCACCCGCGTGCTGGTGTTTCGCAATGGCGTGGTCTCCTCCGAGTTCGATCCACCGTTCGATGGGCATGTGCTGCTCAATGCGATGTTCGGCCGACGCGCGACGGCCGCCTTGCCCGGCGAGGCAGGCGGTGAACCGGACGGGACCGAGGCTCCGCCACCGAGCGCGCCGCCCCGCGCTTTCGAAAACGGCAGGCCGGTGCCAAGGCCGATCAGCCCACCTTCCCCGTCGCCCGCTGCCGTCGCCGAGCCGCGTGTCTTCGAGCTGCAGTGCCCGGACATACCGCCGGGCTCGATCATCCCCGAACGTTACGCGGAAGACAGCAGGATCTCACCAAGGCTCCTGTGGTCCGGCGTGCCGGAAGGTACTTTAAGTCTCGCCGTCAGCATCACCGACCCGGACCTTCCCTCCGAGTTCAAGTTTCCTCGGGCCTTCGCTCACTGGTTGGTCCATGATATCCCCTCGCAGGTCCGCGAGCTTCCAGAGGGCGCAAGCCGAACCGCACTGATGCCGGCGCCGGCGCGCGAGCTCAACAGCGACTTCGCTACCTTAGAGATCCCGGGCTTCGGGCGAGGTTATGGAGGCCCCTGGCCGCCCGACCGACGTCACCGCTATGTGTTCAGGCTCTATGCCCTGAAGGTCGAACGTCTGGAAATGCGAGACACGGCCACTCTCGAAGATTTCTCCGCAGCAGTCCTGCCCGTCACCATCGATACCGCTTCCTTCGTTGCCTATTACGGCCCAGCGACCAAACCTCTGCCCAGCTAATGGATATGCCATGCGCCAACATTTCAGGAGGACAGCATGACCCGAATTGGAAGCCGCAAGAGTTTCGATCTCGAATGGATCGAACGGTGGGCACGTCAAGTGAATGATGACCGCATTCTGCCGGTCATCGGGCGGTTCTTCAATGGCAAGTTCGTCCTGGGGGTCGATGAGACGGACTATCTGATCGAGGTTCGCGGCGGCAAGGTGCAACGTATCGCAGAGGGCCTCGCGCCGAACGACTTGGGCTTCGACTTCGCGCTTCGGGCCGCCAGCAGCGCCTGGGCAAAGTTCGCCCAGCAAGTCCCGCCACCGATGTTCAACGACATCTGGGCCATGGCGCATCCGCTGCATGGGCACCTCAGGATTGACGGCAACACTCTGCCATTTTGGCAAAACCTTCGGGCGTTGACCCGCATGCTATCGCTGATGCGACAAGTCTGAGCGACAGGAGGAAATCGTGAACCAGCATGATCCAATCGTCGGGCGCTATGTCTATGTGCAGTGCGAAGGGAAGACTTACCGCACCTATTACGAAGAGAACGGCGAAGGCATTCCCATGGTGTGCTTGCACACCGCCGGCACCGATAACCGCCAGTACCGTCACCAACTCTGCGACCCCGACTTCACGCAGAACTATCGGGTGATAGCCTTCGACATGCCGTGGCATGGCAAATCACTGCCACCGTCAGATTTCTACATGAATGAAGACGAGTACAAGCTTACGGCCAAATTCTACGCCGATTTCATCGTCGCGTTCTGCCATGCGCTGGAACTGAAAAAGCCGGTGATCATGGGTCAGTCGATGGGCGGCAATGTCTGCCTGTCGCTTGCGTTGCGCTACGAGCACGAGTTCAGCGCGTTGATTGCGCTCGAAGCCTGCGACTATTCGCCGGGCTGGTGGATCGAGCCGCTTCACCATCCGCATATTCACGGCGGGGAGGTGGTGGCGACCTCCATCTTCGGCCTGATGTCGCCTGAGAGCCCCGACCAGTATCGCTGGGAAACCTGGTGGTACTACGCCCAAGGCGGTCCCGGCATCTTCAAGGGCGATCTCTATTTTTACAGCGTAGACTCCGACTTTCGAAACCAGGTGCAAAAGATCTCCGGCAAGGTTCCGATCTTTTTCCTCACAGGCGATTACGACTTCGCCTGCACCCCGGAAATGACCGAACGGACCGCCGAGAAGGTGAAGAATGCCGAATGCATCATCTTCAGCGGCGGCCATTTCCCGACGTCGGAAGATCCGGTCAAATTCAAGGAGGTCATCACCCCCGTCCTCAAGAAAATCCTGCAGCTCGATCCCGAGCGGCGCGGCCAAGCAGCAGGTTTTGCCAGCCGCACGAATGTGACGGAGCTGCGCTCGAGCGGGAGCCAGCGTCCGGCGGCAGGCCGCCGGGTCATCGAGCTCTAAGGCGTGGAACCTGCAAGATGAGATGATGGACGCTGCGTGCCGCCATGTCGGAGAGTAGAGCACAGAACACCTATCTGCTGATACCGATCGTGCTGCTCAGCATCCTGGCAAGCACTGCCGCCGTCCGTGGCCCAAGCATCCTTTCTCTATCGGGGTTCGGCAGCGCCATCATCGTCGCGGCACCTCTCATCCTGGCGACCTACGCCTTGATGTCCGTCGCCATCGCCGGGCGAGGAACGGTCGATCTGGCCGTTGGCCCGCTGCTGGCATTCATCAATGTCTCGCTTGTAACCCTCAACGGCCTCGGCATCATTACCTCGCCAATCGCCGTCTTCATCGTCGCCCTGGGGATCGGAATCATCTACCAGGTCCTGTTCGCGCTCGCGATCATTGTCGTCCGGGTTCAGCCGATCATCGTTGCCCTTAGTGGCTTCCTGGCGCTTTCCGGCATCAATCGCATCATCCTGCCGCGTCCGGGAGGAGTGGCGCCGGAATGGATGGCTTCCTGGGGACTCGGCAATACGATTTTCTCACCGATCCTGCTCATCCTCATCCTGGCGACTGCCGGCTGGCTGCTGTTCACCTTGTCGCCGTTCTACAAACATCTGCGGGCAATGGGCTATGACGAACGGGCTGCCTTCACGAGCGGCGTACGCATCAATCTGGTCCGTGTCGGCGCGCACATCATTGCCGGAGTCTTCGTCGGCCTGGGGGCCATCTGCTACACCGCCCTCATCGCGTCGGGAGATCCTACGCAGGGCACGACCATGTCGCTGACCGCGGTGACGGCAGTGGTTCTCGGCGGAGTCAGTCTGTCCGGTGGACGCGGCAGCGTCATCGGCGCGCTGCTTGGAGCCATCAACCTCTTTCTCGTCGGCTACGTTCTGGCGACGTTCAACTTCGGCGCCGTGCAGGCATTCGTGACCCAGCTCTTCTACGGTCTCATCCTCATCCTGTCGTTGCTGTTGACCCTGCTTATTCCCATCATTGGCCGTTACATCCATTTTGTTTCGCCTTTCGCCGCCTTCATGGTTCTTGGCGTGATTGTCGCCGGCATCATGCTCCAGGTGAGCACGTCTGGATCCTTCACCACTGCGCCGCAGGTCGCCGGATCGAGCTCGGGTCCGGCAGGCGATCTCCTGACCCGTTTCTTCATCCTGCCGCCGACATCCGATCCTCAGGCCTGGTCACTTGCCGTTTCACCCTGGTCACCTGCTCTGCTCCTGACGGGCGCCATCCTTCTGCTTATGACCTTGGTGTTCCGCATGATGGTCGTCGAAGCGACTTCACATCGGTTCGGGATTTTCGGGCATGTCTTCGCGGGAGGGCTCGTCGTCCTGCTGCTGATCGCCGTCTACATCCTCTCAGGTCCTGTCATGTCCGCGACAGGAGGTCCTGCACCTTGACCAACCCCGACCAAGCGCCTCCCCAATTCAGCACGGTCGTGCCGCGATCGATGTCCATCATCGTGCTCAATCTTGCGATCGCGCTGATCGTCTCGGGCATCGGTTTCGGCCTGGGTTTCGCGCAAGGGCTGCCAGCGCAGACGGTGCTGCTTTACACCGCCGTCTCGGTCGCGGTGATCTTCTGGGTGACCAACTACACCGTAGCGATCTTCGAGAACCGCATCGCCAGCCGGCCGGACGCCGAGACCGAGTTGGCGGATGCCCGCAGCAGTCCCCTGGCACTACGATCGATCTGGTCGAGAAACCGCGTTCTCATCATTGCCATGGCGCTGTTGCTGCTCGTCTACCTTCTGCTGACGGCGACAATTCCAGCCTTTCGCACGCTGAGCAATCTCCTGGCTTTCCTCGTCCTCGAGGTCATCCTGGTCTTTGCATTCAAAATTTCGAGCGCCTTCATCCATGGGCGGAGCGCGTTCATCGGCCTCATCGTACTCGTGGCCCTGATCGTCATCAGTGCCTTCACCATCAAGGGATTCCTGTCGCCGACCAACATCAAGGCCGTATTGCTCTTTGCATCATTTCTCGGCATCGCCTGTGTCGGTCAGACGCTTGTCGCTCTCATGGGCGGTCTCGATCTCTCCATACCCTTCATCATCGGAACATCCAATATCGGCCTCCTTTACCTCATCGGGCTCGGTGTCCCGCCATGGCTTGCCTTTCTGATGGTCATCGCGATCGGCGCCGGGATCGGTTTTCTCAACGGAGTCCTGACCTACCGGCTGCAAGGGCAGGCTCTCATCCTCACCCTCGGAATGGGCTTCGCAGTCGCCGGATTGGTTCAGATTCTGACGAGCATCGGCTCGGCGTTCAGCGGCAACGTCTTCGGGACCGTGCCACCATGGCTTCAGAATCTTGCGGCGATGAACGGCAGGACATTCGGTCTTGCAGTTCCGCCGACGATCCTGCTCTGGATCCTGATCGCGGTTCTGGTGATTGCCGGACTTCGCTACTCAGCATATGGCCGATACATCTATGCCATCGGCGGCAATCGCCGTTCAGCGCGCCTCATCGGAGTGTCCGAGTTCAAATACTGGACGCTCGCCTACACTTTGAGTGGAGGCTTCGCGGCGCTGACAGGTGCGCTGCTGCTTGGCTGGAGTGGCGGTGGATTCATCGGCGTCGGAGATCCTTACCTGTTCACCACGCTTGCTGCGGTGGTGATCGGCGGCACATCGCTGGCGGGCGGCTATGGTGGCTATGGCTTCACAGTCATCGGTGTCCTCGTGCTGCAGGTTCTCAGCTCGTTCCTGATCGGCATCGGTCTCAAATATGAGTGGCAGCAATTCATCTTCGGTCTCCTGATTTTGCCGATGGTCGCCCTTTACGGGCGCTCGCCTCATATCAGATCGCAAGTATAGGGAGCTTGAATGTTCGGATCGATCATTCAGTCCAACGATATCGTCGGAGCATCCCTCGCAATCGCCACCATTGCGACCATCAGCTGCGCTGTGTTGATATTTCTCGGTTTGACCTGGTCGAATGAGAGATGGCGCCTGCCGGTCGCATTGGCGGGCTCGGCTCTGCTGGCGGCGGCGCTGCAATATGTCGATGCCTCCCATGTGTGGCTCGCCACCCAGAAGATGACATCCGCACACCGTTATTCCGCATGGTTCGTCGTTTCGCCCTTGCAGGTCGCCAGCGTCTATTTCATGGCAAATGCGGTCGGCTTCGTCCCGTCCGGAGTTTTCTGGCGGACCGTCGTCGCGGCGTTCCTCATGGTGCTATGCCGCTATCTCGGCGAAGCCGGCGTGTTCAATCCCACACTCGGCATTCTGCTGTCCATCGCCTTCTGGCTCTACATTCTTGGCGAGATGTATTTCGGGCGGATGAGCGATGTCATTCAGGCTGCCGATCGGCCGGTGAGGATCGGCTACTTCTGGATCAGGCTCATCATGACCATAGGATGGGCAATCTATCCGATCCTCTCTTTCGTCGACGTCGTGATCGGGGTCGGTCACGTGGCCCCAGTCATCACGCTCTATACCATCGCCGATCTCGTCAATCTCGTAGCGCTGTCGCTGACAGTGCTGGCCATCGCCGGGAGGGAGCAGTACCGACCATGAGCTCCTTCACCATCGTCCGGTGTGGTTGCAACTCTCGGAGGATATGCAAATGACCGGGACCGACGCAATTGCCATCATCATCCTGCTGACGATCCTGATCGCGATCGGCGTTTATCTGCTGCATTGGCTCTACCGCCACTCGTCCAAGGACCAGGCATTCGTACGCACCGGTTCGGGCGGCGAAAAGGTCGTGATCGGCGGCGGCGCCCTGGTCATTCCGATCATTCACGACATCACGCTCGTGAACATGAGCGCCATTCCGGTGGACGTTCGCCGCGTCGGCGAGGGTTCGCTGATCACCAAGAACAAGATGCGAGTCGATGTGATCGCCGAGTTTTTCGTGCGTGTCATACCGACCAGCGAGAAGGTCTCGCTCGCCGCCAGGACCTTTGGCAATCGCACTGGATCGCCGGATCAGCTGAGGGATGTCGTCCAAAGCCGATTTGTCGATGCGATGGCTATCGTCGCCGCCTCGATGACCATGGAGGAGATCCATTCCCGCCGGATGGAGTTCATGTCCCAGGTGGCCGAGCTTGCAGCCCGCACACTCGCCTCAAACGGATTGGAGCTCGAGAATGCCTCGCTGATCAGCCTCAATCAGACCGACATTTCAGTGTTCAACCCGTCGAATGCCTTCGATGCCGAAGGTCTGACCCAGCTGACGCAACAAATCGAGGAGCGTCGGAAGCTCCGCAACCGGATCGAGAACGACACCCGACTCGATATCAAGCTGAAGGATTACGAGACCGAGCAGCGCGCGATCGAGATCGACCGTGATCTCGAATATGCCCGAATCGACCAGTCGCGGGATATCGAGGCACGCCGTGCTGCGCAATTGGCGGCAATCGAGGAAGAACGGTCCAGTTCAGCGATCAGCATCAGCACCGCCAAGATCCGAGCAGAGCAGGAAGCCGAACGGATTCGCATCAGCAAGGACCGAGTCGTCGACACAGAGCGGATCAACAGCCAGACGGAGATCAGGCTTCTCGAGATCGATCGGCACAGGGACAACGAGCTCCGCTCAATCGAATCGGCGAAATCGATCGACACCCAGCGCATCCTTTCGAGACAGGAGGTCGAGGCACAGCGGATCGAGAACGACCGCAAGGTAAAGGAGTTCGAGATACGCTCGAAGCAGGACGTTTCAATGATCGAGGCGGACGCCCAGGCGGCGGTCGACCGAAATCGTCTGGAAAGCGAGAAGACGGTCGAGGAGAACCGCATCGCGATCGAGCGAACGATCGAATCGCTCGAGGTCGAGAAGGATCGGGAACTGCGCGTCATCAATGAGTCGGCCGCTGCCGAGAAGGAAAAGGCGGCAATCCTCAGGAGCTATGATGTCGATCTCGAGCGCATCAGGAAGAAGGAGGAGATCGCCAAGCTGGAGATTGCCAAGAACGAGCAGGTCAAGCTCGCCGAATCCAGCGCATTGCGCAAGATCGAGGACGCGGCGATTGTCGTAAACCGCGAGCTTGAAGAGCTCCGCGTCGCCGCCCGCAAATATATCGAGGCATTCGAGATCGAGAAGAACAAGGAGATCGAGATCGTCGACAAGGAGCGGCTGATCGCCGTCATCAACAAATCGGTCGAGGAAGCCTTTGCCAAGGCAGATGAAGCCAAGGCCATGAAAACCCTGGCTGCGATCGAGGAAGAGGTCATTTCGGCACGGCAGGAGGAGGCGGCGAATCGCTCCAAGCGCATCGAGTTGATCGAGGCAGCGGCGAAGACCGAGCGTGAAGCCTTGCGCGTTGTCTCGCAGGCACGAGCCGAGAAGGAGGCGAGCGAGCAGCGTGCCTTGGCCGAGATCGCCCAGGCCAACGCGGCTGCGGTGCGTTACGAGAAGGATGCCGAGGGTCAGACCCAGCTCAACGCCGCGGAGAACATGCGATCGGATGCGGCGCGCCGGAGCGCGATTTACGAGAACCTGGTCCGGAACCTTCCTGACATCATCCGGGAAACGGTGAAACCGATGGAGAATATCGAGTCGATCAAGATCCTCCAGGTCGATGGCGTGCCCGGCATCAACAGCCCCTCCGAGCTCAATGGCGGCGGTGCCGGGAATGGTCACGGCGGGGGCGAGGGGCCGAATATGACGGACCGGGTTGTCAGCTCGGCCATGAAGTACCGTACTCAGGTCGCCTTTGTGGATGGCCTGATGAAGGAGCTTGGCCTGCCGCTGGAGAACATCGGCAGTGCCGGAGGCATGTCCTTCCGCAACTTTCAACCACCCGAGAAATCAGCTGGTGCGACACGTCGGGTCGGCAAGTCAACGAAAGACGATGAATGAGCGATGACGGGTGGAAACGTCGATGAGTGACCCGGAAATGCGCGCACTCGACCGCCATTCGCTGGCGATGACCATCTGGCTGTGCTGTGGCTTTGTCGCGGCCGCGTGCTTCAGCTACGGCTTCGGCGCCGGTGGCATTTTGTTCGTCGCTTGGGGCTTCAGCGTCATTCTTGCAGGCTTCATCGCGCACATCATTGTCAATGCCGTCTATGATGCCTATTTCACGTCCCGGGAGCTCGCCCTCGGCCTCATCGCCTATGCCGTCGCCCTTGTGAGCTTCGGACTGGCGCTTCTCCTGTTGCACGATTTCGCGCGACGCCAGTTTCTGCCGGTCAGCCTGGGGTTGATCATCGTTCCTGCCGTCGTGATCTTCTACATGATCGTTCATTTCGGCGTCCGCCGTACCTTCGAGTCCTTCGATGTGATCCGCCGATTCAGTCGTTCGAACCGGAGTGCGTCATGACGGAACTGCTGGCAATTGCGCTCGGCATCCTCCTCGCTTACGCGCTTTACATCGCGGTGCAATGCACCAGGCATGATCCGAACGGTGAAAGCCATCTTCTTGCCGCGGCGAGTCTTCCGACTTGGACCTATGTCTTCGCCGCAAGCGGCATAGCTGTTTCGGCGCTTGGCATCCCCGATCACCTCCGGCTCCTCTCCTTCTACGGATTCCAGCGCAATCAGCTGGTGCTTGGTCTCATCATTGTCGCGCTCACCGGGACGCTTTTCCAAAGGCGCTTAACGATTGCCGCCCGGATCGTCGGTGCCAGGACGGTCGGTGAACTGTTCGGCGTCTATTATCAGAGCACAACCATTCGGCTCTATCTCCTGTTGCTGACATTCCTCTTCGCCGTACCTTTCGCTGCCGCCGCCTTGACAGAAGCGGGAATGCTCCTGTCGGCGACCACAGGCCACTTGCCCGTGGTACCCTCGATTGCGGCAATCGCCATCTTTCTCTTTCTCTTCTCGGCCATCGGCGGCTGGCGCGCCGTCATCTATGTCACGGCCGCCTTCTCGGCTCTGCTCCTCGTTCTGATGATCTTCATCTCTGGCTTCTCCGCCGCGGTCTTCGACCAGCTCGCGGTACTCTCACGGAGTGGCACGACTCAACCCGGAGGAATTCTGACCGACGCCATTCCTGGCGTCATTCAGCTGGTGCGCGGGGTCGGCAAAGAAGCGCCGCAAGGCGGCTTGTGGACCACCGCTGCAGCGGCGTCCTTCGCGATTGCAGCGATCGGAATCGTTCTAAGTCCGGGGTTCGGTTTCCTCGGATTGACCACGCGCACGCGGCGCGGCTTTGCCTTCAGCCAGGTCTGGATCTTGGCGGCACTCGCCGCCGGCACGCTGCTGTTCCTTGGCCCCATCATCGGTGCCGAGATGGTTGCAAGCGCTTCTTCTGCGCCAACCTCGCCCGGGGACACGTCCTTTGGCCCACTCACCGGGCGACTGGCGCGTGCCGATGAGCTGGTCGCCATATGTCTTGTCGTCATGCTGATCGTCTCGCTCCTGATAACCGTCGGCTTCTTCACCGCATCCGGCGCCTCCATCTTCACGACCGAGCTTGTGGACAGATATTTCGTTCCAGGCATGATTGGCAGCGAGAGACGTCTGGCGGCCCGCATTGCGCTCGCGGCAATCTGCTTCACCGCAACTTTGCTCGCCTGCTTCCTGCCGATCACCACCGCCATCGTGTCCTCGACGACCCTCAGCCTGTCAGCACAGCTGCTGCCTGCCTTCCTCGGGGTATGCTGGCTCCGCTGGATCAGCCGCAGCGCGGTGATCGCCGGACTGATCGTGGGGTCTCTTCTCGTGATCTTCACCGAACCTCCAGGCCTCGTCCTGTTCGACCGGCTCTTTGTCGAACTTCCCTGGGGACGCTGGCCACTGACCATCCATTCCGCCGCCTGGGGACTGCCGTTCAATCTTGCAGCTTGCCTGATCGTATCACTATGGACCCGCAACGATGTGGAGCACCGGCATCGCGACCAGCTCCACGACATCTATCTGCGCGACGACTGGATTGCATTCGGTGGGCGCGCAGCACGCGGGGCCAAGTGGTCGCTGCCTCTTCTCTGGAGCTTTTTCGCTCTCGGTCCCGGAGCGATCCTCGGAAACACTTTTTTCAGCCGCCCGATCTTCATCGACAAGGATGCATCGCTCGGCGTGCCGTCACTTTGGGTATGGCAGGCCATCTTCTGGATTGCCGGCGTGCTGCTCGTCTGGTGGCTTGCCTATCGGGTGCGTCTGTCGATCGTCGATGTGAGCTCCGTACGGACCAGAACGCTGGCGGGAAGGCAGTGGAGCGCCGGGGGTTCGTTGCAGCCAAAGTGGATCGAAGTCTCGCTCGCGCGCCTGGCGCGACGCGAAAACATTGCACGATAGGGTGAAGGCAGCGCCGTGAGTGTGGAACCGCCCAACATCGACATGAAACGGCTGAAGTACTTCATCGCCGTCTGCAACAATGGTGGCTTTTCACGGGCAGCAAGCGCCATCGGCATCGCCCAGCCCGCCCTCACGCGTCAGATCAAGCTCCTCGAGAAGCAGATCGGACTGCCGCTGATCACTCGCACCAGACAGGGCGCGGCGCCGACGGAGGAAGGAAAATACCTTCTCGCGAGGGCGGTGGAGCATGTGGAAAGCCTCGAGAGCATGTTGCGTGAGGTGAAACACAAGTTTTCCAAGCTCAATGGACAGGTGGTTCTGGGGATTTGTCCGACGATTTCACCGCTCTTCCTCGACGATCTTAAGACCTATCTGGCGGCGAGCAGCCCAAATTTGAAGCTGTCGGTCATCGAAGCCTATAGCGGGGATCTCAAGAACCTGATGAAGAACAAGCGGCTGGATCTGGCCCTCACCTACAAACCCAGCGAACCCACCGGCATGCGAGTCATCGAGCTGTTATCCGAAAAGCTGGTTCTCGTTTCATGCTACATGGCGAACGCACAGCGGCGGAGCTACAGCCTTGCCGATCTTGTCGGTCTCAAGCTCATCCTGCCGAGCAGGATGCATGAGTTGAGATTGATCATCGATCGGATCCTGCACAGGAATGGCATCTCGCTTCAGCCCGAGCTCGAGCTCGACTCGCTGGATGCGGTAAAGGCGCTCCTCACCAAGCGCTCGCAGCGATATTTCACGATTCTTTCGGCGCACAGCGTCCGGCATGAAGTCGAAAGCAAGCAGTTCTCGCAATATGAGATCGCCGCACCAACTCCCGGCATGTGGCGCACCATCGCATTGGTGACTCCGCCAAAGGTCCGCAAGGATGCGATCATCTCGTATCTGCGCCACCGAATCTGTGAACGGGCGAATGTCATCAAGTCAACGCTAGAAGCGGTGAGCTGAGGGCGCATGGAGCCAAACAGGATCTATGATCTCAATGCCGGCCTTGCGGCAATCCGCGAAGGGGTCGCCCAGGTCTGTCGCCAATTCCCAGGCGAGTACTGGCGACGCTGCGATGCGTCGCGGGAATATCCTGCAGAGTTCGTCAATGCGCTCGTGAAGGAAGGTTATCTGGCGGCCATGATCCCGGAAGAGTTCGGCGGCTCCGGGCTCAACCTGACGGCGGCCGCGGTGATCCTCGAGGAGATCCATCGCAGCGGCTGCAATGCCGCAGCCTGTCATGCTCAGATGTACACAATGGGCACGGTGCTGCGCCATGGAAGTGCGGAGCAAAAGGCAGCGTATCTTCCGAAGATTGCTGATGGATCGTTACGGCTGCAGGCCTTTGGCGTCACCGAGCCTACGAGCGGGACCGACACTCTGGCCTTGAAAACGACAGCGAAACGTGAGGGCAACGGCTATATCGTCAACGGCCAGAAGATCTGGACGTCGCGGGCGGAGCATTCCGATCTCATGCTGCTGCTGGCGCGAACGGCCCCTCGCGACCAGGTGAAGAACCGCACCGACGGCCTGTCGGTCTTTCTCCTCGATCTTCGTGCGCTTGTCGGCAAGGGCATCACCATCCGGCCGATCCGTACAATGATCAATCATTCGACGACGGAAGTCTTCTTCGACAATGTGCATGTACCCACGTCGGCGCTGATCGGCGAAGAGGGCAAGGGATTTCGCTACATCCTTTCTGGAATGAATGCCGAACGGATCCTGATAGCCGCGGAGTGCATCGGTGATGCCAAGTGGTTTCTCGAGAAGGGCTCGGCCTATGCGAGAGACCGCATTGTCTTCGGAGCGCCGATCGGCAGGAACCAGGGTGTCCAGTTCCCATTGGCGCGGGCGTTCGCTCATTTGATGGCCGCGGAAGCCATCGTCTATCGCGCCGCGGCTCTCTATGATGGCGGACAAGATCCGGGGATTGAGGCCAATTCCGCCAAGATGCTTGCGGCAGACGCATCGTGGGAAGCAGCCGAGGCGTGCCTGCAAACGCATGGGGGTTTCGGTTTCGCCGAGGAGTACGATGTCGAACGCAAGTTCCGCGAGACCCGCCTCTACCAGGTGGCGCCAATCTCGACCAACCTCATCCTCTGCTTTCTCGCCGAACGAGCCCTTGGCCTGCCAAAATCCTACTGAACGAGGTCTCCGATGAGCGCCGTCTCGATCATGGAGCCGATGATTGCAATCGCCACGATCGATGCGCGGCACATTCCCGATTCAGCACGGCGCATTGCGACGTTCTCGCTGTTCGATTGGATGGTGGTGACCCGCGCCGGTCGGAACGAGCCGGTCAGCCGTATCGTTCTTTCCTTCGTGGCGGAGGAAGGAGGCAAAGCGGTGGCGAGCGTGGTGGGGAGCTCGGTCCTGCTGCCAGCGCGCGCCGCGGCGCTCGCAAATGGTTCAATCTCGCACGCCCTCGATTATGATGACACGCATTTTGCGTATATCGGCCACCCTTCGGTGGCGGTTGCCCCGGCGGCGCTGGCGGCAGCCGAACAGGTCAATGCGTCAGCGGCCGCGCTCCGCGACGCTTACCTGCTCGGGGCCGAAGCGTCCTGCCGCATCGGCATGGTGCTGGGGCGAGCCCACTATCAAAGGGGCTTTCATCAAACATCGACCTCGGGGGCGTTCGGCGCCACGATCGCGGCGGGTCGCCTTCTGGGTTTGACGCCATTGGAGATGCGCCACGCTTTGAGCCTCGTCAGCACGCGGGCCTCGGGCCTCAAATCGCAGTTCGGAACAATGGGAAAGCCTTTCAATGCCGGGATCGCCGCCGCCAATGGCATCGAGGCGGCAAGTCTTGCAAAGCGCGGATTTGTCTCCTGTGACGACGGGCTGACCGGAGTGCAGGGTTTTGTCGAAACGCACAGCGATCATCCGGACCTCGAGAAGCCTTGGCACGACCCGCCGCCCGGCACATTCGTCTTCGAAGACATCAAGTACAAGCTGCATGCCTGTTGCCACGGCACCCATGCGATGATCGAAGCCCTGCTCGCGGCGCGGCAACGCCATGATTTCGCGATGGGCGCTGTCACGCGGATCGAGGTCCACACCCATCCGCGATGGCTGCGGGTCTGCGACATCAAGAAGCC
>Ga0075421_100006259_pt1 | contig 14488 bp, 9 predicted proteins | sample SoiMetdeltSBSDD5_FD_75292 | JGI IMG/M metagenome (GOLD analysis project Ga0075421, IMG submission 75292) | Bulk soil microbial communities from a Populus tree surrounding site in Tennessee, USA - Soil MetaG P. deltoides SBSDD5 | ecosystem: Environmental > Terrestrial > Soil > Tree plantation...
AAACTGGCGAAACTCGTCGCCAACGCTCCGGGCAGTCGCTGGGGCATAAGGGCCTCCATGAAAAAGGGATACCCGCTATCTTAGCCGACTTCCCGGCCAATTTAGATGCGATTGCCCTGACTATGCCGGTGGTAGGGGGCGTTTCAGGCTAGGGGGAGTTTCATCAAGGTGACAGTCACCTAAGCCACAAGGGTGGCCTGTCTTACGGCAGGAGAATGATTGGTGTCTGGAATAATGTTGGGGTTGAGAGTGGTGATGTCGCGGTTGATTTCGGGGGTTTGATTTTATGCGTGGGGGCGATAGTGGGGAACCATAGCGGTGTGGCTGTTGGCTGCCCCGACTGCAGGGTTATTATCGAAGACGGGGCTGTGTCGGTGGGCTTCTTTTTAGGTTTGGGCGTCTTGGTGATTATAGGAAGAGCATGCGTGGGCTTGGGCGTCTTGGTGATTGAAGGAAGAGCATGCGTGGGTTTGGGTTTCTTGGTAGGTCGCAGTGTGGGGGTGGGGAGGGGCAAAGTAGGTAGGGTAGCGACCAGGCTGGGTTGGGGGGGTGGAATGAAGGTGACGATGATGACCGGAGTCGGAAGAGGCGTGACCCTGGGCACGGGTGTTTTTAAAGTGTTCTCTAAATTGGAAAGCCGCTCGGATATCTCTGAAGCTGCCTCGCTGTGAATCACATCTTTAATGATGTCCAACTGAATTTCAGGGATGGGCGTAGAAGGCGGATCCGCATTGTAATTCGCGGTGAGCTCCGAATGCAGCGGAATCGGGATTGATTCGGCGCTGCCTGGCTTGATCGAAAATAAGGCCAACGCCAAGCAGGCCAGACTCAGTACCAGACAAAAAAGCAGAGCGGGCCCTTGCCGCTGAGTCTTACGCCTTTCTTCCATTTAGGGTGTTGGTGTAAATAGGGCGGTTGGCGTCAAGGCTGTGGTGGAGGTGAAAGCGGCTGTCGGCGTCACGGCCGCCGTTGGCGGAAAAGTGGCTGTGGCCGAAACGGTAGTTTGGGTTGGAGCGGTGGTTTGGGTTGGAGCGGGCGTTCGGGTGGGTACATTCGTTTTCGTTGGCTTAGGAGTTTTATAGGGCGTCTTGCTGGGTTTGACGGTCGCCGTTGGGGGGAAGGTCGTGGAGGGTGGAGTGGAGAAAAGCGTACTGGTGGGCCAGGGAGTGGGCAAAGGCGTACGGGTAAGCGTTGGGAAAGGCATGCTCGTGAATGTCGCAGTTGGGAAGGGCATACTCGTAAACGTCGCAGTTGGGAAAGGCGTGCGCGTAAAGGTTGGAGTTGGGAAGAGCGTGCGCGTAAAGGTTGGAGTTGGGAAGAGCGTGCGCGTCGGCACCGGGGTTCCCAAAGTTTTCTTTGGCGTCGGAGTCATAAACGAAGTGCTTGTAAGTAATGGTGTAAGCGTAAGGGGTGCCCTGGTTGGCTGGAGAGTTTTCGTTGGATTAGGAGTCCGGCTGGCTTTGACGAGCCGCGTAGCGGTGGCTGTAGGCCCTCGCGTAAGCCCCGGAGTCTGGGTTTGGCTAGCTTTGACCGTCCTGGTCGGTCTCGGAGTCCAGACGGAGGTAATGGTGGGCACGGGGGTTTTTAAATTGCTTTCTAAAATGAAAAGCCGGCGCGACAGATCCAGAACGGTCAGCGCTTCGCTTTGAAGGACATCTTTAATCAGCCCCAACTGCATTTTAGGGATGGGGGTTAAGGGCGGATCAATAGTGTAATCGGCGCTTAAGTCTGAGTGCAGCGCAATCGGCACGCTCTCCGCGCTACTCCGGCCAGTGGGCAATGAAGCGAAAGCCACACACGTCAGGCTCAGTAGCAGACAGAAAAGTAGCGCCGACCAGGGACGCCAGGTTGAGCGCTTTTCGCCGAGGGCCTTCAAAGTCTTTTCTCCCAGAGCTATTTCGTGCGGCGTGCGGCGTGCGGCGTGAAATTCATGGATCGTGTGTCACGCATCACGCTCCACGCAACGCTTGGCTTCAGCCGGTAAACCTCCAACGCCGCCGTTTTTCCCTTGAAAGTTTGAGTCCCGCCGGGACGCAGATTGAACTCTTTGCGACAATCGACCAACGCGTCAAAGGTATATTGGCTGATGACCGCGCCACTTTCGCCGAATTGTCGGGTGAAGCCCTCTAGTCGTTGGGTGGTGTTGACCGTATCCCCAATGACGGTGTAATTCAAGCGGTCGGCGCTGCCCAAACCACCCGCTGTCACCGGCCCGGTGTTAATGCCAATGCCCGTGATGAGCGCCGGTTCACCTCGGGCGAGGCGGCGGGCATTGATCTGCTCAATGGCCTGGAGCATGTCCACGGCCGCGCGGCAGGCGCGGTAGGCGCTTTCCTGCGCGGGCAAGGGACGGGGCAAAACTCCGAAGAACGCCAACAGCGCATCCCCTTCAAACGTATTTACGACGCCCCCGTGGGCGGTAATGAGTGGCACCATCTCACTGAAATATTCGTTGAGCCAAACCAGGACGGTCGCCGGCGGCGCTTTTTCCGAGAGCGTGGTGAAATCGCGGATGTCGCTGATCAACACCGTCGCCTCCAAGGTTTGGCCTTCCAAGCGCAGATCGCCGGCGGCGAAGGTCTGTCGCAATTGCTCGCGCACTTCCGGTGAGACGGTGCGCCCCAGTAAGTCGCGATAAATGGAACCTTCCCGCAGGCGGGAGACCATGTGATTAAAGGAATAGGCCAGAACTTCGACTTCATCTTTGCTATGCGTCTCCACGTTGACTTCCAGGTTGCCCCGGGCGACTTCGGCGGAGGCCCCAACGACGCGCAGGAGGGGTTGCGTGATGCGATTCGCCAGATAGACTCCGGTGGCAATAATCAACAACAGCGCGGCGGCGACCACCAAGAAAATTTGGAGTTGGGTCACCAGACTCGTGCGGATCAGGAAGGCTCGGCCCAGAGACGCGCCGATCAGGCCGAGGTCTTCATTGCCTCGAACTTCCCACGGGCCAACGATTTCGGAATAATTGATGCTGCCGACTTTGACATCGCGGATCAGGCTGGCGTCATCCTGGTGGTTCAAGGCCTGGGCTGCTTGAGCGGAGGCCATGCTTAATGAATCGGTCTGGTAAGGAAATGTCGAGGCGAGGAGCTGTCCGTTTAGATCATACAGGGTGATGTGGGCCAGCGAGTCCTGGCGGATTTGGCGAACGAGGGTGGGCAGGGACTGGCCCACCAGGATGACGCCGACCAAGGCCTCATCCTCATTCAAGACCGGCCCGGCAATGTAGAAATAATTCCCATCCGACATACTGACGACGCCGGCAAATTTATCTCGCCCGTCTTCCGTGCGGTGGTGTAATACCTTCTGGACGAAGGGCCATTGGGCAAAGACCGCCGCGCCGCGCCAGGTGAGGTAATCTTCCACCGGGCTTTCCGGACGATGTTGGAGTGAGAGGAGACTCACCCCATGGGCGTCCAGGATTTCAACGGACTCTTGATGATCGTTGATGGCGATGGGCAGGGCCAGCGTGCGGAGTTGTTCGGCATCTCCGGCCCGGATGGCCTCAGCCATCCCGACCGAGTGGGTGAGCAAGCGCAGCGTTCCTAACAAACGGTTTTCTTGTTGGACGATTCCATCACTGCTCAGTTTTCCGGTTTCAATCAACTGGTTGGTGAAGCGCTCTTCAATGGAATCCAACGCCACACGGCTGACCAGATAGGCCGCGACCAGGGCCAGGATCAATGCTAGAAGTATGTAGGGGAAGGTAATTTTGACCCGCACGGGGATGCGCACTTTGGGCAGGTGGGCCTGAAGCTCCGCCTCCGCCTGGAGGTCCGTCTCGGACAGCGCCTGGGCCACCTGCTCCACGCCCGCCCGGGTGAAAGGCTGGCGCAGGAAAATTTGCGCCCCACGTTCCGCGGCGCGCAGTTCGCGCGGCAGGTCAAGATAGTGGCTGGTGAAGAACACTTTCGCCTCCGGCAGTTGCTGCCGGATGGAGTGCCAGACGTCTTGCCAACTCTCCTCCGGTAAGTGGAGATCTATCCCCACCCAATCCGGTGGATACTGCTTCAACAAACCGGGCACATCGTCGGCGCTTAGCGCCTGCCGAACGTGGTCGCCGCGCGCAATGAATAAATCCGTGAGGACTTGCGCCGATTTAGAATCGGACTGCACGATCAAAACTTTGGTGGGCGCGGCTTTGGCTTGCCAGGCGCGTGTCTCCGGCGCTGGAGAAATATTCCTGAATCGAGCGCTCGCGTTGATAGTCATATATGTCGCTTAACGCCGAATGCGGTTGGACAGTTATTGTCAGACAGACACTGACAACATGGCTGTACTGACGGAGAGAGGTATAATCGGAGCCTATCCATTTGACTTGAGGTCTGACCATGGAAACACACCCTACCTCCGTCACTGTCTTCCCTGACCGCGCCCGCGTGACTCGCAGTGGTCGAGTCGCGCTCGCCGTTGGCCTGCAAAAAATTGAAGTAGACAATTTGCCGCTGGCGCTGATTCAGGATTCGGTGCGAGCCGCCGGCAAAGGCGCGGCGCGCGCGAAGTTGGCGGGCGTCAGCACGCGCCTGGAAAACTTCGTCGAGACGCCGGCAGAAGCGGTGCGCGAACTGGAAGCGAAGATTCAAGCCGGCGAAGATGCGGACATGGAACTGATCGCCCGCGGCGGCGTGCTGGAAAAAGAGCAGAAATATTTGGAAGGCTTGGCAGCCCAGAGTGAAATGTTCGCGCGCGGCCTGGCGCTGCGCAACCGTACCTCAGAAGAGCAGGGCGCTATTTTCGATTTCATCAGTTCCCGGTCGCAGAATCTTCAAAGCGAGTTGTTGAAGATTTCCCGCGAACGTCGCGAACTGGCTAAAGAGCTTGATCGCTTGCGCCGTGACCTGCGCAACGCGCAATCCGCCCGACCCCGGCAGCGCTATGTGGTGACGGTTGAATTGGAGGTGAGCGCGCCGGGTGATTTTGAACTTGAACTTACTTACATGGTCACGGGCGCCGGCTGGAAACCGCTCTATGATCTGCGGCTTTTGGACGGGAGCCTGGACGTGACGTACTTAGCGCAAGTGGTGCAGAACACCGGTGAAGACTGGCCGGATGTCGCGCTCACACTTTCCACCGCTTTTCCTGCGCTCTCGCTCGTCATTCCCGAACTGGAGCCGTGGTACATTCGCGCTTATGCGCCTCCGCGCCTCCAGCCCGCGCCCAAAGCGCGCGGGGTGATGCAGGCGATGTCCCCGGCTCCCGCGTCTGCGCCGCAGGCATTTGCGGCGGGCGCGGCCATGCAGGAACAAGCGGCGCCTCTCGAAGAACTCATGGCGCTGGATGTAGCAACCGTCTCTGAATCCGGCGCGAGCCTGACCTTTCACCTGGCGGCCCGCGCTGACATCCCCGGCAATGGCGATCCGCGCAAAGTCACTGTCGCCACGTTTCCGCTCAAGCCGGACTTCGATTACGTCACCGCGCCCAAGCTGGCGGATGCCTGTTATCGCCGCGCCAAAGTGAAAAACGAAAGCGCGTACATGCTCCTCCCTGGCAGCGCGCAGTTGTTTGAGGGCGATGATTACCTGGGCACGACGACGATTGAACGGACCGCGCCCGGCGGGGAATTGGAACTTTTCTTTGGCGCGGATGAGCGCGTGAAGGTTGAGCGCGAGTTGGCCGCCCGCGAGGTGGACAAAACCTTCATCGGCGACCGGCGGCGGATTCGCTTTGCCTATACGATTGAAGTGGAGAACTTGCGCGACGCGCCGCAAACCGTCTTCGTCCGCGACCAGCTTCCCGTCTCGCGCGATGAGCAGATCAAGGTCAAGCTTGAGTCCGCTGATCCCAAACCGCTGGAACAGAGCGAACTGAATTTATTAGAATGGAAGTTGCAGCTCGATAAAGCCTCCAAGCGGAAGATCCGCTTTGACTTTACCGTGGAGTTTCCGCGCGCGATGGAGGTGGTGGGATTACCTTGATAATAATGGCTGAGACACTCTACACGTGACACGTGACGAGTGACGCGTGATTAAGAGTCACGTATCACGTGTCACTCGTCACGCGTCACGTATTGCGAATATGATTTTCCCTCATGATTAAAAAACTTCCTCTCCCTACCCAACCCCCCTCTGAGCGCGCCTTTTTGGTCGGCCTGGAAGTCCGTGGCCGTCCACAGTTGCTTGGCGTCGAGGACTCGCTGACCGAACTCGCGTTGCTGGCGGATACCGCCGGCTTGGAAGTCGTCGGCGAGACGTATCAGAAGATCGTGCGTCCCGACCCCAACACGTTCATCGGTTCCGGGAAAGCGGTCGAGGTCAAGGAATTCGTCGAAGAAACTTTAAGCGATGTGGTGATCTTCGACGAGGAACTTTCGCCGCGCCATCAACGCGAGCTAGAAGACATCCTCGGCGAGAAAGTCAAAGTCATTGACCGGACGGCGTTGATCCTGGACATCTTTGCCCAACACGCGCATACGCGCGAAGGCGCGCTGCAAGTAGAACTGGCGCAGTATGAGTATCGCCTACCGCGCCTGACGCGCCAGTGGACGCACTTGGCCCGGCAGGCGGGCGGCGCGTCCGGACGCGGCGGAACCGGCGGCGTCGGCTTGCGCGGCCCCGGCGAAATGCAACTCGAAGCCGACCGCCGCGAAATCGCCACGCGCATTACGCATCTAAAGAAGGAAATCGAAAAAGTCCGCGCGCACCGCCAACGCTACCGCGCCAAGCGCCAGCGGAACGCGATGCCGGTCGTCGCCATTGTCGGCTATACCAATGCCGGGAAGAGCACCCTGCTTAACGCGCTGACCGGCAGCGACGAGGTTTTTACCGCGGACCAGTTGTTCGCCACCCTCGACCCGACGACACGTCGCGTGGAACTGCCGAATAAACGGGTGGCGCTTTTCACGGATACAGTCGGCTTCATCCAGAAACTACCGACTATGCTGGTGGCGGCTTTCCGCGCGACGCTGGAAGAAATTAGCGAGGCGGATTTGTTGCTGCACATCGTGGACAGCACGCATCCGAACGCCCGGCAGCACGTGGAAGCCGTCCAAGAAACGTTGGACGAGCTGAACGTCCACGATGTGCCGGTGATCCTCGCGCTCAACAAGTTTGACCAGTTAACTGACTTCGCGCTCAACGAGGCGCAGTTGAACTTGAGCGATCTGTTGGATGAAGGGACGCAAATCTCCGCGCTCACCGGGAAAGGCTTGCCGGAACTTTTAGCACGCGTGGAGGCTGAGCTTTACTCGATGCTTGTCCCGCTCAAAGTCCATATCCCCTATCGAGCCGGTCAACTCATTTCACTTTTTCATGAACAGGGCATCGTCGAGCGCACTGAACATGTGGATGGCGGCGTTCGGCTAGAAGGGCGCGTCCCGGAACGAGTGGCCGCGCGGTTTAAGCCGTATGTGGTGAAGGCGGAACGAAGTCGTAAAGGCGCAAGGCCTAAGGCGCAAGGCCCAAGGTCTTGAGTTCTTGCGCCTTGAGTCCTTAAGCCTTGCGCCCTTACATCTTATCGTCTGGAAGGAGTCTTGGATTATGTGGCTCGATAAACTCTCAGGCTTCATTGCGCGTTACAAGGGGCTGCCGACGATGATCGCCATCGCACTCGTCGCGCTGAACTTTATCCTGCAATTTGTTAACCTCGGTTGGCTCTCCACGAGCGATTTCTTCCTCCATTTAGGTATCATCGTCGGCTTCATTGGCCTGCTGCTGGCAGCGGCGCTGGGATGAATATTTGAACTAGCGTGAAGCTTTAGTCTGGGGATACTCCATATGGAACAATTATCAGAATGGGTGCGCAAAACACCGAAGTGGTTATTATTTGAGATAATAGCCAGCGCAACTGCATTAATGGCCAATATAATTTTTATAAGGGGGAATATTCGTCTCTTCTTGGTAGTTGTTACCTTAATTGTAGTATTTAATGTGATTATGGTGGCATGGAATTATCTGTCCTCTTCTTTTGCTCGGGTACCCTTTGAAATTATTAAAACGGAAGATGGACTCACGAAGAAAACCTGGAAATATCCGAGATGGAAGAGGATGAGATCTGTAATAATTGTTATTGGAATATCTACCCCCATCCTTATGCTTGTTTCAATGGCGTTATCTCGCTATCCCCCGATAGTTTACATGGCAGGTTCTATTGCAAAAGATGCTTTGCCAGTTCCTCCTGCTCAATCTGACGAGTTTTTAGTGCTAGTCACTAAATTCGATGGTGAGGGCGAAGCTGAACTTAGGCCATCAAAGTGGATTCATAATCGGCTCGAGAGTGATTTGGCGGTCTCCGAATTGAAGGAGGCCCGGGTGGGACTATTGGATGATGTGCTTACAACCTCTGGGGACGCAGTAAGGTTAGGTAATATTTACAGCGCTGCAATTATAATTTGGGGATTGTATGATAAGGCCGCGATTGCCCCGCATTATGAAGTGCTTCAGTGGCGTGAACTAGTGAGTTTAAAGCCTGAGCTTGGTATAACTACTGATTCGGGTGCCAATCAATCAGGCAGCATCTTTCCAGACTATGTTACTAAAGAATTAGGAGCACAACTTTCATTTTTATCTTGGTTTACATTAGGGCAAACCGCTTACTCTCGCGGAAACTATAGTCAGGCCTTAAGGTTTTTTGACGCTGCAATTCGGGCCTTGAAAGATATTCCCCCAAATCAAAAAAAGGATTTGGGTGTAGCTCAACTTTATTTCTTTCAGGGTTATATATATCAGGCGCGTATATCGCCGCCCGATTTTGATAAGGCTAAAGATGCATATGCCCGGGCAAGTAGTTATGATCCTGATGATCCCGTATTCCATTACAATCTCGGCGACGCCCTTAGGCTGTTAGGTGAGAATGATAAAGCTGTAGCCGAATTTACCAAAACTATCACTCTCGATCCGGGCTACTTTTTGGCCTACTACAACCGTGGAAATGTTTATCTCCTGCAAGGAAGGTTTCAAGAGGCTATTAACGACTTTGATGATGCTATTTCGATTAAGCCGATGGCTAACGCTTACTATGCTAGAGGATTAGCTTATTATCAACGGACTCCTAAGAGTCTCGAAGACCTGAAGGCTGCCGTCAGTGATCTTGGACAAGCTCTTCGACTTGATTCACGCTACTTGGATGCCTTTTTGGTAAGGGGACATGCATATTTTGAGCTTCAGGAATATAACGAGGCAATTGCAGATTATGAAGAGGTGATTCGTTTGTCTCCACAAAATGCTGAGGCCTACAATGGGTTGGCGAGAACTTATACGGAGACCACTCAGCCTGATCTGGACAAAGCCGTCAAATTTGCCCAACGAGCTGTAGAGCTTGCAGAGAAGCTTGGAATGGAAGAAAAAAAACAGGCCGTGTACCTAGATACTCTAGGCTGGGCATATTTCAAGCGTGGAGATACTGATCTTGCTCAGGAGAATCTAGTTCAAGCAAGTCAATTATGGCCTGAAAATAAACAAATTCAGAATCACCTGAAGGCTGTTCAATGATGTCTAAACCTTTAATCTTTATCTTCAGGTTATCGGTATTTACAATTATAGCAATAGCAGTAACGGCTTGCGGCAGTTTTGCCGGTCTAGGCACGGGCCTAACCGGCTCCGCCGGCGATGGCACGTTGGACCCTCCACCGGCAACAGCCAAGCCTGTAGCTCCAGCTACTCCTGAGCCTGAAGCTTCGGCTACACCAGTTTCCTCTCCCACACCTCTCCCACCCGTTACGGGCCGGATTGCCTTCGTCTCCAATCGTGACGGCAATGATGAAATCTATGTGATGAACGCGGATGGCAGCGGCCAGACACGATTGACCACGGATCCGAGTGAAGACAACTCCCCGGTTTGGTCGCCGGATGGCGCGCGCCTGGTCTTCGTCTCCAATCGGGATGGTAATGACGAAATTTATGTGATGAATACCGATGGTAGCGTTCAAACCCGCCTCACGAATGCCTCATCTAAAGATACGTCTCCATCTTGGTCTCCAGATGGCGGGCGGATTGTCTTTGAATCTTTTCGGGATGATAACTGGGAAATTTACCTGATGAATGCTGATGGCAGTGACCAGACGCGTCTGACCTATGACCCGGGTGGCGACAGCCAGCCGAGTTGGTCGCCGGATGGCAAGCACATTGTCTTCGCGACGAACCGCGACGGTAACTCTAGTGTATATGTGATGAATGCCGATGGGAGCGGTCAGACGCGACTCACCTACAGTTCCGCGCCGAATGGAAACCCGGCCTGGTCGCCGGATGGGGGGCACATCGCCTTTACCTCCTGGCGGGACGGCAACGCTGAGCTCTACATGATGAATCCCGATGGTTCCAGCTTGGTTCGATTGACCGATAACCCTACCGAGGATGCTTGGCTCGCTTGGTCCCTAGACGGGCAGCAGATCGCTTTCCGATCTGACCGGGATGGCAACCAGGAAATTTATGCGATCCAGTTGGGTGGCAGCCGCCTCAGCCGTTTGACGGATAATCCGGCGACCGATGGCGACCCACGCTGGTCGCCGGACGGCTGGCATATTGCTTTTCCCTCGGACCGGGATGGCAACGTGGAAATCTATCTTGTCAACTTTGATGGCAGCGGCTTGCTGCGCCTGACGAATAGCTCGGCGTTTGACAGTAATCCGGCTTGGTCGCGCCAATAAATAAAATTATCCGAGGAATTTCAAGATGGATCGTCTTGTACGAGAATCTATGGCCGATCTCTCCACTGAACTCTCCCGTGCCATCAAAGGCGAAGTCCGCTTTGATCCTTACTCGCGCGTCCTCTACAGCACGGACGCGAGTTCTTATCAAATCGAGCCACTCGGCGTCGTTATCCCACGTGACCGCGATGATGTGCAGGCGGTGATGGAAATTGCGGCGCGGCATAAAGTGCCGGTGCTCGCGCGCGGCGGCGGCTCCAGCCTCGCGGGCCAGGCGGTCGGCGCGGCGGTCATCGTGGATTTCTCTAAGCATCTCCATCGCATCTTGGAGATCAACACGGAAGAAGGCTGGGTGCGCGCGGAACCGGGCGTGATTTGCGATGGCCTGAACGCGGCGCTCAAGCCGCATGGCTTGATGTATGGCCCGGACCCGGCCTCCTCGAACCGCGCGACGGTCGGCGGGATGCTCTCAAACAACTCCACCGGCGCGCATTCTGTCTTGTACGGGATGACCGCTGATCATGTCCTCGCGGCGGACGCGTTTTTGGACGACGCCTCGCCCATCCATTTTTCTGCCCTCGACCGAAAAGCCCTCGACGCAAAACTCGAGTCCCCCGGCCGCGAAGGCGAAATTTATCGCGGCGTCACAGCGCTCGTCGCGCAGCATGAAGGTGTGATCCGTGAGCGCTTCCCTAAAACGTGGCGGCGCGCGTCGGGCTACTCGCTGAATTATCTGGTGCCCTCCCCATCGCTCGGCTCTCCCTCGACCCCGCTCGCGCGGAGCGCGGGACGGGGTGGGGATCTTCGACCACATGGCTTCGTCGCCACACGCCCGGCCGGTTGGTACTCGCCGGAGGCATATCCGCTCGCGCCCGGTTTCAATCTAGCGCAGCTCCTCGTCGGATCGGAGGGCACGCTGGCGGTCGTTACCGAAGCGAAGCTCAACCTGGTGCCGCGTCCCAAGCAGACGGCTTTGTGCGTCGTGCATTTTGATTCGGTCGCCGCGGCCGCTGAAGCGACGCCCACGATTCTGGAATGCAAACCGGCGGCGGTGGAGTTGATTGACGCGGTGATGATTAACTTGACGCGCTCTATTCCGGCTTACGCGCGGCAGCTAACTTTTATCGAAGGAAATCCGGCGGCGATCTTCGTCGTCGAGTTCTTTGGCGAGAGTGAAGCGGAGTTGGTCGCGCAAATCGAAAAACTGGAAACGCACCTAAAGAGTCGGGGCGTCGCTAAAACTTTCGTCCGCGCGATGACGCCCGCGCAGCAGTCCAATGTTTGGGGCGTGCGCAAAGTCGGTTTGGGTTTGCTCATGTCTATGAAAGGTGACGCGAAACCGCTGGCGTTCATGGAAGATGTCGCGGTGCCGGTGGATCGCCTGGGCGAGTACGTGCGGACAGTCGAGCGGCTCTTCGTCGAGTTCGGAGTCGAGTCGGCCTATTATGCGCATGCTTCCGCCGGGTGTCTGCATATTCGCCCGGTCATCAATCTCAAATCGGCGGAGGGCGTGAGCAAGATGCGCACGCTTGGCGCGGCGGTGTTGGACGTTGTGATTGCGATGGGTGGCGCGATGAGCGGTGAGCATGGGGATGGACTCTCGCGCTCCGTCTGGAACGGCAAGCTCTTTGGCCCGGAACTTTACGGCGCTTTCCGGGATGTGAAGCGTCTCTTTGATCCCGAGCATCGTCTGAACCCGGGCAAGGTCGTGGACCCGCCGGACATGACGGAGAATCTGCGCTACGGCGCGGCCTATCACGCGTTGGAACTCAAAACTCACTTGAGCTTTGAGCGGGAAGGGGGCTTTGCAAAAGCGGTAGAGCAGTGCAATGGCGCCGGCGTCTGCCGCAAAGCCGACGGGACGATGTGCCCGTCTTACATGGCGACGCGTGAAGAAGAACACTCGACGCGGGGCCGCGCGAACGCCCTGCGCGCCGCGCTCTCCGGCCATCTCCCGCCATCCGAGTTGACCTCAGAGCGCATGCACGCGGTGCTTGATTTGTGTCTGGAGTGCAAAGCCTGCAAAGCCGAATGTCCATCCGGCGTGGACATGGCAAAAATTAAATATGAATTCCTGGCGCAGTATCAGGCGGTGCATGGGGTATCGCTGCGGTCGCGGTTCTTCGGAAATATTCATGCGCTCTCGCGGCTCGTGCATCGCTTCGGGTTTCTTCTCAATCCTCTGCTCCGTCTTTCGCTCGTCCGCACACTCAACGAAAAAATTCTTGGGATTGCTCGGCAACGCATTTTGCCTCCCTTCGCCGCTCAATCTTTTCGAGATTGGTATCGGGATCACGCCTCACGCGTCACGCAATACGGAATACGCAATACGGAATACGCAACACGCTCCGTCGTCCTCTTCACCGACACCTTCACCAACTTCAATCATCCTGAAATCGGGAAAGCCGCTGTGCGAGTTTTGGAAGCTGCCGGTTATGAAGTGTCGTTAGTGGATCATGGCTGTTGCGGCCGCCCGATGATCTCCAAAGGCTTGCTGGATCAAGCGCGTGCGACGGCGGCGCGAAACGTCGCCGTCCTTTTTGAATTCGTCGAGAAAGGGATTCCGATTGTTGGTTTGGAGCCGTCTTGTCTATTGACCTTGCGCGACGAATACCTTGATTTGCTGCCGGATGACCCTCGGGCGCAGTCAGTGGCGCAGAAGGCGATGCTGATTGAGGAATTCCTGGCGGAGCTGGCGGAGCGAGGGGAACTGAACCTTCCGTGGAAGTCTGAGTCTCGCTCGGTTCTGGTGCATGGTCACTGCTATCAGAAAGCGCTCACCGGAACATCGGCTTTGCTCCAGATGCTTCGTCTCCCAGGTTGGGAGGTGCAGGAGGTCAACTCCGGTTGTTGCGGGATGGCTGGGTCGTTTGGCTACGAAGCGGAACACTATCGCATCTCCCAGGCAATCGGGGATGAAAGGCTGTTCCCGGCGGTTCGGGCGACCGGTTCGGAAGTGTCGGTCGTGGCCTCGGGCATGTCATGCCGGCATCAGATCGAACATGGAGTGGGGCGAAGACCTCAACATCCCATCGAGCTTCTGGCGGAAGCAATTCCCTAAATTCGCCTCAGAAAGCGTCCTCAAAAGTTCTTTAACCGCTCAACTTGCCTTGCAACTTGAGTAGTTTTAAATCTCCTAAAAAACATTATGACAACTAAAAATTGAAAATGTTGGGTATTTTGGGTATTGACGCATTAATATCTTCCGTGTTACTTTGTAAGTCAAGTTTATTTACAAAGTAGGCTTTATTGAAATACTCTCTAATTTTATGTTTTCTTCCGGGCGATTGAAGAAAAAAGTCGAGGACGGGAATGATGGAAACGAAGACCCACTGTACGAATAGTAGATTTGTAACCCCCCAAAAGTCCTCCGCTCCGAATGGGTTATTGCCTTCTGGCCTAGAAAAAATTTTATCCACAAGTTCTCAACAACCTATTTGCGCTCGTTGTCCGTAAAGAGCCTAATTGTGCGAAAAGTGGTCACTCATGTGCGAGATTTATCCGGGCGATGTAATACACTCTTTGTAAATGGAATGGACTACACCCCCGCTGAAGAGGAGGCGCCCGGCAGCTAATTTAGAAAACCAGCCAATAAAGTTTCCAAGCTCTATCGCTTTATGAGGAAGACCTGAGGCAAAACATATTTTGGGCAACGGCCCTCTATCCCAATCCTGAAAGGAAACTGGAAACCCATGTTCTCTCAACCCTCTCGTCGCTTGGCACTTTCCCTGTTTTTAGGCACCACCGTATTGCTTTTGCTCCTCGTCCCTCTCTCCTCGGTCTTTGCCTACCCCGCCTGGGACGGCAACTTCCACCCCTATGCCTTAAATGATCTCGTCACCTACAATGGCCGCGATTACCGCTGTCAGCAAGCGCACACCTCGCAGCCGGACTGGAACCCGG
>Ga0075421_100006262_pt1 | contig 14487 bp, 15 predicted proteins | sample SoiMetdeltSBSDD5_FD_75292 | JGI IMG/M metagenome (GOLD analysis project Ga0075421, IMG submission 75292) | Bulk soil microbial communities from a Populus tree surrounding site in Tennessee, USA - Soil MetaG P. deltoides SBSDD5 | ecosystem: Environmental > Terrestrial > Soil > Tree plantation...
GCGGCTGGGCGTGCCGATTCTCGACGAGGCCGCGTTTCTGCAGCTGACGGGCCGCGCATGAGCCTCGCGCGCCGGCTTCTTCGTGCCGGTCTCGTGGGAGCGGTCCTGGCGGGCTGCATCGGTGCGTCGACGCCGTCGACGGCGCCGGTGGACATATCCACGCCCGGCACGTGGACGTCGCTCGCGCCGCTTCCCACGCCGCGGCAGGAAGTCGCCGTCGCCGCGCTGCGCAGACATGTCTGGGTCATCGGCGGCTTCGGCTCGGGCGCCGAGCCGACCGCGACGGTCGAGAGCTACGATCCGGCGACGAACGCGTGGACGCCGCAGCCATCGTTGCCCGTCGCGGTGCACCATGCCGCCGCGGTCACCGTGGGCGAGCGCCTCTTCGTGCTCGGCGGCTACACGGGCGGCCGGATGCGCTGGCAAGCACTCGACAGCGTGCTGGAGTGGGACCCCGCGCGCAGCGCCTGGGAGAAGCGCCGGCCGATGCCGACGGCGCGCGGCGCGCTGGCCGCGGTCGAGCTGGGCGGCAAAATCCACGCGATCGGTGGTGCCGCCGCGGGTCCGTTGAACGCCCACGAGGTCTACGATCCCGCGGCGGATCGCTGGACGACCGCGAACGCGATGCCGACCGCGCGCGACCACCTCGCGGCCGTCGCGTTCCGCGGCGGTGTGTGGGCCCTCGGCGGACGCTCCTCGTTCATGGGCGACCAGTACGCCAACGTCGAGGTCTACGATCCCGCGGTCAACGCGTGGCGCACGGGCGTTCCGCTGCCGCGCGGCCGCGGCGGCCTCGCCGCCACCGTGCTCGGCGATCGTATCTACGTCTTCGGCGGCGAGGCGCCGCTGCGAATCTTCGAAGCCACCGAAATGTACGAGCCCAGCGGCGATCGCTGGATCGCCAAGGCGCCGATGCCGACGCCGCGCCACGGCATCGGTGCCGTGGCCATCGGCGGACAGATCTACGTTCCGGGTGGCGGCCGCGAGCCGGGCTTTGCTGTGACCGAAGTCAACGAGGCGTACAAGCCGTGAGCCGCTCGGCGCGGGTCGCTCTGCTGCTTCTGGTGCTCGTGGCGTCGGCCGCGTCGCCGGTGCTCGCGGGGCCGCGCGAGGACGCGCTGGCCGGTCTCGCCAACCGGGGCGATGTCGAGGCGCGCCGGCGCGGCGCCGCCGCCCTGGCCGAGGCGGGGACAATGGCGGACGTGCCGGCGCTCGTCGCCGCGCTGCGCGACTCGGATGCCGGCGTGCGGGCGCTGGCCGAGCGCGCGCTGTGGGACGTGTGGAGCCGCTCGGGCAGCGACGAAATCGACGTGCTGCTGCAGGCCGGCATCTCCGAGCTGCAGCACGGTCAGCTCGAGGTCGCGATCGATACGTTCAGCGAGGTGATTCGACGGCGGCCGGATTTCGCCGAGGGCTGGAACAAGCGCGCGACGGTCTATTACCTCGTCGGCGAGTACCGCAAGTCAGCCGCCGACTGCGACGAGGTACTCAAGCGCAACCCCTCACACTTCGGCGCGCTGAGCGGATACGGCATGATCTGGCTGCGTCTGGACGAGCCCGCGCGGGCGCTCGAGCGCTTCGAGCAAGCGCTGGCGGTGAACCCGAACCTCGAGTCCGTCCGCGCGGCGGTCGACGAGCTGCGCGCGCTACTGGTCCAGCAGCGACGCAACGCCATCTGAGCCGCGCGAGACTCGGCGCGCGCCGGCGGTTGACCATCCAAGGAGGCTGACGTGATCGACGCACTGAGAAAGATCAGCAGTCCGAGCATCGCCAACGGCATCGAGACGTTCAAGATCCGCCCGCGCAACGTCGGGCAGATGAGCTCCGAGATCAAGTGCCTGTTCCCTGAGCTCGGCCCGCTGGTCGGCTACGCGGTGCCATGCGTCATCCGCGCCGAGCACGAGCCGCTGCAGGGCCATCGCTCGAGCACGTTCGAGTGGTGGGACTACGTGCAGACAATTCCCGCGCCGCGCGTGGTCGTCGTGCACGACATCGACGAGCCACGGGGCCAGGGCGCTCAGTGGGGCGAGGTCCAGGCCAACATCCACAAGGCGCTCGGCTGCGTCGGCGTGGTCACGGACGGCTCGGTGCGCGACCTCGACGAGGTGAAGGCGCTCGGCTTCCAGTTCGCCGCCGCGCACGTGTCGGTGTCGCACGCGTACGTGCACATGGTCGACTTCGGTCTGCCGGTCAAGGTCGGCGGCCTGTGGGTCAAGCCTGGCGAGCTGATCCACGCCGACCAGCACGGCGTCGTGTCGATTCCCAAGGAGATCGCGGGCCAGGTCGCCGAGGCGGTGGCGAAGATCGAGGCCGACGAGCGAAAGATCATCGGCGTCTGTCAGTCGCGCGACTTCACCGCCGAGAAGCTGAAGGACCTCTACAAGCAGATCCGACCAGGGACGTACTAGCGCATGCAGCGGATCGCGCACGCGCCTGTGGGTACGGCACCACCGAGTGCAGGCGCCGGCGCCGCTCCTGCGCGCGCCCGACGGATTGCTGACGGCCGACGACTGCCTCATGACGCAGGAGGAGGCCGAGGCGATGGCGCACGCGATCCCGCGCCGCCGACTGGTCGTCGTGCCGGGCAGCAATCACTACACGATCTTGCGGGGCGCGCACGACGTCGTGCGCCGAGAGGTGACCGGCTTTTAAGGATCGTAGCGAGTGTCGCGCCTTCTAACAGATAGTTCCCTGTCGGACTGACACGCCCGCGGAATCCGCGTCTTAGCGTTTGGCACTCCGTTTGCCGTTCGCGTCGTCCAACGCTGTCGGTGCTGCCCGTTCGTCAATTTCACCGACACGAAGGGGGACTATTGTGAAAAGGCCTCGGATCGCTTTGCTCGTCGGTGCGCTGGTGCTGGCGACCGCGCCGTCGGTCGCCTCTGCCGTGGTCCTCGACTCAGGCACGTACACGTGGACCGGAGCTGAGTCAACGCAGACCGGTCGTGTCTTTCGCAATGGTGTCCAAGCTACGTGGGAGTCTCCCAAGCCATACCCAGGGACTCTCGACGCCGGAAACCAGCATGCTCACGTTCTCTTCGGCCCGATCAATGTCGGATCGACGAATTTTCTGCAGATCACGTTCACGAACGCTGAGGGCGAGGTCAACAACTTTGCCGTGGGCTACACAACGGCTTTCGATCCAACGGACATCAGCACGAATTACCTCGGCGATCGCGGTTTAAGTGGTGCGTCGCAGATATTTCAGGTCGTTCTCGCGCCGGGTGCGAATTTCTTTCTGAACGTCGAGCGCGTTACCCTCGGGCCCGGTTCCGGCACATTTTCGTACCAGGTGGAGGGATTCACCCAACCAGTCCCGGAGCCCGCAACGCTCCTTCTCATCGGAACGGGTGTCGCCGGAGTCGCCAGGAACGTGTGGCGACGACGACGTCGCGTCTAGACCAGATCCTGCGGCGACCGCCGGGCTTCACCCGGCGTCGCCGGCTCGCTCCAGCAGGAGACGTCTCCGGTGGAACGCCCGGCGGTAGACTGGCGGCATGGAGATCCGCCCACCCGGCAGCGGCGATCTCAACACGGTGATGACGCTCGCCACCGAGGTGATCGGCCCGCAGCGTGCGGGCCCATTCGTCCGCTCACATCTCGACCGACATCACATGCTGGTCGCCGCCGACGATGGTGACGTGGTGGGCGTGATCGCCTACCGCACCGATTTCTTCCAGTGCACGTTCGTGTCGCTGGTGGCGGTGGACAAGGAACATCGCGAGCGCGGGGTCGCCCGCGAGCTGTTCCGCGCGGTGGAGGAGATGTCGCCGAGCCCGCGCGTGTTCTCGTCCACCGAGGAGACGAACGGCGCGTCGATCCGGATGCACACGGCCCTGGGCTTCACGCCGTCCGGCCACATCGACAACCTGCCGCAAGGCTACCGCGAGCTGCTGTTCTTCAAGCGCCTGCGGCCGTAGGCCGGCTTCGCCGCACGCGAAGCGACTACTTGCTGGCCGGCTTGGCGGGCGCCTTCGTGGTCGCCTGCTTCGGCATGGACGCGGTCGGCACCATGATGTGGGCGTACTTGGTGCCCTTCCACATCACCCACGGCCCGCCATTGTTCGGATCGGTCGGCAGCGAGTCCAGCAATGCGGTGTCGGGCGTGATGATCATCACGTGCGGCCCGCTTACGACCCACTGGTTGTCGGGGGTCGCCTTCTCGGCGTACGGGTCGGTGTTGCTTGCGCCCTTGTCGCCCTTGAGCATGTACGCGATGCCGACGGTCTTGATCTGCGGATCCTGTTTTGCCATCAACGCATCGGCCCACCCCTGCCACTCCTTGTCGAGGCACATCGGGGCGCCGTTCGCTTCCGTCATGCAGACCCAGCCGTTCGTCCCCGCGCGGAGCTGTTTGATCGTTCCGTCGGCGGTGAAGTCGATGATGGCCGCCTTGCGTGATATCTCCGGCGGCGCGGCACTCATCGCCCGTGCGATCTTCGCTGCATCGGCGCTGCGTCCGGTCGCTTTCGGCTCCTGGGCCGCCGCCGACCACGCCGTCGTCATCAGGACCGCTGCCACGATCGCGAGCGCCGTCCGCATGATCGCCTCCGAGATGAGAGTTCGCCTGACCGCCTGGCGGCCGCTACTATAATCCAGGCCACGCGGGGATAGCGTGCACACCGCCGAGCTGATCCTGGCGCTGTTGATCGCGGTCGCCGCCCTCGTGACGGTCGCGCGGCGGCTCGGGATCGCCTACCCGATCTTTCTCGTCATCGGCGGCCTCCTGCTCGGAATGCTGCCCGGCATTCCGCACGTGGAGATCGACCCGGAGGTCATCTTCCTCGTCGTGCTGCCACCGCTTCTGTATATCGCCGCTTACTTCACGCCCGTCCGAGGACTGCGGGCGAATCTCGGCACCATCAGCTCGCTCGCCGTCGCGCTGGTCATCGTGAGCGCCGCGGCCGTCGCCGCCGTCGCGCGGCTGCTCATTCCCGATATCACCTGGCCGGTGGCCCTCGCCCTCGGCGCCATCGTCGCGCCACCGGATGCCATCGCAGCGACGGCCGTCGCCTCACGGCTCGCGGTGCCGCGGCGAATCATCACGATCCTCGAGGGCGAGAGCCTGCTGAACGACGCGACCGCGCTCACGCTGTACCGGATCGCGCTGACGGCCGCGATGGGCGGCGTCTTGTCCGCGAGCACGGCGGTGCCGCTATTCGCCGGCGCCATGCTCGGCGGAATCGTGATCGGCATTGTCGTCGGCTGGGTGATCACGGCGGTCCGCACACGTCTGCAAGACACGCCGGTCGAGATGACGCTCTCGCTGCTGACGCCGTACGCGGCGTTTTTGCCGGCCGACCGACTCGGCGCGTCCGGCGTGATCGCCACGGTGGTGGCCGGTCTGTACCTCGGCCACCACGGCTCTCGCATCATGGGGCCCGACGCGCGGCTGACCGGTCGGGCCGTCTGGGAAACGCTCAGCTTCCTCCTGAACGGCTTCGTCTTCATCGCGATGGGTCTCGAAGTCCCGCGACTGATCGGCGCGCTTACACCGGAGCTGGCGATGCGCCTGATCAGCATCGGGCTGGCCGTCACGCTCGTCCTCGTCGTCGTTCGCGCGCTGTTCATCTTTGCTACCGTGCTCGCCCCGATGCTGCTCGGCGGACGCGAGGATAGGCGCTGGCTGTCCGCGTGCGCGGTCGTGCTGTCGTGGGCGGGCATGCGCGGCGTGGTATCGCTCGCCGCCGCGCTGGCGCTGCCGCTGACGCTGGGCGCGGGCGTGCCCTTCCCAGCCCGGAATGCACTCGTCATCGTGACGCTGACGGTCGTCGTCGTCACACTGCTCGGACAAGGGCTCACGCTGCCCGCGCTGATCCGCCGCCTACGGCTGGGAGGCGAGGGCGAGACACGGGCCGAAGAGCGGCGGGCACGCCAGCAGCTCGTCGAAGCCGCGCTCGGGCGGATCGTCGAGCTCGATCGCGTCTGGCCTGGGCATCGGCCGCTGCTCGAGCAGCTGCGCGAGACGTATCGCCATCGCGCCGAGCACGTCGACCCGCAGCGCCACGCCGAGTCGGCCGACGGGGACGACCGTGAGCTCATCGAGCATCGCGAGATCCGTCGTACGGTGCTCGACGCCGAGCGCGAGGCCCTCGCGCGACTACGCGCCGAGGGTGAGATTACCGACGAGGTCTATCGGGATCTCGAGCGGGAGCTGGATCTCGAGGAACGTCGAATGGACGCGTGAGGGCGTCCTCGCGCATCGGGATTCGCACCCAGCCGATCGTTCGCAGCGTCCGTTCGCGATCCCCCGAGCGCCGCTCGTCTCGGCGGCGCTCGGCGAGCTGCACGGCATCGGCTTGACGGCGCTCGAAGCGGCGACGGTCGAAGATCACCTGGACGTCGTCGTCACCGCCGAACGCGCGCGTGAGCGAGTCGTAGCGCTCGGGCTGCTCGCGCGACACGACGAACAAGACTCGTCGCGTTCGCAAGCCGCGCGACTCGGCGCCTACGTTCGGTCGTTCTGAGGCGTCCATCGTGGCGACAGCATAGAGGCGAACGCGTCTCGGAAGACAATCTTTTTGCGTTAGCGCAGGAGCGTCGGAAAACTTGACCACGCGGAACATCCGCGCGGCTGTCGAAATTCGGCGATCCACAGAGAGTTGAGCGAACGGCGCCCTCGTTGGGGTGCGTCGGAGAGTTTTATAAATCGGTCGCGTCGCCGTTTCGTTTCCGCTGGAAACGCAGCGAATTCGCCTTTGGTCCGATTCCTGCTCTTTCTGCGCCTCTGCTCATTGGACGCGGATGCTCACGACACATCATGGGAGGCGTATGACGATGCGACGCGTATTTTTTTTGGCCGCTGCTCTGACGCTCGCCGGACTGGCCGTCTCGCCGAACGTTGCCTCGGCTCAAGCCGAGCCGTTCATCGGCCAACTGATGGTCACGGGAGCCAATTTCTGTCCGCGGGGATGGGCCGAGGCAAACGGGCAGATCCTTTCGATCTCGCAGAACACTGCGCTTTTCTCTCTGCTCGGCACGATGTATGGCGGCGATGGGGTGACGACGTTCGGGCTGCCTGATCTCCGTGGGCGCACTGCCCTTCATGTCGGCCAGGGCCCCGGTCTCAGCCCGATCTCGCAGGGCGAAAGCGCGGGCAGCGAGACACACACGCTCAGCGTGAACGAAATGCCTGCCCACACGCACCAGGCGTGGGGCACCGACTCCTTTCCGGTCATGCTCACCCCCGGCAACATGGTGTGGGCGAAACAAGACCGGGTGAAGACGTACGCCCCGCCGGGCGTGCAAGATGTCCCGATGTCACCGGCCGCGATCGGCGTCACCGGAGGCAACCAGCCCTTTAGCCTTCGCTCGCCCTACCTCGGGCTGAAGTGGTGCATTGCCATCGTTGGCATTTATCCGTCACGGGATTAACGCCTTTCAGGAGGCAGTCGAATGCAACGCATTATCGGACGGGGGCGAGTGAGGGCACTCGCGGTCATTGCTCTGTTGCTTTTGTCGGCGGTCGCCGAGGCGAGTCCGACAACCTATACGAGCGCGGGGCCATTTTTCGGCGCGCTGTCAGGCCCGCCGCAGATCCTGAACTTCGACAGCCTGTCGCCTCACACCGCGATTGGTACTCAGGGTGCCATCACGTTCACGTATACGTTCGGGCCGCAACTGGAGGTCCGCAACGACTTCGGGACGACGTCGCCGTCGAATTACCTCGGCGTGACCACCGTCGACGGCACGCTCCTCAACGGCGAATTCTTCACGATGGACTTCGCCAGTCCAATCACGGCCCTTGGCCTCTACATCATCGGCGCCCCCGACGCGAACGTTCAGAACGATTTCAGTCTTGCCGTCCCCGGTATCGGAGGGCTTTCCAACGGGGGCCCGGATCTCTTCTTGGCTGACGGCGACGCGTACTTCCTCGGCATCATCGACCCGGTGGGCTTCAGCCAGGCGATCGTAGTCGGAGCGGGCGGCTGCAGCCAGCCCTGCCAGTATGTGTGGAACGTGGACGACATCACGACTGTCGCCGCTCCGACCGTCCCCGAGCCATCCACGCTTTTGCTCCTGGCGCCCGGCGTGGCCGGATTCGCCCGGATGGCGTGGCGTCGGCGACGCCGGAGCGTCTGAGGCCTGCGCGGCCGCACGCGCCGGGTCACGCCTGACCTCGCCTGGGCGTCAGCCTGCCGCGGCGGGGTCAGGCTGCCGCGGCGTCTGCGGGGGTATATTCTGACCCGCATGGCCGAACCCACCCCTGCCACGAAGGACGAGCTGCTCAACCAGGCCGCGCGCGACTACAAGGCCTTTCACGAGACGCTCGCCGGGCTCAACGAAGAGCACATGAGCGAGGTCTGGCTCGGCACCTGGTCGATCAAAGACATCGTCGCCCACATCTCGGGCTGGCACCGCGAGATGGGACCCGCGCTCGAGCGGCTGGCGCGCGGCGAGAAACCCGTCCCCCCGGGCGTCTCCTACGACGACGTGGACGCCTGGAACGCGAGGTTCGTGTCGGCCAAGCGCACGGCGCCGGTAGCCGACGTCCTCCTCGAGTTCGACAAGTCACACGAGTACTTCATGCACGCCGCGGCCGCCGTCCCGGCCGACCGCTATACGCCCGGCAAGACCGCCTGGAAGCTGGTCGACGGCAACAGCGCCCACCACTACCGGGAGCACGCCGAGCAGATCGCCGCCTGGCGGCGCTCGCAAGGCTTCTAGCTCGTCACTCGCGCGTCAAGTCGCTTCCCACAAACCAAAGGGAAGTGCTATAGTCGGGCGCCGTTTGGGGGCTATGGCTTCATTCTTTCTGGGGCTACTCGGAAGCTTTGAAGTGCGGCCAGGCTCCGGGTCCGCTGCCCTCGCGCCGGGCAAGAAGATCCAAGCTTTGCTTGCGATACTCGGAGTCCGTCCGGGGCAAAGCCACACGCGCGATCGACTCGCGTCGCTGCTCTGGAGAGACGTCCCGCAAGATCAGGCGCGACACAGTGTGCGGCAGGCGCTGTTCTCGATCCGCCGCATGCTCAGCGACGACGTGCTCACCACGCTCGGCGAGACCGTGGCGCTCAACTCCGACGCCATCGCCGTTGACGTCCCGGAGTTCGAGCGAGGCGCCGCGATTCCGGCGCGCGAGTCGCTGGAGCAGGCGGCGCGTCTGTACCGCGGCGAGCTGCTCGAGGGTCTTCGCCTGCGCGAACCCGCCTTCGAGGAGTGGCTCGGCGCCGAGCGCAACCGCTTGCGCTCGCTGGCCATCGGTGTGTTCGACCGCCTGACGCAGCTCTGGATCGACGCCGGCAGTCTCGAGAGCGCGATCGAGAGCGCCAATCGCCTCGTGATGCTCGACGCCACGCGCGAGGCCTCACATCGCATGCTCATGCGCCTGTATCTCGACACCGGTCGGCGCGCTGCGGCCGTACGGCAGTACGAGGCGTGCGAGCGCATGCTGCAGCGCGATCTCGGTGTCGCGCCGGACGCCGAGACGCGCGCGATGTACGACAAGGCGCTCAACGGCCGGGCGGCGGTCGGCGGTGAGCCGAACGGCCGGCCCACGCGTATGTCCGTCCTCGTCGTCGAGGACGAGCCGGTGACGCGAGCCGTGCTCGAAGGGTTTCTTGGAGCGGCGGGCTACGAGGTGATGGCGGTGAGCGACGGGCGCGACGCGGTCTTTCAGCTCAGCGGCCGGCACTTCGACCTCATCCTGAGCGACATCGCCATGCCGTCGCTGGACGGCCTGGCGCTGGCCGAGATGGTCGCGCGCAAGGGGCTGCAGACGCCCGTGATCTTCGTCACAGGCCAGCCGGGGGACGAGCTCGAGATCAAGGGACTGCAGATCGGCGCCGTCGACTTCATCCGCAAGCCCATCCAGAAGGACGTCCTGCTGCTGCGGGTCCGCAAGGCGCTTCGCGCCGGCTGACGATGTCGTCCGGCGCTCCGCCGTCCGAGCGCACGCTCCAGACGCGCTGGTACCCGCTGTTCCGTTTCGCCGGCAGCGCCGCGCTCGCGGTCGCCGCCGTCGTCCACAACGTCGTTGTCCTCGAGCGGCCGTCCTTCAGCGGTATGGTGCTCGTCGTCAGCGCGCTGGCCGCGTGGTCCGTGTTGTCCTGGCTCGCGCTCGAGCGGTGGCATGGGCGCACGCGAGCGGTCGACGTCACCAGCGCCGTCGCGCTTGGCGACATTGTCGTGTGGACGCTGGTCGTTTATTTCACCGGCGCGGACCGGAGCCTCCTGTGGTTCCTCATGCTGCTGCGCGCCGCCGACATGCGCACGGCGAGCTTTCACACGGTGCTGCGCTTCGGCCACGTGTCGGTCGCGTGCTACGTCCTGCTGCTGCTCTACGTCGCCGCGGTGGAACGGCGTGTCGACTGGCCGGTGGAGCTCGTCAAGATCGGCCTGCTCTACGGCGCCAACATCTATCTCGCTCTCAGCGCCAAAGCCGCGGAGGCCGTGACCGCAGCCCGGCAGCACGCTCGCGCGGCGCAGACGGCATTCCTCGCGAACGTCAGTCACGAGCTGCGGACGCCGCTGAACGGCGTGATCGGGGGCACGCAGCTGCTCGAGGCCAGCGACCTGAGCCCCGCCCAGCGTCACCACGTCGGCATGGTGCGCGACTCGGCGCAGAGTCTCCTCCAGCTGATCGAGGAGATCCTGGACGTCTCGAAGCTCGAGGCGAGCAAGCTGACCCTCGAGCCGATCGCGTTCTCGCTGCGTGCGACGCTGACGGAGAGCGTGCGCCCGCTCACCCCGCGCGCAGATATGAAGGGTCTGCTCCTGCGCGTGCGCGTCGCCGACGAGGTGCCCGATGCGCTCGTCGGCGATCCCATCCGACTGCGCCAGATCGTCGTCAACCTCGTCGGCAACGCCATCAAGTTCACCGAGGACGGTGAGATCGAGGTGGCCGTCGACCTCGAGCCGGGCGAGGGCGAGGACATCGTGCTGCATCTGACGGTCCGTGACACGGGCATCGGCATTCCCGTCGAGCGACGGCAGGCGATCTTCGAGGCCTTTACCCAGGCCGATCAGTCCACGACCCGCACGCATGGCGGCACGGGACTCGGGCTGACGATCGCCTCGCGGCTTGCCGAGCTGATGGGCGGGCGCCTGTGGCTGGACAGCGCGCTGGGGCGCGGCTCGACCTTCCACGTCACGCTGCGTGCGCGGCTCGCTCCGCCGCGAGCCGAGCCGCCCGCACCGGGGCTGGCCGGGCTGACCGTGCTCGTCGCGGAGCCGAGTCAGGCGCACCGCGCCGCGCTGGTCGACATGCTCGAGGTCTGGGGGCTGCTGACGACCCAGGCGGAAACAAGCCAGGAGGTTCTCAGGCAGGTCACGCGCGCGCGCGACGCGGGCCGACCCTACGACGTGCTGTTCCTCGGCATCGATCTCGTCGGCGTCGACGGCTTGCGCATCGCCGAGCGGCTTCGCCACGAGGAGGCGTTCGCAGGACCGATCGTCATGTTGATGCGCGCCATCGCACGGCGCGGTGACCGCGAGCGCTGCGCCGAGCTCGGGGTGAACGCCGTGATCACGCGGCCGTTCTCGCAGTCGGAGGTTCTCGATGCGCTGGCGTTGGCGCTGGCGCGTCCGATCGCGGCCGGCCCGCCGCTGCGTCCGCGGCGTACGCTCACGATTCTGCTCGCCGATGACAACGCCGTGAACCGTGAGGTCGCGCTCGGCTTTCTCGTCGGCTGGGGACACACGGTCACGTCCGTGCCCGACGGCGTGCAGGCGCTCGCAATACTGGAACGCCGGCGCTTCGACGTGGCGATCCTCGACGTACACATGCCCGGCGCCGACGGCTTTCAGGTGACGCACGAGATCCGGCGCCGCGAAGCTGCAACGGGGCAGCGCCTGGCGATCGTCGCCATGACGGCTGACACGCTCGAAGGCGACCGTGAGCACTGCCTGGCGGCCGGAATGGACGCCTACGTCGCCAAGCCGGTGCAGGCCGAGCGGCTGTTCGAAGCGCTCGAACACGTGACCGCGCCCGTCGGAGACTTCGACGTCGCGCTCCTCGAGCGTGCCGGCGGCGACACCACGCTGCAGATCCGGATCGCGCGCGTGTTCCTCGAGCACGTGCCGAGCGCGCGCACGCGCCTTCAAGAGGCATTGTCGAAGCAGGACGCCGCCGCGGTGGTCGCGAGCGCGCACTGGCTCAAGGGCGCCGTCGGTAATTTCCCGGCGCCGGTCGCGACCGAGGCCGCCGCGAAGGTGGAGACGCTGGGACGCAGCGGCGACCTCGATGGCGCCGCGGCCGCCTGCGCGGCCCTCGACGCCGAGCTGGATCGGTTGACCACCACGCTCAGCGAGATGGTCGGCCGCGTGTCGACGTAGCGGTCAGCCCAGCCAGTCCTCGGGTTTTGGCGGACGCAGCCCGGAAACGATAGGCTAGACCAATGCGCATCTTCATCGTGGTCGCGAAAGACCGGCCGGACTTGTTCCAGTACTTCACGGCGGCCTTCGCCGGCGTCGATGGGATCGAGGTCATCGGCGACCGTCGCCTGGCCTCCGACGACCAGGTTGCTGCCGGCTCAGCATTGCGACACGGAGAACGGCGGGCGACGCCAGATATCTACGACGAGCTCGAGGAGCGCGGCTTCGTCATCGTGCGTGTTCCGACCTAACGCGCACGTCGTAAAACTGTAAAAGCCATCGACGAACGACTGTTCATTCGGCCCTGAGACGCACGCGATTCGGCCATTCAGCGCGTGCTCATTCAAGCGTCGTCGGGAAAATTTACGGTTACAGCACGCACGCAAGAGCCTCCTATCGCATCTCGGCGTATCTATAGACCTGGCACGTAATAAGCCTGCCAGTGCGACACCGACGTCTCGCTCGAAAGACGGGGCAGTATGGGTTTTGACGCGGGCCTGACGCGGGCCAGGGGGCCAGATGGGGCGCACCGTCTACATCGTCGCCCGCGATCATCCCGAGCTATATGCCTATCTGCGCGAGCGGTTTACTCGCGACGGCGAAGTCGACGTAATCCTTGATCGGCGCCTCGTTCAGCGCCGGCGGGTCAATATGCCACGCAGCCCGGAGCGCCGTCGTACCGAGCGCCGAGCGCGTCCAGAGGCTGACACGGAGCTTCAGATCCGCTCGCACGCAATCATTACCCTCTCCGACGCTTGAGTGTCAGGATTTGCCCGTTGACTTCGACGGACCGTCAAGGTATTTAACAACCTCCTGGTAGTGATGGCCGAGCGACCGCTCGAGCATCATCGCGCACTGGAGGGAGCCGCCCTTGCAGGTAATAGTTTTGGATCCGGCGCGAGATATTTGCCGACGCGCCGAGACGCTGTTCACGCCCACCGGACCTGACCTCACTTCCGTTACGTCGAGTCGCCCGCTCGCCGCGCTGCTGGCAGACGGCACGGCCGATGACGTGCTCGTTGCTCGCATCTCGCGCGATGATGATGGCGTCAAGGTCGCGCAGTGCGTGCAGAACAGCCGGTTTTCCGGCACCACGGTGTTCGTCGTCGAGCGCTCCGAGCAACTGGGGTTGGAGCAACGGCTGCGCGTGTCGCGCGCCGAATCGTTAGCATTCTCGACACCGAACATCGACAGTCTGCTCCGCAGGCTGGCCGTGACCGCGGCCACGCCGTCCCTGGCGCATCCGCCGCGCCGCGAGCGCGCGACGTTCCACGGGCTGGTGGGGCGGTCGAAGCAGATCCTGGAGGTCTTCGCGCGCATCGAGAAGGCGGCCGCGGGTGACGCGAATGTGTGCATCTATGGCGAGAGCGGAACGGGCAAGGAGCTCATCGCCCGCGCGATCCACGAGATCAGCGAGCGCCGTGATGGGCCGCTGATCACGTTCGATTGCACGGCCGTGCCGGAAGGTCTCGCCGAGAGCCAGCTGTTTGGCCACGTGCGCGGCGCGTTCACGGGTGCGATCGAACACCGCGAAGGCGTCTTTTCGCAGGCCGACAACGGCACGCTCTTCATCGACGAGCTGTGCGAGCTCAGCCCGCCGCTGCAGGCCAAGCTGCTGCGCGTCATCCAGAGCCGCGAGTTCGTCAAGGTCGGTGGCACCAAGCCGATCCGGAGCAACATTCGGCTCGTCACCGCGACCAACAAGGATCCCAAGCAGGCGGTCGATGCCGGCAGTTTCCGTGCCGATCTCTATTACCGCGTCGCTGTCGTGATGATCCGCGTCCCACCGCTGCGCGAGCGCCGCGAAGACATCCCGATGCTCGTCGAGCACTTCCTCTCGCGCTTCTCGACGGCCTACAAGAAGCCGATCCGCGGCGTGCAGCCGTCAGCGATGGAGCGGATGATGGCGCTCCCCTGGCCCGGCAACGTCCGCCAGCTCGAAAACTTCCTTGCGCAGGCTGTCGTGCTGGTCGAAAGCGACATGCTGACCGAGCGCGATCTGTTCGTCGAGCAGCCGGTGTCGCTCCCCACCGCGCCGCCGTCGGCGCTGCAGCTCGAGCCCGGTCTCCCGCTCCGCGAGGTCGAGAAGCGTCACATCCTGAGCACACTGCAGCGCGTCCAGGGCAACCGCACCGAGGCGGCCAAGGTACTCGGCATCAGCGTGCGGTGTCTGCA
>Ga0075421_100006264_pt1 | contig 14485 bp, 15 predicted proteins | sample SoiMetdeltSBSDD5_FD_75292 | JGI IMG/M metagenome (GOLD analysis project Ga0075421, IMG submission 75292) | Bulk soil microbial communities from a Populus tree surrounding site in Tennessee, USA - Soil MetaG P. deltoides SBSDD5 | ecosystem: Environmental > Terrestrial > Soil > Tree plantation...
CTCTGGCTCAACGCCGAGTGGAAGGGGTTGTCGGCCGCCGAGAAGGCCAAGCGGCGCGACGAATTCGTCTCGGGCGAGCCGGGCTTCGGGGCGAGCGCCTGCGAGTACATGGCCCAGCGCAAGATCATTCTGACGGGCGGCGACACCTCGGCTAACGATGCGCAGCCGGCCGGCGAGCAGGGCGAGGACTTCGCGGTCCCGTGTCACACCGAGATGCAGACCCGGCGCGGCATCTGGAACATCGAGAATCTCGAGTTCACGCAGCTCTTGAAGGACAAGGTCTACGAGTTCGCGTTCGTGTGGGCGCCGCTCAAGATCGTGGGTGGCACGGGCTCGCCCGGCAACCCGATCGCGCTCTACTGATATGCTGCGTTCCGCCAAGCAAAGGAGGCGCCCATGAGGCGTTGGTTACTACCGTCGCTCGTCCTCGCGCTGGTGCTGGCGGCGACGTCCGTCGCGCAGGCCCAGGCCAAGGACACGCTGACGATCGCGCTGCCGTCGCACGCGCCGACGCTCGATCCGCACATGCACTTCGAGCGGGTCGGCGTGCTCGTGAACATCAACATGTTCGACTCGCTGCTGCACCGGTCGACGAAGCTGGAATTCGAGCCGGGGCTCGCCACCTCGTGGAAGGCCCTCAACGACACGACGTGGGAGTTCAAGCTCCGCAAGGGCGTGAAGTTCCACAACGGCGATCCACTCACCGCGGAGGACGTGAAGTACTCGTTCGATCGCGTGACGGAGCCCGGCAAGGAGAAGAAGAAGTCGCCTCAATACGGCAACGTCCGCGCCGTCAAAGAGGTGAAGATCGTCGATCCCGACACCATCCACATCATCACCGACAAGCCGTTCCCGCTGCTGCTCGAGCGGCTCGTCTACTTCTGCATCGTGCCGAAGAAGCACACGGAGAAGGTGGGGGACGAGGCGTTCGGAAACAACGCCCCCGTCGGGACGGGGCCGTGGAAGTTCGTCGAGTGGAAGCGCGACCAGTACATCAAGCTCGAGGCCTTCGACGGCTACTGGCGCGGCAAGCCGCCGTTCAAGCATCTCATCGTGCGCGCGATCCCGGAAGTGGCCACGCAGATCGCCGAGATCAAGACGGGCGGCGTGGACCTGATCCGCAACGTCTCGGCCGACATCCTGCCCGAGCTCAAGACGCATTCGCAGACGTACGTGTCGTCGGCGCCGATCCTGCGCGTGCACCAGGTCTCGTTCGACATGCGCGTGCCGCCGTTCGACAAAAAGCTCGTGCGACAGGCCGCGAACTACGCGATCGACAAGCAGGCGCTGATCCAGAAGATCATGGGCGGCCTCGGCACGCAGGTGGCCACCGTCGTGCAGCCGCCCGCGTTCGGCTTCGACGCGGAGGTCAAGCCGTATCCGTACGATCCCAAGAAAGCCAAGGAGCTCCTCGCGCAGGCCGGCTACCCGAACGGCGTGGACGTCACGCTGCACAGCGGTGACGTCGCGATCCGGCCGCACTTCGAGGCGATCTCGCAGATGCTCACCGAAGTCGGCATTCGCGTGAACGCGCGCGTCTGGGACCCGGGACCCGCGTGGAACAAGTTCTACCAGACCGAGGGAAAGGCCACCAACGGCGTGTACTTCACGTGGGGTAACTATTCGGTCTTCGACGCCGATGCCGTCCTGCACCCCGTCTATCACAACGAGGTGGGCGGCTGGATCGGCAAGCACTACGCGAGGGTCGAAGGGCTCGACAAGCTCATCGACGAGGGACGCTCGACGCTCAACCGTGACGCGCGCAAGCGGACCTACGCGCAGATCCAGCGGATGATCCGTGAGGAGGCGCCGTCGATCTTTCTGTTCACGCAGTACGACACGCTGGCGATCAGCAAGCGTGTCGAGTACGCCGCGCGCGGCGACGAGTGGCTCTGGCTCTTTGACGCCAAGCCGAAACGCTGACGCGCGGTCGTGATCGCGTTCGTCGTCCGCCGGCTCATCCGTTTGCTGGTGGTGGTGGTCGGGGTCTCGCTGGTGACGTTCGCCATTCTTCACGCCAGCGGCGACCCCGTCGCCCTCATCATGCCGGAGGCGCCGGAGTCCGACCGCGTGCTGCTCCGGCACGCGCTCGGGCTGCACGACCCCCTGCCGGTGCAGTTCGCGCGCTTCTTCGGCCGCGCAGTCAGCGGGAATTTCGGTAACTCGTTCTTCCACCGCACGCCGGCGTTCGGGCTGGTCATCGAGCGCATGCCGACGACGCTGCTGCTCACCGCGCTCTCGATGACGGTGGCGCTGGCCGTCGCGCTGCCCGTGGGCATCTACAGCGCGGTGCGCCGCGGCCGTCCCGTCGACCAGGTGGCGACGGGCACCGTGTTCCTCGGCCAGTCCATGCCGGTCTTCTGGACCGGCATCATGTTGATCCTGCTGTTCTCCGTGCAATGGCGGATGCTGCCCGTGTCGGGCTGGGGCTCGTGGGCGTCCGTCATCCTACCGACCGTGACCCTGAGCACGTTCACGGCGCCCCTGCTCCTGCGCATCGTGCGCTCGAGCATGCTGGACGTGCTCGGGCTCGATTACGTACGCACCGCGCGGGCCAAGGGCGTGTCCGAGTGGCTCGTCATCGGCCGCCACGCGCTCAAGAATGCGGCGCTGCCGCTGGTGACCGTCACCGGGCTGCAGTTCGGCTTGCTGCTCGGCGGCGCCGTCATCACCGAAACCGTGTTCGCCATACCGGGCGTGGGACGGCTCATCGTCGGCGCCATCCGCCAGCTCGACTTCCCTGTCGTGCAGGCCGGCGTCTTCATGCTCGCAATGATCGTGGTGACGGTGAACTTCGCCATCGACGTGCTCTACGTCTATCTCAACCCGCAGATCCGGATGCGCTGAGTGGCGGTCCAGTCGCTGCCTATCGCCTACGCCGAGGACACCAAGCCGGCGGCATCGGGCTCGCGCGCGTGGCGAAAGTTCGCGCGCAATCCGGCGGCGCTGTTCGGCATGCTGATTCTCCTCATCGTGATCACCACCGCGCTCGCCGCGCCCTGGATCACACCGCACGATCCTGCGAAGCAGAGTCTGATTCGCCGCTTCAGCCCGCCGGTGTGGTCAGCTGGCGGCAGCGCGACGTATCTGCTCGGCACCGATCAAGTCGGCCGCGACATTCTCAGCCGCATCATCCACGGCGCGCGCATCTCGCTGCTCGTCGGCGTGCTGGCCGTCGTCATCAGCGTGCTGGTGGGCGTCACGCTCGGGCTGGTGAGCGGCTTCGTCGGGGGCCGCGCAGACACGCTGATCATGACCGTCGTCGACATCACGTGGTCCTTCCCGCAGATCCTGCTGGCGCTGGCGTTCGTGGCCGCACTCGGGCCGAGCCTCGTCACGGTGATCCTCGTCCTCGGCTTCACGGGCTGGGAGCGGTACGCGCGTGTCGTCCGCGCGGAGGTCCTGGCGCTCCGCGAGAAGGATTTCATCGAGGCCGCGCGGGCGATGGGCATCGGCTCTGCGCGCATTCTGCTGCGCCACGTGCTGCCGAACACGTTCTCATCGATCGTGGTGCTGTCGACGCTCCAGGTCGCGCAAGCGATTCTGCAAGAGGCGGCGCTGTCGTTCCTCGGCGTCGGCTCTGGTCGCACGTACCCGACGTGGGGTCAGATGATCGCGCTGGGGCGCGATTTCGTGAGCGTGGCGTGGTGGCTACCGACCTTTCCCGGCCTGGCCATCCTCGCCACCGTGCTGGCGATCAACCTGGTCGGCGACCGCCTCCGCGACGCGCTGGACCCACGAGTCTAAATTCGGAGGGGGCGCCTCACAGGCGCGCCTCCGGCTCGACGGCCCCCTCCGATGCCTCCCCCAGGATTCGATTGCGGCGGTAAAGCCGCCGCTCGACTCACGCGGCGACGCGATCAGCGCTGGGCGCGCGCCTTGTACTCCCTGATCGCTTTGGCGAGGTCGTCGCGCTCTTCGCACGGCGACTGTTGACAGAGGCCTTCCAGCACACGCAGGTGCTGCTCGGCGCGGGCGAGATTGCCCGCCATCAGGTACGCCTCGCCGATGTACTCGTGCGCGCCGCGATGCTGGGGATTGAGCCGCAACGCCTGGTCGTAGTGATGAAACGCCCGCTCGAGGTTGCCGCCCTTGCGATGCGCGTAGCCGAGCAGGTTGTGCGTGTCGGCGTCGTTGGCGTTGCGGCTCAGCGCATCGTCGAGCAGCCGCACCGCATCGGCATAGCGCCGTTCGGTAATCGCGGTCTTCGCCGCCGCATAGCTGGGATCCAGCGCCGCGGCTTCTTCCTCGGCGCCTTCCTTGGCGAACGCCGCCCCGGTGGCGGCCAGCGCGAGCGCGATGGCCGCACACCAGGGGCGGAGACTTCGTCGCATCGTCGCTATCGCGACCCTAGAAATGTCTTGGCCTGGCGGACCTCGGCGCGCTCGGTGCCGCCGTCGCCCACCTGCTTGACCAGATACTCGTAGTGCTTGCGGGCGCGGTCGCGATCGCCCGCGGCCTCGGCTGCACGCGCGGCGCCGTAAATCCCCCGGAAGCGGTTCGGCTCCTTGGCCATCGACTTCTCGTACTCGGTCACCGCCTCGGCCGGACGGTTCAGCTCCATGAGCATGTCGCCGAGCAGCTCGCGCGCCGGCAGGATCGGCCCCGGCGTGACGACGTGCTTTTCCGTGCGGTCCTCGTGGTCGGCCGCCTCGCGCATCGCCGCGAGCGCTTCAGTGTTCTTGCCTTCCGCCTTCAGCGCCCAGGCGTTGGCGACCTTGGCCTGCACCTCACTCTGCTCCGCCCAGTAGCCGAGCTTGCGCTCGGTCAGCGTACGCTGCAGCTGATTGATGCGCTCGACCTCGCGTCGCGCCGCCGCCGCGTCGCCGCTGCGCGCCGAGCCGATGGCGCGCGCGAACGCTTGCACCGACTCGGCCTGCGGGAAGCGCTTCCAGTCCGCGTCCGAGAGATTGCCCGGCAGCTCCAGCTTCGTTGCATCCGCCCAGCGACCACGCTCGAGCGGGAGCCGCGACGACATCGCGGCGAGCCCGAACGCCTCAGCGAAGCCGGCCTTGCCCTTCTCCGGCTTCACGGCCGACGCCGAGTCGGCAACAACTTTCGCCGCCCGCGTGTCCTCGGCCAGCTGCAGATAGGCGTAGACCATGTAGTCCATGCCATGCGCCGTGTAGCGCGGGTCGCCCGCCGCGGAATCGACGCTCTTCTGGTTGCCGGCGATCGACTCGCGCCAGTAGCCGACGCGCGTGAAGATGTGCGACGGCATGTGCTGCGCGTGCGGCGCGGCCGGCGCGACCTGCGCGTAGCGGTTGGCCGCCGGCAGGCCCTTCTGCGCGATCGGCGGATAGTCGTAGCTGTGAATCAGGTAGTGCGCCACACCCGGATGCTGGGGCAGCGCCACGAACAGCGGCTCCAGGATCGCTGCCGCCTTGAGCGGGCGCGCGAACGTCTTGTCGTTCAGCTCGTGGTTCGCGCTGACGGTGAGCGCGTACAGGATTTTTGCCTCGACGTCGTCCGGATAGCGCTCGGACAGCTTGCCCATCGCCTCTTCGTACGCGACAGCGCGCGGACGATGCGGTGTGGACACGTGATCCTTGTAGAGGAGATCGAGCGCCGCGATGTAGTCGCGCTCGCGCGGGGTGCCGGCGCCCGCCTGCTTGGCCTTCTCGATCGCCCCGGCGCCTTCCGCGAGATTCATGCCGACCGGCCAGCCAAACGGGTTCTCGGCCGCGTTCAGCGCCACGCCCCACCAGGCCATGCCGCACTTCGGGTCGAGCTGGGCGATCTCGGTGAACGCCTGATGCGCCAGCTTCCACGCGAACGAGTGGTAGTACGCCATCGCGCGATTGAACTTCTGCTGGGCCTCGCCCGCGCACGAGACCTTGAACTGCACCTGACCGAACTGGTCCTGGGCGGCCGCACCGCTCGTCAGCGCCGTCGCGACGAGCAGCACCGCAAGCAGTATCGAGATCCCTGTCCCCCGATGCCTCATATGTCACGTCCTTGTGTTCGCACGTTGTCCAGTGGTCGAACCACTCTTCGCCGCGTCCGAAGGTACGTCGACCGCCGACAATAGGGTCGATCGCGACGCGAGTCAATGGCCACGCAGGCCCTTGGCGACACGGATCGTCGCCTCGCCCGCCGTGATAGAGTGCGCTCCACTCGCGAAGGGAGGATCACCGTGAGCACGCACGCGCTGTTCCTGGTCCGCATGGACGTGGCGCACGATCACGAGGCGCGCTTCAACGAGGTCTACGACAAGGAGCACCTGCCAAATCTGAAGGCGGTGCCCGGCGTGCGGCGCGCCAGCCGCTATCGCCAGCCCTCGGCGGCGGAGCCGCGCTACATCGCCGCGTACGAGCTCGATAGCACCGGCGTGCTCGAGAGCGTGGCGTGGAAGACCGCGGGCGAGGCGGGACGCTGGCCGGGCGAGATCCGACCCCACACGATGAACCGACACCTCGCCGTCTACGAGTGGGCGGGCGGCCAAGGGAGCCTGCTCGGTACGACGCGGTACGTGTTCTGGGTGATGATGGACGTCGAGCCACACCGCGAAGCGTTGTTCAACGAGCTCTATGACACTGAACACCTGCCGCTCTTGCTGAAGCTTCCCGGCTGCGTCAACGCGGTTCGCTATCGCACGAAGACCGCGGGTGAGCCGCGCTACCTCTGCGTCTACGAGGTCGACAGCGCCGAGCTGCCGATGTCCAAGCTCTGGAACGACACCTCCGACATCGGGCGATGGAAGCCGGAGGTGCGGCCGTACACCTACAACAAGAAGTGGATCGTGAGCGAGCGGCTGCCCTGAGCGGCCGCGCTTACGGACCTTTGAGCTTCATGTCCTCGTACGCCGGGTACGGGTACAGATGGATCGTATCCATCGCGGCGTCGGCGAGCCGCGGCCCCACCCCGCGCAGCGTGCGGTAGTCCATGATCGGCGCGAACATCACCCGGTCGATCGTGAGCTGCTGGATGCGATGCAGCAGGGCCTCGCGGCGCGCGACGTCTCGCTCGCGCGCCTGCTGCTCGAACAGGTCGTCGATGTCCGGGTAGCCGCCGTACGCGTAGCTGCCCTTGGAGTACATGAACGCCTCCACGCGGCTGGCGGCGTTGCCCGAATTCCCGGCGGCGACGATGAAAAGCCCGCGCAGCTTCTTCTCACGCCACGCGGCGTAGAACGCCGCGCGCTCCATTGGCCGCAGCTTCGCCCGGATCCCGACCGCGTTCAGGTAGTTGAGCGTGGCCTCCGCCATCGCGAAGAACGGCGGTGTGGGCACGACGTCGCCGGCGTCGATGCCATTCGGGTAGCCGGCCTCCGCGAGCAGCTGCTTGGCGCGTTTGGGATCGTAGGGAGGCGGCGGCGTCTGCAGCGCGAAGTCCATCACGCGCGGCACGATGACCCCCGCCGGCGGACAGTAGCCCAGGCACGCCGCATCGTTGATCGCCTTGCGATCGAGCGCATAGCTCACCGCCTGGCGCAGACGCTTGTCGTGCCACGGCGACTTCGGGTCCCACTGCTCGGCGAACTCGATCCAGAAGATCGAGGCGTGCTTCGAGGGCGAGAGCGACAGGCGCGGATCGCGCTTCACGTTCTCGGCGTCCTCGCCGTCCAGCGCGTTGGCGATGTCGGCCTCGCCGTTCTTCAGCATCGCCACGCGCGTGGTCGTCTCGGGCACGCTCTTCATGACGAGCCGCTTGACGTGCGGCGTCTTGCGCCAGTACCCCGCGTAGGCTTCCATGACCAGCTCGACGCCCGTCGTGTGACTCACGAACCGGTATGGACCGGCCCCGATCGGGTGCTTCTTGAACCCGTCGTCGCCGACCTGGGTCAAATACTTCTTGGGCACTACGAGCCCGGCGGCGGTCGCCGTCGTCCCGTAGAAAGTCAGAAAATCCGGCCACGCGTCCTTCAAGTGGAACCGCACGATGAGCGGATCCACGATCTCCACCTGCCGCACGCGGGCATGCAGCTCGGTGGCACCCGCGCCCTTGTAGCGCTCGAAGCTGAACTTCACGTCCTCGCTCGTCACGGGATCGCCGTTGTGGAATCTGAGCCCGCGGCGCAGCTTGAACTCGTACACGCGTCCATCCGCGCTCTCGGTCCAAGATTCCGCGAGGCTCGGACCGATCTTCTTGCCCGGCAGCGGGCGGACGACGGCGTCGTGCAACGCATAGAGGATCCCGAACGGCGTGATCTGCGGCGGCGCGCTCGAGGGATCGAACCAGCTCGGCGCGATGGTGACGTGAAACGCCATCACGACCTCGCCCGCGGGCGCCGCCTGCGCGCTGGCCTCGAGCACCGAACCGAAGACCATGAGGACGACTGCAAGGAGCCGATGCCTCATCGCGTTCTCTCCCTGCTGCGCGATCTGTCGCGGAGTCCGCAGGCTATCATGACGACGGAGGAGCGAGCCATGCGGCTGCCGGCCCGGTTGTGTCCGCGGCCGCGAATCCTGTTCGTCGGCATCAACCCGAGCCTCACGTCCGCGCGCGTCGGCCATCACTTCGCGGGGCCGGGGAACCCGTTCTACCGCCTGCTCCACGCCGCCGGCTTCGTACCCGCGCCGCTCACGTGCGTCGACGACGTGCGACTGCCCGAATTCGGCCTGGCGCTCACGAACATCGCCGCGCGCGCGACCCGCGAAGCCTCCGAGCTGACGGCGCTCGACTACGCGCGCGGTCGCAAGGCTCTTGCTCGCACGATCGCCGCGATCGAGCCGGAGGTCGTCGCCTTCGTCGGCGGAACCGCGTATCGTGAGTTCTTCGGCCCGTCCGCCACCGCTGGGCCGGGCCCCAAGCCCGAGCGCATCGGCAACGCCGCGGTCTTCGTCGTACCGAACCCCAGCGGTCGCAATGCCGCCTTCCCCGGCTTCAACGACAAGCTCGTCTGGTACCGCGGGCTCAAACGCTGGGCGGATCGCCGTCGGCCGGTCGCCGACGATGCGCGTCAGCCGAGGAAGGGGCTGCCCCAGCGATCCGCGTACACGAACTCTTTGAGCGGGCCGCGCCCCACCGGACCAAAGCGTCCCATCGGATAGCCGATTGGCAGGATTGCGTACGAGTGCACACCTGGCGGTAAGCCGAGCGCGGCTTCGGTTTCTTTCTCGTACAAGAGATGGCGTGTCGTGAGCGTGGCGCCGAGCCCGAGCGCGCGCGCGGCAAGCAGCATGTTCTGCACGGCGGGATAGATCGATGCGCCCGACCAGCGCGTGGGCTGCGTCGAGCCCTCTTCGAGACACGCCACGATCCACACGGGCGCCTCGTGGAAGTGATCGGTCAGGTACTGCACGGCCGCGTGCTGACGCGTGTAGGCGTCGCGCGTGACGCCCGGCGGCGGCGTGCTGTTCAGATAGCGCGGCCCGACGACCTCGTCGAACGCGCGCTTGTAGTAGCCCTGCACCTTCCGCTTGATGCCGGAATCCTTGACGACCAGAAAGCGCCACCGCTGGGTGTTGCCGCCGTTGGGCGCGCAGATGCCGGCCTCGAGGATCTTTCGGATGAGCGCGTCGGGGACGGGCTCCGGCTTGAGCCGCCGCATCGCGCGCGTCGTGTGCATGATCTCGAACAGCTCGTTCGGGTCAGCCATGGCGAGCCTCCGTTAGCCTTTCGCGCTCCCGAGGGGCGCCACGGCTCCGCCGGGGCGCCCCGAACGTCGGGGGGCTTGGGGCCATGTCGTGGCCCCCCATTTTAATAGTTCACTACGTGGAGGCGCTCGCCGCGGGCGAACGCCTCGACGGTGGCGATGGCGATGCGCAGCATGTTCGCCGACGCCTCGCGCGTGTTGTAGCCGATGTGCGGGGTGAGCAGCACGTTGGGCAGCGCGCGAACCACATACTCGCCCGGCGGGATCGGCTCGGTCTCGTGAACGTCGAGCGCCGCACCGCGAATGCGGCCGGCGCGCAGCAGCTCCACGAGCGCGGCGTTGTCGACCAGCCGCGCGCGCGCCGTGTTGACGAACCAGGCCCCGGGCTTCATACGCTCGAGCAGCGCGCGGGTGATGATGCCCTCCGACTCCGGCGTGTACGACAGATGCAGCGATACCACGTCGGATGCGGCGAACAGCTCGTCGAGCGCGACGAGCGTCAGCCCGTGCACCGCGCGCTCTTTGCTCGCACGCCGCGTCCAGCCGATGAGCCGCATACCCAGCCCCGCGCCGAGCCGCGCCATCTCCGTCCCGATCGGCCCCAGCCCCACGATGCCGAGCGTTTTTCCGCGAAGCTCCATCCCGACGAAACGGCCGGGCTCCCAGCGACCTTCGCGCACGCTCACGAAGGCGGGCCCGATGTGGCGGGTGAGCGCGAGCATCATGGCCAGCGTGTGCTCGGCGACCGACGTCGCGCCGTAATCCGGCGTGTAGGCGATGGCCACGCCGCGGCGGGTGGCCTCCGCGACGTCGATGCAGCTGTTGTAGCCGATCCCGAGAAAGCTGATGAAGCGCAGGCGCGGGCAGGCACGCAGCACCTCGGCGTCCATCTCGGAGTAGTCGAGGACGACGGCCTCGGCGGGCTGCAGACGCTGGATCAGCGTCGCGCGGTCGGGCGGCGGGCCGTCGTAGAAGTCCACCTCGCCCAGCTTGCGGAGCGGCTCGAGCTCCGAGGGGTGCTGCACACAGCCGGCGCCGTCGGGGAAGACGATTCGCATGCCGCAGATGGTACCGTACTGACCGCCGTGTCGACCGACCGTGTCGCTGCTCTGCGCGCGTGCTGGCATCCCGTCGCGTACGCCGCCGACGTCGCGTGCGCGCCCCGCGCGACGACGCTGCTCGGCGAGCCGCTCGTGCTGTGGCGCGACACGCGCGGCGCCGTGCACGCGTTTCGCGACGTCTGCGTGCACCGCGGAACGGCGTTGTCGCTTGGCTGCGTGGACGGCGACGAGATCGTCTGCGCCTACCACGGCTGGCGCTACGGCAGCGACGGCGCCTGCACGCGAATCCCGCAGCTCGCCGAGCCCATGCGCGTGCCGGCACGCGCGCGCGCCGTCGCGTATGCCGCGCGCGAGCGATACGGCCTCGTCTGGGTGGCGCTCGACACGCCGGTCCGAGAGATTCCGGACGTGCCCGAGCTCGAGAACTCCGCCTGGCGCGTGGTGCCCACGGGGCCCTTCGCGTGGAACTGCGACGCCTCACGCCAGGTCGAGAACTTCACCGACTTCGGCCATTTCGCGTTCGTGCATCCGGGGCTGCTCGGCGACCCGGCGCGGCCCGTCGTCGCGCCGTACGAGGTGACGGTGGACGGCGCCGTCCTGCGCTACGCGTACGGGCGTCCGGACGCGCCGAACACCGAAGAGTTCCCGGTCTTCGCGGCTGAAGAGAAGAAGGACACCACGCGCCGCACGCGCTACGCGCTGCACCTGCCGTACACGATCGTGGAGCACATCGACTGGGGCGGCGCGGACGGGCTCGTGTACTTCTTCGCCTCGCAGCCCGTCGCCGACGACCGCTGCGTCGGCTACTGCCTGGTGGCGCGCAACTACAACCTCGAGCAACCCGACGACGTCATCCAGGCCTTCGAGCGGACGATCTTCGGTCAGGATCAGCGCGTGGTGGAGTCGCAGCGACCCGACCGCGTGCCGTTCGACCTCGCGGCCGAGCTCCACCTCACCTTCGACGCCGTGGCCGTCGCGTACCGGCGCGCGATGCGAGCGCACGGCTTCGGGTGATTCTCGCCGCCTTCCGCACCAAGAGCTTTCGCTTCCAGTGGTCGGCCGATCTGCTCACGTCGTGGGCCTTCGAGATGGAGACGCTCACGCTCGGCTGGTACGTCATGCAGCAGACCGGCTCGGTGCTGCTGCTCACCGCGTTCGGCTCGCTGCAGTTTCTCGGCACGCTGGCGGCACCGATGTTCGGCGTGCTGGCGGATCGGGTCGGAGCGCGCGCGATGCTCTGCGCGATGCGCGCGGTTTACGCCGCGCTCGCGGCGCTGGTGGCCGTGCTGGCCGCCGCCGGGTGGCTGACGCCGGTCTGGGTGCTCGTGCTGGCGACGCTCGGCGGCCTCGTGCGGCCCAACGACGTCGTCATGCGCAATACGCTGATCGGCGAGAGCATTCCCTCCGAGCACTTCATGGGGGCGCTCGCGCTGTCACGGGCGACGATGGACTCGGCGCGCGCGGGCGGGGCGCTGGCGGGCGCCGCGCTGACGGCGGCGCTCGGGCTCGGTGTGACGTACGCCGTCGTCACCAGCGTCTACCTGACGAGCCTCGCATTGACGCTCGGCGTGGCGCGACGTCCACCCGTGCCCGATCCCGCCGGCGTGTCGCGCGCCGCGATGCCGACACCCTCCGGCGGGCGCGAGCTGGTCGACGGCCTCACGCACGTCGTGACGACGCCGCCGCTGCTGGCGATGATGGTGCTGGCGTTCGTGATCAACGTCAGCGCCTATCCGATCTCCGGCGGCTTGTTGCCGTACGCCGCGCAGCGCGTCTATCAGGTCGGCGCGACCGGCCTCGGCCTGCTCGCCGCGAGTTTCGCGATCGGCGCGCTGCTCGGCTCGATCGCGATGGTCGTGACGGGCGGCCCGCGCAACCCGGCGCGCGCGACGCTCGTGCACACCACGCTCTGGTACGTGATGCTCCTGCTCTTCTCCCAAGTCGAGCGGATGGCCGTGGGGATGGCGACGCTGTTCGTCGCGGGCTTCGTGCAGAGCATCGCGATGATCTCGATGGCCGCCACCCTGCTCGCCGAGGCCGATGTGAGCTTCCGCGCCCGCGTGATGGGCGTGCGGATGCTCGCCGTCTACGGACTGCCGCTCGGACTGCTGGCCGCGGGCTTCGTCATCCCGCGGCTCGGCTATCCGACGACGATCGCGCTGTCCGCGGCCGTCGGCCTCGTGGTCACCATTCTGATCGGCCTGCGCTGGCGCGCGGCGATGTGGCGTCCGCGCTGACGCCGCCTCAGGTCGCCGCCGCGCCTTTGAGATCGTCCAGGTGTCGCTTCACGCCGGCCGTCATCGACGCCAGGTCGGACGTCACCATCACGAGATCGAAGCCGCGCTTCACCGCGCCCGCCGCGAAGGTCCCGCTCGCGCAGTGCATGCACGCCTTGATGCCGTGTTTGTGCGCCGCGTCCCGGATCTTGTCGCACGTCGCCATGTGCACCGGATCCGGATTGTCGGGGCGCGGATTCATGCCGAGCGCGAATGCCAGGTCGGACGGCCCGATGTACACGGCATCCAGACCCGGCGTGGCGCAGATGGCGTCGAGATTCGCGAGGCCTTCCTTGGTCTCGATCATCCCCATCACGACGATCTCGTCGTTGGCCTTGGCGAGGTAGTCGGCGCCGCCGTAGTGGACGGCGCGCACCGGGCCCGAGGAGCGGATGCCGATCGGGGGATAGCGGCACGCCGCCACCGCTTTCGCCGCGTCCTCAGCGGTGTTGATGAGTGGCACCAGCACGGCGTACGCGCCGAGATCGAGCACCTTCATGATCGTCGCCGGATCGTTCCACGGCACGCGCACCACGGGGACGGTGTCCGTCTGTGAGATCCCCTGCAGCATCGGCCACACGTCGTTCATGTCGGTGAGGCCGTGCTGCATGTCGACGACGAGCGCGTCGAACCCCTGCCGCGCCATCACCTCCGCGGTGAAGCCGTGCGACACCGACAGCCAGCCCATCGTGACGTAGCGTCCCTCGCGCCAGATCTGTTTGATCCTGTTCGGCCGCATCGTCGTACCTCGCAGTTGGGATGTGGATCAGAGCTTCGCGACGCCCGCGCGCGCGCAGTCCTCGTCCTGCTGCGCCGTGCCGCCGCCGACACCGCACGCGCCTTCCAGGACGCCGTTGCGGATGATCGGCACCGCGCCTTGACTCGGAATCATGTGGCCGCCCTCGGCGGCGGCGATGCCCTGGATGATCGGAGTCCCGGCGCGCTCTTGCAGCTCGCCGCTCGGACGGGCGAAGGCCGCCGACGCGATGGCCTTGCCCTGGCAGCCATAGACGCTTCCCCAGATCGCGCCGTCCATACGATTGAAGGCGACCAGCCGGCCGCCGGCGTCACACACGGCCACGCTGATCCGGATCTGGAGCTCTCGGGCGCGATTCGTGGCGGCTTGCATGATCTGATTGGCTTCGGCGAGGGTGAGCGCCATGGGTGTAGCCTCCTGGGGGTCGGTGTCTGGTGCGGTCACTACTTCTATCACGACCGAGGAGGTCTTATGGCCCAGGCGACGCTGCCCCCGTGGATCCAGACGCTGCGCCAGCGTGATCCGGAGTTCGCCGACTCCTACGTGGCCCAGCGCGAGCGCGTGCTGAGAGACGGCGCCATCCCCGCCAAGTACAAGCACCTCATGACGATGATCGTGGATGCGCTGCTCGCGCATCCCGACGGCGTGGCCACCATCGCCAACCGCGCGCGCGCCGCCGGCGCGTCGGAGGCCGAGATCCAGGAGGCGGTGCAGGTCGCGTACTTGTTCGGCGGCACCCCGGCGCTGGTCACGGCCGTCAACGCGTTCCGGTCGTCCTGAGGACCGCGCCATGATCCTCGAGCGCTTCAAGGTTCCGGCGAAGGATCAGGTCCTGGTCTCCGAAGCTGCGTTG
>Ga0075421_100006267_pt1 | contig 14483 bp, 13 predicted proteins | sample SoiMetdeltSBSDD5_FD_75292 | JGI IMG/M metagenome (GOLD analysis project Ga0075421, IMG submission 75292) | Bulk soil microbial communities from a Populus tree surrounding site in Tennessee, USA - Soil MetaG P. deltoides SBSDD5 | ecosystem: Environmental > Terrestrial > Soil > Tree plantation...
CCATGACGATGCCGATTAAGCCGCGAAGCCGGCAAAGTCGTTAACGGGGTGTTCGAGGCTGAAGACTTTGGCGCCGAATTCACTCCCGAGCTGAGGGAGCAAGAGGAACGCCTGCGCGCTGGCCGGGTTGGATTGAAGAGCGAGTTTTTCAACAGCCTGAAAGATCTGACCGCCTAAGTTCTCCAGTCACACTGCTTGCCGCACCCCTTGAAGTAACGATTTCCGCTGGTTAGTCTTAGTTAATTGCGCCGGGGATTGCATGCTTTACCTGCCTAGCTATGCAGCTGCCTTTCGCTGTATCGGTCAAGAATTGCAAAGCCAAAACATCGAAGTATTCGAGTTAAAAAGCTACGCTAATGAGTTTCGCCTGCAATGCGGAGATCCAAATCCACCGTATACGGGTGTCATAGAAATGATGTTTTCGAAAGAGAAGATACAGATGATCGATCGTGCGGGGCGAAGGCGGCGGGGTCAGTTGACCGGTGCGATACGATTCGACAGCATTCCCGAAATACTTCGCGCCGTGGGGGAATACATCGACAGAAAAAGCGGCTACCTGCGCTGGATTAACAACAGCGGTTCTTCGTCCGAATCGGTGTTGGACCTCGAATATCAAACCAGGGCTGGACAGGTCCAGCTGGAAACTCTGACTATGAGTTTCATCCGCGAGGCTTGTGTGCGGATGTATAAAAGACGCGCCGATCTCAACAATCCCGTTAATTTACTGACGCGGAAGCGCTAAGGTTCATCGTCGGGCCGCAGCTCTGCGGCAGGTTTTTTCAAGAAGAGATCGTGTTGTGCTTTCTACAGAACGCGGAGAGGCGTGATCGAGTCGAAAATAGTAACTCAATACTGCGGCAAGCCTCGGACTTATCGGTTATCTCATCCCTCCCGCGGAGGCGAACCTTTGATCCGGCATTTCGTGAGGCATCGGTTCGGGTGAAGGTAACAATTTTTGCCCGTGTCCGACTATCCCAGAAAGAAAATTGTAATCGCATGCATCGCAAATAAGCGCTGAGAGTGGTAGTTGCTCGGCACAGTTCGGACACTTCTTGAGCGCCGGGATATGGTGTCTTTCAAAGAATCGAGCGGCAGTGGAATTGTCCATCGGATCTCTTCTCGCTGTAAAAGATTTCCTTTTTGCGATCCTGACCGCGAGAAAAACCAGGATCAATGCGATCGCAGAAAAATGAAGTATACTTAAACCTCCCGCTATCATAAGCGTGCTCCCATCCGTCATTATGAGTTTCGCTAAGGTGGAAAAATTTCCTGTAATGGCTTCGTACATTGGCTCTCCAAAATGACATGATGTAGAGCAACAGCGGTGCCGCGAAGCAATCTCTATGAATTACGTGAAAATGACATGCATATCTATAACTACTCCAATAATTTCCAACATCAAACTGCCTCAATTCTACCCGGAGATTGAAAATCGGGTTTTTTCGCCCGTGGTTCTTGGGGATGACCGAGAAAAAGTTTTAGTTAGAAACCTATCAGGTAATGCGCCGCGATAAACGGAAAGGAATGCTTCTCCCTGGGAAGCGTTGTTCCATAGGGGCGAGGCCGACGCTGGATAAGCCGAGGACTCTTTATCGATTTATAATGTCACAGGCGTCCATCGGGTCGTACGCCGGACTTTAACAGTGTGACTTGCTGCGTCATAAATGGCGCATCAAACAGATGCCGCTGCTCCTGGTAAACGCGAAAGAAGTCGGCGATGAAGTACATACGATCGGTGAAGTTAGTCCAATCCTTTGCGCCGCTCTTCTTCAGGCTATTCGGAGTCACGTCTATGCGCGCCAGCATTTCTCTCAGCCGCGCATTGTCGACCTGCTCGAGCACCTGTGGAAATGTTCCCGTCAAATCTCGTCCCAGGCGAAGCACCTCGATGCTGGACAGATAGAGGCAGAACGCCGGCGCGCCTACGTCACTCTAGACTGGCAATTAGAAAGCAGGGCCCTGGGCCGCTGCAAGACACAAATTGCATTGAGAAGTTTGAACCCAAGGTGTTCCCGCGAGTATCGGCTTCAAGTGTCTCCGACTCACGCGCGCCTTTGTTTGTCCTTGACTGGCGAAATCGCTTTGCCTTATCTTGCGCGCAGCTGACGCTGGCAAGGTCGCTCGATCTGCGGTCCAAGATGTGGCGCGCCGCTGCCGAAAATTGGAGAGCGTGGAATGCTTGCAGGACGGCTCTGTTTGAAACGCGAAAAGTTTTTTTGGGTGACGATGGTTCTCGCTCTCGCCTGGCTGAACGGGGTGCCGTTAACCGCGGCGCACGCGCATGGGAAAACTTCAGCCGCTTCCACCAGAATCAGACTGGCTACGCCGAGGGCATCGCTGAGCTATTTGCCGATCTATGTCGCGCTGCAGAAGGGTTCTTTGCCAAACGCGGCTTCGACATGGAAGTGATTCAGATGGCGGGACTGGCGGCGCCGGCGCTGCTGAACCGGGCGATCGACTATACGACGATACCGAGCGGCCTGCCACCGCCGGGGCGCGCGGAGCGCCGCTCAAAATCATTTGCTTCACATCGGTAAACTCCAACATGTTCTCATCAGCCGTCCCGAGATCACGACCGTCGCCGACTTTGCCGGCAAACGGATCGGCGCCGGCACCTTCGGCACTCTCCCGGCGTACGAAGTTCTGTGCTCATCGAGAAATATCGTCTGGGAGCGAACACCATCATCGTGCCACTGAACTCGACCAACGACCGAATGATCGGCACGCAAAAGGAACGATCGACGCGATGGTGGTTCCGGCGCCTCACGATGCTCGGCTCGACGGGCGGACTGAAGGGAGATTTGCTCGCCGCGGAGACGGCTAGAGAGTTGGCGGCGAGAAAATAAGAATAGCTGCGCACCGAAAGATTCAACGAAACTACACGATGCCTAAAGATGCTCGCAGGAAAAAGCTACCGAACAACGGACGGCGCATCGCGAGAAGGGAGTGATAGCAATGGCGCGGCAAACCATGCACAAAGCTTACCGGTTGGCGGCGGTGCTTAGCGTTCTTTTGGCGAGTCACGCGCGGGTTCAGGCGCAGTCGTTGAACGAGCTCGTCGCCGGTGCAAAAAAGGAAGGGGAACTGTCCTTCGTTGCCGGGCCAACGACTTTTGGCGGCCGGCAAGCCTTTGCGGACCTGCAGGGCATCTTCAACAAAAAATTCGGCCTCAATGCCCGCCTCAACTTGACCGCGGGACCGAGCATGCCGGCAATGGCGGCGCGCATCATCACGGAAGCCAAAGCGGGGAGAAAGTCATCGACCGATGTCCATCTCGGTCCGCCGGCGACGCATGCGGAGCTCCACAATGAAAAACTCTTGGAACGCGTCAACTATTCGACCATCTTTCCCTGGGTGACCAAAGAAATGGAGATTCTGCCGGGTGATACGGTGTTGGTTTACACTTCGCTGCAAGGAATTTTGTACAACTCCAAGCTATTGCCCAAGGACAAAACGCCGAGGACTTACGAAGACCTCGTCGATCCGAAGCTCAGCCAGAGTTGGTCGGGCAAATTGGCCATTCCGCCCTACAGCTCCTGGTTGGTCGAGTTATCGCTCTTCTGGGGCGAAAAAAAGGTGCTCGATTATCTGCGCAGGTTACTGCCTTTGAGCGCCGGTCAAGTGCGCTACGGCGAAATCGAAGAGCGCGTGAGCAGCGGCGAGTTTCTCGTCATGGCCAACAGCGGTTCGGCGGTGGAAAGCATGTGGGAGTGGCAGGGCAAGGGGGCGCCGCTCGTGGGTATCACCGCTTCCGACCCGGTGCTGACGTCGTATTTTCAGCTCGGCGTGCCCAAGAACTCCACGCACCCGAACTTGGCGAAGCTCTTTGTCGCCTTCATGGCGTCGCCGGAAGCGCAGCGCGTCGTTGAAAAATATGAGCAGCGCTCATCGCATTTGGTGGCGGGAACGCGCATGGCGAAATATGTAAAGGAAAACCGTCTAAAACTGCAGAGCGCCGGCGAACTGATCGCCTCGTATCACGAGGGCAAAGGTCTCGAATTTAGAGCCGAGCTCACCAACATGCTCAAACAATGAACTCGCCATGCGAGACAACAAATTGCGCAGCGTGTTTCTGCATTCCTGAGCGCTGCTTCAGCGATTCCCTATCGGCTCCAACCCGCTTTTCGTGATGGCGTCAGCTGCTTCGGGAGACGATAGAAACCTGACAATCGCGCGAGCTGCATCCGAATCGCTGGTACTTGCCGCGACGCCGGCCGAGAACACGGAGACTTTCTGCACTTCCGGCGGCAACGGTGTCACGTGGTCTATGCCGGGCACGGGAAGCAACTCGCTCAACTGCTGGAAGCCGATTTCCGCTTCCCCGCGCGCGACCACGGCGCCAACTCGCTCGCCACCGCCGATTAGCCGGCTTTTATTCATCACCTGATCGGTTATTCCCAAGCGCTGATATAGCTCCGTGGTGAGATATTCGCCGCTTACGCTGGCGGAGTACGCGATGGACTTCGCTTGCAAGAGTGTGCGCTTTAGCGCGTCGACCGTGCCGATATCCGGCTTCGCCGCTCCTGCTCGCACCGCCATAGCGATCGCCGAGCGCGCGACGGGAGTATAGCTATCGGCCATAATCAGGCTGTCCTTGATGAATCCAACCAGCGCTCCGTCCGCGACGATGACCACATCGACGGCTTCGCCGCGTCGCAGCCGATTCGGGATCGAGTTTTCTCCCGTCCCTATGGACGTTGCGGCGGTCACGAGTTTTTTCTTGGTCAGGAGTTCGAGGCGGGGAATGAGGTCAAGATAGGCCGCGGTAAATGCGCCCGAGGTCATGACCCGGAGGTCATCTGTCATGGTATTCATGGTTTTCTTAGTCTCTTCTGCTGATCGTTGCGATTGCCTATCTTACAGACTTTTATCCCTAACGCCTGCGAGTGATCAAGCTGTAGGATGCCGAAGCGTCGAGCCGTCGTGATTGTGTTCGTGAGGCGTGTTCGTCGACACGTCTTTATTCAAACTCCACGTCTTGTGACTTCAACATTAATGAATGTGGACCTTGGACACTTTGGGCTTCTGATCAACTGGATTCGCCTTTTGCAATGTGATTCGACTCGAACAAAGTAATTCAATTACTCCGGGCCGATCCGGCCTTGAACTTTTGGACCCTTGAACTTTGAACGATTTTATTCACATTTAGTGTGAAGAATAGGAGATCATCCAATGCCAATGATTGATGCCGATACGCATGTCGACGAATGTGAAGATACCTGGAAGAAGTTGGAGGGCACGCCGTACGCGAAGTACATACCGGTGACGGTTTCGATGCCGCCGGATGAAGCCAAACGCGCCGGCTATAACGCGACGACCAGCCGCTGCTGGGTGGTTGAAGGCAGGCTGCAGAACCGCGCCATCCGAGATGAAGTCAATCATCCTCCCCGGCTGCTACGAGAACTTCAGGACGTGCCAGGCCGCGTCGCTCACATGGACAAGATGGGCGTCGACGTGCAGGTCATCTTCCCGACGTTTTTCATCCGCTACAATACCAGCAACGCCGAAGCCGAATGGGCCCTGACCACGACCTACAACCGCTGGCTTGCCGAGAAATGCGCGCAGACAAACGGAAGGCTGCGCTGGGCGGCTGTATTGCCGCTGCTTAATCCTGACAAGGCCGTCGAAGAGCTGCGTTGGGCGAAAGAGCACGGCGCCTGCGGTATTTTCAAGCGCGGCTTCGATCTCGATAGGAAGGTCACCGATCCACACTTTTTTCCGATTTACGAGGAAGCCAGCGCGCTCGAGCTGCCTCTGTGCGTCCATACCGGCCATCCGCTGCCGGGCCATGAATGGGACAGGGGCTTCCCCATCATGTATTCCTTCACCGAGTTGGTGAGCTCAGGAATTGCAAAGAGGTTTCCGAAACTTCGCTTTGGACTCATTGAGTCGGGGGCCTCCTGGATTCCCTATACGATCTCCCAGTTGGGCGCGGTAAAACGTCAAACGTTGCGCGGTCAACAGAGTCGATTGCCGCGCCTGTTTGAACTGGAGCCGGAATTGTTCCGCGCCAATCGGCTGTTCGTCACCCTCGATCCGATCGACGACATCGAGTCTCTACTAAAGTTCGGCACGGAAGATAACCTGATGATCGGTACCGACTACAGCCATACCGACATCTCTGCCAACCTGAGCGCACTGGACGAGGTCCGCAGCTGGGCGGACGAGGGCAGGATCAGCAAGGCTCAAGCCCACAAGATTCTGGAGAGCAATTCCAAAGCTTTCTACGGCTTGTAGAAAAGAAGACCGGCCGTGATCGCTTAATTCTAAAATCTCTAGAACCATCTGGGCGGCCAAGTCGATCAGTCCCTTGCCATCGGAACTTACATTGACACCGAGGGCGGCGCATGGCGCCGTTTCGGTGCTAACAATCAGGACTTTGTGGTAAGTTTTGCTGCGCAAAATTCTCCGAACGAATTCTCAACATGAGTTGGGGCGAGAGATCGAGTGAAAGCCTTGACCCCTCGCCCCAGGGATTTTTGATTGCATGCGCGCCGGCTCAGTCGTCATAGGCGGGGCGATTAGAGCTTCTGCAGCAACCAAAAATGTCGTAGAGCGCGCCGGCGGTCCCTCCGACTCCGGCTCCGATCGCGGCGCTTCGGCCAACATTGGAATGCGTCGCGGCACCGATGCCCGCACCCGCTGCTCCGCCAACCGTCGCGCCGGTCAAAGTTCCACAGCCGCCGATTGCAAGTGCCAGCAAGCAGAGGCCGCATATCGACGTATTTATACATTTGAAAAGATCTGTCATGGGCCACCTCCTCAAAAACAAATAGATCGCAAAACATGTTCCATGATAATCGCCGCGCAACTGGCGATTCTTTGAAGCCGAAAGAGATATCGAATCACGCGAAGTTGCGTTAACTATAGAAAACGAAACTGTCCGGGAAAACTTACCCATTTAATAGGTCTCAGACCGGAAGTGTTGCAGGATTTCACTGACATATAAAAACGGAATTTCTTACTTCGATTTCAGCCGGGTCTGATCGGCTATTAAGCAATGGAATTTTATCGGTGCCGACAAGTGATTTTTATTTGCTCTAACGCGGCGTGTATCGCTACATAAATTTTTTGCTTGGTCCGTGCCGACAATGGTTACGCCGAGAGTAATCTGGTATTGCTAAAACGGTATTAAGATGAGCGACAGGCAGAATTTTTTCACAACTTGAGCGGCGCACGGGAGGCCGATGAGCACAAACGGCGCGAAGGACATTCAATTTTTTGTCAACGAGAAAGCCGGCGCAGTGTCCGGTCTTCTTATCAAACCGAGCGATGCGCGCGGGTTGCTTCTGCTGGCGCATGGCGCGGGCGCAGGTATGCGCCACAGATTTATGGAAGACTTGGCGGCGAAGCTGGCGCAGCGCGGCGTCGCGACCTTGCGCTATCAGTTTCCTTATACGGAAAAACGCACCAAACGGCCGGACTCCGAAAGCGTGCTCACGGACACGGTGCGCGCCGCAGTTACGGCGGCGAAGAAGCAAGCCGGGGATTTGCCGCTGTTTGCCGGCGGAAAGTCGATGGGCGGACGCATGACGTCTTTGGCGGCGGCCAAAGCGCCGCTGGACGGCGTGCGCGGCTTGATTTTTTTCGGATTCCCGTTGCACGCGGCGGGCCGGCCCGGCGCGGAGCGCGGCCAGCATCTTGCGGATGTGGCCGTGCCGTTGCTTTTTCTCCAGGGCTCGCGCGATGCGCTGGCGGAGCTGAAGCTTCTCAGGCCGCTCTGTGCAAAGCTCGGCAAACGCACCGAATTGTTCGTCGTCAACGGAGCCGATCATTCGTTCCATATGCTCAAGAGCGCGGGAAAGTCGGATGAAGAAGTTTTAGGGACGGTGACCGATAAGGCGGCGACGTGGATGGAAAAAAATACATGATTCGTTCAGGTTCGAAGTATGAGGGTTTGGCTCACATCTTGAGACGACGTAGTAGGATGGATTAGTGGACAGACTTCAAGCGAGTTAATTCAGCATGTATCCGACAACTGAAAAAGAAGCCCTCGATGCTCTGAAAGGGGCCGATCTAGAGCTTGCAGCGACGGCAGAAGCGATTCTTTGGAGCGCCTGGTGCCGCTCGGGCGATCCGGAAACCGACCGAATTTTTCGCGCCGGTGTCGAGGCGATGCAGCAGCAAAAATTAGCCGACGCTGAAGAGCTGTTCAGCCGCGTCATCGAGCTCAAGCCCGACTTTGCCGAAGGCTGGAACAAGCGGGCGACCGTACGCTTCGTGCAGCGCAATTTTGCCGGTTCCGTTGCCGATTGCCAGCAGACGCTGGCGCGCAATCCGAATCATTTTGGCGCCGCTTCCGGCCAAGGGCTCTGTCACATGTCGCTGAACGAATTCCGCGAGGCGGCGGTCAGCTTTCGTCGCGCACTGGAAATCCATCCGCATTTAGACGCGGTCCGGCACAATCTCGCACTGGCGGAAGCCGAAGGTGGCGGCAGCGGCTATCTGAATTAGCTCCCGGTTTCGGCGTGGCAACCTGATCGAGTGATTAGCCTGTCATCGAACACCCCATCGGATTTCGTCGGCGGGATGCCCGTGTGTTATTGTTACTGCGGCGAAGATATCTCTTTCTATGATGTCAAAGAAATGCAAATACGCGCTGAAGGCGCTGATCCGCTTAGGCAAGGAATACGGCAAAGGGAATCTATTGTTGACGGATGATATTGCGAGATCGGAGCACATTCCGAAGAAATTTCTCGAACAGATTTTGCTCAATTTAAAACACGCGGGCTATGTGCGGAGTAAGCAAGGTTCTAAGGGCGGCTATCGGCTAGTCCAGGATCCGAATCACATTACCTTAGCGGAGATCTATCGCTTGTTCGACGGCGCGATCGCGCTCGTGCCCTGTGTTTCGCAAAAATTTTACGAAGCTTGCGACGACTGTCCGGACGAGACGATCTGTCGGCTGAAGCCGGTCTTCATCGATGTGCGCGAGAAGACGTACGCGTTATTTTCGGAAACGACGATTCAATCTTTTCTCGACCGTCACAGCAGCGGCCACCCATACAAAAAGAGTCGGTAACCCTCTAAAAAATTCTTCAGGTGTCATTCTTGACAAAGCTCATAGATTCCTTTATCTACTAATTCAGTAGAATTTATCGAGAATTGCTTTTGCAAAGGAGTTTACGAGGTGGAGGCCATGATTAGTTCGGAGCCCATCAGACGAAAGATGCGCCGGTTCTTTCACGGTTCGTTGCAACGAAAATCGGCTCACTTTAATAGCGTGAAAACCGATGGAGCGATTGTGCGCTTGATCGCCGCACCGCGCCGCGAACCGATGACGCCCCATCGAGCAGCGGTTGATCACCATGCTTAAGAACGTCGGCCCGATTCCTTTTGCCACGCTCGTTAAGACCGCCGCCAAGGATCTTTATATAGAAGAATTGCGCCAAGGGGCCGGACTCTTGGATATCGGACTGTTCGGCGATGGCTTATTCAATCGGGACCTCGTTCAAGAGCTTATGTCGGGGGATGGCGTCTTGTGGGAAATAAAACAAGAACGAGAAAGTCTATGACAAGATTTCATTCGCTCGATCGTCACAAGCTCGCTTCCTACGCCAAGCGTTATCATTCCGCGCGCTGTCGTTCTTAAACCTCTCGCAGTCGGCAGAAAAGAAGAGCCGTTTTCTTGGTCATAACCTTGATCGATTTAATTGGTTTACTCATTAACGAATCATCGCGAGGAGTTAAAAAATGTATTGGCGCTATCTAACTTTGATTTTAGCTTTGTTGAGTCTTTTGCGGGTGAGCGAGGCGCACGCGCAGAGAACGTTGCTCAACGTTTCCTATGATCCGACACGCGAGCTCTACCAGAATTTCAACGCAGCGTTTGCAAAATATTGGAAGGCCAAATCCGGAGAGTCGGTTTCAATCAAGCAATCGCACGGCGGTTCGGGCGCCCAGGCGCGTGCGGTCATCGACGGTCTCGAGGCCGACGTCGTGACCTTGGCGCTTGCGCCTGACACCGATGCGATAGCGGCAAAAAGTCTCATTCATGCCGACTGGCAGAAACGCCTGCCGCAAAACAGTTCTCCTTACACGTCCACCATCGTCTTCCTAGTTCGCAAAGGAAACCCAAAGGGAATTCACAACTGGGACGATCTCGTCAAACCCGGTGTCTCAGTCATCACGCCGAATCCAAAAACCTCCGGTGGCGCGCGATGGAATTATCTTGGCGCATGGGGATACGTGCTTGGGAAAACCGGCAAGAGCGAAGCCAAGGCTAAGGAATTTGTCGCGGCGCTTTACAAGAACGTCCCGGTGCTCGACTCCGGCGCGCGCGGTTCGACCACCACCTTTGTCGAACGGAAAATAGGCGACGTGCTGATCGCGTGGGAGAACGAAGCGTTTCTCGCGCTCAAAGAGTTCGGCGCCGACAAATTTGAGATCGCCGTTCCGTCGGTGAGCATTCTTGCCGAGCCGCCGGTCACGTTGGTCGATAAAGTTGTTGATAAGCACGGAACCCGCGCGCTCGCGCAGGCGTATTTGGAATATCTCTACACGCCGGAAGGCCAGGAGATTGCAGCCAAAAACTTTTATCGGCCACGTTTGTCGGAGATCGCAAAGAAGTACGGCAAAAACTTTGCTCAGATCAAACTCTTCACCGTCGACGAAGTCTTCGGCGGCTGGGGCAAGATCCAGAAAGCGCACTTCGATGACGGCGGCGTCTTCGATCAAATTTATCAATTGAAATAGTGAGATCAGAATCATGAAGCGCGCTTTCCGCCCGCACAGCATCCTTCCGGGGTTTGGCCTCACGATGGGCTTTACGGTTTTCTATCTCAGCCTGATCGTTTTGATCCCGCTCGGGGCGACTTTTCTTAAAACCTTCAGCGCGGGCTGGGGCCATTTCTGGGAAACGGTCACGGGCGCGCGCGCTTTGGCATCTTATCGCTTGAGCATCGGCGCTTCGCTGGTCGCGGCGGCTATCAACAGTGTGCTCGGCTTGCTCGCCGCCTGGGTGCTGGTGCGCTATGAGTTTCCCGGCAAGCGCATCGTCGATGCGCTGGTGGATTTGCCGTTCGCTCTGCCGACGGCGGTCGCCGGCATTACGCTGACCGCCATGTTCGCGGGCAACGGTTGGGTCGGGAGTTGGCTCGAGCCGCTGGGCATCAAAGTCGCTTTCACTTGGCTTGGCGTCGTCATAGCGCTGACGTTCATCGGCTTGCCGTTCGTGGTGCGCACGGTGCAACCGGTGCTGCAGGAACTCGATCCGGAATTCGAAGAAGCCGCGGCGACCTTGGGTGCGGGCCGCTGGCAGTCTTTGAAAAGAGTTGTGTTCCCGGAATTGCTGCCGGCGTTATCAACCGGCTTTGCGCTGGCGTTCGCCCGTGCGGTTGGTGAATACGGTTCGGTGATTTTCATCTCGGGCAACATGCCGATGAAAACCGAGATCACACCGCTGCTGATCGTAACCAAGCTGTCGCAATACGATTACGCCGGCGCTACGGCGCTGGCGGTAGCGACCTTGATGATGTCGTTTGTCTTATTGTTTTTGATCAACCTGCTCCAGTGGTGGAGCCGCACTAGATACGCGTGAACGGTATGGCAACTGACATTGCAAATAGCGGAACTGTACAGGGTCAACCCGTTGCCATTGGCGAGCCGCGCTGGATTCGGATCACTTCGATCACCGTGACGCTGCTGTTCTTGGGGATTTTTCTGTTTTTGCCGCTGATCGTCGTGTTCACCGAAGCTTTCAAAAAAGGCGCCGAGGTTTATTTCGAGTCGATCCGCGAGCCGGATGCCTTGAGCGCCATCCAACTGACCTTGATCGCGGCTGGCATGGCTGTGCCGCTTAACTTGATTTTCGGTATCGCCGCCGCCTGGGCTATCGCCAAGTTTGAATTTCCCGGCAAGAGCTTTCTCATTACCTTAATCGATCTGCCCTTTTCAGTCTCGCCGGTCATCTCCGGGCTGGTCTATGTTTTGTTGTTCGGCCTGCAAGGCTGGCTCGGCCCGTGGCTCGCCGAGCACGACATCAAGATTATTTTCGCTGTGCCGGGGATCGTGCTCGCTACTATTTTTGTCACGTTTCCCTTCGTGGCGCGCGAGCTGATTCCCTTAATGCAGTCCCAGAGCAGCGAAGAGGAAGAAGCGGCGCGCGTCCTCGGCGCGGGCGGCTGGCAGATCTTCTGGCGCGTGACGCTGCCGAATATCAAGTGGGGACTTTTGTACGGCGTTATTTTATGCAACGCGCGGGCGATGGGCGAGTTCGGCGCGGTGTCCGTAGTTTCCGGCCATATCCGCGGTATGACCAATACGCTGCCGCTGCACGCCGAGATTCTCTACAACGAGTATAACTCTGCGGCGGCATTTGCAGTGGCGTCGTTGCTGACGATCCTGACGCTGGTGACGATCGCGCTCAAGGCCGCTGTCGATTGGAAGTCGCAAGTTGAAGCGCGCGAGGTTCGCGCGATTCGCGAGCAAGGTTTGGCCGAGGCTTAAGATGAGTATTGAAATCCGCAACATCAGCAAAACTTTTGGCGATTTCGCGGCGCTCAAGGACGTGAGCTTCAAAGTCGAAGCCGGTGAGCTGGTCGCGTTGCTCGGGCCGTCCGGCTCCGGCAAGACGTCGCTCTTGCGCATCATTGCGGGAATCGAAATCCCGGATGAGAACGGCGGCGCGATCTTGATTCACAACGAGGACACTACGGCGATCAGTTTCCGCGACCGCAGGGTCGGTTTCGTGTTTCAACACTATGCCTTATTCCGCCACATGACGATTTTCGAGAACGTCGCCTTCGGTTTGCGCGTGCGTCCACGCCGCCTACGGCCTTCGGAGAAAGTCATCAAAGAAAAAGTCAATGAGCTTTTGAAGCTCGTACAGTTGGACTGGCTCGGCGACCGCTTGCCCTCTCAACTTTCCGGGGGGCAGCGGCAACGAATCGCGCTGGCGCGCGCTCTCGCGGTGGAGCCCAATGTGCTGCTATTGGACGAACCCTTCGGTTCCCTCGACGCCAAAGTGCGCAAAGAGCTGCGCCAGTGGCTCAGACGTTTTCACGATGACTTAAAAATCACTAGTGTGTTTGTCACGCATGATCAGGAAGAAGCTTTGGAAGTGGCGGACCGGGTGGTTTTGATGAATGAAGGCCGGATCGAGCAAGTGGGCACGCCGGAAGAAGTCTATCATCATCCGGCCAATGCGTTTGTTTACAATTTTCTCGGTAACGTCAATTTGTTTCACAGCCGAGTGGAAGAGGGAAAAGTTTATCTCGGCGAGCTGCCCATCGATTTGCCGGCGGAAAGCGCGCCGGACGCCAAGTCCGCACTGGTTTTTGTCCGCCCGCACCTATTGGAAATCGAGCATCAACGGAATGGCGGTGATAATTTCCATGCGAAGGTGACTCATATCAACGCCGCGGGTCCGCTGGTCAAAGTCGATCTGGTGACCGATTGGGGCGCTCCCGTTCACGTCGAGCTTTCGCATGGACGATATTCTTCGCTTGGTTTGAAGAGGGAAGATGAGGTGTACGTGCGGCCGAAGGAGAGAAGGGTCTTTGTCAAAGCAGAAACGGGCGATGAATCAAGAAGTCAATCGACGAGCAGTGGTCGCGCATAGTTTCGGTTGAGTAGCAGGGCCGGCCCATCTAACGGGACAGGTTGCCTACCTTTTATCGATCGGCTCGATTTCAGTTGCCAGTCCCAATAATCCGTAAACAAAGGAATGAGCGGATCGTTGCGTTCTCGTGCCGACCCGTCCCTGGTTTGTTCCTCTGTTGTCGTTTCTACTCGGCATCTGCACTACGGTCTTCGAGCTTGATTGTTTTCAAAGCGAGGTCTAAAGCCTATAAAACAGGAAGCAGCGTGGGACGATGAAGAAAATCGTATTTTTGGCCGGAGTATTTTTATGGCTTACATCTCATCAACACGCTTGGAGTCAGACGCGGACCAAACTCAACGTGGTGTATCCCGCCGTCACCGGCGTGATGACGGCGTTATGGCTCGCGGCGGAATCCAAAGCATTCCAAAAATACGGACTCGATGTGAGCCTGCTTTACATCCCATCGGCTCCCCAGGTCGTTCGGGTGATGCTGGCAGGCGAATCCCAGATTAGCGTTACCGGTGGCGCGGCGGTGGTCAGTGCCAATCTCGGCGGCGCGGATTTCGTTTTTATCGGCGGCATCGTCAACGTGCCGGCATTTTACGTCATGGCGGCGCCGGAAATCAAAAGTCTTGAGGAGCTTAAGGGTACGACCGTCGGTGTCACCCGTTTCGGATCTTCTTCGGATTTTGCGATGCGCTATGTGCTGCAGAAGCACGGCTTGAGACCCGAAAAAGACGTAACTCTGCTCCAGCTCGGCGGCATGATCGAATTGGCAACCGCGCTGTCCAAACGGCTGGTCGCGGCTGCGACGCTCTCTTCACCCGCCGACCTTCGCGCGCGCAAGAGCGGCGCACAGGAATTGGTCAACATGGCCACGACCGGAGTTTCGTTCCCCCAATCGGCGATCGTCACGACTCGAGCCTACGTACAGGCGCAC
>Ga0075421_100006268_pt1 | contig 14482 bp, 7 predicted proteins | sample SoiMetdeltSBSDD5_FD_75292 | JGI IMG/M metagenome (GOLD analysis project Ga0075421, IMG submission 75292) | Bulk soil microbial communities from a Populus tree surrounding site in Tennessee, USA - Soil MetaG P. deltoides SBSDD5 | ecosystem: Environmental > Terrestrial > Soil > Tree plantation...
GGCCCCATCGCCGTACTGGGCCGACGAAGTGATCTGGACGTCGCAGTCGAATGCGCACAGCTTCGCCATGGACAAGCAGGCTCGCGTCTGGATCGCGGCGCGCATCCGGCCGAACCAGACAGCCGAGTTCTGCCGTCAGGGGTCGGATCATCCGTCGGCCAAGGCGTTCCCGCTCGCTCAGAGCGGCCGCCAGATGCAGTTGTGGGATCCGAAGGCCAAGAAGATCACCACGATCGACACCTGCTTCGGCACGCATCACCTGAACTTCGACAACAACGACGTGCTGTGGTTCACGGGCGGAGGGCAGGTCGAAGGGTGGTTTGACACACGCGTGTTCGACAAGACAGGCGACGAGAAGCAGGCGCAGGGCTGGACGGCGTTCGTTCTGGACACGAACGGCAACGGCAAGCGCGATGCGTACGTCGAGCCCGATCAGCCCGTCGATCCAACCAAGGACAAGCGCATCAACGCCGGGTTCTACGGCGTCGCGCCTGAGCCGAACGGCAACGCGATCTGGGGAACCACGCTTGGCATGCCAGGTGCGGTCGTGCGACTGACCCTCGGATCGAATCCGCCGGCCACGGCGCTGACGGAATACTACGAAGTGCCGTTCAAGGACGCGAAGGCCTCAGGCTCCGGCTTCGCGCCGCGCGGCATGGACGTAGACAGCAATGGGGTTGTTTGGACGACGCTGTCGAGCGGCCAGATCGTGAGCTTCGACCGCCGCAAGTGCAAGGGACCGCTGAACGGGCCGAACGCCACCGGTAAACAGTGCCCCGAGGGCTGGACGTTCTACGCGTATCCCGGACCGAACTACAAGGGCGCGGTCGACTCGGCGAGCGCCGAAGAGGCCTACTACAACTTCGTCGATCGGTTCGACATGCTCGGCGTGGGCAAGGACATTCCGCTCGCCACCGGCAACGAATCCGATTCGCTGCTCGCTCTTGTCGACGGCAAGTGGATGACGCTTCGCGTCCCCTATCCGATGGGCTTCTACGGCAAGGGGATCGACGGGCGCATCGACGACCCGCGGGCGGGCTGGAAGGGCAAGGGAGTCTACTCGTCGGTTTCGACCCGCGCGCCGTTCCACATGGAAACGGGTAAAGGGACGGTCTCGAAGCTCGTGAAGTGGCAGGTCAGGCCGAACCCGCTATCGAAGTAACCCTCAGGCCGGGTCTGCCGTGCGCGGAATGTTTGCACGGCGGACCCGCCTACTCACCTACTTCTTCGCAATCGAACGAAGGAAGTTCACGATATTCCAGATATCGGTGTCCTTCAGCCGATCTCCCCACGGACCCATACTGAGATCCGGTGGAATGCCGTCCTTGATGTTCGTGAAGATCTCGCCGTCGGTGCCGCCGTGCTGCCATTCGGCATCGGTGAGATCAGGCGCTGGGCCGATCAGGTCGTTACCCGAACCGCCCGTCGCGTTCACGCCGTGACAGGGCGAACAGTTCTTCGCATACAGCGCCTTACCCGCCGCGACTGATTCCGGTGCTGCCGCGACAGGATTCTTCATCTTCGCGGCCTCAGCATTTCCCTGCGCGGCGTGAGCCGCACCAGTCAGCCATGCAGATACGGCAACCGCGAAGGCCGCGGAAAAAACGACGGGCATACGGTTTCGGAGGTTTGCCATGGCCGAATTGTACCGCCTAGATACTTCACGTAAGGCAAAAGTCAAACGGCAAAGGGCAAATCGTGTCCCTTTACCTTTGACTTTTAACTTTTCACCTTTGACTTACGCTAGTTCGTACCCAACCCCGCGGGAATCTCCAGCACGTCGTGCACCGCCGTCGCCTTCGGGGCGAGATCGGGCAAGCCTCCGCCTTCGGGTTTCCCGCTGACCAGGTGCAGCCGGTTGCCGATGAAGGCGCCGGCCACCCCGTGGCGTGCGCTCGGCATAGACGGCAGGATGATCCATCGGTTCGTCGCCGGCTCGTACGCTTCGAGTGCCTTGAATGTGGCGTGGTACCGCTCGTTCTGTATCTCGCCGCCCGCCACGTAGATCCGTCCGTTGAGCGTTGCCCAGCCGCCGCCGCTCCGCGGAGTCGGCATGCGCGCCTTGACCGCCCCCCACGTGTCGCGTGCCGGGTCATATTCCTCGACCACATCGGTATTGCTCGACGCGGTAACGTGCGCCGCACCGAGCCGGCCGCCGATGACGTAGATCTTTCCGTTGACGGCGCCCGCGAATGCGTGGTTGCGCGTGGTGGGCATCGGGCTGCGGGTCGCCCACGTGTTCGTCGCAGGGTCGTACACCTGGTTGGTGCCGACGACGCGCTGAGGACGATTGCCGAAGAGCGCGGTCTCACCGGAGTTTTCCATGAGCGTGGCGCCGCCGATCACGTATATCTTGCCGCCCACTTCCGCCGCGACGGCCGAGCAGCGCTTCATTGGCATCGGTGCGAGTGCGCGCCATGAGTCGGCCGCCGGATCGTATTCCCACGCGTTGTCGACCGGCTCCCATCCATTCATCCCAGGACCGGACAACGGCCGCATGCAGCCACCGAACACGTAAATCTTGCCGTTGTACGCGGTTTGCGCCTGGTGGTGCACCGGGACAGGGATCGATTTCTTCTTCGTCCAGCGATCGGCGTCTGCGTCGTACTCGTACACCATCGCCGTGGCGGGTTTACCGTTCGTGCCGAATCCGCCGATCACGTACATCTTGTTGTTGAGCGCAACGCCGTAGAGCTCTTCTTCCGGCTCCGGAAATGGAGCGCCCTTGCCCCAGCGCAGTCCCGGATCCTGCGCCTGAAGAGCGCGACCGTCCATGGCGAGGACAAGACCGATAAGCAGCGCAATGAAACACAGGCCACGGAGACGCGGAGATCCAGTCATCGTGTGCCTCCCCTCTGGGGCGGCAGGTCGAGCACATCGTGCGACGCGGTCGCGGGATCTTGCGCATCCTGCGGTCCTCCCGCGCGCATCTTGCCGCTCACCGTGTGCAGCTTGCCATTAAGGCAGCCGAACGCGTTGCCATGCACGGCGCCGGGCAGCGACGGCAGTACCTGCCACGTGTTGGTCGCCGGATCGTATGCTTCGAGCGCCTTGAAGGCGGCGTGCAGCTCGCGCGTGATCCATTCGCCGCCGCCGGCAAAGATCCGCCCGTTGCACACCGTGTAGCCGCCGCCGCTGCGAGGGGTCGGCATGCGCTCCTTCACCGGACCCCACAGGTTCGTCGCCGGGTCGTACTCCTCGACCGTGTCGACGTTCGTGGTGACGGGAATGTTCCCTGCGCCGAGCCGGCCGCCGATGACGTAAATCTTCCCGTTCACCGCTCCCGAAAACGCGTGATTGCGCGTCGTAGGCATCGGGCTGCGACTCGTCCATGTGTCGCTGGCGGGGTCGTACATCTCATTGCGCCCCGAGACGCGCGTGCCCTGGCCGTTTTCCATCGGCTCGAGTCCGCCAATGACGTAGATCTTGCCGGCCACCTGCTCCGCGATCGCGGAGCACCGCTTCACCGGCATCTGCGCCAGTGCGCGCCAGGAATCGGCAACCGGGTCGTATTCCCATGCGTTCTGCGTGCCCCCTTCTCCCGAGATTCCCTTGAGGCATCCACCGAACACATATAGCTTGCCGTTGTGCTCGGTCTGCGCCTGATGGTGCACATGCACCGGCATGTCTTTCTTTTGCGTCCACCTGTCGGCGGCCGGGTCGTACTCGAACACGAGACCGGGGGCGTTCCCGCCAATCCCGAATCCGCCGAGCACGTACCACTTGCCGTTCACCACCGTCCCATAGAGCTCTTCCTCCGGGTGCGGAAATGGCGCCGCTTTCGTCCAGCGAGGCTGGCCGGTCTGTGCAACCGCTGGACGAGCGATAGCGACCGCGCCGACGACCACCGCGATCGCAACGCCAATCCGTCTCGTGCGTGATGACATATGAGTTCTCCCCGTGCGGCGATTAAATGGTCCGCGGCCGCTGTATGTCAAGCGTGGTAGCATGCGCCCGATTCACCAGCGAGGCTCCGCCTGACCGGCGAGCATGAACCAACGGCTCCGCCTCGCTGGCGGCAGTATCTTCTTGCCCGCACTCCGTGCGGGCGAGACGTCTTGAACCAAGACGTCTACGGAGACATGGAATCGCACTTATGAAACGGACCATTGCAACGGTTGCCCTCATGTTGATGCTCGGCGCGTTTACGCTTCTGGCCCAGGCGCCCGGCCGATGGATCACCAACAAATTCGCGCCGCTGCCGACGCCGGCAGAGGAGTACACGGCGGTCACCGCGAACAACCGCCTCTACCTGATTGGCGGGAACCGGGGCGGCAGCCCTCAATGGCCGCGCGTCGTTCTCGAATACGACCTGGCAGCCGACAAGTGGACCGCGAAGAAGCAGGTGCCGTTCTCAGGCGATCACATGGCAGCCGCTTCGGCCGGAGGCAAGGTGTACGTGTTCGGCGGGCAGGCGGAGGCGGGGATCAAACAGCCTCTCAACACGGCGTGGGAATACGACCCCGCAACCGATGCGTGGCGGCCGCTTGCGCCGATGCCGACCGCACGCACTGCCGCTGCCGCGGTTGAAGCGGGAGGTCGAATCTACGTCATTGGCGGGAACGTCGCTGGCGGTCTCACAGTGGGAACCAACGAGGTGTACGACCCGGCCGGCAATCACTGGGAAACACGGACAGTGATGCCGACAGCCCGCAACCACCCGGCCGCGGGCGCCGTCGCAGGCAAGATCTACGTGATCGGCGGGCGTCTGGCCGCACCGAACATCGGCGGCTTCGTGGCGAGCAACACCGACGTCGTCGAGGAATACGACCCGGCCGCGAACACGTGGCGAGTCATGAACAAGATGCCGACCGCTCGCAGCGGCCACGGCTGGACGACGTTCCAAGGGCGGATCTACGTTGCAGGTGGTGAAATGCGCGACGCGCATATGGATGCGATCTTCCGCGACGTCGAGGTGTTCGACCCGGCAATCGGCGATTGGTATCGCCTGCCGCCGATGCCCACCGCACGACACGGCGTGAACCTCGCAGCATATGGCAATCGGCTCCATGCGATCGGCGGCCACATCGCTTTTGCGGCCACGGGTGAAAAGGAGCTGCACACGGCGGCGAACGAAGTGTTCGAGTTCAACCAGAAATAGACGAACGTAACGTAGTGTCCGGCGTTAGCCGGACCCTGGCGTACGTAATGTCCGGCTAGCCGGACCATTGGAGAACGCGAATGAAATCGCTTTCGTGTCGTCTCCTCTCTCTCACGGTCACCATCGCCATCTGCACGCCGATCGCGGCCCTGTCTCAGGCCGGCGGCAGCTGGACGCAAAACGGCTCCATGCCGTTCGAGCGTGGAGAAATCGCGGTCGCCGGCGTGAACGACAAGATCTACGTCATCTCCGGCAGCTCGCGCGGCGTCGAAGCGAACGCGTTCAACCAGGAATTCGATCCGGCGACAGGCATGTGGCGCGAGCGGTCACTCATGCCATCGGTCGCCTCGCATGCGGGCGCCGCAGTCGTCAACGGGAAGATCTTCATCGTGGGCGGTTTCGTGGCCAACGTTCACGTCGGCGCCGTGAACCGCGTATTCGAGTACGACCCCGCGACCGATCGCTGGCGCGCTCTGGCGCCCCTCGGCGCTCCCCGCGGCTCTCCTGGGGTCGTCGCGCTCAACGGAAAAATTCACGCGATCGGCGGACGTGACCCCGAGCGGAATACCGTGGCTACACACGAAATCTACGACCCCGCGACAAACAGCTGGACCATGGCGGCGCCGCTGCCGCTGGCGCGCGATCACCTCGGCGCCGTCGTTGCCGCCGGGCGAATCCACGTCTTCGGCGGGCGAACGAATGCAACCGTGGACAATACCGCGCGCCACGACGTGTACGACCCCGCCACCAACAGCTGGAGCGCGGCGGCGCCGCTCCTCACACCGCGCAGCGCGGGAGTTGCATTTTCCTTGGCTGGCCGGCTTTTCTATGCGGGAGGCGAATGCAAGGACCCGCAGGGAAGCGTCACGTTCACCGAGGTAGAGGCGTACGACCCGCGAACCGACCGGTGGACGGTCTTGCCACCGCTGCAGCCAGGGCGCCACGCTGCCGGCGCTGCAGTCGTCGGACAACAGGCATATCTCTTTGGGGGCAACATGGGCTGCGGTGGCAACAGGCCGTCAAAGGAAGTGCTGACGTTGCGGATGCCGTGACCTCATGACTCTATGTGACTTGGCGGCGGCATCGCCGCGCGTCGACGGCGACGAATGCTTTCAGGGCGCCGCCACCGCATCGAGCGACTCTCTCAGTCTGGCGGCCCACACGGACACATGGGGTTCCTTCGTCAGATCTGTGTGCTCGCGAGCCGCGTCATAGACCTGAATCTCACAGGTCGTCAGATCCATCCAGTCCATCGGGGGGCGGTAGGGCATGGTGCCACGCCTGAAGATCAGTACTCGCCCTGAATAACGCGACGGCGCATAGACGCGAAGTGCATGCCGGTAGAGATCCAGGATGTAGGGGCTGCGGAGTGAAGGAGGCAGCAGCGTGCCCCTCCCGAGACACGCCTTCCAGCGCAGTCTCTCGACACTTGCGTTGATGGCGTCGCGCGTTCGCCAATACTGTTGTCGCCCGAACATGTGGATGGCTCGCAGAAGATAACCGACCTTTCCTCGCGGTCCGAGGCGGCCAAGCTCGACGACGTGCTCGCGCAGTCGCTCACGTGCCGATGGCGAGGGCTCTCGCAGCTTGCCTGGCGGATCGAGCATGAACAGCAAGGGCACTTCCTCGCCGTCTCTCGCCAGCTGTTGAGCCATTTCAAAGGCTGTCGCCGCGCCAAAGGAATAGCCACCCAGCAGATACGGTCCGTGCGGACGAATCGTCCGTAGCTCTTCGATATAGTGTCTGGCAATCGTGTCGACGCGCGTGTGACGAGCGGCCACACCGTCCTGAGCTTGATGCTCGAATGCATAGAGCGGTCGATCTGAACCCAGGTGCTCAGGCAGGAGCGCGGTGCTTGAATCACCATGAACCCAGATGAACGGCAACTTGGCGCCGTTCTCTTGTACCGGAATGAGGCAAGACCAGGATTCCTCGCGTCGATCTTCAGTGAACAAACCCGCCAGTTGCTCAATTGTGGGCGACTGGAATAACGCGGCCACTGGCAGAGTCTTCCCAAAACTTTTCTCCAGGCGAGCGATCAGCTGGACAGCGAGCAGTGAGTGACCGCCGAGATCGAAGAAATTGTCAGAGATTGTGATGGACGCGACTCCGAGCAGCTCCTGCCAGATTCGAGCGATAGTCCGTTCGACCGCTGTGCGAGGCCCTTGGAATCGCGGTCTGGCCTCTTCCCCTGGTTCCGGCAAAGCAGCCTGGTCGACCTTTCCATTGGGAGTCAACGGAAGCGAATCGAGCACGCCGAACGCGGAGGGGACCATGTAGTCTGGCAACTTCGCACGCAGGAAATTCCGAAGAGCGTCGGACGAGGGTCGGTTTCCATTGGAGGGGACGACATACCCAACCAGCGACTTCTCGCCTCCGACTTTCTGTTTTGCGACGACGATGCTTTTGCCGACGTCAGGATGCTGCGCAAGCGCCGCTTCGATCTCCTGCAACTCAATGCGGAAACCGCGTAGCTTTACTTGCCGGTCAACGCGCCCGACGAAGTCGACGCTACCGTCGGGCAGCCAGCGCGCAAAATCACCCGTCCGGTAGATTCGCGATGACGGATCGGCGTCGAACGGATCGCGAACGAATCGTTCCGATGTTAGCTCAGGACGGTTCAGGTATCCGCGCGCAAGGCCATCCCCACCAGCATACAGTTCGGCGACAACGCCAATCGGGACGGGCTGCAGATCGCCATCGAGAAGATACACGCGCGTGTTGGCGATCGGCCGTCCAACTGGTACCGTCGCCGTCGTCTCGGCGACACTCTCGACGGAATGCGTTGTTGTGAACGTCGTATTCTCAGTCGGTCCATACACGTTCAATAGACGTTGCGGCGGTCCAGATTGAAGGATTACCCTCACCCACTTCGGATCGCACGTTTCGCCACCGACGAGCAGGTACCGGAGGCCTCGAAACGCCGTGGGCGCGTCGCTGGCGATCTGATTGAACAGCGCAGTCGTCAGAAAGAGCGTGCTGATGTTCTGGGCCTGAATCGCTTTAGCGAAATCCCGCGGGGAGAGCAACACCGCCTGAGGTATTCCGACAACTGAAGCACCTTGCAGCAAGGCTCCCCAGATTTCGAACGTCACTGCGTCGAACGATGCGTTGGACGCCTGCGCCACGCGGTCGGCGGGGCCCAACTGCACGTAATCCGTATTGACGACGAGGCGAACCACCGCGCGGTGCGGCACCGCCACTCCCTTTGGCTGTCCGGTCGACCCCGACGTGTACAGGACGTAGGCGAGGTTGGTAGCCGTTGCACCGCTGCTCGGATTGTCAGACCTGTCGTGATCGAACTGTCGATGATCCAAAAGCGTCACGTGCGCGCGATTCTCTGGAATGAGTGGAAGCAGCGCGCTTCGTGTTACGAGCACACGAACATCGGTGTCGTTCAGCATGAACGCGAGACGCTCGCGAGGATACGACGGCTCCAACGGCATGTACGCGCCGCCGGCCTTGAGGATGCCCAGGAAGCCGACGATCATCTCGATCGACCGTTCGACGCAGATCGCCACCACCGCGTCGGGCCCGACTCCAAGCACTCTGAGATGATGCGCAAGTCGATTGGCCCGCTCATTCAGCTGGCGGTACGTCAGGCGCTGTTCACCGAAGACGACCGCGACCGCGTCCGGACTTGCATCCGCTTGCGCTTCGAAGAGTGTGTGGATGCACGCATCTCGCGGGTAGGTCGTTTCAGTGCGATTCCAATCGACCAGGATTTGATGCCGTTCCTCGTTCGTCAGGAGCGGGAGCCGGGACAATTGCAGATCCGGATCCGCCACGATCGCGTCCAGCAGCACGCGAAAGTGCTGCGTCATCCGTGCGATCGTTGGCTTATCGAACAGCATCGTGTTGTAAACGAAACGACCTACGAGACCATCTTCGATTTCGTGGAAATGCACTTCGAGGTCGAATCGCGTGTACGGCTTGTGCGTTGCGATACGCGTCAGGGTCAATTGGCCGATCGACGGAGACGGTTGCGACGCGTTCTGGAGGGCAAATACCACTTGAAAGAAGGGGTTGCGAGACGGATCGCGCGCCGGATGCAGCTCACCGACGAGTCTTTCGAACGGAATGTCCTGATGGGCATAGGCGTCGAAAGCGACTCTCGCCGCCCGGCCGAGAAACTCGCGAAATGTCGGATCGCCAGCTGCGTCTGTCCGCAGGACGAGCATGTTGACGAAAAAGCCGATCAGTTGCTCGACTTCCACGCGGGTGCGGCCGGCGATCGGGGTACCCACAACGATGTCGTCCTGGCCGGTGTAACGATGCAGGAGCGTTTGAAAGGCTGCGAGCAAGGTCATGAACAGCGTGGCGTGTTCGCCCCGACCGAGCGATTTCAAGGCCTCGACGACATGGCGCGGTAGACGCATCTCCTGGGCGGCGCCGGCGAACGTCTGGACGGGAGGCCGCGGGCGGTCAGTAGGCAGGTCGAGAACAGTCGCCTCGCGTAGCTGTTCGCGCCAGTAATTCAATTGCTGTGTCAGGAGGTCGTCCCGAAGGCGGCGACGCTGCCAGACGGCAAAGTCCGCGTATTGAACTGGCAGCTCGGGTAGAGGCGAGTCATCGCCTCTCGCGAACGCATCGTAGAGAGTGGCGAATTCGCGGTAGAGCGGACCCACTGACCAGCCATCGAATACGCTGTGGTGAACCACCAGCACCAGCACGTGGGTGCACGGATCCAGGTGCACCAACGTCGCGCGCCAGATCGGCCCCCTTACCAGATCGAATGGGCGCACGTTGTGTTCGTGAATGAGTCGCGACAGCTCGGCGTCTCTCTGGTCGGGTGACAGCGCACTCAGGTCCACGCGCTGCGCGGCGATTGGGGTTGCTGGATGAATCAGCTGAACGGGTGTCGCGCCATCCGGCGCAAACGTGGTACGCAGCGTTTCATGCCGCCGCGCAATCTCCGTAAGGGTCAGGTCGAGGGCCCTCGGGTCGAGGGGGCCGTCGATCCGGGTCACGATCGACGTGTTGTACGCGGGGTTGGCTGGTTCCCATTGATACAGGAACCAGAATCGCTCCTGACCAAAAGACAGCGGTGGCTTGACCAACGATGACCGGGGCTGGATTGCTTCGGTCTGCTGTCGCTCCGTCTTTTCGCGAAGCCTGCGCTCCAGCAGCGCACGCTTCGCTGGCGACAGGGCGGCGATTCTGGCCTGAAGATCGCTCATAACCGGCAATCGCCGCGTCCTCGCTCGACCGGTCGGACAGCGGTCGGTTCGGAGCGCATGGCTACTTGTTGGCGCGAACGCGATCGGCTCGCATGCCGCCCTCTTGATCGAGACTCCGGAACTCGCTTTCCGCTCCTTCCTCAGACAGTGACTCCATCTCAGCGAGCAGCTCTCCGATGTCCTGTGAGTCGGATGCGATCGCCTTCTGTTCGAGAAGGTAGACCGCCAGGCTGTCGATGGTCGGTTTCGTGAAAATAGTGTCCAATGGAAGCTCTACATTGAGCTCGTGTCGTATCTGAGACACGACCTGGGTAGCAAGCAGCGAGTGGCCTCCAAGATCGAAGAAATTCTGCTGAACGCCTACTCGCTCACGACCCAGCACGCGACACCAGATCCTCTCCAGCGCGCGTTCGGTATCGGTACGAGGGGGCACGAGCTCGGCTGGTATATCGGACCTCGCGAGATCGAGGGCCGCGAGTGCTCGACGATCCACCTTTCCGTTTGATAACACCGGCAGTGCATCGAGAAATACGAATGCGGACGGCACAAGCGCACGCGGCAGCTGCTCGCTGACGTACGACCGCAACTCGGTCGCGAGCGTGCCGCTCGCCACGGCCGGAACGACGAATGCTGCAAGGATGTTCTCTCCGTTCGCGTCCTTGACGGCCGTCACGAAACACGCTGCGACCTTTGGGTGCCGTCCCAGGATAGCGTCCACCTCAGCGGGTTCAATGCGAACACCCCGAATCTTGATCTGATCGTCGATGCGACCGAGAAACTCCAGCACGCCGTCTGGACGATAGCGCCCGCGGTCGCCCGTGAGATAGACGAGATCCGCAGGGCTGTTGCCGAAGGGATTGCTCACGAAGCGTTTCTGCTGTTCCGCGGGCGCATTGATGTAGCCAAACGTGCGGAAAGGCGTCCGAATCACGATTTCGCCCGGTTCTCCCACCCCACACAACTCGCGCTCTTCGTTCAACACCAGCGCTTGCGCGTTCGGTAACGGCTTGCCAAGAGGTTGGACGCCATGCGTTGGCTGTTCCGGAATCACATGGAAGGTTTTAATCAGGGTCGTCTCAGCAGGGCCGTACAGGTTGACGATCCGGGCCGTTGGTGGAATGACAGAGCGCCATCGCGCAACGAGCCTGTCCGTCAGCGGCTCTCCGCCAAAAAATGCCCAGCGCAACTTGCTCGGTCGCGCTTCGTTGGCCATCGCCGCGAGCCACGCCTGCCCGATCGTTGGCACGGCGTGAAAGATGGTGATCCCCTCGCGATCCATCCAGGAGACCATGTCCCCCGACGCTGTGTCGGCCGTCTCATCCGGCAGGCAGAGAGTGGCACCGCTCGCGAGGGGCAGAAAAACGTCCCGAAGGATCACTTCGAACGAAGGGCTCGTCAGTTGAGAGCAGCGATCGTCCGGCCGCACGTCGAACGTGCTCCGCTGCCACGCGATTAAGTGACTCAAGCCCTTGTGACATCCTCGGACCCCTTTCGGAATCCCAGTACTGCCGGATGTGAAGAAGATGTAGGCAGCGTCTTCTGGCGTGATGTCAGGCACCGCGATGCCGGCGGGGGGCGTCTCGAGAGAGCCATCCTTCGCGACGGGGATGATTTCGAGGCCAGGCATTTCGTGCAGCCACGCTTCCTCGCCACCACCCCGTTCTCCAACGTACACGAGATGCCTGGCGCACGCTTCCGTCAGGATGAGCCGCTGACGGTTGACAGGAAGGCTCCGGTCAACCGTCAGGAGCACGCCGCCACTTCTCATGATGCCCACGAAAGCGGCTATGTATCCGAAACTGCGCGGCCCCATCAGGGCCACGGCCTCTCCGCGCCGGACGTTCCGTGCCAGGAGTGAACGGGCAATCGCCTCGGCACCGGACCAGAGTTCGCTGTAGGTCCACGAATGACCTGCCTGCTTCACCGCCGTGTGCCCGGGTGACCGTCTGACGTGTGACAGGAATACATCCGGTACAGGTTCAAACCTCGGCTCGGACAACGCGACGGTTGGATCGGGCAGGATGTCGCGTGATGTCTCGGTCAGCAGCGAATACGATGCGATCCTCTTGTCAGGTGCGGCGACGATCTGCTGGAGGAGTTGGACGAACTGGTCGAGCAGATGCTCCATTCGAACCGCGTCGAAAAGGTCGGCGTTGTATTTCAGATCGACTCGAATGTTCTCCCCAGCCTTCTGTACGTACATCGTCAGGTCAAACTTCGACTCGTCCGCCGACACACTCAGGCTTTCGAGCGTCAGTCCCTGGGCATGAAGCGGAGGGATGTCGAGCAGGAAGGCATTGAGCATGACTTGAACCAACGGCGTGTGGTTCAAGCTTCGTTCGGGCTGCAGCTCCTCGACGAGCTTCTCGAACGGCAACTCCTGGTGCTTGATGGCATCCAGGACGACCAAGCGAACGCGGTTCAACAATTCCGCGAACGTTGGCCTGCCCGACATATCGAGCCGCATCGGGAGCGTATTGACGAAGAACCCAAGCAGCTTCTCTGTCTCGAGCTGTGTCCGTCCGGCGATTGGGCTACCGACTACGACGTCGTCCTGACCGCTGACGCGGTACAGCAAAATCTGGAAGGCGGTCAGCAACGTCATGAAAAGTGTGGCGTTGTGCCGTTGGCCGAGCGACTTCAGCGACTGGAGCAACTCGACCGGCAGCACTTTCGCCACACGTGCGGCCGTAGACGTCTCGCCACCTCGTCGAGGGCGATCTGCTGGCAACTCGAGGGGCGATACGCTGCCGCGAAGACGCTCCTTCCAATAGGACAGCTGCTTGTCGAGTACCGGGCCGGTCAGCCATTCCCGTTGCCATCGCGCATAGTCGCTGTACTGGATGGGCAGCTCGGGCAGCGGCGACGATTTCCCCTGCGAGAACGCCTCGTACAAGGTGGCGCACTCCTGTAGCAGCAGGCGCGTCGACCATCCGTCGTAGATGATGTGATGCATCACCAGCACCAAGCGGTGCTCCGTCGGTCCCAACCGCACCAGCGCCGTTCGCAGCAATGGATCGTTCTTGAGGTTGAAGGGAGGTCGCGAATGGTTGGCGATCGTCTCCTGACACGCGCTTTCACGCTGATCTTCGTGACAATTCGAGCAGTCGACCACGGTGAACGGCACGGGTCGATAGGGTGCGACGAACTGCACCGGCTGGTCGCCCACTAGATCGAAGTTCGCGCGCAGCACGTCGTGTCGCCGTCGGATTTCGTTGAACGCCCGCTCCAGTACAGGGACGTCCAGAGGCCCTGTCAGGCGCAGGACCTGAATCATGTGGTACGCGGAATCATTCGGACGAAGCTGATTGAGGAACCAGAGTCGTTGCTGGCCGAAGGACAACGGCGCAGGCCAACTTTCGGTCCTCCGCGGAATCCTGCGCACTCCGCTCATCGAAGGCAGGGGTTCATTCGGCAAATTCGACATCGTTGGCCGTATCGTCACAAGTGATCACCAGAAGCCGGGATGGGGAGCATAGGGATCCACACGAACGTTCACACATGCGGGGAGTCCTGATGCCGCAGCCCGGTCGAGAGCGTCCCGAAGGACGGTGGCGTCGGTCACGAATTCCGAGTGGCCTCCGAAGATCTCGGCGATCCGCTCGTATCGCAGCGCTTCCTGAAATCGGCTGAACAACTCCGGGTGTTCACGCGGAAGGCGTTCCTTCTGCCGAAGCCCGCCGCAGATGCCGTCGTTGTTCGCAACGACGACGACCACTGGTATTCGATGGCGCACTGCCGTCTCGAGGTCCATCGCGCTCAAGCCAAATCCAAAATCGCCGCACACGACGACGACCATGCGCTCCGGTGCCGCGAGTTTCGCTCCCATCGCCATCGGAATGCCTGCGCCCATGCAACCGTTCCATCCCGGATCCAACCAGCCGCACGGCGTATGGGCTGACAGGAGCGCTTGTCCGGCCGCCAGCGTGATATTGCCATCGAGGACGACGATGGCATCCTCTGGGAGGAAACGGCGCAACGCAGCGAACAGCGTCTGCGGTGCCATGGGCGTCGATTCGCGCGTGAGCCACGCCGCACGCGTCAACCGTTTCCGCTCCACCGCCGCCCGCACGCGTTGTCGCCATGGTTCCAGACGCCCGGCCGCAGAGACTGACGTTTGCAGCAACGCGTTCACTTGACTGAGAAATCGACCGCTGTCGGCATGAACGGTCAGGGCGTCGCGCACGTTCTTCCCCAACGT
>Ga0075421_100006269_pt1 | contig 14482 bp, 14 predicted proteins | sample SoiMetdeltSBSDD5_FD_75292 | JGI IMG/M metagenome (GOLD analysis project Ga0075421, IMG submission 75292) | Bulk soil microbial communities from a Populus tree surrounding site in Tennessee, USA - Soil MetaG P. deltoides SBSDD5 | ecosystem: Environmental > Terrestrial > Soil > Tree plantation...
GCCCCGAGCCGGCCGAGAAACGGCGAGGCCGACGCATAGAAGGCGCCGGCGCGGCAGGCGGGCACCACGATGTTGTCGAGGAGATCGGTGACCGGCTGCCGGCCGAAGACGACGCGATAACGCCCCGAGTCGACGCGCGCGCCGCCCACGGCCGCAATGGCCGCCAGCGCCGCCTCGTTGCCCGCCTCGTCGGTCAGGTGGTCGAGGTGCGTGCCCGTCGACCACCCGCTGCCCTTGGCGCCGCGCGACTCGACCATGGCCGTGACGAACGCGCTGATCATCGTCGACTCGTCGGTCTGCACGCGCGGCATGGCGGTGGAGACCACGGCGATGCGCTCGGCCAGGATGGTCACGTCGCCGCCGACGATGAGACCGAGGCGCCGCAGAGCCTCGTCGTCGGGCGCGAGATCGGCGAGCCGCGAGGAGGCGAGGAACGTCCGGAGGGCGCCGTTCACCACCGTCCATCCGGCGTCCACCAGGCGCGCGTCCGGCAGGGCCATCAGCAGCGGATCGTGATAGCTGCTCAGGGTGCGCGGCGTCGCCGACGGCCGGGGGAGTGAGACGAAGTCGGCATCGATCACCGCCGCCGCCCGTGCCTTGTCGAGCGCACGGGCGGCGCCGGCGGCCGACAGATCGCTCGGCTCGCTGCCGAAGCCGAGACGTGGGCCGTCCGGTCCGTCGAAGACCACCTGAAGGCCGATCCCGTACGACTCCACCGACTTCGGCTCCTCGACCCCGTTGCACGGAATGTGCGATGTGTAGTTGAGCCGCGTGAGGAGCGTCGCGTTGGCGGCCACGAAGACCTCGACCTCGCGGACGCCTGGCGCGCTCCGCGTCATCTCGAATGCCGTCTGGGCCGCGGACTTCAGCGCGTCGAGCGAGCGCATTCAGTGTCTCGGCGGCGCGGCGATGTTCTTGCCTTCGACCGGGTAGCCCTTGGCGTGCCAGCCGGGGAGGCCCTCGTCGAGGACCTGGTGATTGCGCCAGCCCTGAGCATAGAGCAGGTTGCTGGCCCCACGGGCCAGGGCGTGCGGGCAGGTTCAGTAGAGGACGACGAGCCCGGTCTTGCGGATCTCGGCGGCGCGCTCGCGCACCGCCCGCAGCGGAATCGATCGCGCCCCCTTGATGTGCATGTCCACGTAGGCGTCCCAGGTGCGCACGTCGATGATGTCGCCCTTGACGCCGCGGTCGAGGGTGGCCTTCAGCTCCTCCACGGAGATGAAGCTCACGGGGTAGTCGGGCGGGGCGGCGGGCGTCGCGCCGACGAGCAGCGCGGCGAGGGCGGCCAGCGGAATCAGCGCGCGAGGCACCTCAGCCTCCGGTCACCCGGGCCCGGCTGCGGAGCGTCGGTCCGCCGTTGCCGAGCTTCTTCGACTGCATCGGCTGACCCTTGCCGCAGTTGGCGATCGGGTAAATCCGGAAGTCCGTCCCGACGGCGTCCACGTTGCGCAGGAAATCGCGCGAGTCGGCCGCGATCCCGCCGTCGCGGTACAGGCGGCCGAGCTGTCCGCGCTCGATCTCGTAGACCTTGCGCGCCGAGATCCGAAAGTTCTCGCGGCTCTCGGCGATGGAGGGGATGCGGTGCCCGACGAGATAGTACCCGTGCTCGACGTCGCGGATGATGTCGCGCGGATCGTCGTCGCCGCGCTCGAAGACCGTGCTCGACATGCGGATCAGCGGGACCAGCGAGGCCTCGGTGGCCTTGTAGTGTCCGTTGGGCGCGCCGCCGAAGATCGCGGCCGTCTGACGGCTGTTCATGAAGCCCTGGAACACACCACGGTCGATGTGCACGACGCGCCGCGCGGGTGTCCCCTCGTGGTCGTACTCGTAATGGCCGTATCCCGGCAGGGCCGGATCGGAGTACGCCGTCACCAGCGGGGAGGCGATCCGCTTGCCGACCTGGTGCTCGCCAAGGCCGGCCAGAAGCCACGAGCGGCCGGCGTACGCGGTCTCCATCTTCAGGGCTCGGTCGAGCTCCGTCGGGTGGCCGATGATCTCGTGGGAGAGCAGCGTGTTGTAGTGCGGGTCGGTCACCACCGTCACGTCGCGGTCGGAGGTCGGCAGCGGCGGCGCCACGGCGAGGGCGGCCGCCTCGCCCGCCAGCGCGACGGCAAAGTCGCGGAACGGCGGGAACGACATGAGCGCCTCGTCGACGCCCTCGGTGAGGACCTCCCACCCCCGCTGATGTCCGCTGACGTCGTAGAGCGACTGGCTCACACCGCCGGCGACCGCCACCACGGAGCAGAGGCCCTGCGTCAGCGCGAAGGCCTGGTCGATGAGCGTGCCCTCGGTGGAGGCGACGAGCTCGCGGCTCAGCTGGGTGACGGCCAGGATGTAGTTGTACTGGACGCTCGCCTGGGCGTCGCGCACCGCGCGCGAGACGTCGGTGGTGAAGGCGACCATGTCGGAGAGCGATACCGCCCGCGGGTCGATACGGTAGACGGCGGGCACGACGGCCTGATGCACCTCGATCGGATGAAGCCGCGTGTCGGCGAGCGACGCCCCCAGGGCGCCGAACTTCTCGCGGGCGGCGGCCTTGCCGTCGGCGTTCGCGATGGCGCGACGATACGCGCGCTCGAGCGCATCACCGAGCAGCGCTTCGAGGTCCGGCAGATCGGCGGCGCCGATCACGATGCCGATCCAGCCCGGCGCCACCGTCCGGTCGCCGGCGAGCACGCGCACGCCTGCGGCGCACGACGCGTCGGCGCCGGACGCGCGGCTGCCACCGTTCTCTGCGCTGGCGAAGCGGCCCTCGACGACCTCGAGGCGCACGTCGGCGTAGGCCAGATGCGGCAGCCGCTGCCGTGCTTCCCGCAGCAGGGCCGGGACACTCGTGCGCGCGCGGTCGACGACGTCGAGCGTGATCAGAACGGCTCCACCGTCACCAGCTCGCCCGCCCCCACGTCGGCGCGGCCCTCGTCCAGCACGATGAGACAGTTGCCGGCGACCATCGAGGACAGGATGCCGGAGCCCTGCGGCCCCGTGGTCCGCACCTCCCACGCGCTGCCGCTCCAGCGCAGGATGCCGCGCTTGTACTCGGTGCGGCCGACCTTCTTGGACATCGGCTCGAGCGCGCGCGCCTGCCAGCACTCGGGAAAGAGCGTGCGCCGTCCCCCGAGCTTGTAGATGACGGGGCGCACGAACAGCATGAACGACAGCAGGGAAGCGACCGGGTTGCCGGGCAGGCCGAAGAACGCGGCGCCCGCGATCGAGCCGACGGCCAGCGGGCGCCCGGGCTGCATGGCGACCTGCCAGAAGTCGATGGCGCCGATCTCGGCGAGCACCTCCTTCACCAGGTCGTACACGCCGACCGACACGCCGCCCGAGGTGAGGACGACGTCGGCATCCGCCGCCGCCTCCTGCAGGCGTCCGCGCAGCGTCGCGCGATCGTCGGGGACGATGCCGAGGTCGATGACCTCGCCGCCGCATTGCTCGATCGAGCCGCGGAGGGTGAATCTGTTGGCATCGTAGATCTGGCCGGGACGCCGCGGTGTGCCGGGCTCCGCGACCTCGTCCCCCGTGGACATGACGGCCACGCGCGGCCGGCGCCGCACCATCAGCTGCCAGGCGCCGAGCGACGTCATGAGTCCGATCTCTTGAGGACGCAGCACGGTGCCCGCTTCCACCACGATGGCGCCGGCCTCGACGTCCTCGCCCCGGAGCCGGACGTTGGCGCCCTTCGCGAGCGGTGCGATCCGGACGCGATCGCCGCTGCGCTCGACGATTTCTTGCGGGTAGACGGTGTCGGCGCCGGCCGGCATCGGCGCGCCGGTCATGATGCGCAGCGCCTGACCGACGCCGAGCGCGCCGTCGAAGACGAAGCCGGCGGCGAGATCGGCGACGACGACGAGCTCGCGCGTCCCCGTCGCTGGAATGTCGGCGCTGCCGACCGCGTAGCCGTCGACGGCGGAGTTGTCGGCCGGCGGCACGTCGATCGGCGCCTGGAAGTCCTCGGCCAGGACGCGGCCGAGGGCGCGGGTGACGGGCAGCAGCTCGGGCGCGACGACGGCCGTGATGCCGGACAGGATGTGATTTTGGCCGTCACGCACCGAAATCATGGGTGCATTATACGCGCCATGGATGACGTGGCGCCCCGGCCCGGCAGCTTCTGGATCCGGGCCGTTGGCTTCGGCGTCGATGTGCTCGTGATCATGCTCGCGCAGTCCCTGCTGGGCGTGCTCGCCGCGCGGCGATGGGGTGTGGATGTGGACCGCTCGTCGACGCTGCAGGGCGCCGTCGTGTTCTTCACGCTGCTCTTCGCCGTCCTCTATCCGACGGTGCTCCACACGCTGACGGGCCAGACGGTGGGCAAGCTGCTCGTGGGCGTGCGCGTGGTCGCCACCGACGGTGGGCTGCTGCCGCCGGGCGCCGCGTTTCTGCGGGCGGTGGTGGCGTGGCTCGCGCTGCCGTTCCTGCTCGGGCTCGGCCACGTGATCGCCGGCCTGCGCAAGGACAAGCGCGCGCTGCACGACCTCCTGGCCGGCAGCCGCGTGGACCGCGTGCCATCCCCCCGCCGTGCGGCCGCGCCGGCGGCGCCGCCGCCGGCAGCCGTTCCGCCGCCTTCCGGCTCGCAGCCGCTCTGACTGGCGCGCTGCCGCTCGGGCTTCGCAATCGACTCGCGGAGCTCATCGTGGCCGCGCTCGGCGACGCGGACGCCCGACGGCAGCTGGCGGCGCTCGCCCGCGATCCGCGCGCGTGGCTCGGCCCCGACGACACGGCGTGGGCGGCGACGCTCGTCGATCGCGCCCGTCGCGCGGACACGGCGCTCGCCGGCGCGCCGCTGGCGCCTTCCTCCGACCTCGAGACGGCGCTGGCCGCGGCCGCGCGACTCTTCGATGCCGCTCTCTTCTTCGAGGTTCACGAGGTGCTCGAGCCGCACTGGCTGGTGGCGCGTGACGAGCGACGCGAGGCGCTCCAGGGTCTGATCCAGATCGCCGTCGCCTGGCAGCATCTCGCCAACGGCAACGTGGCTGGCGCCCGATCGCTGCTCACCGACGGCGCCGCCCGGCTGCACGGCCAACGCCTCGTCGGGATCGATTTCGATGGTTTCGCGCGGGCGGCGCTCGAGGCCGCCGCCACACTGCCCGCCGCCACGCCGCCGGCGTTTCCCCGCCTGCCGCGCTAAGATCCAGCTCCAGGGAGGAAGCCCATGGACCTCGAGCTGCAAGGCAAGGTGGCGGTGGTGACCGGCGGCAGCAAGGGCATCGGACGCGCGATCGCGCTCGGGCTCGCGGCGGAGGGCGCGCGCGTGGTGGTGGTGGCCCGCGACGCCGGCGCCATCGACAAGGTCGTGGCGGAGGCGCGCGACCGCGGCGGTCGCGACCCCGTGGGTATCAGCGCGGATCTGTCGCAGCTCACCGAGGTCGAGCGCGTGGTCACCACCGCGCGCCGCGAGTGCGGGCGCGTCGACATCCTCGTCAACAACGCCGGGGCCATTCGCGGCGGCGCGTTTCTCGACATTCCGGATGCGCAGTGGATCAACGACTGGAACCTGAAGCTGCTCGGCTACATCCGCATGGCGCGGGCCGTGTTCCCGATCATGCAGGGCCAGGGCGGCGGGCGCATCGTGAACGTGGTCGGCGCGGCCGCCCGCAATCCGACGGCCGTCTACCTGACCGGCGGCGCCGCCAATGCCGCGCTCGTGAACTTCACCAAGGGTCTCGCTGATCTCGGCGCCGAGTCGAACATCCTGGTGACGGCCGTGTCGCCGGCGGCCACGCGGACCGAGCGGTGGGACTCGTTGATGGAGCAGCAGGCGAAGGCCTCGGGCAAGTCGGTGGCCGAGATGCGGGCGGCCGCCCAGGCGCCCTACCGGCTCGGGCGAATCGCGACTCCCGAGGACATCGCCGATGTCGTCTGCTTTCTGACATCGGCGCGTGCCTCCTTCATCACCGGCATCTGCATCACCGTGGATGGCGGAGCCACGCGGGGGGTATATCCGTAGGTTTCCCGAGGCCTTGACATGCGTTGCCTCCTGTAACTACTCTCTGCCCTAGCGCGCTGGGCTCGGGGTTCCAATCGTCGCTCGCCGCTTTCACGGGGCAGGAGGTTCGCGAGATGGCGGCCAAGCTGTTCGTCGGAAACCTTTCGTTCCAGGCCACGGAAGAGGACCTCCGCGAGCTGTTCGCGCAGGCCGGCAACGTGGAGACCGTGCGGATCATCACCGATCAGTTCACCGGACGCCCGCGCGGATTCGGGTTCGTCGAGATGGCCACGAAGGAAGAAGCGCAGAAGGCGGTGGAGATGCTGAACGGCCGCCTCTTCCGCGATCGCAACCTCGTCGTCGACGAGGCGCGCCCGCAACCCCAGCGCGGCGCCGGTGGAGGCGGACCTCGCGGCGACCGCCCGCGGACCGGCGGCGGGCCGGGCGGTGGTGGCGGCGGCGGCGGCTGGCGCCGCTAGACGCCTGACCCGATCATCGAGGCGCGCCACGGCTCCGCCGGGGCGTGCCGAGCGACCTGGGGGGCGTGGGGGGCCATGGCGGGACCCCGCTAAAACAGGCTCAGTTGTGCGGAATCGGCCTCATCCTCGGCGTACGGGATGAGGCCGTCGATCTCGGTGAAGCGCCGGAACCGCTGCCAGATCTCCAGCACCTTCGCCTGGTAGTACTCGACATTCTCGTCGGGATGCTCGCGGTCCCACGCGCTGGCGAGCTTTGCCGCCTCGTTCACCGGCACCCGTGCGGTGCGTCCTGTCACGTAGTACGAGATCTGGTCGCCCGCCTGCACGGGACGGCCGCTGGCCGCCGCCAGCTCGTAGGCCGCCGACGGCGCCCGGACCCCACTCGCCACGCGCTCGCGATAGATCTCGAGCGGCTCCTGCAGCGTCTCGGTGCGCGCGAACGTCCGGACGTCCACCCGGTGCGCGGCGAAGTCGGCCAGCCAGCGATCGATGATGGCCTTCGCATCGGCGGCGGCGCCGGTGACGAGCAACCGCACGATCTCCTCGATGAGCCGGCGCTGGAACGGCTCGAGACCGCGTGAGCGAAACGCCGAGCCCTTCAGGCGCAGACGCCCGCGCCCGTCCAGCAGCGCGTACGTCTTCATCTTGTAGGAGAACATCGCCGCATACCGGCCGTCGAGCTCGAGCGTGAGGCCGGTGGGCAGCGCGGCGGTCAGGCGCTCGAGCAGGGTGGCGTCGTCGCCCGCGGTGTGGTCGGGCGCCGGCATGAAGTACACGCCGTCGGTGTCGGCCTCGAGCGGGGTGGCGCCGAGCTCGCGCAGGGCATCGACGATGAGGGTGACGATGCGGCGGCCCTCGGCGGTGACACGATTGGCGGCGTCGAAGTCGTTCCAGTGGGCGGAGGAAAAGCCCAGATAGCCGTAGAACGAGTTGATGAGGATCTTGAACGACTGCGACAGCGCCTGCTGATGCTGTCGCTCCTCGTCGCCGGCGGCGGCCTGCGCCAGTCGCTTGGCGGCCACGCGCACGTCGCGCAGGTGCGTCAGCAGCTCCAGAAAGATCCCGAGCTCGTCGCGCAGCGGCGCCACGCCTCCCGCGAGCATGAGCGAGGGATAGAGCGACGTGACGTCGACGTGCAGCACCGGTGCGGCCACGCCCTGGTGCCAGATGGCGGTGAGCCCGCCGCCGACGCTCTGCACCGGGGCGGGGACGGGCACGGCATGGCCGCGGCGCAGGTACTCCCGGAGCATCAGCGCGTCGACCTTGGCGGCGGCTCCGCGCAGCGTCACCGACTGATAGTCGAAGGGCAGCAGCTGCGCCTGGGCGAAGTACGGGGGCGACAGCACGGCGGAGATGGCCAGCGTCTCCAGCGCGTCGTCGGCGGCGTAGGCCATCAGCCGATCGGCGTTCTCGGCGAGCTCGGCCGCCACGCGCGCGGAGTCGACGTACGTGCGGCCGGTCGCCGCCACCCCGAGGTGCCGGGCGATGTCCTTCAGGCCGAACGACGGGAGATCGCGGGCGCCGACGTCGTGGAGCTGCGCGAGCATCCACGTGTCGACGACGTGGCGCCCGGCAAGCTCGTAGCGACGGAAGCCGATGGTACGCTCCGCCACGGAGAGCCGGGCCGGCCGCCCCCGCAGCAGGCTGCCGTCGCGACCCCAGGCGAGGGGCACGCCGTGACGCCGGGCGCGCGCCTCGATGTACTCGAGGTCGAAGCGGAAGATGTTGTGGCCCTCGATGACGTCGGGATCGCGCTCGCGGATGAGTCGCCCGCACTCCTGCAGCAACGCCGGCTCGTCGAGGCGGTCGCCGCGCAGGACCTCGCGGAATCCGCGCGTGTCGGCCAGGGCGATGGCCACGATGCGGTCGCCGGCACGCGCCGCGGAGGGAAACTCGTAGCCCTCGGTCGTCACGACCTCGATGTCGAGGGCGAGCCGCCGCAGGTCGCCGAATCGCATGCCGCCGAACGACGTCCGCCCGGTGAGGAGCAGGTATTGGTGGACGGGATCATTCAGGAAGCGATAGGGCGCGCCGGGGCCGGTGGCCGCCACGCCACTCGCGTCACGGCAGCGGTCGCGGGCGGCGAGCGCGTCGCTCCAGGCGCCGAAGCGGGCGAGCCAGCGCAGCGCGCCGGCGCCGTCGAGCTCGCGGAGCGAGATCAGCCCCGGCGCCTCGCTCACGAGACCGGCGTCGGCCGTGAGGAGGAAGGGACTGAAGGGGACGCGCTCGGCGCGGGCGCCGTGGTCGTCGCGCAGCCACAGGCGCATCCCGCGGCCATCGTCGGCCAGCGCGGCGGCGACGAGACGGGGCGTTCGGTCGGCGCCGAAGAGCAGCGGGGGCGGGTGGCTCAGGCGGTGGCTTCTTCCACCGCCGCGCGGTACATCGCGGCGTCGACGAGACCGACGAGGGCGCGTCCCGTCTGTGGGACGATCACGGTGGGAATCGAGCGAACGCCCTCGGCCACCGCCGCCTCGTAGTCCTTCACCACCGCTTCGCGGCCGGCGCCCGACTCGAGGTCGGCGTCGAACCGCCGGAGATCGGCGCCGACGCCCGCCACGATCTCACGGACGACGGCGGCGTCGGCGATGTTGCGGCTGTGCGTGAAGAACGCCTCGAAGAGTGCGAGGTCGACACGCGCGAACAGCTCGTCGCCCTGACGGGCGACGCACTTCGCGGCCTCCAGCGCGGGCAGACTCCAGTTCGGCATCTGCGGGTGCGGCCAGGGCGTGAAGGTGATGCCGTCGGCGGCCGCCATCTGACCGCAGCGCCGCCAGCCATCTTCGCGGTAGGTGCCCTTGAACGACACGGCGGGCACCGGCGTGGGGCGGAGCGGAAAGGCGCGGTGCTCGACACTCAGGGAGCCGCCGAGCGTATCCGCGAGTCGCCGGAGGCGGACCGCCGCCGGAAAACACCAGGGTCAGAGATAATCGCTGTAGACGATCAGGCGAACGCCGTCGCTCATGTCCGGATTCTATACCGATCGCTTCGGTGTATGCTCGGCCCATGCGCGAAACACTCCGGGCGGCGCTTCTCGTCGCTTCGGTCCTCCTCGCCGGTTGCGCACCGGCCCTCGTATCGTTCGACAACGTGACCCCGGGCGCGGCCCTACGAATCCCCGCCGAGGAATTCCGCCCGTCCGGCGCCGGCGCATTCCCGGCAGTCATCCTCATGCACGGCTGTCACGGCGTGTCGGAGTCCAACCGCGACTGGGCACGCTGGCTGTCGGATCGCGGCTACGTCGCCCTCGTCGTCGACTCCTGGCGTCCGCGTGGACTCGTGGAAGCGTGCACGCCCGGCGAGGAGCTGCCGAACACGGCGCGGTTCGACGATGCCATCGGCGCCCTGCGCTGGTTGCACCGGCGGCCGTACGTCGATCGCGAGCGCATCGGCATCATCGGCTGGTCGAACGGCGGCGTCTTCGCCATGGCCGCCGTGAACGGCCCGACGTTCGAGCGGACCAGGAAGCGCGGCGTCGAGATCCCCGACCCCGGCTTCCAGGCCGCCGTCGGCGTCTACCCCGGTGGCTGCTACTCGCTGGTGAACGAGCTCGCGGTGCGGCCCCTGCTGTTGCTCATCGGCGCCGACGACGACTGGACGCTCGCGTCGGAATGCGTCCAGCTCGCCGAGGTCCAGCGGGGCAAGGGTGCGGACATCACGCTCGTCGTCTATCCGGGCGCCGTCCACTACTTCGACGTGGAAGGGCAGCCACGGACGTGGCTGGCCGACGTCGAGAACCGCAACCGGCCGAACAAGTGCTGCGGCGCCACCGTGGGCTACGATACGGCGGCGGCCGCCGACGCGCATCGGCGGGTGGCGGAGTTCTTCGGCCGGCACCTCGGGGGCGGGCGCTGATGGACGCCTCCGTCGAGTTCGCCCGCCATCTCCTGCAGACGGTGGTGAACCTGCACGTGGCGGTGCCGCGCGCGCACCCGTCGTCCCGCATCCTCGGCAACGAGCGCATGGGCAGCGGCGTCATCGTCGACCCGGCCGGTCTCATCCTCACCGTGAACTACGTGGTCATGGGCGCGCAGACGGTGGAGGTAGGATTCATCAAGGGCCGCCGGGTGAAGGCCGAGATCGTGGGGCAGGATTTCGAGACCGGGATCGCCGTGCTCCGCGTGAAGCGGCAGGGGCTGGTGGCGGCGCCGCTGGCGCCGGCGGGTCTCGCGCTCGAGCGCGGCGAATCGGTCGTCTCCGTCGCGGCCACCGGGCCTCAGGAACGGCGGGTGGCCGGTGGTGTCATCACGTATCTGGGTGAGTTCGAGGCTTACTGGGAATATCTGCTCGAGCGTGGCATCGTCTCCAGCGCGCAGAACCCCGGCTTCGGCGGCGGCGCGCTCTACTCGATGACGGGGGCGCTGCTGGGCATCGTCTCCCTGAACCTCAACGAGATCGCGCGCTGCTCGCTCGCCATCCCCGTCGACTGCTATCGCGACCACGAGAGCGAGCTGCTCCGCTTCGGCCGCGTCACGAGCCGGCCGCGGCGCGCCTGGCTGGGCGTCTTCGCGCATGCCATCGACGAGGGCGTCGTCATCGCCGGTATCGTGCCGGAGGGGCCCGGTGACCGCGGCGGTCTGCAGGAGGGCGACATCATCGTGTCGCTCGACGCGCAAGAAGTCTGCAGCCGGAAGGAGCTCTATCTGTCACTCTGGCGCCATGAGCCCGGCGAGCGCCTGATGCTCGAGGTCGTGCGCGACAGCAAGACCCGGCGGGTCGAGATCACCACCGGCGACCGCGCGGAGTTCTTCAAACAGGCTTGACGTGGAGCCACTGTCCATCTCGAACAGGCCACCCACGCGTCTAACCGAACGCGCGCGGTCGCTACAACGGAGGGTGTGACGATGGACCTCGGACTGGCGGGCAGGGTGGCCCTGGTGACGGCGGCGAGCAAAGGCATGGGCAAGGCCTCCGCGATGGGGCTGGCGGCGGAGGGCGCCCGGGTCGTGATGTGCGCGCGCACGGAGAGCGATCTGAAGACGGCCGCCGAGGAGATTCGCGCCAAGACCAAGGCCGACGTCCTCGCCGTCCCCGCCGACGTCACCAAGAAGGACGACGTCACCGCGCTCGTCGATCGCGCCGTGAAGACGTTCGGCCACGTCGATATCCTCGTCGCCAACGCCGGCGGCCCGCCGCGCGGGTACTTCGAGGACATGACCGACGAGCAGTGGCAGGGCGCCTTCGACGTCTCCCTGCTGTCCGTCGTGCGCCTCGTGCGCGGCGTGCTGCCGTCGATGAAGGCGCGCCGGTGGGGGCGCATCCTCACCATCCAGTCCGTCTCCGTGAAGCAGCCGATTCCCGAGCTGCTGCTGTCGAATGCCGTGCGTCCCGGGGTGGCCGGCATGATGAAGACGCTGGCCGGGCAGCTCGGCAAGGACGGCATCACCGTCAACACCGTCTGCCCGGGCAAGATCATGACCGACCGGTTTCTCGGCGGTCAGAAGATCTCCGGTCTTTCGCGCGAGGACTATCTCGCCCGCGCCGTGGAGGACGTGCCCGTCGGACGCATCGGCACGCCGGAGGAGTTCGCGAACGTCATCGTGTTCCTCGCCTCCGAGCGGGCGTCGTATGTGACAGGAGTGGCGGTGCAGGTGGACGGTGGCCTGGTGCGCGGACTGCTCTGAGCGCCGTCCATGTTGGCCATCCGCGGGGCGTTCTCGCGCTTCTTCGCGGAAAGCGGCTTCTTCCTCGCCGCCGGGCTCGCGTTCTTCTTCCTCGTCTGCTGCATCCCGCTGAGCCTGCTCGGCGTCTCGACGGTCGGCTTCGTGCTGTCCGGCGACCAGGCCAAGCAGGAGGTGATCGGACAGCTCACGCGAAACTTCCCGGTGTACCGGCGGGAAATCTCCGCCGTGCTGCTGCGGATCGTCGATACCCGCGCGGTGTCCGGCTTGACGGGGACGCTCATTCTCGTGTTCTTCTCCACGCCGCTCTTCGGCGCGTCGCGGCTGGTGATGCACCGGATGCTCGGGGTGAAGGGCGGGGGCCAGTATTTCCGCAACATGCTCCTCGACGCCGCGCTCGTCGTCCTGCTCACCGTCCTGCTGTTCGCCGCCAGCTCGGTGACCTGGGTGTTCCAGTGGTTCCAGGAGTTCTTTTTCGAGGCGCTCCAGATGTCGCCGGCGTGGTGGTACTGGACCACCGGCGGCTTCAGCGTGACCCTCTCGGCGATCATGTTCTACTTCGCCTATCACTATGTCCCTCGCCGCCGTCCGAGCGGCGTCGCCTCGCTCATCGGCGCCATCCTGGCCGCGATGCTGTGGGAGTTCGCGAAGCAGCTGTTCGGGTGGTATATCCGGCGCTTCGGCGTCTACGACCAGATCTATGGACCGTTCGGGGTGCTTGTCGCGTTCGTCATGTTCGCGTACTACACATCCATCGTCTTCGTGTTTGGCGCGGCGTATGTGGCCAGCCTGGATGCGCGCCGCTCGCGGCGATAACGGCGGCGCGCGGCGGTAACGGCGCAGCCGCCGCCCTCCCCGCCGCCCCGCATCTGCACCGTTCTCGCCACGCGCGCGGCCTCCGACCGTTCGAAGCTCTTTGGGCGCCCTGACGTGGCGTATCCGGCGGCTGACGCCGGGCATGGAGCGCGGGACGCGAGCAACCGGATACGGCGCCGGGTGGTTGAAAAGGCGGACGGTGTTTGTTTGACGCGGTGTGGTATCGTGGCGGGCGCTTTTATGTTGGGCGGGGGGGCGACGATGCTTTTGAAGGGCAAGGCGGTCGTGGTCACCGGGGCGGGACGCGGTGTCGGACGCGAGATCGCGCTGCTGATGGCGAAGGAGGGCGCCCGCGTCGTCGTCAACGACTACGGTGGCTCGGAGACGGGCAGCGGTACCTCGCAGAAGCCGGCCGACGAAGTGGCGGACGAGATTCGAAAGGCCGGCGGCGAGGGGGTGCCGAACTACGACTCCGTGGCCACCATGGCCGGCGGGCAGGCGATCATCAAGACCGCAACCGACGCCTTCGGTCGCATCGACGTCGTCGTCAACAACGCCGGCATCCTGCGCGACCGCATGATCTTCAACATGACCGAGGACGAGTGGGACGCCGTCATCAACACTCACCTCAAGGGCACCTTCGCCGTCACCCGCGCCGCCGCCCCCATCATGCGGGAGCAGAAGTGGGGCCGCTTCATCAACATGACGTCGACGTCGGGCCTCATCGGCAACGTCGGTCAGGCGAACTACGCCGCGGCGAAGCTCGGGATCTTCGGGCTCACGAAGGCCACCGCGCTCGACATGGCGCGCTACAACGTCACCGCCAACTGCATCTCGCCCTTCGCGTGGACCCGCATGATCGGGACGATCCCGACGGAGACGGATCAGCAGAAGGCGCGGGTGGAGAAGATCAAGCAGATGTCGCCCGCGCACATCGCGCCGATGGCCGTCTTCCTCGCCTCCGACGGCGCCAAGGATGTCACCGGCCAGGTCTTCGGCGTGCGCGGCAAGGAGCTGATGCTCTTCGGCCACGAGCGACCGATCATGCGCGTTCACCACGCGGAGGGCTGGACGCCGGCGCGGATCGCCGACATGTTCCCGGGCACGCTGCAACATCACCTGGTGCCGCTGCTGACCTCGGGTCAATACTTCAACTACGACCCGCTGGTCTAGTCACGCTTCGGATGCGCCGTGCGCTGGTCGTTCTCGCCCTGGGGCTGGCCCTCGGGGGCTGCGCGGGCGGCCGCACGGTCGTGCCCGTCAGCATGGAGCCGGCGTCGCTGCCGATTCCGCAGAGCGCCTACGAGTTCGTGACGCATGAGCAGGCCGTGCGCGGCATCGCGGCCATCCTCACCCGCGAGCTCCGCATTCCCGTCCCCGAGCGCGTGACCGTGTACGTCTACTCGTCACGTCGCATCTTCGAGGAAGGGCTGGTCCGGGACGGCCAGGTGTCGCGGCTGCGCGCGGCCGAGCTGAGCGATTTCGCGGCGGGGATCGGCAAGCCACGCCAGCTTTTGCTCCACCACGACGGCGCCGTCTCGAGCGCCGACTGGCTGCGCCTGGTCGCGCACGAGCTCACCCATGTCTCCCAGATCGAGATGGCACAGGGCGAGGGCCGCGCCGAGCAGTGGCTGGCGGAAGGCATG
>Ga0075421_100006270_pt1 | contig 14481 bp, 10 predicted proteins | sample SoiMetdeltSBSDD5_FD_75292 | JGI IMG/M metagenome (GOLD analysis project Ga0075421, IMG submission 75292) | Bulk soil microbial communities from a Populus tree surrounding site in Tennessee, USA - Soil MetaG P. deltoides SBSDD5 | ecosystem: Environmental > Terrestrial > Soil > Tree plantation...
TATTCTACGCCAGCAATCCGAGCGAGTTCGCGCTTCGCGTCCAGGGCGTGGCAGCGTCGAGCGACACGAGCTGGGACGGCTTCCAGCAGGCCACCGCGCCGTGAGTTGACCTGAACACGGTCACCACGCACGTGCTTTCGCACTTGCTCGGTTGAACGCGGGCCGGTGCCGCTGCATGTTCCTGCATCGACCCGAGACTGCAATTACCGAATTGACTGCGAATCGATTGCCGGGGAGCGTGGCGCGCTCGCTCGCGGCGCCGTCGACCGCTCACCGTTAGGCCGACCGCTCCGCTGCATGTTCAAGAAAATCCTGATCGCGAATCGCGGTGAAATCGCACTGCGCGTCATCCGCGCCTGCCGCGAGCTCGAGATCGAGACCGTGGCCGTCTACTCGGAGGCCGATCGCGAGTCGCTGCATGTGCGGTTCGCCGACGACGACGTGTGTATCGGGCCACCGCCCGCGCGCGATTCCTATCTGAAGATCCCGCGCATCATCGCCGCTGCCGAGATCACGGGCGCCGACGCCATCCATCCAGGCTACGGCTTCCTGGCCGAGAACGCCGAGTTCGCGGAGACGTGTCAGGCCTCGAACATCACGTTCATCGGCCCGACCGCGGAACAGATCCGCGTCATGGGCGACAAGGCAGCAGCCCGGCGGGCGATGACGGATGTCGGCGTCCCCATCATCCCTGGCACACCTGGCCCGGTGGAAGACCCCGACGAAGCATTGAGCTTTGCCAGGGACATCGGGTTCCCGGTGATCATCAAGGCTGCCGCCGGGGGCGGCGGGAAGGGAATGCGTGTCGCGAAGAATGCCGACGACTTCGGCCGTTCGTTCCAGCTGGCGCGCTCCGAAGCCCTGTCAGCGTTCGGCAACGGCGACGTCTACGTCGAGAAGTACCTCTCGCGTCCGCGCCACGTCGAGTTCCAGATCCTCGGCGACCGACACGGGAACGTGATTCACCTCGGTGAACGCGATTGCTCCGTCCAGCGCCGGCACCAGAAGCTCATCGAGGAGGCGCCGAGCCCCGCGGTCAATGCGGACCTGCGCGCTCGCATGGGCGAGGCGGCGGTGCGAGGCGCGAAAGCGATCGACTACGTTGGGGCGGGCACGATCGAGATGCTGCTCGATGAGGATGGGGCGTTCTATTTCATGGAGATGAACACTCGCATCCAGGTCGAGCATCCCGTGACGGAGATGCTCACGGGTATCGATCTCGTGAAGGAGCAGATTCGCGTCGCCAGCGGCGAGCCGCTTTCGGTCACGGAGCTCCCACCGCTTCGAGGTCACGTGATCGAATGCCGCATCAACGCTGAGGATCCGAGCCGCAACTTCCAGCCGTCTCCAGGGAAGATCGAAGCGTTTCATCCACCGGGAGGTCCCGGCGTCCGCCTGGACACGCATGTCTATCAAGGGTACACGGTACCGCCGTACTACGACTCGCTGCTCGCAAAGCTCATTTGCCAGGGTCGCGATCGCGAGGAAGCGATGACGCGAATGCGCGTTGCGCTCGAGAGCTTCATCATCGAGGGTGTCACGACCACGGCGCCTTTCCTCAGCCGCGTGATGACGCACCCGAGCTTCCGCGCGGGAGACATCGACACGAAGTTCCTGGAGCGCGAGGGGCAGCTCATGAAGGAGACGGGTTAGTGCGGCTCGATGTGTTCTTCGGCGGGCAGCAGCTGACGCCGGCGGACGTGCAGGGACGGGTGGTGCTGGTGATCGACGTGCTCCGAGCCTCGACGACGGTGGCGGTCGCACTCGCCAACGGCGCGAAGGCCGTGATCCCGTTCGAGAGCTCCGATGAAGTCATCGACCGCGCGAAGCAGTTCGAACGCGAGGACGTGCTTCTCGCCGGCGAGCGCCGAATGCGCGCGATTCCCGGCTTCGACCTCGGCAACTCTCCACGGGAGTACACCGCGGAGACGGTCGAAGGGAAAACAGTGCTGCTGACGACAACGAACGGAACGGTCGCGCTCGCTGGAATACAGGGCGCACGTGACGTCGTCGTTGCATCTTACGTCAACTATTCTGCGGTGTCGGCGATGATCCGGCTGGCGGCGCGCGGCGCGACTGACGTGACGATCGTATGCGCCGGTCGCGATCGGCAGTTCGCCCTCGAGGACGCTGCCTGTGCCGGCCGATTCACGCGCGCCGTCACGAGCCAGCTCGCCAGTGCTCGGCTCAACGATGCCGCGCAGGCGTGCGCCCTCATCGACAAACGTTATGGAGATCGGCTCGATCGCCTGTTCGAGGACTCGGAGCACGGCCGCGCGCTCGCCGAAGCGGGCTTCGCGGAGGATCTCGTCGTCTGCGCGAACGTGGACGCACATCCCGTGATACCGATCTACCACGACCGGCAGATCACCAAGCTCGGACCAGACCGCGAGCGGTAACGGTTCCGTGGGAAACACACCTCTCAAGCGCGAGATCGCGGGTATCGCGCTGTTGCTGTTCGCTCTGTTTCTTGCCGGCGCGGTCCTCGTGCCGCCGGGAACGGCGGTGTACGAGTCGTGCACGGCCGCCAGGAGTGTGTTCGGGCCCGTCGGTGCGTGCCTGCGAAGCTGGTCGCGCGATCTGATCGGGATTCCGGCAGCGCTGCTGCTTCCGCTGATCCCCGCCGTGCACGCGCTTCGCCTGTTCGGAAGGCTGGAGTCCGAGACAGACCGCTCGTGGCTCGTGTTCCTGATCGGGGTCGTCGTGCTCCTGCCGGTCGCGTTAGGCCTCGCGCGTGGCGTACCGGTCGGTGAGCTGGACGCCGCTGCGGGACTCTGGGGTGGATTCTTCGCCACGTACGCGGTGAAGGCGTTCGGGACGGTCGGTGCGTGGATCATGGTCGCGCTCGCGGCGAGCGTCCTGGCGGCGGCGACGCTTCGGTGGAACCCGATTCGGGCAATCGTTGGACCTTCGGTGCCGGCGGGAAGCGGGAGACGGGAGACGGGAGAGGGGGAGACGCCGCTAACGCCGGCTGGAGAAGAAGCGGAGAAGCCGAAGCGCAAGCGCGCAAAGAAAGGCGAGGTGCTCGCGGGCACGCCGGCCGATGTGGCGACGACGCTCGCGCCCACACCCGAGGAAATGCCCGCCATCGATCCGTCGCTCATGCGCGATACGGCGCCGGTGCCTGACGAGGACGACGGCGACGTCGACTTGCCGCGCGACCGGAAGAAGCGCGAGCGGAAGTCGAAGAGCGACCTCGCGGCCGATCGGGATGAGCGCGTCCACGCGGAGATCGACTCGACGGCGGTCGCGATTGAGTTTGGCGGTGACGAGCTGCCGCCGACCGAGCTGCTTTCGCCTCCGCCGCCCCGCAACGTCGAGGGCGGGAAGCGCGAGCTCGACCTCATGGGCGTGAAGCTCATGGACGCGCTGCGGACGTTCCGGGTGGAGGGTGAGCTCGTCGGCCGCACGACCGGCCCCGTGGTCACGCAGTACGAGATCGAGCCGGCGCCGGGCGTGAAAGTGCGCCAGTTCGCCAACCTCGCGAACGACCTCGCGCTGGCCATGCGTGCTCCGAGCATCCGCGTCGTGGCGCCGATCCCGGGGCGAGGCGCCGTTGGCGTGGAGGTACCGAACCCCAACGCGGAAATCGTCACGTTCCGCGAGCTCATCGAGGCGCGGGACTTCCAGGGGGCCCGGGCGGCGCTGCCGATCGCGTTAGGCAAGGACCTCGAGGGGCGCCCCGTCGTGGCCGACCTGGCGAAGATGCCGCACCTGCTCATCGCCGGTGCGACGGGGTCCGGCAAATCGGTCTGCGTCAACACGCTCATCACGAGCCTCGTCTACCGGCATACGCCGAAGACGCTGCGCTTTTTGATGGTCGACCCGAAGATGGTCGAGCTGTCGGTCTACAACGTGCTCCCGCACCTGCGTCACAAAGTGGTGACCGACAACCGCGACGCCGCGGCGGTGCTCAAGTGGGCTGTCCTCGAGATGCAGGAGCGCTACGAGCTGCTGGCGGCCAACGGGGCGCGAAACATCCAGGATTTCAACCGCAAGGTGCAGGAAGGCGCGAAGCTCAAGGCGCCGAAGGAGCAGGCGGTCGCGCTGGGGAATCCGGACTACCTGGGCGGCGTGCTGCCGTACATCGTCGTGATCATCGACGAGCTCGCGGACCTCATGATGACGGTGCAGGGCGAGGTGGAAACGCCGCTGGCCATGCTCGCGCAGAAGGCGCGAGCGATCGGCATCCACCTGATCCTCGCGACGCAGCGCCCGAGCGTGAACGTCATCACCGGCTTGATCAAGGCGAACTTCCCGAGCCGCATCGCGTTCCGCGTCGCGTCGCAGGTCGACAGCCGGACCATCCTCGACGGCATGGGGGCGGAGGCGCTGCTCGGCAACGGTGACATGCTGTTCATCCCGCCGGGCAAGTCGGAGCCGGCGCGCCTGCAGGGCGCGTTCATCGCGAGCGAAGACACCGAGCGCCTCATGCAGTGGTACGACGCGAAGCGCGAAGCGCGCCGTGCCGCGCTCGCCGCGCAGGGGCTCGTGGTCGAGGAGCCGATCACCACGGAGCCGGACATTCTCGAGACGATTCGCGCGCGCGAGGCGGCCGAGAAGATGTCCGACGGCGAGGAGGAGCTCGACGACGCCGACCGGGACAAGTTGTTCCGCGAGGCGGCGGAGGTCTGCATCCAGCATCAGCTGGGGTCGACCTCACTGCTGCAGCGCCGGCTGGGAGTCGGCTATGGTCGTGCTGCCCGCATCATCGACCAGCTGCACGCCGCCGGCATTCTGGGGCCGCCTAACGGCTCGAAGCCGCGCGAAATTCTGAGCGGGCTCGAAGACCTCGACCGGATCTGCGGCCCGCGGGCCTGAAACCATGAGGCGTCGTACGTTGCTCGGCGTCCGCGAGCCGGCGTCGAAGCCTCGACCACGCGTGCCCTATCGCGTCGCGGCTGCGTCCTCGACCGCGCGGTCCAGTAGGGTCGCGAGCGCCGCTGCCTGCCGCGGTGCTGCATAACGCTCGATAGCGTCTCGATCCGCGTCGTACGGCAGCGCGAGCGTCTCTCGCCACGTCCGAAGCCACTCGTCTAGAATATGCGCGACCTCGTCGACCGTACCGGCAACGACGCCGGCGCGCGTCGAGGCGATGAGGGCGTCCCCCCAACCGCCCGGATCGCGTGGGACGGCAAGGATCGGCCGGCCGGCAGCGAGGTACTCGAACGACTTCGCGGGAAAGCTGAGAGTCCCGGTTTCGGCCGTAGCCGTCGTGTAGTTGAACAACAGCAGGGCGTCGGCTTCGCGCTGAAGCTGGCGAGCTTCGGCCGGCGCCACCCGCTCGAGGAATCTGCACACGGCGGCCGCGTTCGGAAACGGTGCGAGGCGTCGTCGCAGCTCGTCGTCGCAGCGCGTGCCGACGAAGACGACGTCTATGCAGCGCTCCGTCTCCGGGCGAGCCCCGAGCACCTGGTCGAGCGCGGCGAACAGGATCTCGGGACGCTGGTTGTCGACGTAGACGGAGCCAGTGTAGACGAGCCGTAGTCGTTGATGGCCGCGGCGTGGCACCGGGGCGCTCTGGCTGTCGGACGGGTCAAAGCCCACCATCACGACCCCGCCCCCCAGGCGGTACGTGCGCCTAACGTATTCCAGCATGCCGGGGGTGATCGCGCCAGCGCTGCTCGCTCGCCGCATCCAGGCCCGATGCTTCGCAGCGCCGAACCAACGCCACGCGGCGCGCCGCTCCGCTTCGAGCTGAAAGCTGAACAGGTCATCGAACTGGGCGACGAAGGGGACGCCGGTCTGCGTCGCTATTTCCGAGGCGACGGCGTGGGCAGTCGCGGGTGGGCAAAGACTGCAGATAGCATCGATCGACTCGCGGCGAACCGCCTCCACCCCAGCCGGCACGGCGGTTGCCCGCCAGCCAATGAATGCGTCGGGGAAATCACCAAAGAGCGGTGAAAAGAACGAGAGGGCACGCCGCGTCAAAGCGCGCGGCGTCCACGATTCGCGTTGCGGCAGCGAATCAGAGACTCTCCCCGAGGCGTATGTGCCGCCTAGCCGGGCATGCAGTCGCCGCAACGCGTTGTCCCGTGTTTGGTATGCGGCTCGCACGACGCAAACGCCGTCGATCTCGTTCAGCCCCTCCTGGTCCGACGTGACCGCGTAGGCCTGACGATCTTCACGGGCGCCGTCATGCGTCCAGTCCTTCGTGAGCACGACCGGTCGCCAGCCAACCGCCGGGAGGTACTTGGAGAGCTTCGCGGCGCGCCGAGCACTGACGTCGTACTGCGGCGGGAACGTATACGAGACGAGCAGGACGGAGCGCACGCGCCCGTGATCGCCAGTCAGCCGCTCAGGCCGGACCAGCCGCGAGCGCGCTGTCGTCGACACCGATGAACTCCGCAAAGCGTTGGCGGAACACACTCAGGCTCAGCTCCTGGCGCAGCGCACGCGGGATTTCTCCCGCGGCGACTTCGTGAAACTGCGTGTCGACGGCAGCGGTGGTGAGCGCACCGACGATCGCGTCCGGCTCGAGCGAGTATGCGGTGACCCCAACGCGGTGCCGCTCCAGGAAATGGACTGGCGTGGATTCTCGCGGGCCGTGGTAGAAGATCGGCCGGCCGGAGGCGAGATACATTGAAATCTTGTTTGGAAAGCAGAGCTCGACGCCCGGCCGGCAGGCTGGGTCGAACCAGTACGGGACGTAGCAGACGTCACAGCCGGCCATGATGCGCACCGCATCGTGGGTGGAGTGCCAGCCGAGGAACTCGATGCGAGCCGGCCCGGTCACTCGTGCGTCGAAGGATCCCGCGAGCACCCGAACGACTACGTCGCGCCCAGCTACGCGCCACCCGACCGCGCCAAGTGCGCCCAGGAGCGCATCCCATTCGCTGCGGGCGTACAGGCTGCCGGCGTAGCCGATGACGAACGGCGCGTTAGGCGGCCGGATTCCGGATGGTGCCCACCACGCGGATTCGGGCAGGCCGTGAATCATCGGCACGCACGGTGTCCCGTAGCGCGCCTCGTACGCCTCCTTCATCTCTGGCGACGCGACCGCGCATCGCGCAGACCGTCGAACCGCCGACGCGAAGCGCTCCATCACCCGCGCGAGCGCCGCTCCCTGAATGTCCCAGTAGTGCGGCAGGAAATAGTCGGGTGGGTCCCAGACGGTGGTGACAAGGGGAACCCCAACGCGCTCGGCAATTGCCGCAGCGACGTTGATCATCGTCGGGCCGGCGAGCGGAATCCACACGATGTCGGGTTGCACACGCTCGGCGAACGACGCTACGCGATCGATGAGGCGGGGAAAGTGGACCCGTTCCACATACCGATCGAACACCGCGCGAGATGACCGCTGCACACGCCGTCCCCATCGGTTGAAGCCACGCTCCGGGACGACGTCCAGCGTCGTGCGTGGCGCCCCCTGTAACCGGTCAGGCCAGGGTCCGGTGCCGATACCAGGCAGGATCGCGAACGCGATCCGATCCGCGGGATACATGAGGCAGAGGTCACGAAGGAACACGCCGCCGACGCCCTCGGGCACGGGTGCCACGGGAGATATCAGGAGCACCCGCGGCACAGCGTTAGGCGCGCTCCGACGGCCGGTGCTCTCGAGTGAAATCGCGGTCACGCGAGACGTTCTCCGAGCAGGACGTTGGCCGCCGCGTCGGGTCTTGCCACCGACATCGCGCGGTCGAGATCCGCTTCGGAAAGCACGTCGACTACGTCGATGACGCGTCGAGCGTCGAACCATCGGAATGAGGCATAGTCATCGGCAGAGCCGCGCACCGTCGCGAATGCGCCGATATCGCGGTCGAGCTCGCGCCACGCCCGATGGCCGAGCATTCCAGCCGCTCCGAGGACGAGGGTCCTCATTGCGGCCTCACGGCTGCGATCGACTCGTACATGCCAACCACGCGCGGTCGGATCGCGGATCGGTCGGCCAGCTGGCGCACGAGCGCCAGATTGCGGTCCGCGGCCGAGTCCACGAGCGCGTCGTCGTGCATCGCGCGCACGAGTGCCTCGCCGATCTCATCGGGGTACAGGTTTCGCGCGAACAACACGTTCGACCCGTCACTCACGAGCGGCCGGATCGTATCGAGGGGCGAGAGGATGGGGAGTGCGCCCGTAGCCATCGCCTCGAACATCGAGTTGGGTGTGCCGTCGACGAGCGATGGGGCAAGCATGACGCGGGCCCGTCCCATGAGTTGCAGGAGCTCATGCCGCGGAATCCGGCCTTCGATTCGACACGCCTCCTTGATGTGCGCTGGAAGCGCGTGAAACCACATGCGTGTCTCGGGCACCATGGCGAACAGGTGCAGCTCGCACGGCGGCAACCGATCCCAATGCCTGACAAGCGCCTCGAACACGGGAAGTGCCTTGGACCACGGGCACTCGTACGCTTTCGGCCACACGATGACGCGTCGCGACGATGGATTTCCGCTCGCGCACGAGTGCAAGGCGTCGATGTCGACCCCGCCAGTGCCAGGCACCGTCCCGATCGGCGACAGCTGGTCGGCGCGAACGCCCATCTCGCGGGCGATGTCGAAGTTGACGGCGTTGTCACTCACGATGCAGTCCGTCGCCCGCAGCACGGTGGCAAGGCGGGCGGCTTTCGACTCGTCGAAGCGTGTAAGCGCGAGGTCAGACCCGCCGCGCGTCTGCGCGACCCACGCCGCCACCTTCTCCAGTCCGTACTCTCGCCGCGTATCGAAGAAAAACTCGCCGGCTGGATCGAGGCCTAACGTGTGGACAATGTTCGGCTTCCACTCGCGAACGACCTGCGCCAGCCAGCGCTGCTCGAGTGCCCGGTCGCTCGACACCAGGCGCGCATAGGCGCGCTTCGGGGCGCGCGCCAGGCGTCCGGCGGGATACAATCGTCGGCGCGTTCGGCCGTCGAGCCGTTGACTCGTGGGCGTGCTCACGTAGGTGCGGACTTCCCACGAATCCGGTGGAACACCCCCCGGAAGTGCGAACAACCTGACGTTGAGCTCCGCGCCCGCCAGCAAGTCGATCCATGCATGGGAATGCGAGCTGTCGGCATGCCCGATGAAAAGGATACGCGGCCGGCCAGGATAGGGGTCGTCGTCGAATCTCGTCACTGGTGCCCAGGTGGCGTCACCAATCGACCGACGCGTCGCCATTCTGAGGGCGGCACCGATTGGTTCGCGGATGATTATCACGCGGCACCGCCTGGGTCGAGCGATGGCGCCAGCGCGAGCTCCGCCGAGGCGACGGTGGGCGCTGGCGCCACAGGAGCGCGGGACGGATGCCCCGACGTGTCCAGCACCTCGCGACACCACAGCTCGAGCATCATGAGAAGCCAAGGCTCCGCCCACGACGTCTCGCTCCGTCGGAAACGGTCGCGCACCCGCTCGACGCCAGAAGGCTCGAGGAGGCCACGCCGCCTCGCGTTTCGCGCATCGAGCGTGTCATCGAGGACGTCACCGAGTGGACCGCGGAGCCAGGAATCGAAGGGCATCGCGAACCCGCGTTTCCGCTGCACATCGAAGTCGTGAGGCAACCATCGGTGGCCGATGTCGATGAGCACGCGCTTGGCCCCCGTTTCACGGTAGGTCTGACCGTACGCGTTGGCGGTGCGCACGTCACCCAGCTTCGCGGCGTCAGGCAAGGACAGGGCGGTATCCACGACGACGGGGTCGAGGTAGGGCACGCGGACCTCGAGCGAATGCGACATCGACACCGCGTCGATATCTCGGAGCAGCTGATTGCCGAGGTAGCCCCGCATCGCGAGAGCCGTCACGCGCTCGATCGCCGAGCCGGCCGAAAGCTCGTCCAGTCCGGAGAGATCGCGATGGGGCGGGGCACCCGCGCCCGCGGCTTTAGTGACGGCCGGCGCAAGCAAGCGCGCCGCTCCAACCGGTCCGAATATCTGGTAGGTCTCGGCGTACGCCCCGACGAACCCGCCGCGGCGGAGGCGATGAACCCTTCCACCGCCGCGGCGTCGGAGAAGCCTGTCGAACGCAGGGTGTCTCGCAGCGGCGGCGACCATCGATCCGGCCAGCGCTCGCCACGGTTCGCGAGCCCATCGCTCCGTCGCGTGCACCATCGTGATGAACCAGGGGTACCCCGCGAACAGCTCGTCACCGCCGGTCCCGGAGACCGCGACCGTCACACCGCGTCGAGCGGCCAACGATACGAAGTAGCTGTTGACCCCATCGACGCTCGGCTGATCGAGAGCGGCGGCAACGGCGGTAATGCGATCGCGGACGTCGTCCCCGGTCACGATCGAGGTCGTGTGATCGGTTCCGAGGTGGCGCGCCATACGCTCGGCGTCAGAGGTCTCGTCCAGTGCCGAGCCCTCATCGGCGAATCCGACCGAGAACGTCCTGACCGCGGTGCCGAGCGCCTTCGTCATCACCGCGACGAGAAGGGACGAATCGACTCCACCGCTGAGAAACGCACCCAGCGGCACGTCGCTGACGAGCTGCAGGCGTGCCGATTGCTCGAGGACTTCCGCAACCGCCTCCACCTGGTCGTCGTACGAGCGGGCGCGCAGGCCAGGCTTCCGGTCGATGCCTAACGACCAGTATCGCTCGAGCCGCGTGTGACCGCCCTCGACGATCAGGCGATGTCCGGGCAAGAGGGCCCTGACGTCGCTGAGCATCGTGCGCGGCTGAACGACCGACCCATACGTTAGCAACATCCGAAGCGCTGTCGGATCGATCGTCGGCGCGACGAGGCCGCTCGCGAGAAGCGCCTTGAGCTCCGACGCGAAGACGAGACGCGCACCCGCCTCGGCGTAGAGGAGTGGCTTGATGCCCACATGATCACGCGCCAGAACGAGTCGCTCTCGCCCCGGGCCGCGGCGGCGGTCCCAGATTCCCAACGCAAACATCCCGCGCAGCCTGACCAGGAAGTCCTCACCGTATCGCTCGTACAGGCGGAGCACGACTTCGGTGTCGGAGGTCGATCGGAAGCGCACGCCCACGGCCTCGAGCGCCCGGCGTTCGTCGGCGAAGTTGTACACTTCGCCGTTGTACACGATGTGGATGGCGCGATCCTCGGTCGCCATGGGCTGATGGCCGGCAGCGGTCAGATCGAGGACTGCGAGGCGCGCCATGCCGAGCGAGGCGGATTCACTCACCCAGACGCCGTGGTCATCGGGACCACGGTGGTGAAGCGCACGCACCATCGCGTGCAACGCCGCGTCATCCCGCGGGCCGGTGAAACCGGCGATCCCGCACATCGTCAGGCCTGCTCCGAGGCATGCGTGAGCGCGGGCGACATGTCCCGCTCATCGCGACCGGCTTCTTCGGTGGCGCCCCGCGCCCGAGCTTCGACGCCATTGCCGCCGACGCACACCTCGACGTTCGAAAGGCCGAGCGCGATGAGTGTCGCCCGGATCCTGTTCGGATCGCGGAAGTGCTTGTACTGGTCCGTCAGGGTGTCGTGGGTGTCGAGCAGCGCCCACTCGGCGAGAAGGCCAGGGCCGAGCTCGGGATAGGCATCGTAGTAGTCGACCACGGGCGACAGCCGCGAGAGATAGCGCCGCAGCCGGCCGAACCCTCGCCGCCGCTGCCACAGCGCGCGGTGCACCGGGAGCAACGTTCGGGTGATGCCTAACGCCACATGGTGAGCACGCTCGGGCGGCAGTCGGAGCAGCATCGAGCGGATCGCCCTCCTCGACCATGTCGCCGGGTAGCGGCTCGAGTAATGGTCGATCGCGAGCAGCCCGCGCGGCTTCACATACCCCGCCAACGCTGCGATCGTCTCCTCGGGGTCCGGTGTGTGCTGGATGACACCCAGACAGAGGACGACATCGAACGATCGCGGCGCAATTGGCAATTCTCTCACGTCTGCCTGGCAGACGAAATAGTCTCGACCGCTGGCGCAGTTCGCGTAGTTCGCCTCGACGGCGGACGACAGATCGGTCGCGACGACGCGAGCACCGGCGTCGAGCAGGATCTCCGTGAACCGCCCGGCGCCGCAACCTGCCTCGAGTACCGTTTTGCCGCGAACCGCCTCCTCGAGGCTGCCGCCAAGACACCGGGTCAGACGATCGCGAGAGATGGTGGTGCCGGTGTACGAGTCGAGCTGAGAGCGTGCGAAACGCTTCCACTGCCAGCCGAACGCCGCGGCGTAGTCATCCGACGCCACGAAACGCGCAATGCCACGGACGACAGGCACCTGGCATCCGCTCGGACACACAAGTGCGACGGCGTGCTCGACCTCGTTGCTGTTCGCGAAGTCGCCGTGAAGGGACAACGATTCAGCATGAACCAGGCAGCGGAGCTCCGGTGGGATTCGCATGGTGCGCGATCGCCTAACGGGACACCGCGGCCGCGCTGCGCGGCTCGGGGTCGTTGCGGACTCCCGGTCGCTCGACGTCGGCGTCGGGCGTCGAGATGACGACGCTGTGCCGGAACGCGCACAGGTACGGACCGGGGAACTGTTCGGAATGCTGGAGCTGTTGCGGGTCGGGCTCGACCTCGAGCGAACCGGCGTAGAGAATCCCGTCGATATCCTCGACATTGCCGCGGCCCATCCACAGACCGACGAGATAGGTCCCGGGTTTGAGGCGCAGATCATCGAGCGTGAAGTCGATGCGCGCGTCGTCTCCCGGCTGCATGGAGACGAAACGTCCCTGCATCGCCGTGTTTGCGTCGACGAGCCGGAAGCCGCTCGCGTCGTAGATCGTGATGCCTACGTTGGCGCTGTCGACCTGTGCAAAGCAGACAATGCGCGTCTCGATACGAAGCCGGCTGCCCGGACACATCAGCTCGCGCGTGGTTCCGTCGCGGCGCTCAGGTACGAACCGGAGCGACACAAAGCGGGCCTTGCCGGACCCGAAATGCTCCGCCGCCGATAGGTCCGTGGTCGCTGTCGGCGCCGCGGCGAGCGTCGCCTGATACCGCGCGGCGACCGTGATCGCATCGGAGTCCAGCATCAGTCGTCCGGCGTCCAGCAGGAGCGCGCGCGAGCATAACGAGACCACGGCTCCCATGTTGTGGCTCACGAACAGGACCGTGCGACCGTGGCGAGCCACCGTTCCCATCTTCCCAAGGCATTTCTTCTGAAACGCGGCGTCGCCCACCGCGAGCACCTCGTCGACCACGAGGATGTCCGGCTCCAGGTGCGCAGCGACGGAGAACGCCAGGCGCATGTACATGCCGCTCGAGTAGTGCTTCACCTGCGTGTCGATGAAGCGGTCTACCTCGGCGAACTCAACGATCTCGTCGAATTTCTTCTCGATTTCGGCGCGCCGCATTCCGAGGATCGCGCCGCTGAGAAAGACGTTTTCGCGTCCCGTCAGGTCCGGGTGGAAGCCCGTACCCACCTCGAGCAGTGACCCGACGCGTCCCTCGAGGTCCACGGTTCCCCTCGTCGGCTCGACGATGCGCGACAGGATCTTGAGCAGCGTGCTTTTCCCGGACCCGTTGCGTCCGATGATGCCGACGACCTCCCCATGCGCGACGTCGAACGACACGCCATCGAGTGCCCAGATCCGATCCGGGACGCGGCGAGACCTTCCGCGACCAATCGAGCGCGCCATGCCCCGCACGCTCTCGACGAGGGTCTCGCGAAGCGTGCGGTACGTCGCCCTCGCGCCCAGCTGATACTGCTTTCCGAGGTGCGCCACGCGGATTACCGGCGGCGTCTCGTGCGGTGCCGGCGAGAACGAGTGGGCGTCTGGGGACGCGTCGTTAGACGACATCGGCGAACGTACGCTCCATACGGCGGAAGAAGAAGGCGCCGCCGGTCAGGAGCGCAAGCGCCGCGGCAGCGGATACCAGAATCATCGGGCCCGGACGTGTGGCCGTGCCGAGTAGCGCCCAGCGGAACCCTTCCACGACCCCCACCATGGGGTTCAAGGCGTAGAGGGTGCGCCACTTCTCCGGGAGCAGGCTGCTCGGATAGGCGATGGGCGTCGCGAACATCCAGAGCTGCGTGAGGAACGGCACCACGTGGCGAACGTCCCTGAACTCCACGTTCAATGCCGAGAGCCACAGGCCGACGCCCAGCGCTGTCGCGAAATCCAGCGCGATGAACAGCGGAAGCCACACGACCTGCGCAGTCGGGACAATCCCGTACCACCACATCAGTCCGAACAACACCGGGAAGGCGAGCGCGAAATCGACGAGCCCCGCGAGCACCGTGGCGAGCGGGATCGTCAAGCGCGGGAAGTACACCTTCGTGATCAGATTCGCGCTGGCGACGAGGCTATTCGACGCCATCGTCAGCCCGGTCGCGAAAAACGTCCACGGCACGAGCGCGGCATAGGCGAACACCGGATACGGCACGCCGTCGGATGGAACACGCGCGAGGCGCCCGAAGAAGAGCGCGAAAACGAGCATGGTGAGCAGTGGCTGGAGCACCGCCCAAGCGACCCCGAGTATGGTTTGCTTGTAGCGTACCTTGAGGTCGCGCCAGACCAGGAAGTACAGCAATTCCCGGTAGGCGACGACCTCGCCCAGCCGCAGAGCTACCCAGCCACGGGTCGGCTCGATGCGCAGCGTGTGCGGGCGTATCGGTGCGTGGGTCACTGGCGACGGCGAACGCAAGCGTTGTACC
>Ga0075421_100006271_pt1 | contig 14480 bp, 8 predicted proteins | sample SoiMetdeltSBSDD5_FD_75292 | JGI IMG/M metagenome (GOLD analysis project Ga0075421, IMG submission 75292) | Bulk soil microbial communities from a Populus tree surrounding site in Tennessee, USA - Soil MetaG P. deltoides SBSDD5 | ecosystem: Environmental > Terrestrial > Soil > Tree plantation...
TTCGAAAACTAAAATCGCCAGCAGCGCCAACGCAGACTTCGTCATCGAAAACCTCCGGGGAGGTACATCAATCTCGACCGACACCGACTCGTTTCCCGCGCTTCCGGCCGATGTAGGTTCAAATCAACGGCCTATTTGAACACCGCCTGCTTGTTCAAATAAAACTTCCGCATCGCCGGACGGTACTTGTCCATCATCTCTTTGTTCAAATCCACCGGCGGCTTGGCGCCTTCGGGGAGCAGTGAAAAATATTTCGTCTCCTTGGTATCTTCTGCGAATTGTTTCTTCGCGGCTGCGAGCAATTCGGGCGACGTCAGCAAATCGAGCGCCGACGCAGCGAGCACTTTCGCGCCAATAACGGCGCCCTTATGGGCAATCGACGTGGTCGGCGAGATACCGGCCGTCCAATGGTGCGCTTGCACTCCGGGCACGGCGGAGGGGAAACGCACTGGCGCCGTCGGCACAACCCAGGTGATATCGCCGATGTCGTTGGAGGAACTGTTCTGGCGCGCGGCCGTGAGCGGCGACACTTTGACCGCAAGGCCTTCCTCTTTTCGCCCCAGAGACTTCTGCAATTCCCTGGCGAACTTGTGTTCTTCTTCGGTCCACTTAGGCACACCGACGATCTCGACGTTTTTTTGAATCGCTTCGGCAATCGCCTTGTTGCCAAGCGAAGGCCACGCTGCCCCAAAGGGCTCCATTTCCATTGTCGTTCCGGTCATCAGCGCCGCGCCGCGCGCGACATTGACGAGCTTGTCGAAATTTTCTTTGGCCCACGGACCATTCGCGTCGCGTATAAACCACCAGATTTGTCCCATATCCGGAATGATATTGGGCTGCACACCGCCATGGGTGATCGTGCGATGACCACGGTAGGTCGGGCGGAGATGCTCGCGCAGCTTGTCGAAGCCGATGTCCATCAGCACGACCGCATCGACTGCGTCCTTGCCGTCCCACGGATTTACCCCGCCGTGCGCCGTTCTGCCCTTGAAAGTGAATTTAGCGCCGATCAGGGCGTAGTTCTGTAACCCATAGCCTGTACCTGATTGATCTCCTATGTGAGTGATGACCGCCGCATCAACGTCCTTGAAGTAACCCTCGCGAACTAGATACGGCCGGCTCATCAACTGCTCTTCCGCCGGACCGATGGAGAGCACGATCGTGCCGGGAAGCTTGAACTGCTCCATCGCCTTCTTGACGGCAAACGCCGCGCCGATGCCAACCGCGCCCATGACATTGTGACCTTCCATGTGGCCAGGCGCGCCCTCGACGAGCGGTTTCCGTGGAATGCTGCCCGGCGTTTGGGAGCCCTCGGGTAAAGCGTCCATCTCGGTGGCGATGGCAATCACCGGTTTTCCCGATCCCCATTTCGCCCAAACATTGGTCGGCATGCCGGCACCGCCCAGTGCTACGGTAAAACCGGCGCGTTCCAAGGTCTCCTTCACATACTTGGCGCTCTCGTGCTCCTGCATACCCGGTTCGGCATAGTAGTAAAGCACGTCGCCCACGGTCGCGATCTGTTCGGCGTTGCGATCGACTACTTCGAAAGCGGCACGTTTCGGATCGCTGGGAGAATCGGCAGTCGCTGGCGCAAACACAAGCCCGAGCGCCAACGCTGCAACCAAAACCGCAATGGAATTCACTCTGTTAAGACGGCAATTGATAGCGAACATAGTAAAACCTCCCGTTAACGAACGACTTATCATGAATCAATGTAAAAATAACAGAGTACCCGAACGTCGCGGCGAAATGGAATCGATCGAAGAATTCGAACCAAGAGATGGTTGAGGTTCAGGGGAAAACAAGCATGAACTATCTTTATGCCGGGGGTGAGCTTGCGACGTGAAACACCGACTAGACTGGAAAGAACCCACAAGCGCCCCCGAAAATTTTGGATTCGAGCGCTACTTCACACAAAATTCCCGTCGCGCATATTGTAGACCTTCTTGAAGTGTTCCACGGCCTTGGGATCATGGCTTGCCATGATCACCGTCTTGCCGTATTGCTCCGCCAAGGAAAGAAACAAGGCTGTAATCGTTTGCGTGTTCCCCGTATCCAGATTGCCGGTGGGTTCGTCGGCGAGAATCAGCGACGGATCATTGGCCAGCGAAAGCGCCACGGCGACGCGCTGCTGCTCGCCCCCGCTCAGTTCCTCGGGCCGCTTGTGCCCCTTCTCCTCTAAGCCGACCATTTGCAAGAGCCCGGCGACGCGCTGCTTACGCTCGGCGGTATCGATGCCGGCGATCAGCATCGGCAGCTCCAGGTTCTCGCTCGCCGTAAGCGTCGGAATCAGATTAAAAAACTGAAAGACAAAACCGACTTTGTGGAGCCGGTACTTTTCCAGCTCCCGTTCGGAAAGCGATCCCAGTTTTTGATCGCCGACGACAATCTCGCCGCCGCTCGCATGATCGACGCCGCCGAGCAGGTTGAGAATCGTCGTCTTACCGCAGCCTGACGGCCCCATCAGCGCCACCGCTTCCCCCGGTCCGATCTCCCAGTCGACGTTTTTCAATGCCCTGACCTGTTCGGCGGATGTCTCGTAGGACTTGGTTAGTTTAGAAATCTTAACCTGCACGCCACGATTCTTGAAAAAACCATTTTCCGCCATGAACAACTCCTTTCGAAGCACATAATTTTGGAGTGCTGAAACAATGGAGCGTTGGATTCGGAATTTGGCCAGTACCCCAATACTCCATTACTCCACTCCGCTACCCTTCCAACATGCTTGTGCGCGCCGAGCGGCGAAATACCCAGAGACTGAACAGCAATGCGATCGCCACGACCACTGTGAGGAGTCCGAGACTGATCCACAGCGTCCACTCGGAAATGATCAAATGCGTCGGCAGCAAGTGCACCACCGACTTAAGCTCGCGCAGGCTCCAAATCAAGTTGGTCAGACCGAAACCTGCCGCGCCAGCCACCAGCAGTCCGACGGCGAGCCCTAGCAAGGCCGGCGCCAGGAGACTCGACGCGAAGAAGCGGAACAACTGCGCCGGGGACACGCCGCGCACGCGCAGCAGACCGAGGGTGCGGCGGTCTTCGAGATAGTTCGTCAGCGCGATGGCGAGAATCGCGATCAGCGCCAGGAGCACGCCGCCCACGAGATAAATGCGCATGTTTTCCAGCGCGAGAAAAATGAACATATCGCCGCCGACTTTTTTGAGTTCGCGCTTGAGTTCGCGCACCTCCAACGGCCGCGCTTTGAGCGTCTGGGAAAGAGTCTTCACGATGGCCGCCGCATCGGCACTGATGTTGCACCGGACGAGCAACAGCACTCGCGGAATTAAAACTTTCAGGCTTGCTATCCTCGGATTGTCCATGGTTGCCACGAGGTAGGCATCCGTGCTCGAAAGATAGTTGAGATAGTCGATACGCGCAGCAACATAACTTTGCCGATCGGAGATGCTGCGCGGCGGCATGCCGGGGAGGAAACCGACGATCCCACTGGCCGGAACCAAGACCGGTTTTTTGTTGACGTCGGCGCCCATAAGTACTGGCTCTCCCGCGCTCAAATTCCAAAAAGCCGCCACGGGCGGCGACGCCGCAATCGTCTGCCCTTTGAGTTCGCCGATGACCTCGCTGAACTTGCCGGTGATACCGAGTTTCTCCTCGTAGATGGCGTTCTGGAGATAGCGTTGCGGATCGTCGATCAGATAAAGCGGCACGCCGCTGAGGCCGTATCCTGGAAAGAAAAAGCCGGGCAGGATCGCTTCGAAGATAAACTCGGTAGAAGTCACGGACGGGTGCTTAAAGGCCGCCAAACGTTCTTTCAAAACGCCCCGAATCGACTGCACCTGCGCGCCAAGTCCTTGTTCCATTTGTTCCGCCGAGACTAAGTCGGTGGGATTGATCGAGACGTGCAACTCGCTGCCGACCTGCACCGTGGCGCCGCGCAACGCTTTGTCTTCGAACGATTTCGACGCGATGCTCGGATATAAGCTCACGCTCGCCATCAGGCCGACGATCAAAAGAAAACCCGATATTCGATGCGGCTTGAGCGACATGTGCTTAAGCGACAAAGCGCGCAGTTTGCCGCCGACAAAGTAGGTTACCAAGCTGAGAAGTCCGCTGACCACGCGCCGCTGAGCGACGAGCAGCGCGACCAGGCCGTAGACGAAGAGCGGCAAGGCGACGAAATCGAGCGCGCGGTCGAGCGCCGACGCGGCTTGTGCGAAAGCCATCCAAGCAGCGCTATCATCTTCGCCGGCGGCCAGATGCGCGGACACGCTGTAGTCGAGGATCCAGCTGGCTATCTTGTAAGCACCGACAAGGAGCGCGAGCCATTCGATTACGCCGAAGCGCGTGCGCGCCTGACGGGATTCCGAAACCGCCACCCGTCGCGACGCTTCGAGCGGCGAGATCGTGGTCGCGTAACGAACCAATTTTCGGGTGATGAGCAGTACGAGCACGAGACCGACGATCAAGAACAGAACCATCACCAAAGGGGCTTGCACGCGTGAAAGTGTTTGCCATGAAAGCACGCCGCCCTCGTAGACGTAGAGTGGAACGAGCGTTCCCAGAACCAGACCGACGACACCGCCGATCAACCCGCCGCTGCCAATGGGGATCAGCAGGCTCTGGCCGAGCAGTTTTCCCGGCACGCCGCGCAGGCGCATGAGCCCGAGCTTGCGCCGCTCGTTGAGGATCAACAGCGATGACAAATTGGACGCGAGCATCCAAGCGATGGCTAACAAAGGAATCGCGATCAAGAGAGTCGCCAGTCCGATCAGCCGGGAAATTTCCGCCATTCTCTTGAGCAGCACCAGAATCGCGTTATCGACGAAGATCGTCGGACCCAAGGACTTGGACATGCGATCCACCTCGGCATGAAGCTTTTCAAGATTTTCCAGCGAGCCTTGAATGTCCCAGCCCGAGATCAGCGCTTTACGGTCGATGCGCGCGAGATGAACGACTTCCGGAAGATATTCCCCCGCGGTCACGTGAATGTCGGCGTGATCGCCGAGGGCACCGCGCGAAAGCGCATCGAAGCGCTGCAGCATGGCGAAGTCGTGCGGCACGACAAGAATCACCCCGATGTAGGGCACGAAAGAAATGGAACCGATCTGGTCCATGAAATAACGATTCACTTCGGATCGTTCCAATCGCACGATACCGCGCAGCGGCATGTCGAAAACCCCGGCGCTGGTTTTCTTATGCTCGGAATAGACTCGCACGGTAAAACGCCGTGAGCCTTGCAGGGCCAGGAAAGCTTTTCCCATGTGCTGTTCGGGACCGACGAGCGCAAGGAAGGCGCCCTCGGCATTGGCCGCCGCCGGCCGGGCTTCGGGCGGCAGGAGCGAAATATCCGTGGCGGCGAGTATTGAAACCCAGGGGGAAGCCAGCGGCTTCCCGTCGACCATAAGAATCGCTTCCGGCGGTGGTTTAGAACGGAGAAAGCTCAAGCTTTCGACCCTGTCGATGCCGGCGATACCGCGCAGCGCAGGGGGAACTTCCGCAGAAATGGAAAAATCGGTGGTTTGATAAAGCGCGATATCCCAGGACAACCGCGACAGCTGATCCTCAATGTAGAGTTTCAGCGCGTAGTGCGAAGCCAGGTTGATAGCCGCCAGCAAGCCGGCAACCAAGAGCGTCACGATGCCAAAAGCCAAGAAGGCTCTTTTCCCGAGAATCTGCGCGAGTCGGACACGGAGGAGGTTCACGTTGCAATTTTGATCTTAGATTTTCGATTTTGGGTTCGGCAGGGAAACCAGATCGATCGACTAGAATCACAGCTCCTTTTATCTTTTCGGTTTTGCCTCCGGGTAAAAATACTCAAACGTACCCGCTTCAATTTTTTTCATCACCTCAGCGAAAGTTTTCCACGGATCTTTGGCGTAGTCCTGGAACTTGCCCGGCGCATTGATGCCGGGGATGTACGGCGACCAATCGTCGCTTAAAACCTCGTCCGGGTTGCCGTAGCGCGACGCCAATGCGCGAATCTCCGGGCTCTTGAGCGCGTTCACCTGGCCTTTGTCGATCAAGGTGATCCAACTATTCTTGGTGCCGCGCACGCGCACTTTATACGTCGGCATGGTGCTGTGAATATGCCACCAGTGATCGTTCGGTAGGCCGTTCTGCTTGGCGAAGTCCATCCACTCCTTGGACTCCGTCGCCTTGTCGGGGCCATGATCGAGGCGCAGGCCGAAACCCCAGTGAATCACTCCGGCGTTGTTGCGCTCCGAACCGTTCGTCCCTTCCATGTTCTCATCGGGCCGGCGGAAGAATTTCGGGTTGGTGCCCATGCCGGCCTCATAAATCCACCAGTAGCCGGGCTGATCGTGGAATGGATAGGTGAGTTCGTTGATCTTGGGATACTTCATAAACTCGCGCCACAATTCGCCGTAAGTGCCGCCGCCTTTGACTTCATTCACATAGCCGTCCTTCACGTGCACTTCCATGCGCGGGAACGAGCCGGTGTGGTTGCTGGTGCCGGCGAAAACACCGTTTACTTTGACCAAGTAGCGCGGATTATATTTTTTCGTGAAGGCGGGATAGTCGACAGATGAATAAGGGAAGCGACCCGTCGCCTGATGCGGAAACATGAACAGGTGCCCTTGCTGGTAGGCGCCCTCCGACCACCCTTTCGCTTGGCTCTCGTTTAGTTCAAAAGCGAAATTCGTCCCTTCCGGATCGCTCACCTCGGCGCGGTCGATCCACGACAATGGCTCGACCACGCGCTCTTCCGCCAGACGCCAGATATCGCCGGGGAACGTCGCCGCTCTGTTCATCAGCTCATAACGGTTGTCAAAAATAAAATTGCCGAAAAATTTGTTGCCATGGGGCTCGATAGACTTGCGTGTCACGGTGCGCCCGCCGCGGCGCCAAAAGATTGCGTTTACTTCTTTGTGCTGATCGAGATACTTGATGATCGCGTCGGCGACGCTCTTGCCGCCGAATCGGCGGCCCAGGTCGATGAGATCCTGCGCGCTGTCCTCTTCCCGTTGAAACACGGCTTTGTACAAATCGGGGCGGCGTTCCTTGAGCCACTTCTTTGGCACCTCGGCATCGCCAAAGCGCTGCAAGACCCAGGAGCGCACTTCCATGAAGCCTTGCTCGGAGGTAAACCAGCGGTTTGCCTTGACCGCCTTCTGAGCTTCTTCCTTGGTCACCCCCAACAGCTGATGCTCAGGAACGATCTGTACTTTCACGCCGCGCTCTTCGTAGGCGCGTTTGACCGCTTGCATGATCATCTCTTCGGCATTCGGCTCAGTGAAGATTGCCACTGTTTGGCCCTTTTCGATGAGCCCCAACGGCGTCCGTCCGCCGGTTTGGCGCACGGCAGCACGGGCGAAGGGCATGACGTCTTCAATATTTTTCGGCGGCCTGACATAAGAGGGAAAGCGCGGCGGGGGGTATTTGCCTTTGTCCTGCGCGCCGCCGAGGCCGCACGTCACAAGCAGCGTGATTCCAATTAACGTTATTTTAAGCGTGCGCATGGCCGATCCCTCTTTACCCTTGGACATCATGAACGGTTGAATCGCTGCGGGTCATATTCCCCGCAGCTTGCTGCGTCAAACTGGTTTTCTTTCCGAAGCCTCGGAGCAAAACGAACAGGCGCTATGACCGTCATTCCCGCATATTTTAAGCGGGAATCCAGGCGGATCCGGAACTGGACCTCCGATAGAAACATTCGGGAGTGACGCCTTTGGGATATTCCCCGTCGCGTTCTTGTGATACCCGCAGCTTGCCGCGGCGTAGTTCATTCTTGAACTGAGTATAGCTACTTCTTTTTTGGATAAAAATATTCGTACGTTCCGGCATTCACCCTGCGCATGACTTCGGTGAACGTCTTCCAAGGATCTTTGGCATAATCTTCATACCTGCCCGGCGCGGTGATCCCTGGAATATGCGGCACCCAGTCTTCCGCGAGCACTTCACCGGGTTCGCCGTAGCGCGACGCGAGCGCGCGAATTTCCGGGCTCTTGTACGCCGACAGCTCGCCCTTGTCGATAATTGTAATCCAGCTATTCTTCGTGCCGCGCACTCTACCTCGATAAGTCGCCAGCGTGTTGTGAATGTGCCACCAGTGATCTTTGGGCAGTCCGTTCTGCCTGGGAAAATCGATCCATGCCTTGGATTCTTCCGGTTTCTCCGGGTCGTGCACGACGCTGCCGCCGAAGCCCCAATGGATCACGCCGGAATTGTTCCGCTCCGACGTATTGTTACCTTCCATGTTTTCATCGGGTCGCTTGAAAAATTTTGGATTGGTGCCAAGGCCCGCTTCGTAAAACCACCAGTAGCCGGCTTTCTCTTGATACGGATAGGTCGCTTCGTTGATCCTGGGATACTTGAAAAACTCGCGCCAAAGTTCGCCGTACGATCCGCCGCCTTTGATCTCCGTGACATAGCCGTCTTTGACGTGAACTTCGATGCGCGGAAACGAACCGGTATGATTGCTCGTGCCGGCGAAGACGCCGTTTACTTTTGTCTGGAGCGGTGCGTTCCATTTCTTTTGAATCGCCGGATAGTCAACAGCGGAATAAGGAAAGCGTCCGGTCGCCTGATAAGGCGACATGAACAGATGACCCTGATTGTACGCGCCGGACGCCCAAATTTTTGCTTCCTCCTCGGTGAGCTCGAAATGCATATTGGTGCCTTCGGGGTCCGAGGCCTCGACCCGATCGAGCCAGGCAAGAGATTCGAGCACGCGCTCTTCCGCCAGGCGCCAAACATCGCCGGGAAAAGTGGACGCTTTGTTCATGAGCTCGTAGCGATTGTCGAAGATAAAATTGCCGTAGAACTTAGAGCTATGCTGTTTGAGCAAGCGCGCCGTGCGCGGCCTGCCGCCGCGGCGCCAGAAGACCGCCTTGATATCCGGGTGCTGATCCAGATATTTGATCATCGCCTCGGCAACCTGTGGCCCGCCGAATTGTTTTGCCAGCTCGCGCTGTTTCTGCGGCACCTCATCGCCCTTGGTGTAAATCGCGTTGTAAAGATCGGGACGGCGCTCCCTGAGCCATTTCTTCGGCACTTCCGCATCGATGAACAGATCATCGATCCAGCGCCGCACCTCCATGTACCCCTGTTCGGAGGTGAACCAACGCATGGCTTTGATGGATTTCTGCGCTTCGTCTTTATTGATGCTCAAAAGCTCATGTTCCCCAACGATGTAAGTCTTGACGCCGCGCTCCTCATAGGCCCGTTTGATCGCCTGCAGCACCATCGGATCGGCGCCGACTTCCGCGACGATGAGCGCCGCAGAGCCCTTCTCGACCAAACCGAGCGGCGTTCTGCCACCGGTCTGACGCACCGCCGCGCGCGCGAAGGGCATGATATCGTCGATCGATTTCGGTGGTCTTAAATAGGAGGGGAAACGTGGCGCGGGATATTTCTTGCTCTCCGCCGCACGGGTGTAACCAGCCCCGACTAAAGACGAGAGCGCGAACACGATCACGAAAATCCGACGGATCATCTCAGCTCCTCTCGCCGTTGAACTTTTGAACCTTTGAATCCTGAACCCGCCCGACGCTATTGCTTCGCCTTGATCGCCGGATAAAATCCCTCATAAGTTCCGGTTTGAATGCGTTTGATGACGCCGGAGATCGTTTTCCACGGGTCTTTGGCATACTCCTCGTATTTACCCGGCGCATTAATGCCGGGGAGATGCGGCGACCAATCGTCGCTCAACACATCGCGCGGATCGCCGTAGCGTGACGCCAGCGCGCGTACCTCGGGACTCTTGAATGCCGTCAGCTCGCCTTTGTCGATGATCGTGATCCAGCTGTTCTTCGTGCCGCGCACTTTCACCCGATAAGTCGGCAAAAGATTGTGAATATGCCAGCCATGATCGTCGGGGAGATTCGCCGTCTTGGTAAAATCGGTCCATTCTTTGGGCAGCAGCGCTTCCTTCGGTCCGTGCAGCATGTTCAAGCCAAAACCCCAGTGCACGACGCCGGCGTTGTTGCGCTCCGAGATATTGTTGCCCTCCAGATTTTCATCCGGTCTTTTGAAAAATTTCGGATTGGTTCCAAGCCCGGCTTCATGGAGCCACCAGTAACCCTTTTCCGGCATAAAAGGATATTGCGCTTCGTTGATTTGCGGATACTTCAAAAACTCACGCCAGAGATCACCGTAGGTTCCGCCGCCTTTCACTTCTTTCACCACGCCGTCCTTGACCACGACTTCGATGCGCGGGTAAGCCCCATAATGATTGTTGGTTCCGGCGAAAACACCGTTCACTTTAATCAGCACGGGAGCGAGCCAATGCTTTGTCAAAGCGGGATAGTCGACTTTTGAATAAGGAAAGCCGCGCGTCGCCTGTGTCGGATAAAGATAGAGATGGCCTTGCTGATACGCGCCCTCCGCCCACACTCCTGCTTCTTTCTCCGTCAACGAAAAAGTGAAGTTGGTGCCCTCGGGATCGGTCACGTGGACTTGATCGACCCAACCGAAAGATTCGATGACGCGCTCTTCGGCCAACTTCCACACGTCGCCTGGAAAAGTCGCCGCCTTGTTCATCAATTCCCAATGATTGTCGAAGATAAAATTACCGAGCAGCTTTTCGCCCTGGTGCTTCAGCGCCTTGCGCGTATTCGGCCGGCCGCCGCGGCGCCAGAACACGCCTTTGACCTCGGGATGGGCATCCAAATATTTGGCCAGCAACTCACCCATGTTTCGTTGCGCCAGTTTGGCGAAAATCTCTTTGTGCGCCTGCGTAATCGTCTCGTCGTCCCGAGCGAACATCGCTTTATAAATATCGGGCCGGCGTTCGCGCAGCCATTTCTTTGGCACCTCAGGATCGGCAAAGCGCTGCGTGATCCAGGGCTTGATCTCCATGAAACCCAGCTCCGAGGTATACCATTTGTTCGCTTTGATCGCTTTCAAAACCTCGTCGCGGCTCACCCCCGCAAGCTCGTGCTCGGGAATAATGCGCGCTTCAACGCCCCGCTCTTTGTATGCCCGGACGACCGCTTGCAGCACCGTATCGTCGGCCACCGGTTCAGTAACGATGCCGATCAACGTCCCCTTTTCGACTAGCCCTAGAGGCGTTCTGCCGCCGGTTTGGCGCACCGCAGCGCGGGCAAACGGCATGATGTCGTCGATCGATTTCGGCGGTTTGACGTATGACGGGAAGCGCGGAGCGGCATATCTTGAACTCTCGGCCGCGCCGAGCGGCGACGCCAACGCGAATAGAAACACGCACGTGAGCAGCGTGGTTCTCGGTCTCATTGCAACCTCCTGGATTCTGTGACCACGGCCCATAAAGAAAAATTTGTCACAGACGAATCGAAATCTATTGGCTTGCAAGCCAAGTTGTCAAGCAGTTTTCGACTTACGATATGCCATACGGACCGACGATTTTCACCGGCGCGGAGATCGGCTGATTCTGCAAATGAAAATTCGGTTGTCGCAGGGGAAACTCTGCGGCGGCCGCCTTCTTGTTAATGCGCCGCAAATATCGCCTTGACATCCGACGCAGATTTTTCGCGTGTTTCATTGAGGACATTTTTTCACACGCACGCTCTTGCATCGCCAGCGCTATTTGAGTATCGTCCGCGGATTCCCAGGTTTTCTTGACATGTGGGCGATTAAAGTAACATTTGCGCTCTCCTTGGGAGTTATCGGAATCTTTGGTTGTGCGACCCACGAGCGCTTGCACCATCGCAGCGCCGCAACCAACGTTCAGCTCCCGCAATCCAAGGTACCTGCCGATAGTCTTCGCGCCTCAACCGATGCGCCTATATCGTTGCCGCCGATCATTCCCTACCCGGCAGAACAACCGAACTTGCAAGAGCTACAGCCGTTAGCTCAAACCAATGATGTGAAACCGGCGGCGCCGCCGCGCGAAGTATCGGAGGGTAAACCAGAGCGCGCCGACAATCGCGAGAAAATCGCATCGCCCGCAAAACCGCCGGCAACAGTGCAATCCGGGCGCGGTCTTCAAGCTGATAATCGCTTATTGGAATTATTGGAAAAAGATCTCGACAAGGCGGTCGAGCAACCGCCCGAACATCGCCGGCTGCAGTTCTCAAAGGAAGTCATCGAGAACCCGAAGGTGCGCCATTTTGTCAAATACTATTCCGTCACAGCGAGGAACAGTTTTGCGGAATTGCTGGCGCGCTCCGGCAAATACATGCCGATGATTGCAACCGTGCTCACGCGGGAAGGGCTGCCCAAGGAGCTCGGCTATCTCGCCTTGCTCGAAAGCCAATTCGTGGTGGATTCGACTTCCCGCAACGGCGCGTCGGGTTTGTGGCAATTCGTCGCGTCGACCGCGCGTCGATATGGTTTGCGAATCGATCAGTGGGTCGATGAACGGCGCGATCCGGTCAAATCAACTCGCGCCGCTGCGGCCTATCTCAAGGATCTGCACGACTACTATGGCCGCTGGTTTCTCGCCACCGCCGCTTACAACGCAGGGCCGGGAAACGTCGACAAGGCGTTGCGCCAAAGCCAGGCGAAGGATTTTTGGAACATCAAAGCCAAAGCGGAGCTCAGCGAAGAAACCCGCAATTTCGTGCCAAAATTCATCGCCATTTCCTTGATCGCCGGCGATCCGCAGAAATACGGATTCCATGACATTCAATATTTGCCGCCGCTCGACTATGAAGAAGTCGAGCTGCGCGCGCCGATGAAGCTCGATGCATTAGCGGAGCTTGTCGAAGCGGACGTATCGACGGTGAAGGAACTTAATCCTGCGCTGCTGCGCCATGCCACGCCGCTCGGTGACACTCGGTTCCGCGTAAATCTTCCAGTGGGAAAAGCGGCAACCTATCTCGCCAAAGTCAGCGACAGAACTATCGAAAAGGAATCGGTGTCGGTGAAGGGAGAGGAACCCGCGAGCGTGGTCACCCACGAGGTAAAAAAGGGCGAGACCCTGTTCTCCATCGCGCGCTTTTACGGTCTCACCGTGCGCGCGCTGATGGATTTCAACGGTTTAAAAACACCGCAGGTAAGAATCGGCCAGAAACTGGGAATTTTACTCCAGGGAATCCGCGCAAAGTTTCGCTAATTGCGCTTTTCCATCGGCACGTAATCCCGCGTCTCCGCTCCCAGATAAACCTGTTTTGGCCGCGCTAGCTTCTGGTCCGGATCGGTGAGCATTTCTTCCCATTGAGCGATCCAGCCGCTGGTGCGCGGAATCGCGAACAGCACCGGGAACATATCCATCGGCAAACCCATCGATTGATAGATCAAGCCGGAGTAGAAATCGACATTGGGATAGAGCTTCCGGCGGATAAAGTACTCATCCTCCAGCGCGATGCGCTCGAGTTCGAGCGCGATATCGAGCAGAGGGTTGCGCCCTTTGACCTCGAAGACCTGGTCGGCGACCTCTTTGATAATCTTGGCGCGCGGATCGTAATTCTTATACACGCGATGACCGAATCCCATTAAGCGTCCTTCTCCGCCTTTTACCTTCTTGATAAACTCTGGAACCTTGCTCTTGGCGCCGATTTCCATAAGCATCCTGAGCACGGCTTCGTTGGCGCCGCCGTGCAGCGGCCCGTACAGCGCGGCGGCTGCAGCGGCAATACCCGAGTAGGGATCGACCTGCGAACTTCCGACGCTGCGCATCGCATTGGTGCTGCAATTTTGCTCGTGGTCGGCGTGGAGAATGAAAAGAACGTCGAGGGCGCGTTCAAGCACGGGGTTGGGTTTGTACTTGAGCTCGGTCATCTTGAAAAGCATGTTGAGAAAGTTGCCCGTGTAGCTCAGGTCATTATCGGGATACGAGAAGGGCAGCCCCAAACTGTGCCGATAGGCGAACGCTGCCAAAGTCGGCATCTTACTGATCAATCTGTAGGTCTGATCGTGCCGCGAGTTGACATCGAAAATCTTTTTGGCCTCCGGGTAAAAGGTCGAGAGAGCGCCCACGGTGCTGACCAGAATCCCCATGGGATGCGCGTCATGATGGAATCCGTCGATGAGTTTCTTGATATTTTCGTGGATGATCGAGTGAAAAGTAATATTGTGCGACCACTCTTCGAGTTGGGACTTGTTCGGCAATTCGCCGTAAAGAATTAAGTACGCCGTTTCTAAGTACGTGCTTTTCTCTGCGATTTGTTCGATCGGGTAGCCGCGATAACGCAATATTCCGCGGTCACCGTCGATGTAAGTAATCTTGCTTTGGCAGGAGGCGGTGTTCATGAAGCCCGGATCGTAACTAACGATTCCGTCATCTTCGGTGACTTTTATCTGGAACAAATCGGTCGCCTTGATCCCGCCGTTTTTAATCGGGATCTCGTACTTTTTCCCGGTCCGATTGTCGATAATGGTTAAAGTGTCTGAAGCCATCGTTTTTAACCTTTCACCTCTGCGTTGGCACGTCTCTTTCTAGAACATCCCCATGCCGCGGTCAACTCCGTGCGGCGCGACTATGGCGCGATGTGCCAGGCCAATTTCCACTGCGCCGCCGACCGCGTAAAGCAACCCAGTGCGGCGGGAGAAAACTCGACGCCAGGCCGCTCCGGGTCGCCATGGATGAGTAAGCCGGCGAGCCGGCTCATAAAGGGCAGGTGCCCGACCAGTAGAATCGAATC
>Ga0075421_100006272_pt1 | contig 14480 bp, 14 predicted proteins | sample SoiMetdeltSBSDD5_FD_75292 | JGI IMG/M metagenome (GOLD analysis project Ga0075421, IMG submission 75292) | Bulk soil microbial communities from a Populus tree surrounding site in Tennessee, USA - Soil MetaG P. deltoides SBSDD5 | ecosystem: Environmental > Terrestrial > Soil > Tree plantation...
TTCATTCAGGGGTGATAAAAGGGTAGTAAGATAGCGGGGAAGAAGGAAAATTCATATCCCCCGCTGGCGGGGTAGCGCAGCGCCGGGGGTGGACCTTGAAGAAAAATCAACTTCACCGTCAATCCATTCCTCAATTATTCTTCTGACGTTATTGATAATCCGTAAGACTCTATTATACTTTAGCCTGAATTCAGTAAATTCCCTTAGAAACAAAGACCGCAAAATGAAATATCTGCTTCTTATATTTTTGGCTGCGATGCCATCTTCCCGGCCACCAACACTTAAATTCAACGTTCAAAAAAGAGTTGCTACTAATGGCGGTGACTTTAAAGTAGTTAACGAAAAGCAGGACTGGGAGCCGGAAAAAACAGCAATTGTTATATGTGATATGTGGGACCAGCATTGGTGCAAGGGAGCATCTGCTCGAGTAGCAGAGCTGGCTCCGCATATGAACAAGGCGCTGAACATCGCACGGCAGAAGGGAATGCTCATAGTTCATTCGCCAAGCGATTGCATGAAATATTATAGTGAATATCCGCAGCGCAAGATTGCACAGCAATATTCCCGGCCGGACGACAAATATGAAGAAGGAACGTTGTTACCATCTGAACAAGGTGCGGTATGGCCGATTGATCAAACTAACGGAGGTTGTAACGACACGCCCCGTTGTGAAGAGCGATATCCGTGGACAAAAGAAATAGACCTTCTCGAAATAAAAGAAAATGATGTGATCACCGATTCAGGTCCTGAAATGGAACGCATGTTCAGAGCAAAAGGAATAAACAGGGTAATACTAATGGGAGTGCACACAAATATGTGCGTTGTTGCCCGGCCATTCGGATTACGGAATATGACAAAATATGGAATGAACGTTGCATTAATGCGCGATCTGACCGATGTTATGTATGATTCGCGGCAGGCGCCTTTTGTTAATCATTTTGAAGGTTTGGGATTGATGGTTGAATACATTGAAAAATATATTGCTCCGACGGTTTTGTCGACCGACCTGACCGGTGAGCCCCCATTTTGTTTTAAAGAAGATCCGCGGAAGAATTAATACCATGGTATCAGGCGTTTAATTTCACTCTTGTTTTCTGCCAGGTAAAGCAAACTGATCTCGAAGGTGTTCTTTATTTGTGATCTTGTTTTTGCCTGCGAAGTTGTATAGTCGAAGCTGCAGCCGAGCTGCAGGCCCTTATAGGTTATTCCTGCATATGGGATTATTGCGTCTTTAAGCCTGTGCCACATCCCTAGCCTGAATGAACTGAATCCTTCTCCGTCAATAAAAAATCCATAAGCCATTCCCAGGGTCAGCTCATTACTGTTACCCTGTTTGCGATAGTTGCCAGAAAAATAAAAACTGTTATTTACACCAACATCAATGTCACCGCCTGCGATTGCAGAGAATAGCGCTGGCATCTTAAATTGTTCTGTCAAATAATTATCCTGTTTCTTCAATATGTTATACATCGCAATGCCTGCAAACATTGAACGGTCTTCAACAGAGTAAGAATACATGGCACCCGCGCTTATATCGAAGTATTGCTTTCTGCCGTTTTCAAGTCTTTCGCCAACAGGAGCAGAAGGATCGAATCCGCCATTGTTATTGTCGTACTGGCTTTCGAAGAAAAGCCTGCTGAAGTCGATCCGTTTTTCATTGTAGCTTCCCTGAAATCCAACTCCAACAGTCTGATAAGGATCATCGAATATCGAAATGTGATATGCACCGCTTACAATTAAATTATTTGTCTGAACAGCACCATCCATAGTTTTGTCGTTCACAAAAGTTAATCCGGCACCAAGAATATTTCCTTCAGTTAATTGTCCTGATAAAATCTGCGCGTCACCCGAAAACGTCACCGTAGTATAAGGTGAGCCCGCGGCATTCCATTGACTTCTATAATTTCCTGCCAGCCGGTATGGTCCAGGCGTTAAACCGGTTGAGGCAGGATTAATAAGTAATGGAGTTGAATAGAACTGAGAAAAATGTGTTGATTGTGTTTTTGCAACTATACTGTAAACAGCAAATAACAGGATGAGTAGAATTTTATTCATGTTACCGGATTAAGAGGGTTTTGCCTGATAATTTCAACGTCTGTCCGTCGGCTGTTTTTCCTGATAGCATCCAGGTATAAGTTTCCGAGGGTTGTGCCAGTCCTTTATAGCTGCCATCCCAACCAGATCCCCATTCATTTGTTTGGTACAACATGGCTCCCCACCTGTTAAACACCCTGAAGTAATCAAGTGTTATCTGGTTTCCCAAAGGCCTTAACCTGTCGTTCACTCCGTTTCCATCGGGAGTAAATGCTGTGGGCACAACAACAGCTTTCCTTTCGCCAACGCCAATTTTAACCAACACGGTGTCGCTGATTATGCATCCCTGCGCAGTGGTGATATTCACGACGTACTCGCGGTCGGTGGTAGCCGAAACCATCGGAATCGCTGAAGATGGATTGTTGAGACCGATAGCAGGTGTCCATTCATATGCCACACCGATTTCTCTTGCGTTGAGTTGAACGGGGCTATTTGGTGAAACAAAAACATCGTTATAACGTATACCAGCAACTGAACTGCTTGAAACGATGGAGTTATTCGAGGATTTCGCGCTGCAACCACCGCTATGGATAAGTGCACTGTATGTGCCGGGTTTAGTTACTGTTATGGTTGAATTTGTTTCACCATCGATAAGTTCGCCATCCAGCAACCACTGGTAAGATGATCCTCCGCTTGCTGTAAGCTGCTGTGAACCATTTCCGCAAAGAGACGCTGTTGAAGGTGAGATTGATCCTGTAATATCGTTTACACAAGCTGCAAACTTCCATGTTTGGTTAAGAAGACCGGCGGACGATTGACCACCGAACAGCCAGAAATTTCCCTCTTTGTCTTTCCACCTGGAAAAATTGGCCGTGCCGCCGGGATTATTGGTGGTCGACATCTCACCTTTATTACCATACACTGCATTGGATGTTGCAGCAGCATCGCCCTTAACGAAGGTCCACTCATTAGCGGCCACGTTGTACATCCAGATGTTGTTTACATAGCCGTTCGCTGCCTGTTTGCCATAACCCGCGCCTCCAAACAACCATAAATTGCCCCTGCTATCAATCCATCCCGAAGCGGTGATTCGCGCTCCCGGATTGGCATCCGCATCTGGTATGCCTGGTTCCTTATAAACGGGTTCGTGATCTGCATCCTTACTTCCACCTATCCATGCCCATTTATTAATCTGTGGATTAAACTTCCACAGGTCGCTGTGTAACTCTGTATTCGTGCCCCCGCCGAACATCCAGAAATTACCATCGTGATCGGTCCATTCTGTGCTGCCACGCCTGCCACGTGGTAAATTTCTATCTGCAAAAACGCCCTTCTCTCCGAAATGAGCGTCGTCGTTGCCGTTTTTGCTTCCGTTCATCCACGTCCATTGGTTATTGCTGATCGAATATTTCCAAATATCGTTAAGCGGACTTACGTCAGACTTTGATGTATATCCGCTTCCCCCGAACAGCCAAAGATTATCATTCTTGTCTGTCCATCCACTCGCCTGGAAACGTGCACCAGGATAGGTTTTAACGCTGGCCTCCGCTATCTTACCGTATTCTCCTTTTTCATTCACCTGATCCTTTCCACTTACCCATGTCCATTCATTTTCAGATGGTGAATATTTCCACAAATCATTGAGCAATCCGCCATGGCTTTCAAGTTCCATATCATCGCCGCCGCGTCCGGGCCCGCCGTTACCGTTTCCGCGTCCATTGTTTCCTTCACCATGATTTCCATTGTTGCCATGGCCCCTGTTTTCACCGCCTCCATTGTTGTTACCGCTGTTATTATCTCCATCTCCGCCACCGTCATTATTATTCTTCACTTTATCTTTTATTGAGGGAAATCCCTCGCCGCCGAATAGCCAGAAATTTCCTCTGCTGTCTGTCCAGGCAACAGCATTCATTCTTCCTCCCGGAATGTTTTTTACTGACGCCGTTCCTTTGCCGGTGTAATTACCGGTGTTGTTGATTGTCTTATTGCCAGCGATCCACGTCCACATCCCGGATGAAGGATTGTATTTCCATAAATCGTTAAGGTATCCGCTCCGTGTTCCTTCGCCTTTACCATTCCCTCCAAATAGCCAGAGATTGCCATCTTTATCCGTCCAGGTCGCTGCGCCTATCCTGCTTCCTGGTATGTTTGAGGCTGCAGCTTCGCCTTTATTGCCGTAGCTGCCCGCGCGGTTGGAAGATTTGTCACCATCCATCCAACTCCATTGATTCTGGCCCGCCGTTGGCTGCACAACTGCAAAAAATAAAGCGAGAAGATTAATGATTTGCCTCATGGGGGTTTTGTTGGGCGGTCTTTCAACTGGTAAGATCACGTATGCAAAGTATACGCCACGGGCGTTTAGAAAGTGACCGGTGAAAACCATGTATAATCGTACACGTCAATTACGGTGAGAGTAGTAAATTCAAAAGATGAAAAAACATTTTATGGGGCTGAAAATTCTCGCTATCGGCCTATCAATATCTGTTGGTATGAATTCGATTGCTCAAACTTCAGAAAAACCTGTTCGCCTTGCTGTCGCGGGTATTTCACACGGGCACTCTGCGTGGATACTTGGTAATAAAATTCATGCAAAGGTTGTAGTGACAGGTATTTATGAAAAAGATACAAGTTTGTGGCAACCCTATATAAAGCGATATCAACTTAAACCTGAATTATTTTACAGCGATCTCGGTAAAATGCTTGATGCAGTAAAGCCGGAAGCCGTTGTCGCCTTCGGCTCAATTAATCAGCATATTAATGTTGTTGAAGCCTGTGCCCCGGCAAAGATTCATGTTATGGTTGAGAAGCCTCTTGCCACAACCAAGGAACAGGCGATAAGGATGCAGGAACTTGCCAGGAAAAATAATATCTATCTGCTCACTAATTACGAAACGTCATGGTATCCTACCACTGAAAAAACTTACCAGCTTATAAATGACAGTGTAATTGCAGGGAAGATTACAAAAGCAGTTTTTCACCATGGTCATGAGGGACCCAAAAAAATAAATGTGAGCAAGGAATTTTTCGATTGGCTCACTGATCCGATCGAAAACGGCGGCGGCGCCTTGATTGATTTTGGATGCTACGGCGCGAATATCATGACTTACCTGATGCAGGAAGAAGCACCATTGTCGGTTACTGCAGTTACACAACATCTTCAGCCCGACGTATATCCAAAAGTGGATGACGAGGCTACAATAGTGATTACTTACCCATCGGCGCAAAGCATAATTCAGGCTTCATGGAACTGGCCGTTTGGGAGAAAAGATATGGAAGTGTATGGAGTGGATGGCTATGTTATTACGTCGGACAACACTAACATGAGATTTAAAAGCAGGAAAACTAAAGAGGAGCAAAGGATAAAGGTCGACACAGCTGATGTTCATGTGTATACTGATCCGTTTGCATATTTTGCCGATGTAATAAGGGAAAGGATAACCGTACCTCGTTACGGACTGTATTCGCTTGAAAATAATGTGCGGGTGGTGCAGATACTAGACGCTGCCAGGGAATCGGCAAAGAGCGGTAAAACCGTTTACCTCAAAAAAAGATAAGGAACGCGGTCAGGCGTTCCTTATATAATAACTTCAATGTAACGATCAGTTAGCCATTTCCTTTTTATACTGACCTTTAAGGCTCATGGAGTTTTGCATTACACGCTTGTTTTCTCTAAGGCTCATATTGAGCTCTATATTGCTGTTTTGCAATCTCCTGATCTTTCTCTGAGAAGTAACAAAATAGATCAGTGAGTAAGAAATAAAGGTTACAACAGTCCAGAATAACATAGTGTTTAGATTTTTAGGGTACAAATTGACCGTTAAAGTAATACAGTAAAACGTTTTTCAAAATCAATACGGCCCATTTTTACTATAAATCCGCATTAAGTCTCCCATTGACTAAGGGTAAACACATATTTTGCATAAAATACTATGGTCCGCACTTGCAGATTATACTAAGCCCCTCGCATAAGTTTACGTTGAATTTCAACGGATTAATTGTAGTCTGACCTTTTAAAAACGCCTATGATCTTTTTGCTCAGGGTGCCTTTACTTTTCCTATCCTGCCCGATCAGGTAGCCATACGGCTGCAGAGCTTCGACATGATCGCAAACGATCTTGAATATGCCCATCAGCGGTATCGCCAGCACCATACCAGCTATTCCCCATAGCATTTCTCCCGCAACCAGGCCAACCACGGTAAACAACGGGTTAATATTTACTTCCGCTCCAACCACGAGCGGCTCTAAAATGTATGTCTGCACAAACTGCACGATAGCATAGGTTACAACAATACCGATGACGACGTTTACACCCTGTCCCTGTGCAAGCGCCATAAGCACCGTAATTGCTGTGCCGGTGAGGTTACCGACAAACGGAACGATTTCGAGCAGGCCGCAGAGAATGGCGAAGAAGAAAGGATTTTTGACACCGACTATCGAAAAGCCTATGCTGTACATCACCCATAGGCAGACGATCATCATAAATAATCCGGTGAGATATTTCTGCGACACCTTTTGTGCCTTATTGATTGTATCGATTGCATTCTTCCGTTGGTTCTGTGAAACCAGTTTTATAACGAAATTTTTTAACCGGGATCTGAAAAAAATGAAAAGGAAAATGTATACGAGAACAAGAATAAAATTGGCGAGTAAGCTTCCTAAACCCGATAGTGCACCCATCAATCCTGTACCTATTCCCGATGCGGATGGCTGCTGCTGTTTCATCATTTGCCGCTGCATATCCTTTGATATTCCCAGGTGTTCGGCAACATAATTTCTCAACTGGTGGTATTTATTGGTAATCTCGTTCTGCAGCATCGAAAAATCATCTGTAATGCCCGACACCTGCCAAGTAAGCAACGCTATCACGACAATAAAAAATAAAATGAGCATAAGTATCGCAACAATAATTGCTACGACACTGTTAATGCCCTTTGCTTCCAGCCATTTCGTAAACGGTAAAAGGAGCATCGACAAAACGGCGCCGAATGTAAGTGGAACCAGGAATGGTTTTGCATATACAAGGATAGCAACGGCAGAAATGATGATGGCAAAAATACTTACAACTCTGATCAGGCCTGGTTGCTTCATGAACTAAACATTGTCAGACGCCTGCAGATTCACATCGAACAATGCCAGCGCGGTAAGATTATCATCCGCCTCGTATTCTTCATTGAGCGTTTCAGTCAGCAATTGTTCAACATCTTCAAATCCAAGCTGCATTGCGTATGCGCGTGCCGTGCCGTAACCGGATATTTCATAGTGCTCGATCTTCTGCGCGGCCGCAATAATGGCTGCATCCCGAACTTTGCTGTCCATATTTTCGCCCATCAGCTTTTCGCCTTCCTTGATCAACCCCTCTGTTCCTTTGCATTTTGTTCCGCCGAAAAGTTTTTCGAGCAGACCCGGCTCTGATTTTTCCTCATTGGATTTGCTTTCAAGAATCGATTTGACTTTCTGGATTCTCTCTTTCTGGTTCTTTGTAACCTGCAAATGTTCATTCAGCGCCTTTTTCAGCTGCGGCTGTGTTGCCTTTTCAATCATTTTAGGAAGTGCTTCGATGATCTGTTCTTCTGCTGATAATAGATCGTCCACTTCATGCTTCAGTAAGTCCTGTAGATTAACCATTTGTGCCATAACCCTAAGTTTTTAATCGTATAACTAAAAAATCATGCCCCGGAAAATTGGAAAAGTGATTATTTCAATGTTCTGAGCGTAATAGAGTAACGCGTATCTGGCACAGGTGAAGTGCTGTGTTGCCACGCTGATCTTGCGGGACCGCGCATAATATACAGCGAACGCTTTTGTACTGGGAATGAAATAACTGCATTACGACCTTGTTTCGATTTTTCATGTGGGCGCATCCGGAATATACAATCGGTTAACAACGATACACCGGCGATGATGTCGAATGGAGGGGCATCACGATGCCAGTTGATAACAGCACCAGGAGGATATTCGAGTACAAGCAATTCGGCAATTGAGGATTCGGGAATATTGAGGTGCGATGCTACCCTTTTTACCAGATACTTAAAATCTTCCGGGATTTCTTTGCCGCGGTTGAGTTTACGTTGACTGAAAGAATAATCGAATCCGAAACTGGCGAACTTTCTTTTTGCTTCGAATCCCTGGAATACGAAAGTTTGAAGTTCGATAGTATTAATGGCCGCCAACAGATCGCTTTCGTCAGCTTCGGATAAGAAGTCGGGAACGTATGAAAACCCTTCCGGAAAGGTAGGATCGTTTGGGAACAATGAAATCATATCAAACTCACGAAAGATCGTTCGTATACCTTGGTGAATCGGGATTTTCTGCGAGATGTTGCCCGGCCTCTGTGAGGTCATCTATGAAGTCCGCAATCTTCCTGCGTGTTACAGAACCTTTTTCCGGGGCGATGAGGATGCCGATAACTATGCCAACAAGTAACGTGGTTATTGTGCCTTTCATATTAAGTGTTTTTGTTCATTTATGTAAAAAAAGATGTGCCACATTTTTCGTGGGGGTTGAGTATTGAGGTTCGCTGAATCTCAGTAAGTTAAACAAACGGCATGAAATTGCAGCCGGAGGATAGCCTGTTATTTTTTTAATGATATTCTATAAATAGTAACCGGTTTTAGTTTCATAAAAGTCCTGCCATCCGTTTTCAATGAATCTTCTTTGCCTATGTTGTTATTAGCCATAAAATAAAAATCATCATCCACAATCGCACCGGTTGTAGGAATTGCAAATGAAGGATCGGCGGAAGAAAGAACTTTTGCCCGTGACAATTTATTTCGACTATTGTCGAGATAATACCTTACGATAGTTACAGGGTACAACACATTCTGAATACCTATCAATGACTGATTATAGTAGTACAAGCCATCAATTCCCGCAATCATAAAATCCTGAAGCGGAAGGGTAGTTACTTCTTTATTTGCGGTATTGATGCGCACAATGCCTCTCGAAGTGCTTACGTACAGCGTGTCGTGGACTGAAGTGATTCCATTTGGATCCCTCAACAAATCGCTTTCAAGATATTTGGTCATGATATTTTCTGATACGTTGGCTTTGTAAATCGTTTTTGTATAAGTATCCGTTACAAATGCAGATCCGTCGGATGTGACCGCAATGTCATTGAACAATTTTGCGTTACCTGAAGTATCAGGCAGTTTACTAATCAGATTTCCCGTTTTCAGGTCATAAAGAAACATGCACATTCGTTTTTTATTTCCTGTATCTGTTGCACCACAGATCCATAAATGATGTTTTTTAATGTCAACGGACGATCCGAGTACGGATGTTAATCCGTCTTTGTCGGCATCTATAAACCCGGCAGGTTTTCCGGATAAATTATATCGAAGTATTTTTTTGGAAATGCTTTCACCGAAGTAGAAATGTTTCCCAACGGGGTCGTAACACATTCCCTCGATTATTGCGGGATTCTCGCGCAGGTTGAAGGCATGTTCTACGTTGTTTTGAGCTATTGTTGAGATGCCCGCAATAAGGGTAATTATCAGAACAAACAATTTATGCATGCGGCAATTATACGAACTAATTCGTAATTAGTTACGTTTGCTGGTTCGCCGATGATTTTCGTAAATTTTCCGGATGAAAATAGTTATTACCGACGGTTACGCGTTAAATCCGGGCGACATGAGCTGGGATGCTATCCGGCAATTTGGAGGTCTGAAAGTTTACGACAGAACATCCCCCGCGGAAATTTTTGAAAGATGCAGGGAAGCGGACATCATATTAAGTAATAAAACAGAATTCAGTAAGGAGAGCATTGTGAAGCTGGACAACGTTCGACTAATAAGCGTTCTTGCAACCGGTTACAATGTTATCGATGTTAGCGCCGCGAAAAATAGTGGCATACTTGTTTGCAATGTGCCTGCTTACGGAACTGAATCCGTTGCACAGCATACATTCGCCCTCGTCCTTGAGCTCTCGAATAAAATTTCGCTTCACTCTGCTTCCGTTGCTCGTGGTGACTGGCAGCAGTCGCCCGACTACAGTTATTCAATAAAACCACTCATCGAGCTTGCCGGAAAAACTCTTGGCATAGTAGGACTGGGTAATATTGGCCTTCAAACGGCGAAACTGGCCAACGCCTTCGGTATGAAAGTGATTTACAACAGCAGGAACGACAAACACACGACCCTGGCAGCATTCAAAAGCATGGAAGACGTTTTCAGGGAAAGTGATTTTATTTCGTTGCACTGTCCGCTCACTGAAACCAACAAGGAGTTTGTGAATAAACATTTTCTGCAACTTATGAAGCCCACTGCGTACCTGGTTAACACAGCACGCGGACAACTCATCAACGAACATGATCTTGCCGATGCGCTCAATAATAACCACATCGCGGGAGCGGCCCTTGATGTATTGTCGAAAGAGCCACCCGATAGCAGCAATCCATTATTAACAGCAAAAAATTGTGTGATCACTCCTCATAATGCCTGGAGCACAAGCGAAGCGAGGCAGCGTATAATAGATGTAACTGTAGAAAACATAAAGGCGTTTTTGTCGGGCCATCCTATCAACGTTGTAAATAAATAATGGTTATATTGACGGACGAAAATCTTCAACTGAATTCGAAACATGAACACATTTGACAGGTCAAACAGGAGATCATTTCTGCAAAAGACCGGCGCAGCCATTCTTACGGGCTCAATTGCTTTTCAGTCCAGCCGCGCAAATACCAGAAAGAATAATACCCTTAAGGTGGGACTGATAGGATGTGGGGGCCGCGGCACCGGAGCTGCGATGCAGGCATTGCAGGGTGACTCCGACACCATTATATCTGCACTGGGCGACATATTTCCTTCGCAGATTGAAACAGCGATAAAAGAGTTGTCGACGGAATTTCCGGAACGTGTGAAGGTTGGCAAAGAGAATCAGTTCGTGGGCTTCGATGCATACAAAAGAGTCATCGCAACGGATGTGGATGTAGTGCTACTGGCTACACCTCCCGTGTTCCGTCCAGAACATTTTTATGAAGCCATATCAGCGGGCAAACATACATTTTGTGAAAAGCCAATGGCTATTGACGCGCCTGGAGTTCGCAAGCTGATTGAAGGTGCAAAGAAAGCAAAAGAGAAGAATCTCGCGGTAATGTCGGGTTTTACTTACAGGTTCGACTATGCGAAGCGCGCGTTTTTTGAAAAAATTTCCAATGGATACGTGGGCGACATTATTTCTGTTTCCACAACGCGTAACGGCGGTCAGCTATGGAGCAAGCCGAAACAGGCAGAATGGACCGATATGGAATACCGCCTGAAAAACTGGTTATACTATAACTGGCTTTCCGGAGACTTCATCTGCGAAATGATGGTGCACAGTCTCGACCTGATGTCGTGGGCAATGGGCGACAAGCTGCCGCTTAAAGCGACCGGCACAGGTGGCCGCCAGGTTAGAACAGAAGAAATTTATGGAAATGTATATGATCACTTTGCCATTGAGTTTGAATATGCGAACGGAGTAAAAGGATTCCATTTCAGCAGGCAGCAGGAGGGCTGCTCCAACACCAATCACGTTAATGTTGCCGGTACGCTGGGACGAGGATATATTGAGAACGGTCCCGGCATTCATGAAATTACAGGTAAGAATAAATGGAAATACTCCGGGGAAGCAAACAATATGTATGAAACCCAGCATGTAGAATTGTTCGCATCTATCAGGAAAGGCAAGCCTGTTAACGACGGATTGAAAATGGCAAATAGCTCTATGCTGGGAGTGCTGGGCAGAATGGTGGCATATACGGGTCAGACAATTACCTGGGATGAAGCTTTTAAGTCAAACGAAACACTTGGTCCACGCATGGAAGAGTATAGCAGGGATCTGATATGGACGCATAATGAAGTTGCAAAGCCCGGCATAACGAAATTCTCCTGACATAATATACGAGTATGGTAACAAGAGTAACTGCTTTATTTGTTCTTCTGTTGGCTTGCACAACGGCATTTACGCAACTTGAATTCGGAACGATCACCAAATTGAATTCAACTGAGAAGCCGGCTAAATTAAAATGGGTGAATGTTAACACTGCAGAAGACACGTGGAGCGTTGATAAAGACGGCATGCTGATATGCACGGGTCTTCCAATAGGAGTGATGCGTTCAGAAAAACAATATGAAAATTTCATTATGCATGTCGAGTGGCGCCATATGGAAAAAGGCGGTAATTCCGGCGTGTTTGTCTGGAGCAAAGCTGAGCCCGATCCTGAAAGCCGTTTGCCGGATGGTGTTGAAGTGCAGATGCTGGAGTTAGGCTGGGTGGAATTGAATACAAAAAATGGTGTAGCGCCGCCTATCGCATATGTTCATGGAGAGCTATTCGGTGTGGGTGGGGTGAAGACCGATCCTGATAATCCTCGCGGCGAACGCAGTAAATCGATTGAGAACCGGTGTAAAGGCAAGGGTGAATGGAACACTTATGATGTGGTGTGTGTTGATGGTGTCATTAAACTTTCAGTGAACGGAAAATTTGTGAACGGTGTGCGTAATGCAACTCAACGCAAAGGATACTTATGCCTGGAAGCTGAAGGCGCGAAGATACATATGCGAAATTTCAGGTTGATCGAGTTGCCATAAATTCATTTGCGTCGTTTTATTGATTGATTCAGGATATCACCTGGTAATTTTTTTTCAAAATCACTGTCGTTTTCACATCCATCGGTGTCGCTGTTCGCATCTGAAGATGGCTGCTGAAGTACGTCTGCTTTCTTAGAATCAGCAGAAGGTATAAAGAGCTGCAGGCAGATCGCGGGTATGAAAATTTTATTAGCCAATTAATGGGTTTAGGACCGATAAATATAGAAAAACGGGTATGCATTTAAAAGCATGCGAACGCCGGTCCGAGGGTTATTAAAAAGCAATAGGGTAAAACACCTATGTTGTTGAGGGAATTTACCTAAAGCAAAACATTGGTGAAAAAGGCACTTTTACTTGTGGCAATTAAATTATAAAGTTGCACCCGATTAAAATTTGCAAACAAACCCTAACGTATGAAATGGTATTTCGAAACATTAAGAAAGTATGCACAATTTAATGGAAGATCCAGAAGAAGCGAATACTGGTATTTCACTCTGTTCAGCATTATTTTTCAAATTATTCTGATGTTTATTGGCAATGCAATTTCATGGCCGTTCCTGGATTCTTTGTATTCACTAGCTGTGTTGATACCAGGTATAGCTGTGGGCGTGCGGAGGATGCATGATGTAAACAAAAGTGGATGGTTCATTCTCATTCCGATATACAACCTGATTCTCGCGTGCACGGATGGTACAGCCGGCGAAAATGATTACGGAAGAGATCCGAAGCGTCCTGAATTTGACGAATTCCTGCAGGAGCAGCCTGTTGCGTAATAACTAACCAATCAGACCATACCGGGCCGTCTCAGGATGGCCCTTTTTATTTTAGGTTTATCAACTTCCCAGTGGTGACCGAAGGATCAATGATTGTGCTACCCGCGCCTACATTTTTCAGATATAACATGGGCGCGAATGTTGCGTTTACTGGCTGATTATCCACACGTGAATATATTAAATCGACATATAATTATTATTTTAATGGTATGAACATAAGGACGGAGTTGTCGGTATCCTCCCGCAACATCTTTGCCATTATAATAACGATCATAGCCATAAATGTTTTTCTGCTGGCCGGAACTTTTGTTTTTAATGCAACTCATATACAAGCTCTGAGAGAAACAGATCTTGCATCCGAAAATGTTTTTGCAGCCTGGTACTCATCGATGTTGTTATTGTTGAGCACTGTGACGTCTCTATTCTGTTTTTTTATTGATCGGCAACGTAATCGGAATCATAAAGGGGTATGGAATTTTGGCTGGCTTATCTACGCAACCGCGTTTGCTCTGCTGTCTTTCGACGAACTTGGTTCGATTCATGAACACATTGGGAACTTCTCTTCCTTTAAACGGGCGGGCCACCTGGTAACCGATGCAAACGAATCCGGATGGCTATTCTTCTATTTTCTTGTGTTCATAGTGAGTTTGTTCATGTTGTTATTTAGCGTAAAGAAGTTGAGAAAAGTTAAATGGGCGTTGCCTTTATTAATATTGGCTCTGTTACTTTACCTAAGTAATCCTGTCCAGGAATATTTTGAAGTCGAATCGATGCGTGCCCATGCAGGCAATGATACATGGAAGAGGCCTATTTATTTTTTGTTGCTGGAAGAAGGCTCAGAATTATTCGGTTCCCTTTTCTTTTTGCTAGCCATTGTGTTATATGCGAGAGATCATCTGTTCGTAAAAGAAACGAGGCAAGATTTGGTAATGCGTTTAATCATTTTCATTTTGTTTGTCGCCGCTGCATGTTTGTTGGTGATCAATGTATTGTTTGGTGACGTGAAAGGAGATGTACAGGATGGTGTTCCTAAAAACTGGATCACGGCTGCATCAGCATTCCTGGTTTCCACTTATTGCTTTTTAATTTATAAATATCATA
>Ga0075421_100006275_pt1 | contig 14475 bp, 14 predicted proteins | sample SoiMetdeltSBSDD5_FD_75292 | JGI IMG/M metagenome (GOLD analysis project Ga0075421, IMG submission 75292) | Bulk soil microbial communities from a Populus tree surrounding site in Tennessee, USA - Soil MetaG P. deltoides SBSDD5 | ecosystem: Environmental > Terrestrial > Soil > Tree plantation...
GGCCGAGCGCACCCGCGGCCGCGAGGATGCACACGGCAACGGAGGCCCGAGTCATCGTCATGAAGGGTCGGATTATCACCGACCTCAAGTGATCCTTGAAGCAACTCGTTCCGGAACGAGCTGCTATGTTCCCGTCAGCGCGAGCGCATGGCCAGCGCCGAGAACCACCCGTTGTGATAGCGGCCGTACGCGCGCGCCTGATCGCCCCCGACCTGGAAGCGGAGCTCGATCGAGGGCTCGTCCTCGGCGAGGAAGAGGTCCTGGCCTTCGGGAACGAGCCGCGACTGGGCGTGATGGCGCACGCCCGGTCGGGCGGTGAGGGCCCGGCCGTCCGTGGTGACATGTACGGGCCCGGCGTTGTCGAGGTACTCGCCGGTGTAGCGCTGCAAATCGCGCGTGGACGCGGAGACGCCGCGCTCGGACGGCTCGGGCAGGCCGAAGAAGAGGTCCTCCACGCGCTGCTCGATGTCGGTGGCGGTCACGGGCGCGTTCGCGCGCTCCGTGTTGAGCAGCACGGCGACGGTGACGTCGGGGTCGGGGTATCGGGCCAGCACCGCCTTGTTGCTCTGGCCGCCGCCCGTGTGGCCGAGCTTGCGGTAGCGGCCGGTGAAGCCGAGCCGCGTCCCGAAGCCGTAATCGACCTCGAGACCATCGGGCAGACGCGCGGGCGTGCGCATCGCCTGGAGCATCGCAGGGCTGACCACGCGGCCCGCCTCCAACCCCGCCTCCCAGCGCACGAGATCCAGGACCGTCGAGCACAAAGCACCCGCGGCAAAGAAGCGGGGCTCGCTCCAGTACGGAGTCACGGCCAGCGATTTGCGGCCGGACAGGTAGTCGCGCCCACGGCCCGGCAGGTCCTGGCCCTCTTCGCAGTATCCCGTCCCCGTGAGTCCCAGCGGCGCCGCGAGCTCGTCGTGCACGTAGGCGCCGTAGTCGCGCCCGGACGCCTTCTCGATCACCAGGCCGAGCAGGGAGAAGTTGTAGTTGCTGTAGTCCCAGTCCTGTCCCTGGTCGCGGGCGGTGCCGCCGCGTTCGAGGACGCTGAGGGCGGCCGCGCGCGGGGCGGGTCCGCCCCGCGTGAAGCCCGACGTGTGGTCGAGCAGGTGGCGGAGGGTCAAGGCACCGATGCGCGCCCGCGCCGCCGGAAAGAAGCGGCGGAGCGGATCGTCCAGGCCCAGGCGGCCCTGATCGGCCAGGCGCAGGATCGCCGCCGCCGTGAAGTGCTTGCTCACCGACGCGATGGGGTAGGAGGTGTCCGCCGTGGCCGGGACTCCCGCCTCCACGTCGGAGAAGCCGTAGCCCTTGGCGAGGACGGGCCGGCCGTGCTCGAACACGGCGATCGAGAGGCCGGCGATCGGCCCGCGCGCGAGCGCGTCGGCGGCCAGGTCGTCGACGGCGGCCACGAAGGCCGAGTGGTCGGGAGACGCGGACGGTGACGGCGAGGGCGACGGGCTCTCGACGCGCCCGGCATCCGTGGCCGCCTCCCGCGCGCAGGCGGCGGCGAGGAGAGACGCAACGAGGGCGCCGGCCGCGGTCCATCGGGGTTGCAGGGACATGGGTATCGACGGCCGGGGGCCGACTGCGATCTTACCTTGCCGTCGTCGCGGCGGGCGCGGAGGTCAGTCGCGAGGGCCCCACGCCGCGCAACCCTCGGGCCGGAGGCGGCGGGCGGCGGACTCGGGCTGGTCGATGACCCCCAACACCCGCAGGCGTCGCCGTCCGCCGGGCACGTCCCACTCGATGAGGTCCCGGGTGCGGTACCCGAGCACGGCCGTTCCCAGCGGGGCCAGGACGGAGATCCGCCCTTCGTCGGCGTCGGCTCGGGAGGGGAAGACCAGGGTGAAGAGCAGCTCCTCCCCGGAGTCGAGATCGACGAGGTGGACGCGTGAGCCCACGGTGACGACGTCCGGAGGGACCTCCATGGAGTCGACCACGACCGCGCGGTCGAGCTCTTCCTCCAGCGCCTCCAGCTCCCGGCGGTCCTCACGGCCGTACAGGCGACGCCCTTCCAGGAGCGCGAGCAGGCGCTTCCGGTCCGAGGCGGTGACGTAGATGGCGCCCTTCTCGGGGGTCGCCGGGGTTCGAAGGGTAGTCATGGGAAATCACTCCTGATTCGTGCGCAGCCGGACGCACTCCAAGGTAGCCGCGACGCGACCATGAGGACAATCAGAAAAAACGTGCGAGTAGGTTAGGCTGAACCTAAGGATTGATTCCGGTCACGGCGCCAGCAGCGAGCGCCGGGCCGCGTCGCAGATCGCGGCCACCGCGGGGTGGCGCACCTTCTTCTCCACCGAGATCGCGTAGAAGCGCCCCTTGACCCCCCTGGCCATCCCGATGGGGGCGAGGCCGTAGCGCCGGAGGTCCTTCGCGCGCATGCGGGGCGCGGGATAGGCGCCCGCTCCCTTCTGGCCGAACACGCGCAGGAGCGCGTAGTCCTCGAACTCGCCCACGACCACGGGCCGGATGCCGCCGGCCGCGCACCACTGATCGATGCCGCGGCGCAGCGCGGTGTCGTCGGTGGGGAGGAGGACGGGCGCGCCGTCCAGGGATTTCGGGAAGCCGCGCCGGTAGCGGGCGGCCAGGCCCGGGGTGGCCACCCAGTAGACCTGGCTCTCTCCGAGCGGGTGGTTGTAGGCGCGGACGTTGAGGCTGGGCGTGATGGGCGCGTCGGAGAGGACCACGTCCAGCTCGTGCAGGGCCAGGTCGGCCACCAGGCGCTCGAGGCTGGCCTCACGGCAGAGGAGGCGGACGCCCTGGGGCAGGCGCAGGGCGGGCTCGATCAGGGCATGCGCGATCTCCTTGGGGAGCACGTCGTCCACCCCGACGGCCAGCCGGAGCGGGCGGTCCGTCGGGCGCTGCTTGACCGCGTCCATCAGCTCCAGGCCGAGGCCGAAGATCTCTTCGGCGTAGCGGAAGACGACGCGCCCCATCTCGGTGGGGACGAGCGTGCGGCCCGATCGGGACAGCAGCTTCTCGCCCAGCTGGCCCTCGAGGCGGCGGAGCTGCGCGCTGATGGTGGGAGGGGCCAGGCGGAGCTCCTCGCAGGCGCGGGTGATGCTCCCCGTGCGCACGACCTTCCAGAAATAGAAGAGGTGATGGTAGTTGAGCCATTCCATGAGCCAATCTGTACATGAGGTCTGACCGAAACGTCAAGCGCATCTTTTCTACTTGTTCTCACTGAGCGCCGCGGGCTACAAAGGGGCGACGGGAGGGACCATGAAGAACGTCGAGCGGGAGGTCGCGAGGTGAGAGACGCCTCGACCTGGAAGACGACGATGCACTCGCAGGCCGTGGAGCTGGACGGCCGGCTGCGGACCTGGATCGAGGAGCAGATCCTCCGCGCCCTCGCCGGCCTGGGGCCGCGCATCGGCCACGTCCACGTGCGCCTCTACGGAGAAGCCGGGGGGGCGGGCGTCTGCACGTGCTACGTGCGGGTCGACCTCCTGCCCAGCGGCGGCGTCGCCCTCGGGGAGACGGCGGGCGATCCCGCCATGGCGGTGGCCCGTGCGGTGGAGCGCGTCGGCTTGGCCGTCCGCAAGCGGCTGGAGCAAACGCCGCCCGCCCTCGCCGGCGCGGCGACGTCCGTCCTCGTGTCGTGATCGTCGCGGACCCGGTCGTCGGGCCTCACGGGGCGGGCGTCGAATCCAGCCGCACCAGGTCGAGGCCGTCCACCCGTGCATCGCCCAGCCGCACCGCCCAGTGGAGATGAGGCGCGGTCACGCGGCCGGTGGCCCCCACGAGCCCGATGACCTCGCCGGCGTCGACGACGCGCCCGGGGGCCACTTGCGACGCGCTGAGGTGGCCGTAGAAGCTGAAGAGCCCCAACCCGTGGTCGAGGACCACCGTGCGCCCGGAGAAGAAGAGGTCCTCGTCGAGCACGACGCGTCCACGCTGCATGGCATGCACGGGAGTCCCGGTCGGCGCGCCCAGGTCCACGCCGGTGTGCGGCGAGCGCGGCTGGCCATTCAGGATCCGACGGCGGCCGAAGCTGGACGAGGGTCGAACGCCTTCGAGGGGGACGCGGAACGGTCCGGACCAGAGCCGTTCCGGGGTCAGGGACCGGAACACGGCGGCCAGACGCGCGGTCTCACGCGCCGCGCGTGCCTGGTCCTGCGGGCTCAGCTCGACGAACCGCTGCGGCACCTGAAGACGCTCTTCGGGAAAGGCCACCGGCTGGACGGACAGGACGGCCGTGCAGCTTCCGTCGCGCCCGGTCTTCACCACGACCCGTGCCTCCCCGGGCCGCTGCTCGAGATCGACGCCGACGAAGGCGCGCCAGGGCCCCCCGGCCTCCTCGCGCCAGAAGCGAAGCGCTTTCCCTTGCCACGTCGCCGACGGCTCGGCTGCCCCCGCTTCCGATGCGACCTCGAGGCGAGCGACGCCTCCCTGTGGGGCCGAGGACGCGCTCAGTCGCGCGCGCGCCGGAGCGCAGTCGGCGGGAGCGGCCGGCGCGGGCGCGCCGAGCCCGAAAGCGAGGAGGGCGACGAGGGGGCTCATCAGGCTCGGGACCAACCTTCTCCATTGTCGGCCATGGCGAGCCGCCGGTTTGGACTGGTGGCTCGAATGAGAAGGTGGGACAGAATGGCGGCAGGAGGTGCGACGGTGTCCGTTGAGTCCAGCCTGGCCCTGCGCGCGGCGACGCCCGAGGACACCGAGGCCATCGCCCTCATCTGGTACCTCGGCTGGCGCGACGGGCACCTCGGGAACGTCCCCGAGTCCCTGCTCGAGCATCGCCGGCTCGTCCACTTCCGTGCGCGGGTACCGCCGCGCATTCCCCAGACGACGGTGGCCACGATCGCCTCCACCATCGTCGGGTTCGTGACCGTGCACGACGACGAGGTCGAGCAGGTCTTCGTGGCGGAGAGCGCGCGCGGCGGGGGCGCGGCCATTGCGCTGCTCCGGCATGCCGAGGGGGTGATCGCGGGGCGCTTCGACACGGCCTGGCTGGCCGTCGTGGCCGGGAATGCCCGGGCCCGGCGGTTCTACGAGAAGAGCGGCTGGCGCGATGCCGGAGGCTTCGACTATCCCGCCGAAATCAAGGGCGGGACGATTCCCGTCCCCTCCCGGCGCTACGAGAAGGACCTGACCCGCTAGCGCCGACGGCCCGCCCGCGCGCTCAGCTCGGCTTCGCGCCGCCGGGCCACGATGAGGGTGAGGTCGTCGTGCTGCTCGTGGGGGCTGAAGGAGCGGACCTCGTCCACGAGGCAGGAAAGCAGGGTCTCGGGCGGGCGGTCGCGGTGCCGGCGGAGGGCGTCCACGAGGCGCTCCTCGCCGAACTCCTCTCCCGCATCGTCGAAGGCTTCCGTGACCCCGTCCGTGTAGAGGGCGAGCACGTCGCCGGGGTCGAGACGGCTTTCGCCGATCGAGCACTCCCAGTCCCGGAAGAGTCCCAGGACGGTCGAGGTCGGCTCGAGCCGGTCCAGGGTCCCGTCACGGCGCAGGACCAGAGGACAGAGATGGCCGCAGTTGACGTAGCGGATCCCGCCCGTCCGGTCCTGGTAGTCCGCGAAGAAGAGGCTCGCGAAGGCGCCTTCGGGCGAGTTCTCGCAGAAGAGGTGGTTGACGGATTGGAAGAGGCGTCCCGGCTCGTCGAGGGCGAACGCGACCTGGCTGCGGAGGTTCGCCTGCAGGTTCGCCATGAGGAGCGCGGCGGCGATGCCCTTTCCCATCACGTCACCGATGACGAGGCCCAGACGGCCCGGGCCCAGGGTCAGGAAGTCGTAATAGTCGCCGCCCACCGCCTGCGCGGGATGACAGATGCCCGCGTAGTCGAGGGAGGCGAGGGCGGGCCGCGACTGGGGGAAGAGCCGGGCCTGGACCTGCCGCGCGATCGCGAGCTCGTGAACGGCGCGGCGCTCGGCTTCGAGCCTTCCCGCGAGGGCGCGGCGCTCCGCCTCCACCGCATGCGTGACCTCGTCGAAGCTGACCAGCGAGAACGTGTTGCCGTCCGGGTCGCGGAAACGCGCGGAGACGCTGCCCCACACCGGCGCCTCCTCGCCCAGCAGCCGGGGCGACGATGCGGGCGCGGCCGGGGCCGGCTCGTATTTGATCCGCCGCAGCCGCGGCGAGCTCACGAAGCGGACGCCCTTTCGCGACCATTCCTGGAACCGGCCCGCCACGTCCGCGGTGATGAGCACGACCTGCGTGGCGCGCCCGATGAGCCGGTGCTCCAGGGAGCGCGGCCGCGGAGCGACCAGGGTGAGGATGGCGGTGCCGTCGGGCGGCGACACCGCCACCCAGCGCTCGCCGGACTGGAGGCGGGTGTCGACGACCAGCCGGAAGCCGAGCTGGTCGAGATAGAAGTGGAGGCTGCGGTCGAGGTCGTGCACGAAGACACGCACGGCATGGATGCTGAGGAACGCATCGCTGACCATGGCCGGACTATGCTAGCCCAGCCAGCGACCGGGGCGGTCCGCCTTCCAGGAGCCTTCGAACTCGCAGTCGGCGTCCCCGCGGTGGACGCAGCGGACCTGGCGGCTGGTCATTCCGATGGCCCCCAGGGCGTCGCCGAGGCCCTCCAGCCATCCCTCGATCAGGACACAGTGGGCCTGGTCGATTTCGGGGAAGCCCTCGAGCCGGGCCTTGAAGAAGCGCTCCCCGCTGGCATCGAGGCGGAGGGTCCCGGCGTCGCAGTACTTCGACCAGAACATGTGGCCGCGCTCGATCAGGAACTTCGGAGAGGCCACGGCGGAGATGATCCGGAACGTGGTGCCGAGGTCACGGACGGCGGCGGCGCGGCCCAGCGCGCGCGCGTGGACGATGTCGCCCTTGCCCTGGATGCCGTCGATGGCGCGGACGAGGGCCGCGAACGCGGCGTAGGGATACCACTCGGACGTGACGATCGGCCGCGCGAAGAGGGCGCGCTCGGCCTCGGGCAGGGCGGCCAGGACGGCGGGGATCGAACCGCCGGACTCCTTGACCGACTTCAGGAGCCCGCGGAGGGCAAACCCCTTGATGCGCGCCATGCCGCGGCGAGTCTAGCGTGGACGGGAGGGAGCGCCTATTCCGCGCGCAGTGTCTCGACGGGATTGATCCGCGAGGCGTGCCTCGCCGGCAGGTAGCAGGCGAGGAGCGAGATCGCCATGAGAAGCAGGGTGACGCCGCCCAGCACGGCGACGCTGCTCGTGTGCATGCTGGGCCAGAGGGCCGCGATCAGGCGGGAGATGCCGAAGGCGCCGAGCAGGCCGATGGCGGCGCCGGCGAGCGCGAGCTTCGCTCCCGAAGCGAGCACGAGGCGGATGATGTCGCGGCCCAGGGCGCCCAGCGCGATGCGGATGCCGAACTCGCCCGTACGCAGGGCCGTGGTGCGGGCGACGACGCCGTACATGCCCAGGGAGGCCAGGCCCAGCCCGAGGACGGCCAGGAACGAGAGCATGCTGCCGAGGATCTGCCATTGGTAGTTGGCCCGGGCGATCGTGGTCTCGGCCGATTGCAGCTCGCGCACCGGCAGGTCGGGGTCGAGGTCCGCCATCGTAGTGCGGATGCTGTCGATCAACGAGGATGGTGCGGCACCTGTCGTGCGCACCGCGATCTCGCTTCCCGCTCGGGGCTCCTGGGCCACCGGCTGATAGACCTGGTAGGGGACGTCGACCCGATCGGGGAAGACCGACTGGACGTCGCCGGCGACCCCCACGATCTCTCCCCACTCCACGGTCTTGCCTCCGGCCCGGGCGATGCGCCGGCCGAGCGGGCTCTCGCCCGGGAAGAGGCCACGCGCCATCGCTTCGTTGATGATGAAGACCTTCGGCGAGGTGAGGGTGTCGGTGGCGGCAAAGGCACGTCCGTCGAGCAGGCGGGTGCCGACGGTCTCGAAATAGCGGGGGCTGACACCGTTGACTCCGGCTAACGGCTCCTGGCCGGGGGGTGGGGCCTCGCGGCCGGCCACGACGTACTTGCGGGGCTCGGGGAGACCGAAGAAGGGCATCGAGTAGGACACGCTGGCGGAGGCCACGCCGGGCAGCGCTTCGAGACGCTCCAGGGCGAGCCGCTGGAAGTCCGCGATCGCGGCGGCGCCGGGATAGGTGGCGGAGGGAAGCCGCACGGTGCCGGTGACGAGGTGGTCGGCCCGCCAGCCGTAGTGGCGGTTGTTGGCCTCGTGAATGCCGCGCACGAAGAGGGCGGCGCCCGCGAGCAGGACCATGGCCAGGGCGAACTGGCCGACGATGAGCGCGTTGCGGAAGCGTTGATGGCCGCGGTCTCCCGTGGTGCCGCGTCCTCCGCTCTTGAGGGTCCGGCTCAGATCGAGCCGAAGCGCGAACAGCGCGGGGGCCATGCCGAACACAAGCGCCGTGAAGAGACAGGCTCCGAAGGCCCACCCGAGGACGCGCCAGTCGATGGCGAACACGAAGCCCTGGTCGAAGGCCGTCGTCGCGTAGTTGCGCAGCCAGTCGTTGGTCCACAGGGCGAACTGAACCGCGAAGGCCCCGCCGGCCAGGGCCAGCAGGAGCGACTCGACGAGCAGCGGCCGCAGCAGTCGCGCGCGCGAGGCGCCGAGGGCGCCGCGCACCGCGAACTCGCGCGCCCGTGCCATCGTGCGGGCGAGCAGGAGGTTGGCCAGGTTCGAGCAGGCGATGAGCAGCACGAGCACGCTCAGGCCGATCAGCATGCCGAAGATGCTCGGGCCGTTGTCGGGAGCCACGGCGACGGTGAGGGGGAGCGTGCGCCAGGTGCTTCCGGCGTGGACGCCGGGGAACTCGGCGGCGAGGCGGCGCCCGAAGTTGGCGATGAAGGCTTCCCCTTGCGCGGGGCGCAGGTCATGGGAGCGGCGGCCGACGAGGCGGATCCAGGTCGCGCTGCGGTCCGCGGTTTCCGTTTCGGTGAGGGCGAGCGGCCGGAAGACGTCGATCCCGCCCAGGTGGCGCCAGTCGTTCAAGGCCGCCGGCAGCACCCCGACGATCTCGTGCGTTTCGCCGTCCACGCGAACGGTGCGGCCGATGATGCGGGGGTCGCCGCCGAACCGGGTCTGCCAGAAGCGATGGCTGATCATGAGGACGTGATGGTTGCCCAGGAGGGCCTCGTCCGGACGGAAACCGCGCCCCCGCTGGGGTTGCATCCCCAGGGTGGGAAAGAGGTCGTCGGAGATGCGGAGACCGCGTGCCATCTCCGCGGGCCGGCCGGGCTCGGAGAGGTTCATGTCCACGAACGCGTAGGCGGCGATGGCGCCGTAGCCGCTCATCTGGCGCCGGAGGTCGAGGTAGTCGGCGGGGGACACGCCGCCCCGCGAGCTGTGGGGGATGGCGCGGTAGATGCGGTCCAGCTGGCCGCTGTCCGCATAGGGCAGCGCGCGGAGGAAGACTTCGTTGATCAGGCTGAAGGCCGAGGTATTCGCGCCGATGCCCGTTCCGAGGGTGATGACGGCGATGAGGGCGAACCCGGGAGTGCGGGCCAGCGACCGGATGGCCAGGCGAAGGTCGTTCATCGCTACTCCGCCCGCAGGGCTTCGGTGGGGCTGATCCTCGACGCGTATCGCGCGGGCAGGTAGCCGGCGATCTGGGCGATGGCGATGAGCAGGACGGTGGCGGCGATCAGGATCGGTATGCTGCTGGCCTGGATGCCCGGGAAGGCCGCGGTCAGGAGCCGGCAGATGCCGACGGCGCCGACGAGGCCGAGGGCGGAGCCGACGGCCGCGAGCTTCGCTCCCGACGTGAGCACGAGGCGGGTGATGTCGCGGGCCTGGGCCCCCAGCGCGATGCGGATGCCGAACTCGCCGGTGCGCTGGGCCACCGTTCGCGCGATCACCCCGTACACGCCCAGCGAGGCCAGGCCGAGCCCGAGGATGGCGAGCGCGGAGAGCACGCTGGCCAGGACGCCCGCCTGGTAGTTGGCGCGCGCGATCGTGGTCGCCGCGGGCTGCAGCTTGCGCACGGGCAGGTCCTGGTCGAGCGACATCATCGAGGTGCGGATGGTGTCGACGAGCAGCGAGGGCGGAAGGCCGCGGGTGCGCACGGCGAGCTCGTTGTAGGGCCGCGGCTCCTGGGCCATGGGCTGGTAGAGCTGGTACGCCGTCACCGTCTGCCGGTCGGGGAAGACCGACTCCACGTCGCCGGCCACGCCCACGATCTCTCCCCATTCGAGGGTCTTGCCGCCGGCCGGCGCGATGCGACGTCCGAGGGGACTGTCGTCACCGAAGAGGCCGTGGGCCATGGCCTGGTTGATGATGAACACCCTGGGCGCGGTCGCGTTGTCCGCGGCGGTGAAGGCGCGTCCACTGAGGAGCGGCGTGCCCACCGTCTCGAAGTAGTGCGAGGTGATGCCGTTGATGACGGCCAGCGGCTCGCGGCCGGGTTGTGGAATCTCGCGGCCGGAGACGAGGTACCGGCGCGGCTCGGCCAGGCCGAAGAACGGCATGGAGTAGGAGAGGCTCGCGGAGGCGACACCGGGCAGCGCCTCCACGCGCTCCAGGGCGAGGCGCTGGAACTCCGTGATCTCCTTCTCGCCCGGATAGGTGGTGGTGGGAAGGACCATGGTGCCGGCGACGAGGTTGTCGGACTGCCAGCCGTGCCGGCGGTTGTTCAGCTCGTGCAGGCCGCGCGCGAAGAGGCCGGCCCCTCCGAGCAGGATCATGGCCAGCGCGAACTGACCCACGATGAGGGCCTGCCGGAAGCGCCGATGGCCGCGGTCTCCGGTGGCGCCGCGCCCGCCGCTCTTGAGCGTCTTGTTCAGATCGAGGCGCAGCGCAAAGTGCGCCGGCACGACGCCGAAGGCGAGGGCGGTGAAGAGGCAGGCGCCGAACATCCAGCCCAGCACGCGCCAGTCGAAGCTGAAGGTGACGCCCACGCCGTTGATGTCCCCCGCGCTGTTGACGGCGAACCAGTCGAAGCTCCAGAGCGCGACGAGCACGGCCACCAGTCCGCCCGCGAAGGCGAGCAGGAGCGACTCCACGACCAGCGGGCGCAGCATCTGCGCGCGCGAGGCGCCGAGGGCGCCGCGCAACGCGAACTCGCGCGCGCGGGCCATGGTTCGGGCGAGCAGGAGGTTGGCCAGGTTCGAGCAGGCGATGAGGAGCACGAACGCGGAGAGCCCGACGAGCATGGCGATCGTGTCGCGGCCCTGGGTGTCCAGGAAGCTCTGGTCGATCGACACCGTGCGCCAGGTGGCGTCACTGCTGGCGGCGGTGGGGAAGTCGCGAGCGATGCGGCGGCCGAACCCGGCGATGAAAGCGGCGGCCTGGGCGGGGCCGACGGCGGGGGAGCGACGGCCCACGAGCCGGATCGAGGTCGCGGTGCGGTCGCGGCTCTCCTTCTCCGTCAGCCCCAGCGGCCGGTAGAGGTCGTTCGAGTCCAGGTGGCGCCAGTCGCTGAAGTCGGCGGGCAGCACGCCCACGATCTCGTGGCTCTCGCCGTCGATGTTGACCCGGCGGCCGATGATGTGGGGGTCGCCGCCGAAGTGGTTCTTCCAGTACCGGTGGGAGATGACGAGCACGTGGTGGTTGCCGAAGGTCTCTTCCTCGGGACGGAAGCTGCGGCCGAGCTCGAGCCGCGTGCCGAGCGTGGAGAAGAGGTTCGCGGAGACCTTGAGGCCTTCCGCCATCTCCGCCGGCTGCCCGGGCTCGGAGATGCTGACGTTCGAGTCCGTATAGCCCGCGATCTCGCCGTAGGCGCCCATCTGCGCCTTCAGGTCGAGGTAGTCGGCGGGCGAGATGCCACCCCGGCGGCTGTGCGGCGTGGTGCGGTAGATGCGCTCCAGGCGGTCGCGGTCCGGATAGGGCGCCGGCCGCAGCAGGTAGCCGTTGAGGATGCTGAACATCGAGGTGTTGGCGCCGATGCCGAGCCCAAGCGTGAGGATGGCGATGAGGGTGAAGCCGGGAGAGCGGCTGAGCGATTTGATGGCCAGGCGGACGTCGCCGAGGATGGCGCGGGACGCGATCAGCATGCGGTCTCCTTCATGGCACTTCCCGGCGCGGATGGTTTGCAGACATCGCGCCACGCCTGGTCCTGGCCCTCATCCCCCTGCGTGAAAAGGCTTTCGGCCCAGGTACGGCTCGCGATGCCGTCCGTCGCGTGTTCGCTCGTGGCATCGCACGTCCCAGAATCGGGACCGGTCATACCGTTCTCCTCCGAACTCCTGAGAACCATTCGGCGGGCAGGCGCCGTTGCCTCAGCGACACGCGCGCGAGCCAGAACAGCATCACGAGCAGCACGAGCAGCACCGGGACCGGCCGCAGGGGAGAGTGGCGCAGGAACGCGGGCAGCCGCTGCGAGGGACCCAGGAAGAACGAAGCGGTGGCGATGAACAGCGCGAAGCACATCCGCCACAGGTGCCGCTTGATCCGGAATCCTCCCTGCGTCCCCCAGGACCGCATCACCCGCAGGTCGCCGAGGGTGGCCAACAGGGCGATCGTGGCGAACATGAAGTAGACCGGGGGCGGGATGCCGTGCATCTTGCCGGTCGCACTCCGCACGGCAGCCACGCCGAGCATCAGACCCGTGAGGCCTACGGTCAGCGCCGCGAGCATGGCCACCCCGTCGATGCGATGGAATTCGAGAGACGGGCGGCGGACGGCGAGCAGCGCGGTGAGGACCAGGTAGAAGGTCAGGACGCCCGCGATGATGTTGCCCACGTTGAGGTGTACGACCGACATCAGCGCGCCCGTGGACGACATGACCAGCATGGCGTAGACGAAGAGGATCCCGCTCCGGCGATGGAGCGTCGCGCCCTTGAGGGCCCAGAGCGCGACCGCGCCCGTGACGAGCGCGGTGAGTCCGGCCATGACGTGCAGCAGCTTCATGCGCGGGCGGCCGCCTGCGCGTTCCACCGCTCGGAGTCGACGCCCTTCACGAGCAGCCACGCGGTCAGGGCGCCCTCGCCGATGAGGCCGGGGAAAAGAACGTAGGGGTACAGACGGGTGGCGAGCGTGGGGGAGAAGAAGACGAGCCAGCCCAGGCCGGCAAAGGCGAGCAGGGGCGCCAGGAAATGCGGCAGGAAGGTCGATCTCGAGACGAGATGGGCGAGGAGGAGGCAATAGACGCCGAAGAACACCAGGCTGTTGATCTGGAACGGAAGGAGACGGGCAGAGGCCAGCACGCCGATCGCGACTCCGGTGAGGCTGACCACCGCCGCGAGCAGGGAGAGGCGCCGGCTCACCGGCTTGAAGAGGCCGTAGAAGAGCAGCGTCACCGCGACGTAGGAGACGCCGGCGGCGAGACCGGCGGCGGCGCCCAGCGGGCCGCGGAGGAAGAGGGCGGCGCCTCCGGTCAGGAACGTGATCAGGTAGATGGCACCCGCGATCCGGGCCTTGCGGCGCGGAGACGAGTCGGCGATCGGTGCGGTGACGGCAATGGTGCTCATGGCGGGTTCTCCTTGCGAGATCGAGTCAGGGACGCATGCGGGTCAGATCGGCTCGCGCCGGCGACGGACGCGGACCGCGGCATACAGGAACAGGGCGGCGAAGAGCAGGCCGGCCCAGAGGCCGGGCGAGATCAGGAAGGTTCCGGGAGTCGGGGCGGCCAGGGGCTCGATGGTGCCGCTGCCCCGCTCGTGGGGGACGAAGGCGCGCGGGAACCAGCCGATCAAGCGGTATCGCAGCCAGGCCCCGAAATGCGTGCTGTTGAAGGCGATCTTCTCGAACACGACGACGGCGAGCGGCGGGAGCACGGCCCAGAGGAACGCGGAGCGCCGCGCCCAGGCCGAGACCAGCAGGAGCCAGGCGTAGAGCGGCGCATGCCAGAGCGCAATCACGGTCAGGCCGTACAGCAGGGCCACCGGCATCTGGAAGAACTTCACGTACGTCCACAGGGTCTTGAGGCCGGGCCCGTTGCCGAGCAGGGCGAGGGTGCTCAGGACCAGGATGAACAGGTGCGCGGTCAAGACGATGGCGAGGACGATCAGGGGCAGGACGACGAGCGGCACCGCCGCCTTCGAGATGACGGTCGTGAGGTCGGAGACGGGCAGCGACTTCCAGAACAGGATGCTGCGGTCCCGGCGCTCGCCGTGCAGCGCGTCGAGGCAGTAGAACACGGCCACGATGAACGCGGTCAGGAAGACGAGGCCGGCCACGACGTTGTACGGCATCATCACCCGGGCGCTCTGCCGCGCCGGATCGAGAAGGAGCATGGCGTCCATGCGGCGGGGCAGGGTGAACGTGCTGATCAGGAAGCCGAAGAGCAGGACGCCGGCGGCGGCGAGGGGCGCGACGTAGATCGACTTGTTCTCCCAGAGCTCGCGCCGCACGGACCAGTACAGGGGCCGCGTCGTCATTTCCCCTCTCCTTGCGGCGGGCCGCCGCGATGGCCCATCACGGCCACGAACACGTCGGCGATGCTGGGCGTGCGCACCTCGCCCAGCGCGGCCAGCTGCGGGCGATCGGCATGCTCGAAGAGGAGGATGCTGCGGCCGAACAGCTGGCGCTCGTGGATCGGCCCCAGGGCCTGCGCGGCGGCGACGCGCTCCGGCGGCACCAGCACCTCCAGGTAGCGCGCGTCGAAGGCCTCCATCGTGCACTCCAGCACGATGCGGCCGTGGTCGATGAACATGAGG
>Ga0075421_100006276_pt1 | contig 14474 bp, 8 predicted proteins | sample SoiMetdeltSBSDD5_FD_75292 | JGI IMG/M metagenome (GOLD analysis project Ga0075421, IMG submission 75292) | Bulk soil microbial communities from a Populus tree surrounding site in Tennessee, USA - Soil MetaG P. deltoides SBSDD5 | ecosystem: Environmental > Terrestrial > Soil > Tree plantation...
ACCACGTAGGTTGGTCCCTGGGGCGGCGTGTTGGCGATCCAGAAGGCGCGGGCCACCGCCTCGCGTGCGGCCTCGGCGCTGCCTGGCTGGTCGTCCCATTTGGTGTAGCCGCGCACGATCGCACCCTGATCGCGCGCGGTGTGGATCCAATCGATCCACGGCCGGCGCTTGGCGGCGTCGACCGGACCGGTGGCGCCGATCACCAGCATCGGCATGCGATCGCACCAGGCGTTGAACATGGCCATGGTAGCGTGGAACAGGCCGACGTTGGAGTGCACGGCGGCAGCCATCGCCCGTCCCGTCACCTTGGCGTACCCGTGCGCGATGGCGATGGCCGCCTCCTCGTGCAGGCACAGCAGAAGCTGCGGTGTGTCGTTGCCGAGGTGGTTGACCAACGAGTCGTGCAGTCCGCGGAAGCTGGCGCCGGGATTGATGGCTATATAGGGAACGTCGAGGGCACGCAGCGTCTCGGCTACGACATCGCTGCCGAACTCGGCCATGTTGTGGGCGGGTCCGGCAACTTGCGGGCGCTCGATGGCCGCCGCGCCGCGCACCTGCGTTGCATGCCTTTGCGAACTCAAAGGCCGATCCTCCCAGACCGATCATGCCTGCGTTGCCGTGCCGTTAGACGCGGCCGGCCGCAGCGCTGCTCTGCGGCAGCTGGCAGGAGGCTACTCTTTGACATTTGCCAGCGGAAGATCCTAAATCCATGCGTCTTTATTGCAGAATATGCACCAATCCCATGGATCGCTTCCGCACGATGCAGAGCTTTGTTCGCGTGGTGCGCGCTGGCAGCTTCACGCTGGCGGCGCAGCAGCTCGGCATGTCGCGCGCGCTGATCTCGCGCCACGTCAGCGATCTCGAGGTGCGTCTTGGCGTACGCCTGCTGAACCGCTCGACGCGCACCCTCGACCTAACCGAGGAGGGCAGCAGGTATCTCGAGTTCTGCGAGCAGATGTTCCGCGACCTTGAGAAGAAGGAGGACGAGATCGGCAAGGTGCGTGCCCAGCCGGCCGGCACCTTGCGCATCCTTGCGCCGAATTCGTTCGGCGCCCTGCACGTCGCCGACGCGGTCATTGCGTTCGCCAAGCAGCAGCCGCGGCTGAAGCTCTCCTTATTGCTTGAGAATACCTGGTTCCGGCAGGATGACTTCTCGCACCGCGGGCTCGACATCGCGCTCAGGTTCGCGCCGATCCGCAAGACGGCGCTGACGGCGGAGCCGATCACCGAGATCGACTGGGTGGTGTGCGCGGCGCCCGACTACGTGGCGCGGCACGGGCGCCCGGCCAAGCCCGGCGATCTCGCATCGCATGTCTGCCTGCTGCATGCCAACGCGCTGCCGGACGACCACATCTGGCGCTTCCAGACGCCCAAGGGTGTGGTTGCGGTTCGCGTCAATGCCGCGATCTATTCCAACAGCGCCATCGCGCTGCGCAAGGCCGCGGTTGCCGGCCTCGGCCTGGCGCTCCTGCCTCGCTATGCGGTAGCCGACGAACTCGAGGAGGCGCAACTTGTGACGGTTCTGCCGCGCAACAGGGTACCGGCGCGCACCCTGTTCGCGCTCTATCCTGCCAGCGGCGCAGCTCCAACCAAGGTACGTATCTTCGTCGATTTTCTAAGCAAATGGCTCACCACGCGCGGCATCGGGGCTGCACCGCAAACACAGGTCAGAGTAACCGCCGGCAGCCGCTGATGCCGGCGATCCTCTATGAGGTGCGAGCTACTCGCCTACCAAGTCGTGCCCGCCTTGACCATGAAGGTGCGGCCCGGCAGCGGATAGGCGTTGTAGACGCCAACGTTGGCCGGGTTGGCGCTTGCGACCGAGTAGTCGAAATAGTCGACGTCGAAGAGATTGGCCACGCCGGCGGACCAGTTGAACTGATTGATCTGGCCGCCGAACTGGAGGTCCACCGTGGTGGTGGCGGGAATCAGCGGCTGGAAATTGGCCTGATCGTTGTCCATGCGGCGCTCGCCGACATAGCGGACGATGGTATCGAAGGTCAGCGCCTTATTGATGATGTTCCAAGACACTCCAACATTGCCGGTCCAGTGCGAGACCAACGGCACATCGTTGCCGGCATTCGGTCCATCCCGAAACATGGCGTCGGTGTAGGTGAGGTTTCCGTACAAGCGCACGTTTCTCATCATCTGCCAGCTGGCGATGGTCTCGACGCCGCGGCGCCGAGTGGGGTCGAGGTTGATGTTGGTGAAAGTGACCGGATTGAACTGGAGCTCGTCGGTGAGCCTCATATCGTAGTAGGTCGATTGCAGTCTGAACGGCCCGTATTGAAACCGCATGCCGACTTCCCAGTCGCGCGACTTCTGCGTGCGCAAATCGAAGTCGTTCGGGACGCCAAACGGCGAAGCTCCGATCCGTTCGTCGATGGTGGCGACGCGAAAGCTGTGCGCCATGCGCCCGAGCAATGTCACACCGGGTACGAGCTTGTGTTCGACGCCGAGGTGCCAGGCATTGTTGGTCTCGCTCTGGTCGAGAGGCAGGCCTTCATCACCGAATGCGCCCGGGGCGAGCGGATCATACTTGTCGCGCGCCGTGGTCTTGTTCCGTTGAATGCGTCCGCCAGCCGATAGATCAGTGGTCGGCAGGACACTCACCGTCTGCTGCCAGTAGGCCGCAAGCGATTCCTGCCCGCCGTTGTAGATATGGATCGGAGCGAGACCTTTGAACTGACTGCGGTGCGACTCGTAGTCGGTGTCGTAGAGATCGATGCCGGCGAGAACGCGTGACGGCAAACCGAAGAAGGGTTTGGTGATGCTGACGCGTGGCGTCAGCGACAAGGTCGTCAGGTCGGTATCAACGTAGGACTCTAGAAAGGGGGCGAAGAAGCCCGCCTGCTGCGCCTTGGTGCGGATGCCGCCGTCAATGATCAGTTCAAGGTCCGACGCCAGCATATAGGTGAGGCCTGTGGTGGCACGGGCGCCTTGCTTTTGGCCATAGTCGAACGGTGTGTCCGCGCCACGCCGATCATCGCGAAGCTGATCGATGTCTACCAAGGGGTTGACCCTTCGCACCCCGGGAAAACCCAACTTCTGGTCGTCGGCGGCGAGATTGAGATAGACGCTGCCTCGGTTGAACGTCCATCGGAAGTCACCGACAACAGACCCCTGCCGCACTTCATTGTTGTCTCGATAGCCATCGGACGCGAACGCATTGCCGTTGACGAAATAAGAGAAGTTACCTAGCGAGCCGCTCGCCGACGCGTTGCCTTCTCTGGCGGCGAACGAGCCCACACCGCCTTGAACGCGCACCTGATTTGGCAAGTCCGCGCCACTGCGCGTTACGATATTGATGACCCCGCCGACGGCGCCGTCGCCGTAGAGCACGGCGGCCGAGTTGCCGCGCGTGATCTCGACGCGGTCGACCGCGTCTTTCGCGATCGTCGACAAATCAAAGCCCTGCAGATCCCAGTCATTCAACCTGCGGCCGTTGATAAGAATGAGCGTGTTGGAGGGCGCCGTGGCACCGAAGCCGCGCAAATCGACGCTCGTGCCGACGCCATTGACCCCGCCATAGAGGCTCTGCGTCTGTACGCCAGCTTCGCGCCCGATGATGTCGGCGAGCGAGGACTGCGGGGCCCGCTCGATCTGGTCGCGCGTGATGACCGTCGTAGATGCCCCGGTGATGCCGCCACCAGCAGCCGATAGCGAAGCATCGACGTTGCCGGTTGCCGGCACGTCGGATGCTACGCCACTTGGTGTGGACGTGCCGCCGGATTCGAGCCGGGTGGTGGTGGAGCGAACCTGCTTCTTCTTGCCTTCGACGACGACCTCGGGCAGGTCGGTCGTCTGCTGGGCCTGCGCGTACGATGCCAGCGCAGGCAAAGAAACCGAAGCAATGACAACGAGATATAGATTTCCGGCTATTGAGCGGGAACGCATGACAGACCTCGGGCGCGACGCTACTGACACGTCACAGCGAACGAAGTCTTCCCGACGCGCATGTCCAGCGTCAGTCAGTCGACTGCCAATTCACCCCGATCGGCATGCTCGCGTGTGACCACGTCCGACGGCAGGTCTCCTGGCTCACGGATCACCACTCCCCTTCGCCTTCCCAGGACCCGAGATCCCAGTGGCCTTCTGATGGGGAGTTCACCGCTTACAGTTGCGGGGGCAGCTGCGGGCTCGAGGCAAGTCACCCTCTCACCGCATTCCCTTTTTCGTCCCGTAAAGGAACCGTCGCGATCACGGTATGAGCCGCGCCAGATGGCTGTCAATTGCGCGACGTCCAATGTTGCATAGTCCGGATCCGGATGTTGTCGATCCGCCACGCCCTGAGGACATGTTCCTCGGCAGATCGAAGAATGGTTGGCTTGGCGGCGTGCAGGTCCCACAGTCCGACAACAGCGATGGCCTTTCGCGTTCGCGTCAGCAGCCAGGTAGTCTTGCGGTCCGAGCCGCGCGTCGCAGTGCCGGTGTTGTGAATTTGCTTTCGGTTAGCGCTGCATCTGCTTCATGCTGGCTACGACCCATTGCGCCCCCGCGCAGAATCACCACCTAGATGTGGGTGTCGTCGGTTCTCGGGGCCTGTTCGGTCCTGGGCTAAGAGACAATCCGGTGAGCTCGTTTTCGGGCAACTCCGGGGCTGCCCCCGCAACTGTAAGCGGTGAGTTCTTGTCCACTCTCGTGTCACTGAGATCGCAAGATTTCGGGAAGGCCGGACAGGAGCGCTGACCCGCAAGCCAGAAGACCTGCCGCGACATCGATATTCGTCCTCGGGCGGGGTGTCCCGGTGGTCGCTTGCAGGCCGCCGGCGCTGTTCCCGCGCCTATTTCCCGCACGCGTCCGCTCGGCCCATGCCCCCAACAAAAAGGGGTCATGCCGATGTCTGTCACTCTCGAAGCACGGTCGGGAATACCCGGCCGCACCGGTGGCGCGAAGGCCGTCGCTCCGCAGCCGGCTGTTGCCAGCACGCCACCCTTTCACGTCATCCGCCGCACCGGATCGGTCACACCGTTCGACGCCAGCAAGATCAGCGTCGCCGTCACGAAGGCATTTCTTGCCGTCGAAGGCGGACGGGCCGCCGCATCGCGGCGCGTGCACGAGGTCGTCGAAGCGCTGACGCAGCAGATCGTTGCTGCTTTGCGGCGTCGCGGCGAAGCGGGCCGCACGTTGCATGTCGAGGAGATCCAGGATCAGGTCGAGCTGGCGCTGATGCGCGGCGAGCATCACAAGGTGGCGCGCGCCTATGTGCTTTACCGCGAAGAGCGCGCCAGGCAGCGCGCTGCGTCGAAACCTGCAACCGCCGCGTCGGCGCCGGCAGGGGTTGTGCACGTGACGCTGCCGGGTGGTTCGCTGGTTCTGCTTGACGACGCGCGGCTTACGAACATCGTCGAGGAGGCCTGCGCCGGCCTGAGCGACGTTTTGGTGGCGCTGATCCTCGCCGAGACCCGCCGCAACATCTATGACGGCATCACATCGGACGAGCTGGCGCTGGCACCGATCATGGCGGCCCGCACGCTGATCGAGCAGGAACCCAACTACGCCTATGTCAGCGCGCGGCTGCTTCTGGACAAACTGCGCGCGGAGGCACTGTCATTCGTGCACGCGCGCCCCGAGCAGGCGACACAGGCGGAGATGGCCGAGCGCTATGCCGAGTATTTCCCAGCCTATGTCGCAACCGGCATCAAAGCTGAGCTGCTCGATCCCGAGCTCGGCCGCTTCGACCTTGCGCGCCTCGCCGCCGCGCTAAAGCCGGAGCGCGACCTGCAGTTCCAGTTCCTTGGCCTGCAGACACTTTATGACCGCTATTTCCTGCAAACGCGCGGGCAGCGCTTCGAGCTGCCGCAGGCGTTCTTCATGCGCGTCGCCATGGGGCTGGCCACGCGCGAAATCGACCGCGAGGCGCGCGCCATCGAGTTCTACGATCTGATCTCCTCGTTCGACTTCATGTGCTCGACGCCGACGCTGTTCAACGCCGGCACGCTGCGACCGCAACTCTCGTCCTGCTTCCTGACCACGGTGGCCGACGACCTCGACGGCATCTTCAAGTCGATCAAGGACAACGCGTTGCTTGCGAAATACTCGGGTGGCCTCGGCAACGACTGGAGCCGTGTGCGCGGCCTCGGCGCGCACATCAAGGGTACCAACGGCCAGAGCCAGGGCGTGGTGCCGTTCCTCAAGGTGGCGAACGACACGGCCATCGCCGTCAACCAGGGCGGCAAGCGCAAGGGTGCGGTATGCGCCTATCTCGAGACCTGGCACATCGATATCGAGGAGTTCCTCGATCTCAGGAAGAACACCGGCGACGACCGCCGCCGCACGCACGACATGAACACGGCCAACTGGGTACCGGATCTGTTCATGCAGCGCGTCGCCGAGGATGGACCCTGGACGCTGTTCTCGCCGGATGAGGTGCCGGATCTACACGATCTCTACGGTCCGGCCTTCGCCGAGCGCTATCGCCAGTACGAAGCCAAGGCCGAGCGCATGCAGATGCGCGTCGCCAAGCGCGTTCGCGCGGTCGACCTGTGGCGGCGCATGCTGACCATGCTGTTTGAGACCGGCCACCCGTGGGTGACCTTCAAGGACCCCTGCAACATCCGCTCGCCGCAGCAACATTGCGGCGTGATCCACTCCTCCAACCTGTGTACCGAGATCACGCTCAACACCTCCGACAGCGAGGTGGCGGTCTGCAATCTCGGCTCCATCAATCTGGCTGCACACGTCGGCGAGAAGGGCCTGGATCAGGCGCGACTGGCGCGCACGGTGAGCACCGCCATGCGCATGCTCGACAACGTCATCGACATTAATTTCTACACCATCCCCGAAGCGCGCCGCTCCAACCTGCGGCACCGCCCGGTCGGCCTGGGCCTGATGGGTTACCAGGACGCGCTGCACACCCTGCGCATTCCGCTCGGCTCGGAGGCGGCTGTGGCCTTCGCCGACGCCAGCATGGAGGCCATCAGCTATTACGCCATTTCCGCTTCCGTCGATCTCGCCGGCGAGCGCGGATGCTATGCTTCTTTCGCTGGCTCGCTGTGGAGCCGCGGCATCCTGCCGGTCGACTCCATCAAGCTGCTGGAGGCGGCGCGCGGGCAACACCTGCGGCTCGACACGTCAGCGACGCTCGACTGGGACAGCCTGCGCCAGCGCGTGCTGAGCACCGGCATGCGCAATTCCAACGTCATGGCCATCGCGCCGACGGCGACCATCTCCAACATCGTCGGCGTGGCGCAGTCGATCGAGCCTGCATTCCGCAACCTCTACGTCAAGGCCAACATGTCGGGCGACTTCACGGTCGTGAACCCGTTCCTGGTGCGCGACCTGAAGGAGCGCGGGCTGTGGGACGAGGTGATGATCTCGGACCTCAAGTATTTCGATGGCTCGCTCGGCCCGATCGACCGGGTGCCGGAGGACCTCAAAGCGCTCTACGCCACCGCCTTCGAGATCGACGCGCATTGGCTGGTGGAGGCCGCCGCGCGCCGGCAGAAGTGGATCGACCAGGCGCAGTCGCTGAACCTGTACCTCGCGGCTCCCAACGGCCGCAAGCTGGACGCGCTCTACCGGCTGGCGTGGGAGCGGGGCCTCAAGACGACGTACTACCTGCGCACGCAGTCAGCGACGCATGTCGAGAAGTCCACCATCAAGGGTACGGACGGCAAGCTCAATGCCGTGTCGGCGACCGGCATGGTGTCGGCGCCGGCGCAGGTCGAGCGTGCGCCGGTGCTGGCATGCTCGATCGATGATCCGACCTGCGAAGCCTGCCAGTAGCGAACAACAAGCTTGGAGAACCATCAGATGCTCGACTGGTCCGCACCAGCTAGCCGTGCAAGCACGCCCACCTCGCGCAAACCGCCAGCGAAGGCACCGCCGGTTGCCGCCGACGCCACGGGCCTTGGCCAGATCGCGCGTGGTGCGGCCCGCGTCTCGGTCGACGACAAGGCGATGATCAATTGCCGTGCCGACGTGAACCAGCTGCTACCCCTGAAATACAAGTGGGCGTGGGAGAAGTATCTCGCCGCCTGCAACAACCACTGGATGCCGACGGAAGTCTCGATGCAGGCGGACATCGCGCTGTGGAAGGCGCGCGATGGCCTGACGCAGGACGAGCGCCGCGCCATCAAGCGCAACCTCGGCTTCTTTGCCGCTGCGGAATCGCTGGTCGCCAACAACATCGTGCTGGCCATCTACCGCCATCTCACCAATCCCGAATGCCGGCAATACTTGCTGCGGCAGGCCTTCGAGGAGGCCGTGCACACGCACACCTTCCAGTACATCGTGGAAAGCCTCGGCCTCGACGAGGGCGAGCTGTTCAACATGTACCGCGAGGTGCCGTCTATCACCGACAAGGCGACCTGGGCGTTGCAGCACACCAAGAACCTCGATGACCCCGACTTCAAGACCGGCACGCCGGAGGCCGACCAGGATTTCCTGCGCGACCTCGTTGCCTTCTACGTCGTGTTCGAAGGCATGTGGTTCTACACGGGCTTCGCGCAAATCCTGTCGCTCGGCCGTCGCAACAAGATGGTCGGCATCGCCGAGCAGTACCAGTACATCCTGCGCGACGAGTCGATCCACCTCAACTTCGGCATCGACGTCATCAACCAGATCAAGGCCGAGAACCCGCAGCTGTGGACCAAGGCCTTCCAGGACGAGGTGCGCGGCATGCTGCGCGAGGCTGCGCAGCTGGAAGCCGCCTATGGACGCGATACGATGCCGCGCGGGTTCCTCGGCCTCAATGCGGCGCTGTGCGAGCAATACATGCACGTCATCGCCAACCGCCGGTGCGCGCAGCTCGGCCTCGCCCCTGTGTTCAAGGGCACGGAAAACCCGTTCCCGTGGATGTCGGAGGCCATGGACCTCAAGAAGGAGAAGAACTTCTTCGAGACCCGCGTCATCGAATACCAGAACGGGGGCGCGCTCACCTGGGAGTGACCCCGGCTAGGCGCGGGTTCAAGGCCCACCACAGCAAACTAAAGGGGCTGGCCGCCGGTTGCCCGACGGCTAGTCGCAGCGAATGTCAAAGCGGTTGCCGTCGCGGTCGTCGATCGTGAACTGCCGCAAGCCCCAGGGTTTGTCTTGTATCGGCTCGACAAATGTCTGTACCCGATGCGCTCAGCTCTCGATAGATGTCGCCGACATCCGGTGCGAACATCCAGTGCACGGCCGGCTCGAAAGGTGGCTGCCGCTTGCGCAAGAAGATCGCGACTTCGCCGCGGCATACGGCGCCGATCGCGTTGCTTGGATCGAGCCAGCCGATGGCAAAGCCGAGCACGTCGCGATCGTACTGCTGGGCGCGTTCGACATCGGTGACCGGCAGCTCGGGCACCGGCTGGGCGATCGAGGTCAGCGGTCCTTTGCGTGTCAGCATGGCTCTCCCGGAAGGCCCGGCACGCTACCATTGACGCCTGCGGCTCGACAGGTGGGAGGCGATTTGCTAGAGCAGAGACACCGACGGTCCCCGCAAGGGGATAACAGGGAATCCGGTGCGCAGGCTTGCCTGTCAGTCCGGAGCTGCCCCCGCAACTGTAAGCGGTGAAGGGTCTCACTTGAGCCACTGGGCAAAAGCCCGGGAAGGCGAGAGCCCAAAGCCCGCGAGCCAGGAGACCTACCGCCGGAATTGAACCCCATGCGAGCCGGTCGGGGTGCATCGGCGGAGGTCTGACCATGCTGATGATCGCGCTGGTGCGCCAGAGTCGTAGATCCGATCATTATCGCCATTCCGGCTCGGCCTGACGATGGCACAGCCGCGACACCTGTCGCGGCCGGATCGTCCAGCACTGGACTGCCATGCAAGGGTGCGTGTGGGTCGGCGTTTTGCTTTGGCGGCAAAAGCTCGACCACACTCCCCGTGCAATGGCGACCGGATTGGTCCGGGCCGCCCGATCGAAACCGCGTTTCGGCACCGCTGCCATGCGGACGATCCCGAAACCTACCTGCTGGCGTGGCTTGCGCTGGTGCGGACGCACACCGACGTGCCGGCCGCAGCTGCTGCCTTGAGGGCACGCCTCACGCATCTGCCGATCGGCACGCTGTCTCTATGGCAGCGCCGCACTCTTAAGCTTCTCGCGTTCGTCGCCCGGCATCGTCGCCGGGGCTCGCTGTGCGCCATCCCCTGCAATAAGCCGCTGTCGAAGAAAGGGACGTCATGATCCAAGCCGCCAACCTCGGTTTCCCGCGCATCGGCATCAAACGCGAACTCAAGCTGGCCACCGAAGCCTACTGGAAGGGCAGCATCGATCCTTCGGCGCTGCTCGCGACCGGAGCTGAACTGCGCGCTCGGCATTGGCAGCTGCAGCGCGACGCCGGCATCGCCGTCATTCCGTCGAACGATTTCTCCTTCTACGACCAGATGCTCGACATGACCGCCACCGTCGGCGCCGTGCCGCATCGCTTTATCGCCGATCTAAGCCGCACGCCGACGCATGCCAATGGAACGGCGCGCGCAGCCATGGAACAAGCGGCAGGCGGTGCCGGCCATCCCGACCTCGACCTCTATTTCGCCATGGCCCGCGGCAGCAAGGACGCACCGGCGATGGAGATGACCAAGTGGTTCGACACCAACTACCACTACCTCGTACCGGAGTTGCACAAGGGACAGACCTTCTGGCTGTCGTCGCACAAGGCCATCGACGAGTTCAAGGAGGCCAAGGCGCTCGGCATCGCTACGCGGCCGGTGCTCATCGGCCCGGTCACCTACCTGATGCTGGGCAAGGTCAAGGGCCAGGAGTTCGATCCGATCCAGCTTCTGGACACCCTGCTGCCCGTCTATGCAAGGCTGCTAGGCGATCTCAAATCTGCGGGCGCCGAATGGGTGCAGCTCGACGAGCCGGTTCTGTCGCTCGATCTCTCGCAGGTGCAAAAGCGCGCGCTGCGCTTGGCCTATCGACAGCTTGCAGGCTCGGCACCGAAGATCATGCTAGCCAACTACTTCGGAGAATACGGCCACAACCTCGCGGTCGCCGCCGATCTTCCCGTTGCCGGCCATCATGCGGACCTGGTGCGCGGGCGCGGTGAGCTCGACAGGCTGCTCAAGACATTACCGGCCGATCGCGTGCTGTCGATCGGCGTCGTCGATGGCCGCAACATCTGGCGCACGAACCTGCAAGGCACGTTCGAGCTGATCGAGAAGGTTTTGGCGGCGCGCAGCGGCGAGGCGTTGCAGATCGCCCCGTCCTGCTCGTTGCTTCACACGCCGGTCGATCTGGCCGCGGAAACGAGGTTGGATAGCGACCTGAAGAGCTGGATGGCCTTCGCGACGCAGAAGCTGGGCGAGGTGGCGACGTTGGCGACCGCCGCGACAAACGGTAAGAAGACCGTCGAGGCCGCCTTTCTTGCAAGCAATGCGGCAATCAGGACCCGCGCTAGGTCGCCTCGCATCCACAATGCGCAGGTTGCGCAGCGCCTGGCCGCGGTGTCGGCCCAGCATCTCGCACGCACCAGTCCGTTCGAGGTGCGCCGCAAGAAGCAGCGCGCCGCCATGCCGCTGCCGGCCTTTCCCACCACGACCATCGGTTCCTTTCCGCAGACGGCGGCGGTGCGCCAGGCGCGCGCTCGGCACCGCAAGGGTGAGCTTTCGCATGCTGATTACGAAACGTTTCTGCACAAGGAGACAGAGAACGCCGTGCGCATCCAAGAGCAGCTCGGCATCGATGTCCTGGTGCACGGCGAGTTCGAGCGCAATGATATGGTTGAATACTTCGGCGAGCAGCTTGCGGGCTTTGCCTTCACCCAGACCGGCTGGGTCCAGTCTTACGGATCACGCTACGTCAAGCCGCCGATCATTTTTGGCGATGTCGCACGCCCGAGCCCGATAACCGTCAAATGGTCGGCTTACGCCCAGTCGCTGACCAACAAGCCGATGAAGGGCATGCTGACCGGGCCCGTGACGATCCTACAGTGGTCGTTCGTACGCGATGACCAGCCAAGATCGCAGACCTGCCGACAGATCGCACTCGCCATGCGCGAGGAGGTCGTCGACCTGGAAAAGGCCGGCATCCGCCTCATTCAGATCGACGAGCCCGCGCTGCGCGAGGGCTTACCGTTGCGGCAGGCCGATCGGCCGGCCTACCTCAAATGGGCTGTCGACTGCTTCCGCCTGGCTGCGGCCGGCGTCGCCGACGAAACCCAGATCCACACCCACATGTGCTACTGCGAATTCAACGACATCATGCCGTCCATTGCGGCCCTTGATGCCGACGTGATCTCGATCGAGACCTCGCGCTCGGACATGGAGCTTTTGGCGAGCTTCGCGAGCTTCAAGTATCCCAACGAAATCGGGCCCGGCGTCTACGATATTCATTCCCCGCGCTGTCCGAGCGCTGCCGACATGTGCAAGCTGCTGACCAAAGCCAAGCAGCACCTGCTCCCCGATCAGATCTGGGTGAACCCGGATTGCGGCCTGAAAACGCGGCGATGGGAAGAGGTCAAACCGGCGCTTCAGAACATGGTGGCGGCTGCACGCCTGCTCCGCAAAGGCAGCGCGGGAGCCGCCGAATGAAAGGGGCCGCATCGGCAAATGCAACGACGTGCCTGATAGACGTGGTCTTTCCGGGCGATACAAACCACCACGGTACCCTGTTCGGGGGAGCCGGCCTTGCCTACATGGACAAGGTCGCCTTCATCGCCGCGTCGCGCCACGCCCAAGTCGACTTCGTCACCGCCTCATGCGAGCGCATTGATTTCAAGGCACCTGCCAATCTTGGCGACATTGTCGAGCTCAATGGCCGGGTCATCCGCGTAGGGCGGCGCTCACTTGCGGTAGCCGTCGACATGGTTGCAGAAGCGCCGTTGTCGGCTGAGCGGCGTCTTTGCGCTCGCGGCATTTTCAACATGGTGGCGGTCGGACGGGCAGGGCAGACATACGCGGGGCCACTGCCGCGGCTGCCGTCGCTGCCCTCGGCCTCGGCAGCTGACCCTGCCCTGCGCATGGTCGAAGCGGTCTTTCCCGGCGAGACCAGCCACTACGGCAGCCTCTACGGCGGCAACGCTCTTGCAGCAATGGCCAAGTCTGCCTTCATCGTAGCAACGCGTCATTGCAGGCAGGCGGTCATGCTCGCGTCGTCGCAACGAGTGGATCTTGTGAGCCAGGTGCAGAAGGGCGAGGTGGTCGAGCTGACGCCTCGCCTTGTTCATACCGGTGTGCGTTCGATGGCCATCGAAGTCGGGTTGTGGGCCGAGAACCTGCAGTCAGGCATGCGCCGTGCCTGCGGGCGCGGGACGTTCATAATGGTTGCAACGGCTGGACATTCGGGCGGAGTCGAAGGATCAGACACACTGGCACTGTAGGGATGCGTTGCCACAGTGCAGCAAATCTGCGCCAAGGCCCCGACCTTTCGCCGCCACGAGCGTTGCGCCACATGGCTGCAAGCGATGTGGCGCAAGCTCAGCAAGCCGAGGCCGGCGCTAGGGGCAAACATCGACCCTCTCACTGCGGCACTTTGCTGGCACGGATGCGGTACTTGATTTGCATTTGCTCGGCGACCCGTAACGACCCCAGCAGCGCACTGAATGGTTTCAAGCCCAACTCAGTGTGGGACAGCTCAGCTTCCCCCCATGCCTGCAGCTGATCCCCCTCCAGCTTGAGGCTGGCAGGGAGCGTCAGCTTGATTTGCCGGCCGACGAGCTGCACCGAGAGATTGAGCATGGCGAGGTTCTTGGAGTCGACCGGGCCGCTGGTTCCGGTCACCTTGATGGTTGGGAATTGCTTGGCATTCAGTAGCGCGCTGCTCAACATGTTCGTGCGAGTTGCCTCGATATCGCCCTTGGATGGTTGGCTGGCGAAATTTGGTCCCTCCACACGCCGGTGCTCGGCATCGTCGACGACGAGCCGATCGACCGGAATTTCCAGCTCCAGGCGCGACTGTTCCAGCTTCGGCTGCAAATAAATGGTGCCCTTGAAGTCCTGCAACGACACTGCATGGTTGTGCCCGAACGTCGCAAGAGCCCCATCGCGGTAGACGAGCAGGCGGACATCCGATGTGTGAGGATCGATGCGGTAGACAATGGCGCCGGCCTCGCCACTCCTTTGCCCATGCACGATGCTGGCCGACAGCAGCAGTGCAGCAAGGGACAGCGCAACGGCGCCATGGCGTCTGGCCCGGGCCTTTGACATCTGGATACCTTCGATAGCCTGCTGTGAGCCGGCGACCATCGCGCCCGAACGACGCCGATGCAAAGGTCGCCATCAATTCATGGCCCGGCAGCGGAAGCAAGCGCCGTCATTGCACGGCTGGGCTGTAAGCGATGCTGCACGGCACCCCAGCACCGCTCGCCTGACAGGTCCGCTTGCCACCGAGCACCGGGCTGGTCGCTCAGGGTGCCAAGGCAATGCGCTGATGGTTGGCGACGGCTCCAGCATCGCCTCAGCAGCAAGCGCACGCAAATCTTGCGCGCTGACCAGGCCTGCGCTGCGAGCAAGCCGTCGCGACCCGCACCTGGACGGCCACAGGGCGTGGCGCCCGCAACGGCGGGCTTGGGTTCATCGACCGGCGCTTTCTCGGAAATCACATTCAACA
>Ga0075421_100006277_pt1 | contig 14474 bp, 10 predicted proteins | sample SoiMetdeltSBSDD5_FD_75292 | JGI IMG/M metagenome (GOLD analysis project Ga0075421, IMG submission 75292) | Bulk soil microbial communities from a Populus tree surrounding site in Tennessee, USA - Soil MetaG P. deltoides SBSDD5 | ecosystem: Environmental > Terrestrial > Soil > Tree plantation...
CCACCTGGACGCAGCAGGCGTACATCAAGGCGTCGAACACCGGCACGGCCGGCGTCGGCGACGTGCCAGGCGACGGCGACCAGTTCGGCTTCTCGCTGGCGCTGAGCGACGACGGGAACACGCTGGCCGTGGGGGCGACGAGCGAAGACAGCAACGCCAACGGCATCAACGGCAACCAGGCAGACGACTCGGCGAGCTCGGCCGGCGCGGTCTACGTGTTCGCGCGCGCCGGGGCGGCATGGTCGCAGCAAGCCTACATAAAGTCGGAAGCGCCGCCGATGGCGACCGGCGGCGATCAGTTCGGCTACTCCGTGGCGCTCAACGCCGACGGCAACACACTTGCGGTTGGCGCCTACGACGAAGGCGGATCGGCGCGCACCGTCAACGGGCCGATCGACGCGATGCGGAACGGGTCGGGCGCGGCGTATGTGTTCACGCGCGCGAGCGGCACGTGGACGCGGCAGGCCTACATCAAGACCTGGAACGCGGAAGGCGGCGACTCGTGGGGCGTCTCGGTGGCGCTCAGTGACGACGGCAACACGCTGGCGCTGGGATCGATTGACGAAGATTGCCTCTGCACCGGGGTCCAGCAGTCCGACCAGCAGGCGGGACTCGGCGACCAGAAGGCCGATACGTCGGCCGGCGCCGCGGCGGTGTTCACGCGCAGTGGAACGACCTGGACACAGCAGGCGTACATCAAGTCGTCGAACAGCAGCCCGAACGACTGGTTCGGGGTCCGCCTCGTCTTAAGCGGCGACGGCAACACGCTGGCGCTCGGCGCGCAGAACGAGGACAGCGGCGCGCAGGGCATCAACGGCCGCCAGAACGATGAAGGGGCCGACGACGCCGGCGCCGTGTACCTGATGACGCGGAACGGCGCCACCTGGTCGCAGCTGGCGTACGTGAAGGGGTCGAATACCGAGGCGTTCGACGAGTTCGGCGGCTCGGTCGGCCTCAGCCGCGACGGCCGGACGATGGTCGTCGGCGCGCGGGGAGAAGACAGCAACGCACGAGGCGCCAACGGCAACCATGCTGACAACTCGGTGGACGAAGCCGGCGCCGCATACGTGTTCACGCGTTAGCTGGTAGCTGGCAGGCGGTAGCTTGTAGCATGATTTGGCTACCGGCTACTCGCGACCGGCTACCGGCTACCAGCTACTAGCTTTCATTTCAGGAGGCATGCTTGAGACGCGCTCTTCGGGTTACAGTCGTCGTCTGCTTCATCATGGCCGCCGCCTCGGTTCATCTCGCCGGGCAGTCAGCTCCTCTCAAACAGAGCGCATATCTCAAGGCCACGAACCCCGGGATGTCGGACCACTTCGCCGAGGGGGGCGCGTTGCCGGGACACACGGGCATGGGCCTGGCGATCAGCAGCGATGGCAACACGATCGCAGTGGGCGCGCCGCACGAGAGCAGCAGCGCCCGCGGCATCAACGGCAACGAAAGTGACGACTCCGCGTACAACGCGGGCGCCGTCTACGTCTACAGCCGCTCTGGCGGCCAGTGGGCGCGCCAGGCGTACGTCAAGGCGTCCAATACGGGCGCCGGCGACTATTTCGGCAGTTTCGTCGCGCTGAGCGCCGACGGCAATACGATGGCGGTCGCCGCCCACTGGGAGTCGAGCGCCGCGACCGGCGTGAACGGCAACCAGGCCGATGATTCGCTGCCGCAGGCCGGCGCGGTCTATGTCTTCACGCGCAACGGCACCACCTGGGCGCAGCAGGCGTATCTCAAGGCATCCAACACGGGGCGGGCGGGCAGCAGTGCGGAGGAGCCGGGTGACGGGGACCAGTTCGGCTTCTCCCTGGCGATAAGCCGCGACGGCAACACGCTCGCGGTCGGCGCCAACAGCGAGGACAGCAACGCTGCCGGCGCAAAAAGCGACCAGCGAGACGACTCATTCAACTCGGCGGGCGCCGTCTACGTGTTCGCGCGAAACGGAACCACTTGGGCCCAGCAGGCGTACCTCAAGGCCGACGCGTCGACCAATACGGGGCTCGGCGATCAGTTCGGATTCTCGGTGGCGCTGAACGCGAATGGAAACACGCTCGCAGTTGGCGTGTACGACGAGAGCGGTTCCGGCCGGGCGGTCAACGCGCCGATCGACCGGATGCGCGGCGGGTCGGGCGCCGTCTACATCTTCGGTCGCAGCGGCACGGCATGGACCCGAGAGGCGTATCTCAAGACGTGGAACGCGGAAGGGGGCGACTCGTGGGGCGTCTCCGTCGCGCTCAGCGACGACGGCAATACGCTGGCGACTGGATCGCTTGACGAAGACTGTGTGTGCACGGGAGTCGTGAACGCGCCGTCCGACGTCGGTGCGAGCGATCAGAAGGCGGATCTGTCCACGGGGGCGGCGGCGATCTTCGTTCGCAGCGGCGGCACCTGGAGCCAGCAGGCCTACATCAAAGCCTCGAACTCCGGCCAGGAGGACTGGTTCGGCGTGCGCCTCGCCTTGAGCGGCGATGGCAACACGCTCGCCGTCGGCGCGCCGAACGAAGACAGCGCCGCCCAGGGAATCAACGGGCGGCAGAACGACGATTCGGCCAGCGAAGCGGGCGCGGTCTATCTCTTCACGCGCAGCGGCGCCGCGTGGTCGCAGCTGGCGTACGTGAAAGGCGCGAATACCGAGGCGTTTGACGAGTTTGGCGGCGCCCTCGGGCTCAGCCGCGACGGCCGCACGATGGTCGTCGGCGCAAAGGGGGAAGACAGCTCCGCGCGCGGCGTCAATGGCAACCAGGCCGACAACTCGATGGACGAGGCGGGGGCCGCCTATGTCTTCACTCGCTAGCTGGTAGCCGGTAGCGGGTAGCTGGTAGGATCGTTGGCTACCGGCTGCCGACTACCAACTACCAGCACCGGCTACTACCTACCATCTGAGTTTGGAGGCCTCTTGATTCGTACGATTTTCCCGGTCACAGTCGCGGTCTGCCTCGTCATTTCCGGATGCGCGGCCCCTCTCTCCGCGCAGAACTCCTCTGTGCGGCAGGTGGCCTATCTCAAGGCGTCGAACCCAGCGATGTACGCGCATTTCGGCGAAGGCGGCGCGCTCCCCGGCCACACCGGCAATACCGTGTCGATCAGCGCCGATGGCAATACGATCGCGATCGGGGCACCTCACGAAGCCAGCGCAGCCACTGGAATCAACGGCAACCAGAAGGACGATTCCGCGAGCAACGCCGGCGCCGTCTACGTCTATGCGCGCAACGGCGGGAACTGGGTGCAGCAGGCGTACGTCAAGGCATCGAACGCGGGGAGCGGCGATTACTTCGGAAGCTCCGTGGACCTGAGCGCCGACGGCAACACGCTGGCGGTGGCCGCTCACTGGGAGGCCAGCGACGCCAGGGGCATCAACGGCGACCAGACGGACAACTCGATTCCACAGGCGGGGGCCGTCTACATCTTCACCCGCAGCGGCGGGCGCTGGACGCAGCAGGCCTACATCAAGTCATCGAACACCGGCGAGAAGCTGGCGGGCGAGGGCGAGGCGCTGGTCGGCGGCGGCGACGGCGATCAGTTCGGTTTCTCGATGGCGCTGAGCGCCGACGGGAACACGCTCGCGGTCGGCGCCGTGGGCGAAGACAGCAACGCGACCGGCATCGACGGCAACCAGTCCGACAATTCTGCCGTCGGGGCGGGAGCCGTCTACGTGTTCCGGCGGACCGGCAGCGCCTGGGCGCAGCAGGCCTACGTGAAGCCGCAGACGCCGGCAATGTTCGCCAATGGCGATCTGTTTGGTTTTTCCGTCGGCCTCAGCGCCGACGGCAATACGCTGGGGGTCGGAGTCTACGACGAGGGCGGCTCGTCGCGCAGCGTCAACGGGATGGTCGACAACATGCGCGGCGGATCGGGCGCGGCCTACGTCTTCACGCGCAGCGGCGCGACCTGGGCGCAGCAGGCCTATATCAAGACGGCGATTTCCGAGGGAGGCGACTCCTGGGGGGTGTCGCTCTCGCTGAGCGACGACGGGAATACCCTGGCGCTGGGGTCGGTGGACGAGGACTGCAAGGCCCGAGGTGTGAATCCGGCAGGCTGCGACAACGACCAGCGCGATGACATTTCCACCGGTGCGGTGGCCGTTTTCCGGCGGACCGGCACCATGTGGGCGCAGCAGGCGTTGTTCAAGGCGTCGAACACGGGGATCCAGGACTGGTTCGGCATCAAAACGGCCTTGAGCGGGGACGGCAATACGCTGGTGGTCACGGCCTCGAACGAGGACAGCGCGGCCCAGGGCATCAACGGCAAGCAGGACGACGATTCCGCGAACGAAGCCGGCGCGGTGTACTTGTTCACCCAGACTGGCGGCGCGTGGGCGCAGCAGGCGTACATCAAGTCGGACGTCAACGAGGCGTTCGACGAACTCGGCAATTCGGTGTCGATCAGCCGCGACGGCCGGCTGTTCGTGGTCGGCGCGCGCGGCGAGGACGGCGGCAAAGGCGGCGTCAACCAGGACGCCAAAGACAATTCGGTCGACGAAGCCGGCGCGGCATTCGTCTTTACCCGTTAGTACGGCTTTGACGCTGACGCTGCGCGCGACGCCGTTTGCACTCCTCGTGATCCTGGCCGCCGCTCACCCGGCGCCGGCCCAGACCGTACGCGTGCCCGGTGACGAAGTCCGGGCGGTCCGACTCACGACGCCGCTGCGGATTGATGGACAACTTGACGAAGAAGTGTACGCGGCCGTGCCGCCGATCAACGGCTTCGTCCAGCAACTGCCCGTCGAGGGGGTGCCGGCCACCGAAGACACAGACATGTGGATCTTCTTCGACGACGAGAATCTCTATATCGCAGCGTTCTGCCACGACAGCCAGCCCGATCGCATGGCCGCCAACGAGCTGCGGCGCGACAACCAGAACATCTTTCAGTACAACGACAACTTCAGCATCGCGCTCGACACCTTTCACGATCAGCGCAACGGCGTCTATTTTCAGACCACGCCGATCGGCGCCCTTCGCGACCAGTCAATCACCGAAGGCCAGATGAACGTCAACTGGAACGCGGTCTGGGACGTGAAGACCACCCGCGACGACCGCGGCTACATACTCGAGATGACCATCCCGTTCAAGTCGCTGCGCTACCGCGGCGGCGGCCCGCAGACCTGGGGGATCAACGCCCGCCGCGTCATCCGGTCGAAGAACGAGGTTTCGATGCTGACGCGTGTGCCGGCGTCGTATTCGAGCAACGGTGTGGCGCAAATGGCGATGGCGGCGACCCTCGTCGGGCTCGAGACTCCCGCCCAGTCGATGAACCTGGAATTCAAGCCGTACATTGCCTCGTCGCTCACCACCGACCGCACGGCGCGCGTCCCGTTCAGCAACGATTTCGCGCGCGACGTCGGCATCGACGCCAAGTACGGCCTGACGCGCGGATTGACCGCTGACCTCACGGTCAACACGGACTTCGCGCAGGTCGAGGAAGACCAGCAACAGATCAACCTTACGCGGTTCAGCCTGTTCTTCCCCGAGAAGCGCGACTTCTTTCTCGAGGGACAGGGCATTTTCGACTTTGGCGGCTCGACCGGCTGGCGGGCGGGCCAGACCCCGATCCTGTTCTTCAGCCGCCGGATCGGCCTGAGCAACGGCCAGGCCGTGCCGGTCATCGCCGGCGGGCGGGTCACAGGAAAGGCCGGCCCCTTCGACGTCGGCGCTCTGGCCATCACCACCGACGACAAGCCCTCGGCAGGCGCTGTTGCGACGACCTTCTCCGCCTTGCGCCTGCGGCGCAACATCCTGCGGCGCAGCAGCGTGGGAATGATTGCAACCGGGAGATGGCCTGGCGTGCCGAAGCCGGGCGAAGGCGGGCCTGGCGTTTCCGGTGGAGGCGACAACGGCGCGGCGGGTTTGGACGCCGACTTTCGCTTCTTCGACAACATCGAAGCGAACCTGTACTGGGCGCGCACGTCGTCTCCGGGCCTTCGCGGCGACGACGCTAGCTATCGCGGCCGGTTCAACTACGGCGGCGACCGCTACGGCTTTTCTGTGGACCGCGTCGTCGTTGAGGCGAACTTCAATCCTGAGGTCGGATTCGTGCGGCGCACCGACTTCGCCCAGAACAACATCGGGGCGCGGTTCAGCCCGCGCCTGCGGCGCGGGCGCGCGATCCGGCAGCTGACGTGGCAGGCGAACCTGGAATATATTTCCGGCGTCTCCCGCGCCGTGCTCGAGGATCGATCGCAACAGGTACAGCTCGGCATCGAGTTCAACAGCAGCGACCAGGTCGAGGTCTCCGTTGAACGCAACTACGAGCGCCTGCCCGCGAACTTTGCCATCTCGCCGGGCGTGGTCGTGCCCGCCGGCGGCTATTCGACGCAGACGTTGAGCGGCAGCTACACCCTGGCGCAGCAGCGCAAGGTGTCAGGGAGGCTCTCGGCGTCGCGCGGGTCGTTCTATGGCGGCACGCGGACATCGGCCGGATACAGTGGCCGCATCGCCGTTTCCGCCAACGTCGGCATCGAGCCGAACATCACGCTCAACTGGGTCAAGTTGCCATACGGCGATTTCGACGCCCGCCTCCTCGGCCTGCGTCTCTCGGTGTCGCCAACCGCCCGGCTCGGATTCAGCGGCCTCACGCAGTTCAACCCCACCGGGCGGACCCTGACGTCCAGCGCCCGTATGCGATGGGAATACATTCCGGGCAGCGAGCTGTTCGTGGTCTACAGCGACGGCCGCGACACCGGGGCGAGGAACTTCCCTCTTCTGCAGAACCGATCGATCGCCCTCAAAGTCACCCGTCTCTTGCGCTTTTAGATGACCCACGCCCTCCAGGTGCTGCTGCTCCTGGCGCTGGTGATTGGCGCCGCCAAGATGGCGGCGGCGGCGGCAAACCGTATCGGCCAGCCTGCGGTCTTCGGTGAAATCCTCGTCGGCCTCCTCCTCGGGCCGACGCTGCTCGACGTGCTCGGATGGCCGCTGTTCGCCGATAACGGTGGCGATCTGGGCGCGCTGATCGGCGACCTGGCGGAAATCGGCGTCCTCCTGCTGATGTTCGTCGCCGGCCTCGAGACGGACCTCGACGAAATGCGCCGCGTCGGCTCGGTCGCCTTCTGGGCCGCGTTTGGCGGCGTGATTCTGCCCTTCTTCGGCGGCATGGCGACCGCGGCCGCGTTTGGCCTGCCGGTCTTCTGGGAAGGCGTCTTCATCGGCGTGATCCTCACCGCGACGAGCGTCAGCATCTCGGCGCAGACCCTGATCGAGCTGGGAGCGCTGCGTACGCGAGAGGGCTCGACCATCCTCGGCGCGGCTGTCATCGACGACGTGATGGGGATCCTTGTTCTATCCGTGGTGGTGGCTGCCGCGGGCGGATCCACGGATGGATTCGATCCGGGGCAAATCGGCTGGCTGGTGGTCCGGATGACGGCCTTTTTCGTCATCGCCACCGTTGCCGGCCGGTGGTTTACGCCGCTGTTGCGATGGGTCTCAGCCCTGGGGGTCAGCCAGGCGGTGCTGGCAACGGTGCTCGTCGTCGCCTTCCTCTATTCGTGGGCGGCTGAGTACGTCGGCGCGGTCGCGGCAATTACCGGTTCGTACCTCGCCGGAGTGCTCGTCGCGCAGACGCCGTTCAAGAAGACCGTGGACGAGGGGGTCCACCCGCTGACCTACTCCATGTTCGTGCCGATCTTCTTCATCAGCATCGGGCTCGAGGCGAATGGCCGCGACCTTGGTGAGCGGGCGCTCTTCACCGTGGTCCTCATCACCGTGGCAATCGCGACGAAGGCGATCGGGTGCGGCGTGTTTGCCAGGCTCACCGGCTTCACGACGAAGGAGTCGGTCCGCGTCGGGGCCGGCATGATCTCGCGCGGCGAGGTCGGCCTCATCGTCGCCGGATACGGTCTCACCCACGCCATCATCGGCCGCGACGTCTTCTCCGCGGCCGTCGTCATGGTGCTGGTGACGACGATGGTGACGCCGCCGCTGCTGCGGCTGACGTTCCCGGCTCGGCGACGTACAAGAGCGGTGGTCGAGGAGACGATCGCCGGTCCGCCGGAGGAAGCAGAGACGAAATAAACCACGACGATCACGACGTCACGACATTCTTTGAAATTCGAGCTCGTCGTGGCCGTCGTGGCTAAGGTTCCGTGCCTTCCTTCGTGCGGGCCTTCCGCGCCAGGTCTTCGTAGGTTTTCCTGATCCGCAGCAGATCCCGCTCCTCCAGTTCTTCGAGATCGAGCAGCTCGTTCTTGGCGTTGCCGATCGCCCGGATGATCTCGTCCAGCTTCACCTGCATCGCCTCGGAGTCGCGGTTCTGCGTGCTCTGGATCAGGAAGACCATGGCGAACGTCACGATCGTCGTGGCGGTGTTGATGACCAGCTGCCATGTGTCGCTGAAGCCGAACATCGGCCCCAGCGCCGCCCATACCACGATGACGGAGACGGCCGCGATGAACGTCGCCGGCTGTCCCGATGCATGAGCGGTCGTCTTGGTCAGGCGGGTAAACCAGCTTCGCGGTTTTGTCGGTCGCATCGTGCCTCCGGCAGCATTATGCGGCGCGAGGTTACGGGGCGCGAACGCGCCTTTCCCGGACCGTAAGGTGCGGCGCCGAATCCGCTGTGCAGCCCCGTGCGTTCCCCTGCACCGGCAACGAGTTGCCGCTCCCCGATGGTACGGTTCCTGTGTAGTCGATCTGCCGTGAGATTTCTCGTCACCGCTGTCTGTATCACGCTGGTTGCCGCAGCCTATGCGGATGAAACAGCGGCCGACGCGACAGCGACGATCACGATCACCCCGGCCGGCAACACGCCGAAAGCGGTGGTGATCGCGACGGGGGCGCGCGTGCGGTTCGTGAACAACGACGTCCGGCCGCACGACCTCGAGTCGGACCCGCACCCGATGCACAACGATTGTCCCGAGGCCAACGGCGCCGGCCTGCTGGTGCCGGGCGGCAATGGGATGACCGCCGCATTCATGACGCCCCGCACCTGCGGCATCCACGATCACAACGACCCGGGGAATGCCGCCTGGATGAGCAGAATCGTCATCCGTTAGCTGGTAGCCGGTAGCTTGTAGCCGGTAGCAAGAATCACGCTCTTGCTGCCAGCTCCCGGCTCCCGGCTGGATAATAATCCTCATCTTCAAGGAGCCAAGATGAGGAGAGCGACCACGCTAATCCTGGGTTTGATAGCAGCCCTGTCATCGGCGCCGGACGCGCGCCAGAACGCCGCGCAAGTGGCGATCGACAACGATGACATCGGCGGCGTCGTGACCAGCTCGGCCGGGCCCGAGGCCGGCGTCTGGGTCATTGCCGAGACCGGCGACTTCCAGACCCGCTTCGCGAAGATCGTCGTCACAGACGGGCGCGGTCGATATCTGATTCCTGACCTGCCCAACGCCAGCTACACGCTGTGGGTCCGCGGCTACGGCCTTGCGGATTCCGCCAAGGTTGCCGGCAGGCGTGGCACGCGTGTGAACCTGACGGCGGTTGCTGCCGCGAACGCCGCCGAAGCATCGAAAATCTATCCCGCCATCGCGTGGTTTGCGATGATTCACCTGCCGACCCCGGGCGAGCTGGAGAAAGTCGAGGGCGGCATGAACCGTTACCTCGCCATCCTCAAGAACGGCGCATGCGTCGGATGCCATCAGCTCGGCAACGCCTACACCCGGACGATTCCGAAAGAGCTCGGCACCTTTGCCTCGTCGCACGAGGCGTGGGTGCGGCGTCTGCAGTCAGGCCAGGCGGGCGCCCAGATGACGGCGCTGGCGGCGGCACATATGGGAGGACTGCCCTACAAGTACCTGGCGGAGTGGAGCGACCGGATCGCAGCGGGCGCCGTGCCGACGTTCACGCCGCCGCGTCCCACCGGCATCGAACGCAACATCGTCGTCACCGTCCGCGACTGGATGAATCCGAAAGTCTACGTGCACGACCTCACCGGCACCGACTGGCGCAATCCAACGGTCAACGGCTACGGGCTGATTTATGGCGCGCCGGAGCTGAGCACCGACGATTATCCGATTCTCGATCCTGTCAAGAACGTGGCGACGACCTTCAAGGTACCGATTCGCGATGCCGACGCGCCGGTGCCGGGCCCGCCGCTGCAGCCGTCGCCGGTATGGGGGGACGAGCGCATCTGGACCAGCCAGACCGTGTCGCACAACCCGATCATGGACGAGCATGCGCGCGTGTGGTTCACCGCGCGGGTGCGCTCGCCGAACAACACGCCCGACTTCTGCAAGTCGGGCTCGGACCATCCGTCCGCAAAGCTGTTCCCGCTGGCCACCTCCGCGCGGCAGCTGAGCGTCTACGACCCGAAGACGAAGAAGTACACCTTCGTCGACACCTGCTTCTCGACGCAGCACCTCCGCTTCGCCGAAGACGCGAACGACACACTGTGGACGAGCAACGACCGGGCGGATGACATCGGCGAGGCGGTCGGATGGCTGAATACGAAGACGTTCGACGCGACGGGCGACGCCGCACGCTCGCAGGGTTGGACCGCCCTCGTGCTCGACACGAACGGCAACGGCCGTCGCGACGACTACGTCGAATGGGATCAGCTGGTTGATCCCTCGAAGGACAAACGCATACGGGCCGACTTCTATGCGGTCATGCCGAACCCTGCCGACGGATCCATCTGGGGCGCCTACCGGCTGTACCCGCAGCGTCCCGCGCAGAAGGGCGCGCTCGTCCGGCTCAATCCCGGTCCCAATCCGCCGGCGACGGCGATTGCCGAGATCTACAACGTTCCCCTCCCGGGCTTCGGCATCCGCGGCGCCGACATCGATCGCAACGGCGTCGTATGGTCGTCGCTGGCGAGCGGCCACCTGGGCCAGTTTGATCGCCGCAGGTGCAAGGGGCCGCTGAACGGACCGAAGGCGACAGGCGACCATTGCCCGGAAGGCTGGACGTTCCACAAATACCCCGGTCCGGGCTTTCCGGAGCTGCCGGATTTCAGCGCGGAATCGAGCTACTACACCTTCGTCGACCAGCAGAACACGTCAGGCCTCGGCGCGAACACGCCCATCTCCACGGGCAACCTCTACGACGGCGTACACGCCCTTGTGAACGGTCGCTTCGTCACGCTGCGGCTGCCCTACCCGATCGGTCTTTACGCGAAGGGATTCGAGGGACGCATCGACGATCGCAACGCGGGCTGGAAGGGGCGCGGCCTCTGGGTGCCGAGCGGCGACCGCACGCCGTGGCTGTTCGAAACCGGCAAAGGAACCCGGCCGCTGGTCGTGCACTTCCAAGTGCGTCCGGATCCGCTCGCTAAGTGATCGGAGGCCTGAAGGCCCCCGGCTACCAACGTAGAGGCGGACCTTCAGGTCCGCCTGATCAATTTGTGGTGTTGCCGGCTTTCCCCTGCGACGCGTCCATCACCAGCCGGACGAGGAGATAGAGGCGCGTCTCGATCGACGGAATCTCGACGTACTCGGCATCGTTCGAGTGCGCGCCGAATCCGCGCAGGCCAAACCCCTCGATCACCGCCGCTTTGGTCTGCAGCGCCGCAAACGCGGCGTCGGTGCCGCCGCCCGGAGCGGTGGTCTGCACTTCGAGCCGATGGCCGATCTCGTTGTAGATCCGCTGCGCATGCGCCGCCACTGAACGCCCCGCGGGCGTGATCTCGAGGGGCGGGCGCGTGCGTTCGAACACCATCTCGACGCGCGTATCGGGGATCAGCTGCGTCCGGATCCGTTCGCGGACCTGGCGCTCGATGCCGTCGTAGTCGGCTACTTTCATGACGCGGACGTCGGCGGTCGCCCGCGCCTCGCCAGGGATCACGTTGCGTGCGCTGCCGGCGGTGGCGAGCGTCCAGTTCATCTTCACCCCGGTCTCGGCGTTGGACAGATCGCGCGTCTGCAGAATCTGATGCGACAGCTCGTAGAGCGCGTTGCGGCCCTGCTCGGGCGCGCCGCCGGCGTGCGACGCTCGGCCAATGACCTTGAGCTGCACTGCGGCGATGCCTGCGGTGGTCAGCCGGATCGCATCCGTCCGGTCGGAGCCTTCGCACGACAGCACCAGGTCGTGCTCCGACCCGAGTTGCGTGATCAGCGTGCGAGAGCCGGCCGAACTCACTTCCTCGTCGCCGTTGATCAGCACGGTCAGCAGGCCGTAGTCCCTGAAGTTCAGCGCGTGCAGGACGCCGATGGTGTGGAGGATCAGCGCCACGCCCTGCTTGTCGTCGTGGATGCCGAGGCCGTAGGCACGATCGCCGTCGATCCGGAACGGCTGTTTCGCGAGCATGCCGTGCAGGTAGACGGTGTCCATGTGCGCGAGCAGGAGAACCCGCTTCGTGCCGGTGCCCCTGAACCGCGCCACCACGGACTTCCCCGTTTTCGGCGGCGTGTTCTCGAAGCGGACCATGTTCGCCGGCGGCTCGACGAATTCCACCTCGCCGCCAAGCGCGCGAAGGCGGCCGGCGATAAGCTCGGCAATGGTGGCGAGACCTTCGACGTCGCTGCTGCCTGATTCGATGGAAATGAGGTTGCGGAGTGTATCGAGGTAGGCCTGCTGTTCCTGGCGGACGCGCGGCAGGACGGGATCCGAAGACTGGGCGGAAGCCTGCCGCGCCGTAGCCCACAAGGGCGAAGGCGGGGCCCAGGTCGAGACCAGCACCGCCAGTGCGACGGGAGCCACCCCGATCCAGCGAATCATTACAGCGATTCTACTGAAATCGGGGCGCTCCGGCGTCAAATCACCAATCGCAAATCACCAATCACAAATCGTTACGGTGTCAGCAGCCTGACCCAGGGGCCTTCGATCTCCACGGGATTGTTGTAGTCGTCCTTGCCGATCCACCGCGTCTGGGTGTAATGCGGGATTGGGATCGCGCTGCACCACCGCGTATGCACAGTAACGCTGTTGTTGCCCGGAATCTGGACCCTCGTCGTGTTCTTGCTCGAGAAGCGCCCGTCAAAGAAGTTGTGGCGCTCGTCGAACACGACCGTCACGCCGGTATCAGTGATCAGTTCCTGATCGTAGTACCAGGTGTACGGCAGACCCTGGCAGTTGCCCGTGGGGACGCCGCTGTGCGGGACCGGCTCCGGGGTGATGCGGATATGGACCCGCTGATGCGTCGATGGCGGCTTCGGCACCGGCACGCCAGGCAGTGCCCTGGGCGGGGGCCCAGGCGGCCACGGCGACGGCGGAGACCCAGGCGCAGGCGGCGGTCCCGGCTCTGTGCCGGGGGCGGGCGGTGCGCCGGGGTCCGGCGGTGCACCGGGGTCCGGCGACGAACCGGGGTCCGGCGGTGCGCCGGGGGACGTCTCGTCGAACAGCGTGACCCAGTATTCAGCCGCCGGCTGCACCCCGACCGACACGCTCAGGGCGGTGGGCGACGTGGGCGAGGGCTGCTGTGAGCACGACATGATGGTGACCGCGCCAAGCGCCATGGCGACCATCGGGACAATCAACCTTGGGAACCTCAACGACATATCTTTTACTCCTGCGGACCGACGGCACTTCTGCCTCTTCAGTTCCGACCCCTGCCGCTATCGCAAGACGTGAACCATCCAAAACACCGTGGAAAGGGGTGTTTGATGGCCGTCGACTAGCCAGCGGGAGGCTCTTGTGAGAAGGGGCGGGGAGGATTTGGGAAACCGGCGCGGCTCACGGTTGAGCTGCGCCGGCAGCCTAGCGGACGAGGACGTCGAACGAGTCGATCCAGATCCAGGAGGCCTTCGAGCTCTGGTTGCGCGTCCCGGTGGCCTCGATCGTCATCGAATGAGTGCCGAACGCCAGCCCGTCGATGCTGTAGGGCACCGCGTGCGGCTGCGAGGGCGACAAGTACGTGTCGATCGTCGCCTTCAGTTCGTTGTCGATATAGACCCGCGCCAGCCCCGACCACTCGTCGCGGAATCCGCTCCAGCTGACGCCGGTACCGTTGAAGTTGATCGTCGCCCGCGATCCCGCGTCAGTCGCGAGGACCGCGCCGCCGCCGCTGTGATCGGGACCCGTATGCCCGTACCAGCGGCCGGTAAAGACCAGCGCCGGGTTGTTCTCCTCGACGTGCCCAAGACCGGCGGTGATACCGCCCGGCAGAGGCTGGCCGTTCTCGATGTCGAACGCATCGATCCACACCCAGGATCCCTCGGTCTTCCCCGCGCGCTCGTGCGTGACTTCGATCGTGAGGGTGTGCGCTCCGTCGTTCAGCCCCCGAACGCCGTAGACGGCGCGCTGGTAGGCCGCAGGACTGGCGTAGCTATCGACGATCTTCATGGCGCCGTCAACGTAGACAGTGGCAAGTCCCGAGTAGCCGTCGGCGACGCCGACCCAGGTGATGCCCGTGCCGGTGAACGAGAGCGTGACGCGAGCGCCTGGCGCGTTCGTCAGCGTGGCGGTGCCGCCGCTGTGAAGCGGGCTCTCGTTCGAATACCAGTTACCGCTGTAGGTGATGTTCGGGTTGTCCTGCTCGATGCGCGTCATCTGCGCGAATACGCTCGACGCGGCACAGACGGAGACGATCGTCAGCAGGCACAACACGCGGGGGGCACGGTTGCTCATGTCCCTCTGCGGTGAGCAACCAGCACGCCAACCCCGC
>Ga0075421_100006278_pt1 | contig 14473 bp, 18 predicted proteins | sample SoiMetdeltSBSDD5_FD_75292 | JGI IMG/M metagenome (GOLD analysis project Ga0075421, IMG submission 75292) | Bulk soil microbial communities from a Populus tree surrounding site in Tennessee, USA - Soil MetaG P. deltoides SBSDD5 | ecosystem: Environmental > Terrestrial > Soil > Tree plantation...
GCCCCTGCGATGCGTCCAAGAGCCTCCGCCGCTTCGGTGCGGACGGCGCTGTCGAGATCACCTAATGCCGCCAGCAGCCCACCGTTGGCACGAGTCCCTTCCGCCGGATCACGCATCCCGATGAAACCAAGGGCTGCCGCCGATGCCGCGCGTACGTGTGGGCTGACATCTTTCAGCGATTCCAGAAGATCGGTTACTGCTTCCGGTTCCCCAATCTGACCGAGGGCACGCGCTGAAGCCATCCGCACGGGAATCTGGCGGTCACGCAGCGCGCGGATGAGGGCGGGCAATCCCTGTGTGGCAACGGCATCGCTTGCTCTCTCTCCCTCCTGCGCGCCAATGGCTCCGAGCGCCGCCGCCGCGATGCTGCGTACTTGCGTGTGTTCGTCCTCCAACGCTGCCAGCAGAACTGGAACCGCCGCCGGGTCTTTCAATCGCTTGAGCACCCGGCCCGCCGACATGCGCGCCTGAAGGTCTGAGCCGCGCAGCGCATTGAGCAGATTGGGGACTGCCGCCTTGCCGCCCAGACTCGGCTCCATTCCGCTTCCGGGCGCGCGAGGGCCGCCTCCTAGAGAGGGGGAATTATCGCGGGGCGACTCGGAGAGATTCATCGGTGGCATCGTTGTCATAGAGTGATTATCTCACAACCTCGTCGCAGGGTGAAATCAGGACGCGAATTCTTCGTGAATTCTCCACATACACTAACTTTGTCTGTAGGGGCAACCCTCGTGGTTGCCCTACTCTGCTTCGCGTAGGGCTTGAGCCTGCTCCTTCAAGACACGGAACTCGTCAGTGTCGGTCACCTTTTTTACCTCAATACCACGCTGAATCTGATCGATCTGAATGCGCAGTTCCTTGATCTCGCCTTTCAACTTGTCCTCGCGGCGGGCGATTTCCTGCGCGGCGCCCTCAAACAGCGTGTAGACCGTTGCCAGCAGCAGTGCCGCCGAGACGGAAATTGCGTAGTAAGAGGTCTGTAGGGTCGGCGGATAGAAGTAGCCTACCATCTCATCGGCGGCTTGCAAGGCCCGCGCGATGATCAGGCCGAAAATGGGATACACGATCAGCCGCAGGGCCACCCACCACCCCGACTCATTATCTTTATCGCCGATGATCCAGCGTTCTAACGGATAGCTCAACGCGATTCCCACAACGACGCCTGTGGGCAGCGATGGGAAAACAATCTTCAGCAAACCCTGTGTGAAGCTCGATCCGGTTAGAACGGTCTGATACGCCGCGCCGATCCATGCCACCGCAATCGCCATCGGTACAGAGACGAGCAGCGCTGCCGCCAGCAGTCGCGCCAAATTACTGCCCAAGACGAACCGCACCAATCTTTGCATAATGCACCTCCCGATGAAGATGATGCCTACCATCAATCCTACAGTCGGGCGGTCAAATCCTCCAAACTCAGTCATCGCAGATTCAAAAACAAGAGGGCGGTGCATATACATGCTAACGACTGCGATTGAGCCTGATTGTACTGGCGAAATTGGCGAAATTTATGATCGCAGTCGATAAGACCCGCCCCTACGACCAATCTGTGATCGACTGAAATCGCTACCCGCTTTGCGGAACCCGTTGAACCACGCGCCGATCCTTTTGACCGAGAGCGCGCACGGTCAGCACCCAGGGAGTAATTCCAGCCGCTAAGCCAGCTAGGAGAATCAGTGGGATGGAAAGAGGGTAGAGCGCTGCACTCGGCCCGCTGAACACCGGCGCGATGAACGAGCCGAGCGCGATCCACGCCACGACAATCAGCGCGCCCGTTGCTGCCGGGGCAAAGATGCGAGAGACGCTGACGGATCGGCCTTGCAGGGCAAGGTTGACTCCAATCGCTGTGCCCAAGAGATTCATACCCCACAATCCAACGCCGATCAGCAGATAGTAGATCAGCCGAAGCCCGAAATCTACCGAGACAAATTCAAATGCACCGCGCAGCGCTAATGCCAGTGAGACCTCTGCGAGTGCGAACGCATACAGGGGGATAAGACCTGCGGCCAATGCCAGTGGAATCCGCGCACGGGAGAGGCTGGCGATGAAGTAGCCCTGGAAGATTGCCTGTCCGCTAAGAGGTGTCAGGCCCATCAACGGAAACATCTGTGAATGAACATCCTGGGCGGCGATATGCCCCGCTAACCCCGCAATCATCGGCGGCAGGGAAACGAGCACCACCACCGCAATGACCATTACCGCGCCGATCAGCACGGAGAGGATGTCATGGAAGATCAGCCACTTCGGATCAACCAGATGTATGATGCCCGCCAGTATGCTGACAACGAATAGAGTCATCGCCCCACGCACGATCTCAACAAGCGTGCGCGCTCCGTCTATGCGCCCCAACCGGGTGATGATCGGCGCAGCATGCGGGTCGAACCAAGCGAGAATCGGGCCGAGGATCAGTGAACTGGTGATCACGAGTAACGAGCCGCCCTCGGAAGCGGTCGGCGTTTACGTCGAAATTCGGTGATCGCGATCAAGAGTGGCAAGGTCGAAGCAATCAGCACAGCCACCATTCGAGGGATCAGTGGCTGTGGCCCATATGCTTCGAGGGGCATATATAGGGCGGGGCTAAGCAAATTAATCAGCCCGCCCCAGATCACCAGTATCGAGGCTACGCCTACCAGCGACCACGCCAGCGCGCCCGATGGCGAATAATCGCGCAGGCCGATCCGCACCGCGACAACTGGCGCTAGAAAATTGAAGGACCACAAACCGCCGAAGATCATCAGGAAGTAGATTACTCGCACAGGAACATCGTTGCTTTCGATGTGGTTGCCTACCCCGGCAAGGTTGTATTGCAGAATAGCGCTGGAAGTCCAGAAGAAAACGTACAAGGGGATCACGCCAAACGCGACTGCGAGCACAAACCTCATCCGGTACAGAGCGGCGGCGACGTATCCTTGAAAGATAGCACGCCCGGTCAGGTGAGTCAGGTTGAGCAGCATCAGACGGTTGGATTGGGCATCGCGCGCTGCCAGCGCCGCCGCGACCCCGGCGGTGATCACGGGCAGCACCGCCATTGGGATGAACAGGAGCGGATGGATGATACGCTCGATCCGCACAAACTCAACCGGAGTGAGCGACTGCGACACGGCGATGCGATCTCCTGCACGGAGCATCGTGAAACCGAGCAGGGTGCTCAGGGCGAACATGCCAATTCCGATCAGCACCGTCACATCAAGCGAGGGAGGCTTTGTCAGGTTGACCAGCCGCGTGATGATCGGTGCGGTACGCGGATCGAGGCGGGAGAGAACGAGTCGAAGGAGGCGAGTTTGCATCAGCTATAGTTCCACCGACAGTTTAGGGTATTTCGCCAGGATGCGGTCAATCCACAGCCACCTGGAACGCAGCGCCAGTCTCACCATCCCATAAGGGACGAGCACCAAACCAGCACTCACAAGGAGAATTACCGTAGGATCATCGGTGAGCAGGGCAATAAAGATGAGCACTATTACAATAATAACGAGTATGAAGAAGGTAAAAGTTGTTAATAGGGAGGCAAGCGATTCAGATCGCAGTACCAGTGCTACGGCAGCGCCAGTCAAGCCGCCGACCAAGCAAAGTTCCCATAGCCCTACTACAGCCAGCAAGAGCACTACGAGCCTCATCATCGCGTAATTCTGCGCCCCACTTTCACTGTACCCGACAAGCGCAAGGCCCATAATATTAGGAATTAACCCCGCCAGTACCAATAAGAACAGCCGTCTTCGCAAGATGGCCGCGCCAAAATAACCATGAATCAGGTCGCGAGCAGTTAGATGTGTAATACGCAGCAGGGTGAATTCCTGGGATCGGACATCACGCCCGGTTAGTCGAGCACTGATGCTGCTCATGCCGCTCGGAATGGCTGTCAGAGCCATGATGCTGATCATTCCCAGCCAAAGCAAGGTCAGCCTCAGAGGCGAGTTTTGAGGAATATGGTAATCAAAGATAAGCAGCCAAACCCATCCTACTAAACTTAAGCAAGCAATTGTTAGGCTTATGATGACAGCAGTTCTCAGCGACGGCCATCTATTGAGTTGGGCGAGTCGTGTAACAATCGGTGCGGCGCGGGGATCGAGGCGCGAAAGGACGAATCGGAGAAGGCAGGTTTCCATCGAGAAAACAATCAAGTTTCGGAGGGCGAATCGGGTAGATCTTCCAAACGAATTCCCTTGCCTGCACGCAAATTCTCACGGGCTTGGAGAACTCGGCGCAGAAAGCGGGGATCATTCTCAAGTTGGTAATCAAACCAGTCATCGTCTGTCTTGAAGCCTATGATAATCCCGGCTGGCTTGCCATGCCTAGCAATGACGATCTCCTCATCTTCGGCAAGGCGCAAGAACCTAGAGAGATCGTCTTTAAGTTCAGATAGTGGTACTTCCTTCATCAGGTTCTCCCCATTGAATGAGCGCTTCTATTGTACATTGAGAATCAATCGGGGCGCACTCGACGATCATCAGTGAGTGCGCCCCTCAATTTAGCTTCACGACATGTTAGTCGGGATCAGTCACGCCTGCGCTGCGGCTCCCTGCCGAGCCAGTGTCATCAATTGATGCATGCCTGCGCGGATGCCCGACGTTGTACTTATCGAGTGGATCGGGCTTGCCGACGGCGGCGCGGGCTTTTCGCCAACCCTCCTCCACCGCATCGACCACATCATCCCAGAGAGTCGCCGGGTTTAGCCGCTCCCACAGACTCTTGGCCTCATGTTCAGCTTCAGCCCAGTGCTGCCCCTGATAGTTCGGGCTGTTCGCCATCTCCCAGCCATGACGATAGGCAGGCTGGTACTTGCTGTAAGGCCGCTTCGTATATCCGTAGCGATTGGTATAGTGTTCTTGAAAATCTTGATCATTGAAGCTGCTACGATCAGTCATGGGTCACTCCTTATCTACAGTGATTGATACTATGCTAATAAGGGTGACGCAGTAGGATCAGAATAGCGTAAGAGACTTATTCGCGGGGCACAATATGATCGCGCAGCCACGCCTCGAAGCGTGCAGATGCAGAGCCAAGATCATCCTCGCGTGTGGCAACTGCTTCTAGTTGTTGGGCTAGTTCGACGGGATCGCCCTTGAATTTCAGACCATTCGCTCTCAAGAAAAGATCACCAGCCGCAAACGCAGTACGCTTATTACCATCGAGGAATGCCTGTGCTTGGGAGATTCCTATAATGAGCGCAGTAGCTTGCCGAACGAGATCAGCGTTCTCATAATGTGCAAGCATCTGAGGACGCATCAGTGCCGATTCAAGCCCGCCTTCGCTACGAAGTGGGGCAGGGGAATAACCAGTGCGCTCCATGATTTCGGCATGGAGCGCAATCAAATCAATCGTACTTAGATAGCGAACCTCTGGCATTAAGATTACCTTCCAGCAAGGTAACGGTAGCCAGCCTCATTATCCTTCCAACTCTCTTCAAATAGTGTTTTAAGATCATCCGAGAGGGCAAATCGCCCTTCTGGAGGCTGAATATAAATTGTAACAAGCTGGCCTTCCTCAAGTCCTAGCCGTTCAACTTCTGACTCAGGAAGTGTAACTTCATAGTCGCTACCAGTCTTGCGCAGTCTTGCTTCAAAAACCATTTCGAAACTCCTTTAATGTAGTATGGATCAACTACTCTAACTGATCAACCAATCTCACCTTCCCCAACAGCGATTGGTCAAACTCTGCCATATCCCGATCCTCCGGCCACGCTTCGAGAGCAGCGCGTAGCCGATCCGCATCGGCGCGCAGGGCGGCTATATCCACACCCTGACAGATATCGGGCAGAATGTTGAGCCACTGAATACAGCGCAGAATCATCTTGAGTGCCCCGCGCGGATTGCCCAGCGTCACCTGATAGTAGGCAATGCCAACTTGCAAAATGGCACGATACAAGTCGCGAATGGGGCCAGTTTCTTTCATCCACAGCGCTTCCAACATATCGTGCTGCTTGTAATACTCGCCGCGATTAAACTTTTCGATGGCTTCCAGCGCTTCGGGCGGGAGTGGTTCCGCGCACTGATCCGCGATTTCCTCTCGGAACTTGTCGGTGATCACACGGGCGTTCTGTTCGATAATTCCCGGCAGTGCAGCATTGATCTCAGCCGGAGAGAGCGTGAAGTTTGCGCCGCTCATATTCCCTGCCTCGCGGACTGCTGGATCATCGGACACAATGACGATGGGAATCCGGCGCGTGGCCGCATTGACTTGCGGTGAGGTTGTCCAAAACTTCCAGCCCGGATTAGCTCCATCAACAATCACCATCGCGGCATGGGCATCTATGAGGCGGGGCAGGTAGCTCTCAGTATTCATGTACTGCGCTACATCGAAACCAAGCCGTGCCGCGATTGCTTCGACCTGACTTGTCCAGTTCGGCGTTCCTGTCACCACGATTGTTGGTTTATTCATAAAGTCATTCTAACCCTTAGCGATCTTCTTCAATGGATCACCTGTCTGACCCCAATCGATCATCGCCTGTAGAATGGGGCGCAAACTCCATCCTCGTTCGGTCAAAGAATACTCTACGCGCGGCGGAATCTCAGGGTAGATTGTCCGGGTGATAATGCCTTCATCTTCTAGCTCACGCAGCCGTTCGGTCAGCGTTTTGGTGCTGATCGAAACCAGCGTGCGCCGCAGCTCATTGAATCGTTTGGTTCCGGTCAACAGTTCCCGAACGATCAAAATCGTCCATCGGCTCCCCAGAATTTTCAGGGTGTATTCAATCGGGCAGTTGTCGCGCAGGGTCTTGATGTGCATTAGTTTACTTTTTGAACCTAGATGACTTTTTAGTACCTACTTTACAAAATACCATACGATCTCTACCATGTCCAGTATAAGTGTGCACACTTCCTTGTTCGTCTGCGATTTCGTATTGTCATGAAAGGATGACGGAAGATGCCTGTGATCGATGTAACGCTCCCAAGCGGAGTACTAACCGACGAGCAATTGACGCACCTTGCCGACCAACTCACGCATAGCCTGATCAAGTATGAGGGCTTCGAGCCGACTCCCCGGCGGCTGGGTACTGTCAGAGTCACGGTGCATGAATCATCTGCGGCAAGCCATATAGTCGGCGGCGCGCTTGGCTTGCAGAATCAGGCCGCATTTTATGAAGTATTCGTCACTGTGCCGGAGGGTGTGCTTTCGGATGAGGCGAAGAACGGATTAGTCGGCGAAGTCACACAAACGCTGCTGGAGATGGAAGGCGCATCGTTGACGCTGGAAAACAGCCTGCGCATCTACTGCTTGATCGTAGAGATTCCTGATGGCAACTGGGGTGCAGCCGGGAGAATCCTGCGAAGGACAGATATGGCGGAACTGGCAAAGGCGCTCAGTTAGCCTTGCTCTATTTCATCAGAGTAGGGGCGACGCACTGCGATGTACTCATTGTCCGTCGCCCCTACGAATCGAGGCAAAACGAGCAGAGCGCGTAACACAGGTTACTTATCCGGCTTCTTATCTGATCCGCCCTTCCAATTTTCCAGCGAATCGAAGTCGTGTGGTGAAAGCATCATGCTGACTGTGAAGGTCAGCGCACCGAGCGTGATCGTATCGTTATCTTCGAGATGCTTAGGCACACCCGCATTAATTTTCATACCGTTGACATGCGTGCCATTCGTGCTCTGAAGATCAGTTAGCAGGAGGCGGTCGGCTGTGGGACGCAGCATGGCATGACGCCGCGAGATGCCCTTCTCCAAGCCGCCGTAGGGAGCGAGGTCAAGATCGGGCATCCATGCCCCCGCTCGGTTCACGCCGAGCACGACATCGCCCACAATCCTCACGCCCAACACTGGAGCATCTGCCTTCAAATTCTTAAGCTGAATTAACCATTTTGGCCCTGCTGCGGGTGCATCCTTAGGCAGCGTAACGAACTGAGTCGAATCGGAGATGATTTTTTCACGCGCTGGGGAGCTGACAGGTTCGGGCTTCGCAGCAACTTTCGGGGCAGTCTTAAGCTGTTCAAGCTGAACCGCTAATGCCTCGCGAACTTTGCTTAGCTGTAATTGGACTGTAGGATCGCTGAGTTGATCGGTGACTACAGAAGGTTTGTTTGAGGAATCTGAATCAGAACCCATGCTTGGGCTTCCTTAATAGATCGCTGAGTGGCAAGCCACTCTAAAATTGCTTCCCGGTTCACACAGATGATAAATGAACTTCTAGCGTAATGCAAGAGAGTTACCATGTGCCGCTACGATCTGTATTACTACTGTTATCTGAGCCAGGTGTATGAGCAGGAACGCCATTGTGGGTGAACATTACAGACCAAGTGTATAATGCGATCCTCTATTAAACCTCACAAGGCCGGAGGACCCTTCTTATGAAACATCGCATTAATCTCCTGTTCATGTTCATCTATCTCATCATTCCGATGGCAGCAGTGAATGCCCAGCAAGAAGACCCGTCTCCTCAGCGCGATCCGGCGGAAGAACAGGTCATCTACGACGATCTCGCTGCCATCAATCCAGATGCTGTTGTGCTATTCAAAGAGGCGACTCTCGCGATGGACTCCAACCATCTCGATGAGGCTGAAGCAAAGTACCGTCAGGTGCTGGAGATGGCCGGCGACTTCGCCCCGGCGCTGCGCCGTTTGAGCTATGTAGTGGCCGCGAAGGATCACTTTGACGAGGCTGTAGATTTAGCTCGCAAAGCTGTTGAAGTGGAAGGGTCTGCCATCGATCAAGCGGCGCTGGCATCCGCTCTTAATCAACGAGGAACCTCACGTGATCAGAGCGAGGCGCTTGGCCTGGCGCAGAGTGCTGCGGCGGCACTCCCTGATGATCCGTTCGTGGCGCAGGTGCTGATTGTCGCAGGGGCAGGCAGCAACGATATGAATGTGGTTCGGCAGGGAGTCGCGACTCTGCTGCGCGTTGCGCCCAATGACCCATCGACCCATTACTTTAATGGGCTGCTGGAAGCCAGTGATAAGCACTGGATCAAAGCGGAGGATGAGCTTCTCCTTGCAAAACAGATGGGCTTGCCAGCAGACGCTGTGGATCACGCCCTCAACGAGTCGGGTATTGCGGGGCAAGCCCGCTTATGGCGATTGATCCGGGGCGTTGGCTATTCGTTTGCTGGCTGGATCGCAGGGCTGGGGGTGCTGTTCGTAGTAGGGGTGATGCTCAGCAGCATGACACTTGCCAGCGTCAAACGGGCACGCCCCGGTGCAGATTACCGCCCAAGCGCGCCTGAGCGGTTCATCCGGTTTGTGTATCGTGGGGTAGTCACGCTCTCCTCGCTATATTTCTACATCTCGATACCGTTTCTGATCCTGGCTGTCGTAGGCTTGACAGTCGGCATTTTCTACCTGTTCTTCGCGATTGGCAGAATCCCCGTTCAGCTAGCGATTGCCGTCGGACTGGGTGCTATCTACTCGCTGGTTGCCATTGTGCGGAGCCTGTTTATTCGGATTAAGCAGCAAGACCCCGGCCTCGAAGTCGGCCACAGCGAAGCGCCCGCGTTATGGGATACGGTTGAGGAAGTCGCGCGAAAGGTGAATGCCCGCCCTGTCAACAAGATTTTTGTGACGCCGATGCCTGAAGTGGCTGTCACCGAGCGCGGTGGGATGCTCAGGCGGATCGCCGGGGCGGGTGAGCGCATTCTTATTCTGGGAATGGGCGCGCTGCCGGGGATGACTCGCAGCCAGCTTCGCGCAATACTTGCTCATGAGTATGGGCATTTCTCAAACCGCGATACGGCTGGTGGCGGCCTCGCCATACAGGTGCGGGCTTCGATCCTGACAATGGCTCAGAATCTGGCTCAGGGGCGGCAGAACACGTGGTTCAATCCGGTCTTTCTGTTCCTGAACGGGTTCTATCGCATCTTCTTGCGCATCACTCTAGGAGCATCACGCCTGCAAGAAATTCTGGCAGATCGATATGCGGCGCTGGCTTATGGTGCGCACAACTTTTCCGAGGCGCTGACCAACCTCGTACGGCAGACAATGGTGTTCAATGCACAGGCATCCCGCGAGATTCAATTGTCATTGAACGAGCGCCGGCAGCCCAATAACTTGTACACGCTTTCGTTCTTTGAAGAACTTGGCCCGCCGCAGGGCTTCGATGCTGAACTGGATCGGCTGCTGACTCGTCCCACCTCGCCGTATGACAGCCATCCGGCGGTGAAGGATCGTCTGGAATTGGTGCGTCAGCTTGAAGACGTAGGCACTGAGGAGAACGACTCGCGGCCCGCGCTCGACTTACTACCTAATCCCGAACACTGGCAGCAGCAGATGTCTTCGCTGCTGTATTCCCGCGTGACCACTGTGACTCGACCGCCTGATCAACGTCGGCTCTAGTAAAGCAAATTTAAGTATCGCCCATCATTTACAGCCGGGACTCTCAATCTGCAATTTGCGATGAGTCCCGGCTGTATTGTATGGTGGAGATAGGTCGAAATCATCGCGTGGAGTGTTATGACTTCCCAAGATAGCTTTTATGTCAAGTTCTTCGCCCCACTGATTCCTGAATCGGTTAGCTCGCTGATGCAGATCGTCGAGCACAAGCTGACTCAGGGTTACACACACATGACTCTGCTGATCTCCTGCACAGGCGGCGACGTGTTTCAAGGGCTGACTGCCTTCAACTTTCTGCGCGGCATCCCGCTCGAAGTGACGACTCACAACTTCGGCAGCGCCGATTCGATGGGGGTGGTGCTGTACTGCGCGGGTTCGACGCGCCTGTGCGTGCCTCATGCGCGCTTTCTGCTACACGGCGTCATGGCGAACTTCAACCGCCCGCAATCACTCGAAGAGAAGCAGTTAGAGGAACGTCTCAAGAGTCTTCAAATCGATATGGGCAACATCGCGCGGGTGATTGCGGACACAGTAGGGCGGGATCGGGAAGCGGTGCTGCTCGACATGATCAACCGCACTACGTTATTCCCAGAGCAAGCAATGGAGTACGGGCTAGTGCATGAGATTCGCTCGGAGTTGTTCCCGGCTGGCGCGGAGCTGTACTCGGTGCAGGCCGAATTGGGGCCAGCGCAGCCGCAGTCGGTGACACAGCCGACAGATGTTCCCACGCCCGCGCCGGAGATCAAAGTGCAGACTCCGGGCAAGAGTTAGGATATGGCCGAAATTCTGACCCCGTTGCCGCCCCATGCGGATATGGAACTTGTCGCATCACTGCTTGAACAGTGCTGTCTTGACGAGGGACTGACCATCATGCAGAAGGGATCGCTGGCGAAGTATCCCGGCTGCACGCATTGGCACTTCAAACAAGGCGATCAACCCGGAACGCTTGAGCTTACTGTGTGGCCTGCGACCAAATCGGCGTGGTTCATCGTACGCGCTAATCGCCGCGCTGAATGGATGGACGAGACGGTTGATCGCCTGCAATCGATCATGGCAGCGTCGCTCAGCAGTTGACACTTCATGGATTCTCCTTAACCTTAACTGGCATGATTCAATCAAATCCTTTGAAAGGGCGTTCTATGTCAGTGGCAAGTATAGAGCCTATTCAAACTGAGTTCCCGGCATCAATAGTCCGCCCAACCGAAGGCGTTGGGGCAGTTCCACGCGGACTGGCCCGAGTCATCGATCTAATCATCCATAACTTCGCAATTGTGCTTGCATCGTTGATCGCAGGGGCGATTCTTGGCGTGATTGCATCCTTGAGTAACAGCGATGCTCAGACACTAACGGCGCGGGTCAGCCAGAAGTCGTTTCTCGATACTCTTGCGGTTCTGATAGGTTATGTCTGTTATCAAGGTTTCACGGAGTGGTTAGGTGGAGCATCAATCGGCAAGCTCATTTTTGGGGATGTGGTAGTCAAAGAAGATGGTTCGCCGTGCACGATGAGCGCCGCATTGATCCGCAATGTCTTATTCTATCTTGATGGCCTTTTCCTGGGCTTAATTGGCGTTTTGCAGATGAGAAACTCAGCGCTGCGCCAGCGCTTAGGTGACAAAGCTGCATCGACAGTGGTAGTCCAGCGCAAGACTCTTGCCGAGTCACAACGGAAATCCGCCGGAATGATTTTACTTGGCATTACTGCTGGACTTGGGATTGACATGCTCGTTGGAGCGCTCGCCGTATTTCTGAAAGCGATGTGATGAACAGCTAAGGTTCGTTATCAAAGGAGATTTCCCGGTATGACCACCCGCATTGACGACTTCCGCGCCTACCGCACCAAGATGAACGAGCGTATCATGGAACTTGATCATCATGGCATTAAGCGGTTCTTCAACCTTGATACGAATGCCTATAAAGGCGACGGCACGCTGGATGCCAAAACCCTTGAACTGCTCGGATTGGTTGCCTCGATGGTGCTGCGCTGCAATGACTGCATCGACTATCATGTGCTGCAATGCGTTGAAGAAGTTGGCTGCACCGATGCGGAGTTGATCGAGGCAATGAACGTCGCGCTGGTCGTCGGCGGCAGTATCGTGATCCCGCATCTGCGCCATGCGGTCGAGACGATGGACTTAGTTCGGGCCGAGCAGATTGAGGCCAAGGGCGTTGATCAGTGGGAAGCGGATGGTGGTCATGCCTGATCCGCAGAATCGCTTTGCGGTTAATCTCGGTGTGCGAATTCATTACTTGGATACTGGCCCCGACGCTGATCCGACCCTCACCCCGATTGTGTTTGTTCCGGGGGCACTTGGCACTGCCGAAGATTACCGCGAGGAAATGGACGCACTTGCGCCCCGGCGCTGCATCGCGATCAGCCTGCGCGGGCGCGGTCAGAGCGACTTGCCCGCTCAAGGCTATGGGCTGGTCGATCACATCCGCGACATTGAGGCAGTGATTGAAGCATCGGGTGTGGAAGATTTCTGCCTGATGGGTTTCTCGATGGGCGTGCCGTTTGCGCTCGGCTACGCGATTCTCCATCCGACCCGCATTGTGGGGATGATCCTCGGAGATTATCCCGCCGAATATAAACAGCTTTCCGCCGTGTGGCTGGAAAAGACTCATCAGGAATTTGGCAGCCGTGTGCCCTACCATCTCATTCAGGCGCTCCAAGCAGAATCGGCGGAGATTCCCCTGTGGTCTGATTTGCCGAAGATAGACGCTCCGGTGCTGGTTATTCGCGGCGATCAGGAGGACTCGCTTCTCAGTCCTGAAGATGCTGACGAGTACGTTGGGTCGCTAGCACAGGCTATGATGCTGGTCTTCCCCGGCTCTGGGCATCATCTGTGGGAGCCGGATAGAAATCGGTACTTCGGCACGATCAAATCGTTCTTACAGGGCCTCGATGCACAGCTTCAAGGGGAAGACGAAACTGAAGACTAGTCTACGTGCATCCCGCCTTGTCACCTACGGGCTGGCACAGAGATGGGTATAGCGTGCTTGTCATGTTATCATCCCCATTATTGATGGAACCGATGCTCTGAGATACAAATTCGTATTCTGATATGCCAATTATCGACAAGGTCAAACGGCCCATCAGGGCAATGATGTACCACTGGAAACTCGCGCGTGCTCCTCATGCTGTTCCTATGGCTAGCGCTTCTACTGCGGTCGGAATGCTCAGGGGCAGCTTCCCAAAGCCCAAGCGGATCACACTCACCATCTCGAACGATTACGCTTACAAGTTTCGCTATCTGCACCGGGGTCTCACTCAGCTTGCGCTGCTGGGGAGTATTCAGTACAAGCTCAAGCAGAACGATGATCTAGGGCGCAAAACCGCTATCATACGGCTTGCCACCGAAGACAACGAGCACGTTACGGCAGTCATCGATAGCGGTGATCGTCCCTATCAACTAGGGAACCCTGACTTGGATTTGGATCGTGTTTTTGAAGATCAGCCGCGTGTTCTCATCCGGCTCACTTATAGTGAAGATTTGTTCAAACCCGGACTGCTCGAACGGGCCAACAATCCAATCTTCACACGATCTTCCGGGCGGCATGGTGCGCCCGGTAAACCTATCGGTAGGCTCTATCAGCAGGTGGTCGATGGGGCGTATTGGCCGATCAATGAGCGTTTTCTCGACGAGCGATGGGTAAAACAGCAGCGCCAGCGCACACCACCACCGCGCTACGATTTGATGGGTCTATATACATTACGCCCGCCCGATCTTCCGACCTATCAACCGGATCAAGCACTGCCTATCAGTGAGCGCTATGCCTTTCTTCTCCAAGCAGCCCATCTGGAAGATGAACACGCACTCTCCTTGAAAGTGGGAACCAAACTCTCCGGTGAAATCCATGCCGTAGACCTGCCTGATCCGGTTCGGCGGTTCATCCTCGCCTCATTCCTTGACTATGAAACGTACCTCGATGCTCTGGTTTCCAGCCGCCTGCAATTCTGCCCGAAGAACTTTTGGCAGGAAGATATTGCGGTGGGCAACGGCAATCGCACCTACCGCTTGATGGAGAACCTCGCGTTGGGCCGCGTCTGTATCTCCAGCCCCGTGAAACTCCACTTCGCCTTCGAACCGGGCATCCATTACCTCGAAGTGGCAGCAGACCTCTCTGATCTGGAAGAAGTTGTGATGCGTGCCCTGGCACATCCCGATGAACTTGCTAAGATCAGGAATAACGTACTCGAACTCTATGAGAAGCATCTTT
>Ga0075421_100006280_pt1 | contig 14472 bp, 12 predicted proteins | sample SoiMetdeltSBSDD5_FD_75292 | JGI IMG/M metagenome (GOLD analysis project Ga0075421, IMG submission 75292) | Bulk soil microbial communities from a Populus tree surrounding site in Tennessee, USA - Soil MetaG P. deltoides SBSDD5 | ecosystem: Environmental > Terrestrial > Soil > Tree plantation...
GTGCGGTCCCTCCAGGTAGAGTGGACGCTGCATGTCCGGGTGGCGGAATGGCAGACGCGCTAGCTTGAGGTGCTAGTGCCCGTATAGGGCGTGGGGGTTCAAGTCCCCCCTCGGACACGAACCAAATCCCAACGGTGCTCGCCAAGATCAATTATGGCGTACACCGTTCGTGTTTCTGCTGAATAGATCAATTTGAGTCGGAGGCTGCGGTACAGGTCGAGCTTGTGGTCAGGTTCGGCCTCCTCCAGCGCGGCAGCGATGTCGCCCAGCTCGGCGACCAGGCAGGCGATGTCCTCGGCGGTCATCGAGTCCACGGCGTCGACCTCGCGCGCGGCGGGACGGCTTGCCAGCGCCGCGTCCCGCTGCTGTTCCGCCTCGGTGATCCACGCCGCCACGACCGCCGGGCTGGCTCCTTCGTCGAGGGCCTGCTTGTAGCGGGCGATCTTCCTGTCGAACTCGGTGGCGATGTCGCTGCCGGCCCGCTGTCTGGGAACCACCGGCTGGACCGCCGCGCTGACTTGGTGAGCCAGCAGCTCGATCATCTGACCGCGCCGTGAGGGGTCGAATACCGAGGCGAGCCAACGGTCAATGGCCCCGGTCGCCAGATCCTCGCGCATGATCACGTTCTTGGGGTGATCGACGCGATTGGCGAGGGCATAGTCGGAGGGATAGCGGCACCGGTAGTAGGCGACGTCGTGCGAGTGTTGGCCCTGCATACGGCGATTGCATACCGAGCAGTAGATGAGGCTCTTGAACACGTACGGGTGCCGCGTGCGGTGCGGCTTGTGCGCCGCAGGCTTGTGCGCGCGCGACCCGAGCAGGTCACGAGCAGCGTCGAGGACCTCGTCGCTGACGAGAGGCTCGTGCACGACCTCCTTTGAGATGATCCACTTGTCCCGCGGGTTCCACCGCATGATCGGCTCATGTCCCAGCGCGACGTCATCGACGTCGACGAGCACCTCGTCGGTACGTTGCTTGTTCCAGACCTGCCTGCCGGTGTAGCGGGGGTTGGTGAGGATCACCCGGACAGCGCTCTTCGCCCAGGCGCGACCGTCGCGGTGCGGGTTGCGCTCGTGGTCGTAGGCCGAGGGGGAAGGGATTCCCTCGCTGGTCAGGGCTTCCGCGATAGCGAAGATCCCGTTGCCGTTGAGGAAGTCGCGGAAGATGCGCTGCACAACGGGGGCGGTCTGCGGGTCCGGCGTCAGGCCATGCAGGCGCTTGCCGTCGGCCGCCTTCTGCGGATTGGGATGCGGGCCAAGATCCTCGAGGGTGTAACCGTACGGTGGCCGGCCGCCGAGGTAGCGGCCCTGCATGAGCGCCTGCGTGGCCATCGACGTACGTACTCGCACCTTCACCCGGGTCCGCTCGCCCTTGCTCATGCCGCCGAAGACCGACATGACCAGGTCGTGTGCTTCGTTGTCGGGGTCGATGGGGCCGCCGACCTCGGGTACCCAGAGCCGGACGCCGAAGTGGGCGAGGATGGGGATGGTCAGGCCGTACTGGTTGCCGTAGAAGGCGCGGTGGGGCTCGCCGATGACCACGTTGTCGAAGCCCCTGTGTGGGTCCCGGAGGGCCGCAAGAAGCCGACTCGCCTCGGGCCGACGGGGCCACGGAATCGAACGGCTGTCCCCGACGTCGAAGAAGCGGACGACGATCTGTCCACCGGCCGGAGTGATGAGATTGTTGGCAAGCATATACTGCCAGTTGTACGAAGATTCGGGATCTTGATTGTCCTCCGTCGAGACCCGTCCGTAGAAGGCGAAGCAGTGCGCGAAGCACGAGCCTCCGAATGGTGGGTGTGCGTTCACTCGAGCTCCTTGTGTTGGTCGTTCTCCCGCCTTCGCCGCTCGTCGCGGACCCCGACCAGCAGTCGAAGAAGTGCTCGTGCGGCGGCTGAGTCGAACGCTGGCAGGTAATCCGGCACGATGACAGACAGGGCGGCTGAATCAGTTTGTGCATTATTCGTATCGTACCTATTAACGGGTGACGATAGCTGGCCAGATCTGCTATTTGGCATTGTTCCCCAAATGGATAAGGCGGCGCTCTCGCGCGCAGTGACTTGGCCACGTGGAAACCTCCATTCGCGCAGAGATCGAGCATCGACGAGCCCATCGAGCGACGCTCGATGGGCTCGTCGAACTGAGGATGTGTTGCTGCCGAGTTGCGGTTCGCCAGACGGGAAGGATGCGCGACCGTACGGCCGCAATGCGTGCCGCGAAGGCACCCGGCCGTAGGTGCGGCATGTTCTAGGTGTGGTGCATACGCCGACCGTGACCCAGGCGTGGGTCGACTTGGGTTGCAAGGACGATGTCGCGATCCATGGCGCGCTACAGGGTAACGATGTCGTGCACGTCAAACGCGTCGATACCGTGACCTGGGCTGGTCCCGATCATAATGCCGGTGGGTCGTCGAGCAGACCAACGGCAGTTTGACCGGTGGCGTGTCGAAGACATGGATCCGCGACCCGACCCGAGTCAGGTCAGGCCCCCGGCCAAGACCGGCGCAGCCTCGCCAAAGGGGATCGGCATTTCACCCTTGACCGAGCTCATCGGGCCCGGTCAAGCCTGCAACAGGGCCTCGTCATCATCATGTTTGCGCAGCAGCGCGCGTTGCGTCAATGGAAGGCGGACACTTCGTCACTTGTCACTCGACCGCGGCCAGTCTTGGCACAACCCTAACCTTCCCCGAGGTATAGGCGCCCAGCGAAGTCCCGGTAAGCGCACAGTACGTGAGCCCATAGGCGTCGCGCGCAGCAGAGAGAAGTCGTCGTTGATCACGTTCAAAGAATCTAATTTTGGCTGACGAGCTCACCGGCGCTAGGTCCAGCACATGTGGTGCGTTGCTCGGTACTAGGCTCTTTCTATGCATCAAGTTGCGCTCGCTCCAGTAGTCACGGATCGCTGACAAGTGGCGCGAACCGAGTCCTGACTTGAACCCTTCCAGGTAGAAATACCCCAGGAGCTTGGCAGCAGTATAGCCTCGGTAACCAGAGGGGCGAATTGGCCTGGTGCTTAGGCTCAATACGTGTGTGCAGTGATCCGACAGCGCCATGCCGAGCGGGTGCGGTGCAAGGACACCGCCGTCAAGAGCACGTCGGCCTCGCCACGAGGCCGCCTGACATGAGCCGATCGGCATCCATGCGCTCGCGTACAGTGTCTCCAGCAGGTCGGCCCCATCCTCGAAGATTGAGACGTCCTCCGTCAACAGTCGGTCTATATCTGTAACGGCAACATGCAGCTCCATCGGTGATGTTGCGATCAACTGGAAGTCTAGGGGCCTGCGGGCCAGTACATCCTTGAATACGTAGTCCAGGTCGACAAAGGATCTCAGCCGAAAGAGACGCCGGTAGTCGATGAACGGTCCTTGAGAAAGATCATCATGATACACTGACAAGCCGCGCCAGCAGTTACCTGCGACAAAATAGGCGGCATTCACCGCGCCCGCTGAGCAACCATAGACAGCATCGAAGCAGGCGCCAAAGCCGAGATCTTCAATCGCGCACAGCATCGCCCCTGACACTATTCCGCGCATACCCCCGCCCTCGACTACCAGGCCGACCCTAGCATTGTCTTTATCCCGGACCGCACCTCGGCCCGCGGACCTTTCGCGCAGGACATTCAAGACAGGATGGTCGTCCGCCCAGTGCTGAGGGTCGGACCCTCTCGACGCTAATGGGCCTATGTGAACTCCGGCCTCAGCGGGAGGCTTCGCAGACCCTCTAATGGCGTAGGAACGCCCTCGGTCGCTGGGCACCGATGGTCCCACCTTTCGATAGACAACGCACTCACCACTAGTCAGGCTGACCTCGGGTCAGCAGCGAACTGCGGTTGGTCGACATTCAGAGCCTTGGGCACCGTACAGGTGGCCGCAAACCATGACGCCAATCAAGCACCGCTCACCCGCCTCAAATAGCGAACGATCTCGACGTAGGCGGTGACTACCCCCGTTTCGTGGTACGGCAGCCCACGATCGCGACAGAACTCCTTTACTACAGGTCGGCAGCGTCGAAGGTTTGGCCTCGCCATCGAGGGAAAGAGGTGATGCTCGATTTGATAATTTAGGCCGCCGAATAGGTAGTCGACGACTGGAGAGGGGCGCAGGTTTCTTGTTGTCAACAGTTGCCGTTGAACCCATCCGGTGGCACCTGTATCCATCATTGGCATACCTGTATGGTTCGGCGCGACCACCGCCCCAAAGTACAGTCCACTGAGTGCGTAGTGCGCAACTACGAAGCCTATGAGTAGCGCTCCGTCGAGGCGCCACGTGACGACAGACACATAGGCGAGGTAGTGGATAGCCATGAGCAGTGACTCAATTGCGAACCTTCGAGCGGCCCGAGGGTGACGACGCACCAGCGATAGGACGCTGGCAAGGCGCAGCCCCAATGCAGCGAACGCGTACCGTGGGAAGAACAAATAGGGCTCACCACGAACAACGATTCGTCCCGACGACCCGCTGCTTCGCGAATCGACCCGCTTGAATATAGTTGCGAGGCGACGGACGCTTGGATCGCGGACCATGTCGTTAGGGTGATTGTGGTGCCGGTTGTGATACTGAACCCACCACGCCGCGCTGACACCCAATAGCAAGTTGGCGTGAAGCTGGCAGATCATTCGGTTGCTTCGTCCAGATCTGCACACCTGGGTGTGGCCAGCGTCGTGAACCACCAATGCCGTTTGGACAGATCCGAAACCCAAGAGCGCCGCGACGAGTAACTGCCACCATGATTGACCCACCAAGACAAATGCTGTCCACCCCGCCGACGAGAGGACGAGTGTCATGCCAATCTTGCATAGGTAGTAGCGTTCTTTACTTTGAAATAGACCGGCGCGCCTGACGCGATCCTGAAGTTCGCGAAAGAGCTCAGGTCCGTCGTCCCAGGACATGATGGCTCGACGGCCGGAGTACGGACAATTCGTGCCCTGCGCAGCGTCCGAGACGAAGCTCATAAGTCTCACCATTTTTCTACGATCATGCCCGAGCGAGGCAGCTCAGTGCACTGGTCTGTACCGTGATAGGGAGCTGCGATATGCGGAAAGCCTCAATGACTCACGGATTGTCGGCAATGCGCGTGACTTCACTCCTCTAACGATCACCACGACTCAAAGCTCGGCTCAGGGCAGGCAACACAGCCAGCGCAAGGCCGTAGCCGAGGACCTGCAGGATCATCGCCACGACTAGAGGCGTACCTTCGAGCTGAGTGCTTTGCCGTATCCCAAGTGGCGATGTTGGTAACGTAGCGTCCAACGCGAGCAGGAGTTGGTTGGCGTGGCTGTTGCTAGTCGGATGGTCGACCGCCGCTCGCCAGAGCGATATAGTTCCGACCGCCACGGATGCTCCGAACCAGGCGGCGGCGCGGAGTGGCACGTAACCGTATCCAGCGAGTATGTCGAACGCGAGACCTGGTATCCGCCATAGGGCACTGACGATGCCCCGGAAGGGCTCAGGCGCTCGCCAGGACAGCGGGCCTGCGCGGCGACGGCACCGACGCTTTTCCAGCAGTACCGATCGGGCGTCGCGATCGTGGCCAATGCTACGGTAGTACGCAGCAAGCTGCTCGAATGGCTGTGGGTGATAGCCAGCCGCGTCATTGCGAAGCCAGGCAACACGGAGGCGTGCCGGCGGTTCATGGTCAGCGCCAGAATCCAGGTCTACGTAGGTCAATCCGCGTAGGCGCATTGAGAGCCGCAGACAAGACGTCGAGATCGAGAGCACCCCCAATCCCGCGCGAGACAGGTCTACCTCTCCGCTAATTGCTCGTGCATGAAGCTCAACGTCGGGGCAACTGATGGTCGTCAGATCAAGGGCGACAGAGTCTGGGTTTTCCACTGTTGCGTCTCGAAATGAAAGCCCACCTCCAAGCCGTGCCCCGCAGAGACTAACCCGTCCTTTCGCGACAAATCCGCTCGAGCAAGTCATCGGTCCGCCGACAATTACGTCCGCTCCTATGAGAGCCTCGTTGCCCGAGCCGTCCAACGCGGCGCCTTCAAAGGTCAATGCACCCCGAACGTGGGCGCCGGCGAGGCGAATTGCGCCAAGGCTGGAAAATTCGTGTCGAAACAACATGTCGCCATCTACAACCAACCTGTCCGCAGACAGCGCATTGCCGTGCGCATTCTTGAGTGTCGCGGTCTCAAATGATATCTGATTGCCAATTCTTGCACCGGGGAGCCTCACCTCACCGGTCGCGGAGAAAGCGTCATTGAAGTACGCACCACCATCAACAACAACGCCATCGCAAGCGAGGGTGGGCCCCCGCGGGTTCCTCAGCCTTGCCCCACTAAATGAGACTTGACCACCGATGCGGGCGCCGGGCAGGCGAATCGTGCCGTCGGCAATAAATCCTTTGTTGCAGAACATGTCACCGTTGACCATTAGACCGTCGGCCGCCATCGCCACTCTCTCCGCATTCGAGAGGGTAGCCGCGACAAGTGCTATGACGCCGCCTATTCGCGCACCAGGAAGCCTAATCCGTCCGACAGCGTGGAGTTCGTGGCCGAATAGCCCACCATCAATTACGATCCTGTCGGCGACGAGCGCATCGTCGCCGGGATTGGAGAGCGCCGCGCGCTCCAACGAAAGGTTCCCGACGATATGAGCGCCGGGGAGTCGAACCTGGCCTTTGCTGCTGAATCCATTCCGCAGGAGTAGATCACCATCGACTCTTACTCCATCGGCGGCGAGTCCGACGCCTTGGGGGTTGCTCAGTCTGGCGCGCTCGAAGGAAAGTTGGCCAGCGATGTTTGCGCCGGAGATCCGGACCTGGCCATCAGCAGTGAAGCCATCTCGGCAGAACATTCCACCACCAACAACCACTCGGTCAGCGATCAAGGCTACATCGGCGACATTGCTCAACATAGCGCCATCAAAAGAGAGCTGCCCACGCACCTGTGCACCGATGAGCCGAACCTGTCCCAGGGCGACAAAGCCGTCGTGAAAAAAGGCGCTGCCCTCGACCACGACGCCGTCCGCCTCCAGCGCCGTGCAAGACGCATTGGCTAATCTAGTTCCCGCAAGAGATAACTGGCCGTTAATGTGAGCACCTGAAATGGACAGCTCGCCGCTGATGGAACAGTTTCGAAGCGAGACGCGTCCCTGCGCTCGCCAGCCACTCCCAACGAACCCCGGAAGCCTCGACAATGTCAACGTCACAGGCCCAGACGTGGAGTCTGCGAAGTCGGGTGAATTGTCAAGGCAACAACGTTCGAGTACCAGTCCGTGAACCGCCTGTCCACCTCGGACAGAAATCGCGCCAACTACGCTCGCGCCTGCTACATGCACCTTGGCCGCGTACCCGAGCGCAGGCCGCGCAGCACCCAGCAGCAAGCGAGCAATTAGCTCGCCGCGAACTTGCCGGTCGCGCCAGGAAATGGGATCGAAACCCGGTGCCGTCGGATCACCGTCCCCGATATGCGCTAATTCTCCGAGCGCAAATCGGTCCCAGACCCGGCGCTCGGCATCATTTAGCAAGTCCGACCTGTCCACCGTGCCATCTCCTAGCAGCATAGACGAGATTCATGATCGCGTTCAGACTGTGCGTATTGTATGGTTGGCCCCACTCCCTGGAGTGGCTTCTTGACACGTCCGTTGAGGTGCCGCAACCGACTGGCGCGAAGTCGCGAGCCATCAGCGGATTCCAAACCTGCGACATCGTAGAGTTCCCCTAGCGGAGAAGAAGTAGCACCGCCAACCCGGAGAGCCAGCCAGTCCTCCATGCGGTGTGGGCTCTCGCAAAATCCTCCATCTCAACGCGTCGCCACGGGTGCAGTTTGAGTGTCGCCACAGCGATGGGAGCAGACACCAGGACGGTCCCAAGTCCAGTGAATGCAAGGCTCAGCCGGCCCAACGCGTAACCCGCTAGAAGTACGCACGGTAGTATCAAGGCGCAAACGGACACCACCAGCGCTGTCGCTCGAAGCCCGCCTACCGTGGCTATGGTCCTGAGACCCAGCTGTGCGTCACCTCTAGCGTCAAGCGCCGTCTTGAACAACTCGTTACCAAGCACATATACGAAGACCAATAACGCGCCGAGCCACGTCGCTGCGGATAGAGCGTGCACTGCTACGCCACCAAGCACCAAAGCACCGGCCGACACCACCGCCACGGCAGTGTTGCCGAGCAGGACGGTATCCTTCAACACTACGGAATAGGCGGTACCAAGGATCAGACAGAACGTTACGAGCAAGAGTGCCGCGCGTCCGGCAGTAGCAGAACTCACGAGGGCTGAGACCGCGGCTCCGAGAGCGAGAGCCCAGGCCATCCCTACTGAGATCTGGCCGGACGGGATCGGCCTTTCTGGTTTGCCAATTGCGTCGAGCTTCCTGTCGACAACGTCGTTAAATATCTGCGCATACGCGATCATGGAAAACGACGCGAACGCGGCAGGAATGACGGACCGGAGTCGTGAGTCAGTAATATCCTGCATGCCGGTATGGCCGCCGAGCACCGTCAAGGCCGAGGCCGATGCGGTGGCGCGTAGCCGGACTAGTCGAGAGAGGCTACGCCCCAATGCCCACGAGGCTCGCGATAAACTTCTGCCCGATGGGTCGGATTGCCCACCTGCGGTCGAGGAGTCATTGTGCCGCATTTGGAGTCTCTCCCTTGCTGGATCGGACTTTGTGCCGCACCGCCCGCGCGCCGTGCCAACACCGGGATGTAACCGCGACTGCAGTCCGGCTCAACAAGTCCTTAGCCGAACACGAGTGCCTGCACCTGGCGAAGACCAAATCTCAGCCGAGCCACCGAGGCGCTTCAACAGGCTCTCGATCCTTGCGAGACCCTCGCGACGACCAACGGAGTCAAGGTCGAAACCCCTTCCCTGATCGCGCACGATGACTTCAATTCCGCGCTGCGCCGAGCGCTCCGGCATGTCGGCAGCACTCACTACAACGTGAACGACCCCAGCGTGCCGACGAACGTTCTCGAGAGCCTCAACTAGCGCTTCGGCTAGGGCCTCCACGACTGCCGATTCTGGCTCGGAGGTCAGCTCCGCTGCAACCAATTCAACTCGCAGACCCTTCCGTCGAAATTGCGCACGCACGTCATTCAAGGTCTCACTCAAGCCCTGCGGCGATCTCGCGTGCGCTTTGACGGTTCTCCTAAGGTGATCGGATTGTGTTAGTGCTAGACCACGGATCTCCGTGAGTGTGTGCACTGGCCGCGCTTGAGTTCCAAGCATGGCTAGTTGGCAGATGCGATCCAGGACGCTCAGCGCGCCGAGATACAGTGTCCGAAGCTCCCGAGTGCGTTCGAGGGCCCGACCGGCTCGCAGGCCCTCTGCGACCGCTGTTCGTGCCGCTTGCCTGGCGAGGACCGTCAAAAGCCACACCACCAGCACAGCCATGACCAGCAATCCCATCTGAGCGAGAGCGTTCATCCACCCCGATGGCAGGTGAGAGGCGTGATTTACCTCAATCATGGCCACTTGTAGCACGGCTCCGGCCACGACCATCGCTATTCCAACTTTGAGTCCGCGAAGCCCTGTCCAAAACGCTAGTACTCCGATTGCGTAGCCCCAGAAGATCTGAAGTCCTGAGTCCAAGACTCTGCCGGTGGGAAGCTCGACAGCGGACCAGACGTTGAGGCCGGCGGCGACGGCAATGTCTACTGCGAAGTAGACGTTGGACTGAAGTAGGGAGTGAAACCTCCCAGCTAGCAGGCCAACCAGAATTATGACGTCGGCAACGAGGACTGCAATCAACGCGACAACGAACGGCACGGAGCTGTAGAGCTTCAGTAGCGCGATGGCAGCAATGACTTGAAGCGGACTTATACAGACTCGGTAGGCCATTGCCGGAATGGCGAACCAGGTCAAAGCATGGCTCGCGATGTCCTCCGCGCTGGTAACCTCGTGGGAGCTCATCGATATCGATGTCGTCGGCTTGATGTCGTCACCGACCCATGTCTCCTCGGGGGACCTTGGAACGATTAGATCGACTTGAGTACCCTCCCCGAGCCTGGAATGAATGGAGGCGTGTCCGCCGACATCTTCGAGTCGACGCCTTATGGAGTGAGAAATTCCGTATCCGCCCGCGACCGCGCTTGTGTCAAATCCCACTCCGTGATCGACGATCTGAACGGAGACAGCTTGAGCATCAAATAGGACGGTGACCGAGGCCTCGTGAGCGCGTGCGTGCTTTAGAATATTCGTCAGCGCCTCGCGCGTGGCCCCAATCAACGCCCGCACAGTGGCGAGCGGCAGAAGCGACTCACCCCCGAGCATCTTCAGTTGCACTGCCAATGAATCCGAACCATATTCGGCCGCAAGTCCGTTTAGACCATCGGTCAACGTACTGCGCGAAGAGTCGTTGTCATGGAGTAGTGCGGCTTGTATTTGCGATGCCTGACGAGAAGCTAACTCCTTTACATCGCACAGGCGGGATTCTGGTTCATGTGCCGACGTGGTTCGGCGAACTATTTGACCGAAGGTCTGGAGTATTGTGTCGTGGATGCTCCTGAGCGCGAGGGCGCGCTCAACTGCACGCCCCGCGACTAGGCTACGTTCGTTGGCGACGTTGGTAGCGCGACGCGCGAACATCATGATCACGAGCGGCACGGCCATTCCGGCTGCGAGCCAACCTATACGTGCGATGATCTGGAGAAGCTCGGATGTCGTGATGGCTGCGTGGGACGGAAGAACGACGGCCAGCTCGCAAGTCAACACGAACGCGATCAGGAGTGCAGCTGCGCGGTATCCTCGTACGCTGGTCCACACAACCACGGTGCCGAGGGTGTAGAGGTGGAAGACATCAGCGCCTTGTACCAGAAAATCTCCATCGCTGACCAATTGCGTAGACCAGAAGTTCAAAGCCACCACGGCGCCGACGTCCCCCCAGAAGAATGCTGTCGAGGTCAGCAGGGACTCAACTCGCCCCCGCACGAGGCCGACGGTTAGGATGACGTTGACGAGGGCAACGATCATGCCGATCTTGAACGCGATTTCCGTGTTCTGCCCAAGTGAATCCTTGCCCAAGGTAATAGCGACAGGAAGGCTAGCGGTCCGGTGAACCAGCCCGGCAAATACGACCCAGCTGTACTTTGGGCGAACCTTCGCAGGCCGCGGGTCATTAAGATCGGATTCAGATACGCGGTTCACGTACTTACCCGCTCTCACAAAGAAGTGACGCGTGGTGGCTCTGTGTGGCGCGAATGACTAGGTCGCAACGCACTGGTGTCCTGCTATCGCCTTAATGACCCATATGCATGAGGACGTCTTTGGCCGCGCGTAGGCCGGACCGTACCGCTCCGTCTATGTAGGGGCCGCCAATGTAGTCACCGGCAAACGCAACACCGTTAACCGCGCCGAATTGCCGCTGGACAGCCGACAGGCGTCTCAGATGCCCAACGTTGAAGCGCGGGATAGCCTCCGACCATCGCTGTATGTGCAGGAGGCGCGCTCTATTGGTCCAGGACTTGGAACCGATAGCCTTGGTGACGAGAGCAAGAACCTTTTCCTCAAGTTCGGCATCCGGGAGGTGCGCATGTTTCTGCGCACCAATACTTGAGAGCGATATCGTTATGGGCCGAAGTTCATTGCGTTTTCCCATATCCTCAAGTGCGGCGTAGCTCGGGTTTATCGATGACAAGTCAGGAACGTCCGGCACGGGGAAGACGATGGCGCCGCTCGGGTAGTCCTCTGCATCAATCGGCGCCTCGAAAAACAGCATGACGGTTTGGCTGTAGGTAATTGAGTCAAGGAAGTCGACTCGTGAGTCGCGTATCCATTGAAATAAGCGCGAGGCAGTAGATGCGGTGGTAGCGCAGATGACGGATCTCGCGCTGATCGTTTGCTCGCTGCCCCCAATGATGGCTTCGAGCCGCACCCCAGTGTTCAGCGGCGACACCTTCTTAACTTCGCTCTCCCGATGGACGGTCAGTGTTTTGGCGAGAGCAGTCGACAAGCTTCCAACGCCGCCGTCGAGTCGGAAGGTTCCACGGCCGGTCGCAAATGCCTTGAGCATCGAGAGCACGACGGGCGCACTCGTTGTGTCCGTATCCCAGAACAGAAGCCCTCGCAGGAGTGGTGCCACAAACAGGCGTACATTCTGTTCACCAACCTTCGACACAAGAAACTGCTGAGCAGATTGCGTGTCGAGCGTTGCTGAGCGCCATAGTCTGGCAATGTCTAGGCTTCCCCAATGCCTCATCAGTGGGACCGCCAGCGAGCCCAGGTTCAGCTTGTTTGTCCAAGTGAGTGCGTGACCTCTTAGCAGTGGGCTTAGCGGCCATATTGGATACTCTATTTGGTCTCTTGCGATGTAGGCCCATTGACTGCGCGAGCGCAACGCTGACGCCAAGCCAACCTCGGCGATAAGCTTCAGCGTTTCGGTGTAGAACGACGACAAGAACTGCGCACCAATATCAACGGGCTTGCCCTCAACTAGGAGCGTTCTTGCCCGCCCTCCTACATCTGCATCTTTCTCGTACACGACAACGTCTAGACCGGCCTTGCTCAAAGTGTAGGCTGCGGCGATGCCCGAAACGCCACCGCCGACGATCGCCACATCGCAGTCGTGTTTGTCGTGCACAGCTTCCCCTGTTCTGATCGTTATGGACCTTTGGGCCGCTCGCGTGGGATCAAACCTTGCTCTAGCGCATAGCGCGTGAGATCGGTACGGCGCCGGTGCCCTGTCTTGTTACGAATACGATCTAGATGACTGTTGACCGTTGCTTCGGATATGTATAGCATCTTCGCTATGTCCGGTGTGGTCTCGCCGTTAGCGACGAACCGCAGGATTTCGCGCTCACGGTTCGTTAGGCTGATTCGTTCCTTGAGAAGGTAGCCTGCGACGGTCGCTGAGATGTACGTTCCGCCACTAGCGACCACACCGATGGCGCGCACGACCTCCTCTGGTTCGGCCTCCTTCGTGAGGTAGCCAGCGGCCCCAGCACGGATGGCTTCGACGACTGGAACTTCTTCATCGAACATTGAAACAACTAAGACTGTATGGCCGGAGGCGACCAAGTGGCGAACGGCGTTGGCGCCTTCAAGCCCACCGCCTCGTAGGCGAAGATCAAGGATGACAACGTTCGGTTGGGGCAGCTCAGCGGCGTCGAATTCCTCGACTGAACGTGCGGCGGATGTTAGAGCGAACCACGAGACGTGCCGGATCACCTCGGACAATCCGACAAGCGTAACCGGATCATCTTCGATGATCGCGACCGTGACAGCAGGGTTCTCCGCGTTCGTTGTCGGATCGTCGGGCGGCGAAGCCTGAGCGGATTGCATGAACCAATACTCGCTTAATCGGCAGGACCACGTAAGGGTCAGATCTAACCACACGAACTCGAAGCAACCAACGGTTCGTCCTGGATACCCAGTCGATCTGCGCGGCTGACCATGTGCCGGCGGACACCCACCAGCAAGGACGCCGCCGCGAAGGTAACCGGCCGTAAGCGCGGCATGTTCGTCGACGTGTTCTGGCTGATCGTCGCATGGTGGTCATGGCGGCCTCGGCCACCGACAACACGACCGGCGTCCAGCTTCTCGTCTGGGTGTGGCGCACAGGCCGACGGTGACCCAGGCGTGGGTCGACTTGGGTTGCAAGGACGAAGTGTCGCGATCCATGGGCGCGCTACAGGGTAACGATGTCGTGCAGGTCAAGCGCGTCGATGCCATGACCGGGGTTGGTCCCGGTCATGACGCCGGTGGGCCGTGAAGCAGACCAACGGCACCCTGATGCTGCACGGCGACTCGTGCGCGACTGCGAAGCAAGCCGGCCTCGGCAGGGTCACGATTCTTCTGGGACGTCCACGGCCGGCCTAGTCCGCCGGCTGACCAGCACCACCACACCGTCTGGCGCGACACATATAAGGGGCACGAGGGCACGCCCTGCCGCCGCCGATTCTGGACCTGATCACCGAGCGTGAGACCGTCGTGCGGCGGTCGAGGCCTTCGCGAGCAGATCGCCAAGCCCACCAACGAGCTCGCCCTCGCCGGGTTGGAACCGACCGAGTTCGCCATCACCCGCACCACGCTGATCAAGCCGATCGGCCAGGCCGAGACGACGGCACCCATCGAGGCTACAGTCGCCAGCCCCGCCTACCAGCAGAACCTCATCAGTGTTCGGCACCGGCCACCGACCGATGTACGCCAAGCACGTGTGCCTGGCCCTAGTCGTCGGCGTCACCGCCAAGGACACCGAAGGCACGCCTGGCCAAGCCCAAACCCCTCGTCAACGGCCACATCCCTATCGAGGTAGAGCCTGGGCTGCTCAAGCTTGCTCCAGCGACGCGATCCACATAACCACGAGCAGGAGTTCTATCCCAGCGCCACCCCTAATTGGATATACCTACCGAACCGCCCTTTCAGAAGGCCCGCCAAGAACGGGGGATCTCGGCAGGCGTCGGCCGACGGCCCCTCTACCCGGTGATGACGGCCCGGTACTGGGTGACGGTGATGTTGGTTGTCGTCGCGGTAGTGATGCCGGTTACGGAGCCGGACAGGCCGCCGCCGGACCAGGTGACGTCCCA
>Ga0075421_100006282_pt1 | contig 14469 bp, 9 predicted proteins | sample SoiMetdeltSBSDD5_FD_75292 | JGI IMG/M metagenome (GOLD analysis project Ga0075421, IMG submission 75292) | Bulk soil microbial communities from a Populus tree surrounding site in Tennessee, USA - Soil MetaG P. deltoides SBSDD5 | ecosystem: Environmental > Terrestrial > Soil > Tree plantation...
TCGATCGAGCACTCGCCGCTGCTCCACCCCGGAACGGTGACCTTCATCGAAGGACCAACGCAGCTGACGCTCCCGCGATATCAGTTCGAGCATCGCCTGCAACTCGCGCTGATAGACGGTCCTCATGGCTATCCGTTCCCCGATCTGGAGTATTTCTACATTTATCCGCACCTCGACCAGGGCGCCCTGCTGATCGTCGACGACATCCATATCCCGAGCATCACCAATCTCTTCGATTTCATCAACGCCGACGAGATGTTCGAGCTGCAGGAGGTCGTCGACAACACGGGGTTCTTCCGCCGGACGGCCGCGCCGACCTTTCCGCCGACCGGCGACGGGTGGGAGACGCAGGAGTACAACCGCCGCGCCTTCGGGGTCGTGCCCGCCGAGCCGTTCGCAGGCGCGCCGCCGGAACGGACGGCACAGCCCGTGCCCTGGTATCTCGATCAACTCGGCCCGGTGACCGATCCGTTGAGCGCGCGGCGGGTGCGCGTGCCGCGCGGGCAGCCGTTGCTCGTCAGCGGGTGGGCGATCGATCCGGCGCAGAAGGAGCCGGCCGCGGGTGTCGAGCTCGTCCTCGACCGCATCGTCTACCGTACCTCCGTGCGCATCCCGCGCGGCGACGTCGCCAACGCGCACGGGCTCCGCAGCTACCTGAAGAGCGGGTTCAGCGCCGAGCTGCCAGCTGCCGCGATCTCGCCGGGCAGGCATACGCTGGAGGTGAGGATCGTGCTCGCGGGTGGACGCCAGAGCTACTCGGCGAACGAGTTCCGGTTCGAAGCGGAATAGGAACGTTCGGACTCGAATGAGCGCTGTCCGGCTGTTGACCATCATGCTGCGCCACGGAACGCAGGCCTATCCGCGTGCCGAAGCGCAACTGACGGAGCTGCTCGATCGGACCCTGTCAGGTGTCGAACGGGATCTCGTCATCGTCGACAACGCGTTGCCATCCGGCTTCCAGGAAGTTGCCGGCAGCCGCACCGTCATCGGCGGCGACAATCGTTTCCGCGAGTTCTCGGGGTTCGATCGGGCGCTCGGCCATGTGGGCAGACATCTGCGGCGCTATGACCTGATCCATTTCGTCACCGATGCCTTTTTCACGCTCTATGTCGACTATCTCGAGCGTTTCAACACGCCGCTCCTGAGGTTCATCGCCGCCCGGGCGGCCTGCGTCGGACACATCGACTGTTACAACGACCCAATCGAGATCTTCGGCGTGCGGTCGCAGCACTGGATCCGCACCTGTTTCTTCTTCATGTCGCCAGGGGATGTCGCGGCGCTCGGCAGTTTCGTCAGTATCAAAGATCCGGCCCGCTTCTTCAGTGGAGACCCGTCCGCGCCGTTCCGGACCGACGCGCCGCTCAGCCCGCGTTATCAGGAGTACCTGATCGACTGGATCACCGGGCAGCAGATCGGCCAGGGTGTCGAGTGGCATTCGGGCTTCGCCCTGTCCGCCGAGACGCTGGCTGCCTTCGAGCAGAAGGCCACCGCGATTCTGAACGAGCACGCGCTCGCCGTGCGGATGCGGGCGCTCGGCTGCCGCCTCGTCGACGTGACGTGGCTGTCGGCCTCGCTGCAGCGTGAACCTGCCGCGGCAATTAATCTGAACAGGAGCTGGCGGCACCAGCTTGCCAATCGTGATCAGGCCGCGCTCGTGGTGCCAGGCTGACGAGGGTCAGAGATCGTCGTACCGCGATCGACGAATGAGTCCCTGCCCGCGACGCGATCAGGTGCGGTACGACGTCATCTGCGCGATCGCGCGATCCCGTTCCCGCCAGCGGCCCGGGATGCGCTCGTCGATCACGCTCGACAGGAACTGATGCGTGTCCCTCGCCACATCCCGCCAGCCTCGCGGGCGCACCTGCCGAGGATCGGCGATCGGCAAGCTTTCCAGACGCTCGCCATCCGTCAATCGTCCGATCAGATCGATCAATTCTTCGCGGCGGTCGAAGGGGACCAGCGTGCCCTGGCCGTGGCAGTGCGGCGCCAGTTCGGTCACCAGCTCCGACCGGCGCACGAACACGGTCCGGCCGTGCGCGAGAGCGGTGAGGATTGGAAAGCCGAATCCTTCGTAGAAGGACGGGTACACCACGCAGGTGGCGTTCGCATAGAGCTGGCCGATCGCGGAGTCCGCGAGCGTCCCGCTCGGGTGTGCCGAGACCAGCGGTGAACCACCGTCAGCGGGTCCGAGCACCTCGATTCGCCGGTACGGAAAGCCGGTCGCCAGCGTTCGGGCCGTCTGGCGGACGTCCTTGTGATCCAGGTGGTTGCCGACCACGAGGATGTGGCCGTCCCGCGGAGCACCGGAGGCGGACGTTCCGTTCAGGTAGTCCGACGGATCGAAGGAAAAGTGCACGACCGCCCCAGGCACCGTCGCCCCCGCCGGAAAGCGCGTGGCGAACCTCCGCCGCGTGAACTCGGAGTCGTAGAGCAGCCCGTCGGCATGGCTCGCGAGAAACTGCCACACCGCTTCGAGACCGGGCGGGGCACAGTACGCCACGTCCCAGGCGATGGTGTCGAGCAGGAGACAGACCGTCAGCAGCGAAACCCGATGAAGGTCGACCAGCTCCCGAAGGTGCCAGGGCTGCGAGGGCCGGAACGCGACGGTGAACGAGCGTCGCGGCAGTGCCGTGTAAACCGGCCAGTCTCCGAATCGACCCGCAAGGGCGTGGAAGGCGGCGCCCTGCTCGGTGGCGAGCAGCGACACCGACCAGTCTCCGGTTGTTTCCCGGAGTGCACCGACCAGCCCCAGGATCGAGTGGGTCGTGCCGTTGTGGACCGGCGCGACGTTCCGAATGTCGATGAGAAGGGATCGGCCCTCCCGTCCGTCCCCGCGGGGCACGGCGGTGTACAGCTCCTCGAAATTGATGGCGGCACCGGCGCTGGACTGCTCCCAGCTTCGTGCAAGGTCCGGCACAGCACGCTGGATCCGCGTCGCATCATTCCCGGCAAGCCCGGCAAGCCCGGCAAGCCCGGCAAGGCCGGGCACAGGCTCGAGCGTACTGGCGCCGCAGGGCACGCCGATGGCGACGACGGCACGGTTGCAGGACACTGTTCGGAATCCGCAACGGCGCGCGGCAGCCATGCAGTCGAGCAGGGCGGCCGGCAGGCTCTCGAAGCCCGAATCCAGGGGGCCGAAGTTGCCGGCGACTCGTGGAGCCATCAACACACACGGCATGACCGTTTCGAGCAGGAGCTCGTGCTCGGGAATCTCGCCGAGGACGCTTCTCGGCAGCCATTCTGTCGGGCCCACACCGCTCCGCGTCAGCCGGGCAATGCAGCAGCGATCCATGCAGCTGACCCGCGGCACCGCGAAGCCGAACATCGGATCCTGCTCGAATGACTCCTGCAGCGCGCCGAGCGCTTCGACCCCGATGTCGGGCGTACCGAACACCGCGAGAAGGGCCCGGTTTTCGATCCCGGCGATCTCCATTGCGCCGTTGAACTCGGCAATCGGGGTGTCGGAGGCGACGACACGCCAGTTGGACGGCGATTGCGACCCGCTGACCCCCTTCCCGCGTCCGGTCACGATGGTGACGCGGTCAGCCGCTGCCCCGAGATGTTCGGGCAGCAGCCATTTCGCGATGGCTTCTTCAACGGCTCGATGGCGCGGGTCACCCGCGGTCAAGTCGATGAAGACGTCGAGGCCCACACTACGCTCCTTGCAGTTCCCGCGGGTTCAGCCCCTGCGGCGGACGTCCGCGATCTCTGCGGAAGCATCTGTTCGAGCATGTCGGTCAGCGCACGGTACGTCGTTTCCGGTGCCGTACTCTTTCTGATCATTTCCTGTTGCGCCGGTGAAAACGACGGTGCCGGATGGACCGTCAGAAGGCTGGAGAGTCGCCGCCGGAAGCCATACCAGTCCCGGACCACGTGACAGAGTTCCGCAAGCTCCGGCGGCAGACCATCGACCCCGCTCGGCCACGTGACGACCGATCGGAAATAGCCGAGGGCTTCGAGCGTCTTGATCTTCACGCCGGTTCCAGCCGCGGCCGGATTGATGACCACGCGGGCGTCGTGGTACAGCGGAGCGAGATCGGCCACTCTGCCCATCCGGATGACGCCAGCCACGTCGGTCGTGAGGCTCGCACCGACATCGCCAGCCAGCACCAGTTCCGCGCCGGGCACCTCCTGTCGTATACCTGGCCACGCGAATCGCAGGAAGTCGTCGAGTCCTTTCCGGTTCATCGGATTTCCGGATGCAACATAGAGAACGCGCGGCGCTTCCGGCGGGGCAGTGCCCCCGGCAACATCGAAATCGACGCCCGCCGTGACCACGGGCGTCGCCGGCACCAGGCGGGACAGCTCCCGGCGCTCGTCCTCCTGAATCGCGATGATCAGGTCGGCCCGCCGCAGCCGCCTGGCCTCCTCCGCCGCGTCGACATGGAGATCGTCAACGCCGAATCGGAGCACTTTCTCGCGTTTGGTCGAGAACACGTCAATCGTGTCCACCACCTTGAGCACGTCCGGCCCGGCGAGCGGGAGGATCCGCGTCATCCAGATGTATTCCGCGAGCAGCACGTGCGGGCCGAGCGCCTGCTGCAGACGGGTGACCGCACTGATCAGCACGTCGTGACAGAAGGTGCGGTCCATCCGGAGCAGGTCCTGCTGATGACTGCCGCGGATGCGGTCCTCGTCGAGCAGCAGCGACACCGGCCGGGTCGTGTCTCCATTCAGGGAAGCCAGCGTGTCGGGGATCGATCCGAGGATGTAGCGCAGCGCGCCGTTGCGCTCGCACACGACCGCGTTGGAAAACTCCGCGGCCAACTGCTGGATGCGTTCCTGGCTGATCTCGTCGCCGGGAAGAGGAGCGATCACCGGGACGACCCGGTATCCCCGGTCGCGCAGCCATCGCAGCATGCGAAGAATCCGATATTCGTTGCCGGCGCGGGGCGGGACCGGCATGACATGAGACAGGCAGACGATTGTCGGCGGTTGGGCGGTGTTCGCGGTCGCCAGCGACCGTGCAGTCATGATTGCCGGAGGTGGCTCGGGAGCGAGTGGCGCTGCGAAGCGGCGCTCCGCTTCGGCTGCCGCGGGCAGTGGGCGGTCGAAGCGTCCGTACTCCAGATAATGCGACAGGGGGTTCTGTTTCGACTGCGCAACATCCTCGTGGGCGGCGAGGTACCCGTCGAGATCGAACGCGTCAGACGGGCGGCGCCCTTCGCGCCAGCCATCCGTCACGAAATGGACGAGCGGATTGATGGTGCTTGCCGCGACGTCAGGGTTGTTCTTCAAGTAGTAAGCGCAGTCGAACAGCGGATTGGGATTGCGTCCCTCTCGTGCGCCGAATCGCAGGAAATGTGTCAGGGGCTCCAGCCCGGCCCCGGCGACATCGGGATTGTTCGCCCGGTAGTAGGCGAGGTCGAAGAGTGGGTGAGGGTTGCGCCCTTCGGCCACGCCGAAACGCCAGTAATGGGCCAGCGGGTTCACCGAGGCCGTCGCCACGTCGGCGTTGTGCCGGCGATAGTAGTCCGCGTCGAACAGCGCGTGAGGGCTGCGCCCCTCACTGCCTCCACTCAGCACGAAATGCGCAAGCGCCGAGCCTCCGCGTGCTCTCACGTCGGGATTGGTGGCGAGGTAGTAGGCTTCGTCGAACAGGCCGCTCGCGACGATCATCAGCGCATCCCGCAGCCGGGCCGGCGAGAGCAGGACCGCAAGGGGGGCAGGACGCCAGCGACGATGTCGCGACGGCACGAATCCGAGCGCGATGGGGGTGCGGGCGGTGCGCAGGAGCGGCCGCATCTTTCTCTGAAGGCGCTTGATTGCGGCACGCCCCTGGCCCGGTCGTGCTGGTTCGTTCGCCTCAGCCGGGGCGTGTGCCGCGCGCCGTCTCAGTTCCTCGATGTCCGCGACGATCCGCAGCCGCACACGCTCCTTCGCTTCGACCGTGGCCTCGAGCTCGCTCTGCTCCCTTCTTGCCTGGCTCAACTCCTGTTCGCGATCTTCGAGAGCCCGGGCCGCGTTCAGCGCCTCCTGCCGCGCGGCGTCGGCCTGCTGACGTGCGGCCTCGGCCTGCTGACGTGCGACGTCGGCCCCCTGGCGCGCTAGGGCAACTTGCTCTTTCAGTTGCGCGACTTCAAGGGTATGCGCGAAGGCGTCCGCAGCGTTCACGGTCTCAGCCTGCCTCGCGCGAGCGTTGTCACCCTCGATCGCCGCCTGGAGCCGACTGGCGGCCACTCGTTCATGGTGCCCGGCGAGGATGCCACCGCCGAGCGTCGCAAAAAAGGCGCGCACGGATTGAAGATCGGCGCTCCCCTCGGCGGCCGCAAACAGCCGGAGAAGTTCGGCGGGCTGATCCGGGCCGAGGCCCAGCACGCCTAGACCATGCCCGTGCAGGAACTCGAAGCTGGGATGATGGTCCTTGATTTCCTCCCAGAACCGCCACGCTCCGAAATCGCGCTCGCGCACGTTCGTGTCGTGGAAGAGCACGACTCCGCGGCGGCTCAGTTTCCGCCGCCACCGCGCGAAATCCGCCGATACGGCTTCATACGTGTGGCAGCCGTCGATGTGCAGGATGTCGATGGTGCCGTCGTCGAAGTGCTCTGCCGCTTCGTCGAACGTCGAACGCAGCAGGCGGGAGAAGGCGGCGAAGTGGCTGGCGTGATAGCTCTCCCACTCCTTGAACACCGACTCGTCGTAGAAGCCGGCCTGGCTGTCTCCTGTCCAGGTGTCGACGGCGTAGGCGGCCGCGGAAAGGCCGAGCCGCTGAATGGCCTGCGCGAACGCGGCATAACTCGTCCCCGCATGCGTTCCCAGTTCGACCAGGACCTGCGGCCGGACGACGTCTACGAGCCAGAACGCGAACGGAATGTGCGCCACCCAGGAGTCCGGATCGACGAGCCGCTTCGGCGGGTCGAGGACAATCGGGCGGTACAGCCACTGGCCCGGGTGCGTGTGTTCGTAGGAAAGTTGCGGCATTCCGTCGGAGTGATCCGACTCTAAAGGCACAGGAGCGGGCATGAAACCCCGCCATTCTACCGGCTAGCAGAAGAATGCGGCAACCAACGGCCGGTGCTGTGGTCGACCGTTTGCGGGCCCTTCGGATCGACTCGCGCAAACAGGTGCTCCTCCGCAGTCGCAATCTCCTGACCCGTCACCGGACGACGACCTTGAGTGGTGGACCCTGGTAGTAGCACTGGCCGTTCGAGGCGATGACCCGGAGCCCGAGCTCGTGAGTACCCGGCGCGAGCGCGCCCACCGGTAGCTCGGTCGCAAATCCGCTTTCCCGGTAGCTCATGCGGCCGAAATAGGTCGACACGTCCCCACGATCCAAGCCGTAGAAAGTAGACACCGGTGTGCCATTGACGACGAGATCGACCGCACGTCCTGTCGAGCCCGAGGGTTGATCTACTGCCCAGCCGGTGACCTTGAGAGCGCGGGATCGACGAACCATGGCGACGCCCGCGTTGAAAGGAAAATGGGACCGGCCGACTTGGTCGATCACCATTTGGGACTGGCCCGGACAGGGCGCGAGGCCGGGGCTCAGTGGCGCCGGGCGGGTAGACAGGCGCGGCAGCGCCGCCGCCCTGGTCAGGCTCCTGATGTCGAGCGCGATGAACCGCTCCGTTTCGGCGATCACGCCCTGATCCCCAAGTGGCGCGCGAACTGCGGCCGTCACGGCCTGTCCGTTGTCCTCGTAGCCGTACCGATCGATCACGATGGCCGAGAACCCCTCGGCGGCCATCTGTTGGGGCAGTTGCTGCGGCGTCAACCGCGCAGCGGATTCCAGCCACCCGACCTGTTCGTTCGACAGTCCGGGATAGCTCCAGCGGAGGTGCCGCGAAACGAGGTACAGCTTCAGGTGCTCATAGGACTGGAGGCGGCCCACTCCGAGCTCGTTGAGATATGTGCGCCGCAGCGGCAGCTGGAGCACCATTGCGCCCTCGGGCAGCGCCTGCTCGATCCGTTGGACGAAGCCCTTGAGCCGTGGTAACTCCGCAGAAGTCGCCGGATACTCGGTGTTCATGCCGTACGCGCCCGTGATCTGGTCGGCCAGTCCGATGACGAGGACCGCCGCCGCGATCAGGAATTTCCGGCGCTGAGACCAGCGGCCGACGTCCATCGCCATGGCGACGGCCACCAGTGCGAACATCGCGAGGAACGGACAGATCCGGGCATAGGCCCGAATGTCGGGTGTGACCAGGAGACTGAACAGCGCTCCGAAACCGCCGGTGGTGGCCAACAGGAGCCCGGCTACCGTCAATTGAGCTGCTCCGAGCGACACGCGGCCTGTTTCCGAACGAGCGGCAACCGTCGGCGCCAGCAGCACGCCGAGCAATCCCAGGAACCCGATGGTGCCAACGACCCCGAGACGGGAAGTCATGTTCTCGGTCTCGTTGGGGTATCCCGCGACCTGCTCCCGTTCGACCCACTTCCGGAGTGGTAGAAACCAGTGCAAGTAGTTCGGACTGACGAGCGAGCGGATTTTCAGGGCATAGATCTCCGCGTGGACGGCCACTTTGTCGATCAGGATGATCGGCCGGCCATACCGGCTCCACGAATACAGGCTGGGCGCAAGGTTGACGAAGGCGCATCCTCCCACGACGACCAGTGCCAATGCGCCCGAGGCGAGGATCCGCTTCGAACGAAACGTAAGAGCTCCGATGGCCGTGGCGACGACGACGAAGAAGCACCCGAAGAACGGATAGTAAATGTAGTTGAAGCCGAGCAGGCCCGATCCCGCGAGCAGGCCGGCGCCGGGCCACTTCAAATAGCCTCGCTCGGGCAACCGGTTGGATGCCAGTTGCAGCGCGACCGCGCAGACGAACGGAATCAGGTAGATCGCCATTCCGAAGTGCGCGATGTTCTTGTAGAGCGCGTAGGGCGAGAGCGCGTACAGCGTGCCGGCAACGAAGGCCGCCGTCCGGGAGATCCCGAGCGCCCGCATGCACCAGGTGGCGATCACCCCACTCGTGGCGACCATCAACAGCCAGGCGAGGTTGATGGCCGCAAGCGGCTCGTTCACGAGGCGGCTGGCCACCCAGACAATCGCCTGATCGATGTTGCCGTTGGCAGGAAACGCTCGCTCGTCCAGGCCGAGCGGCGCCCCCACCATCGGGTTGAACCACCACCAGCCGTTGTCGACGGTGCTCTTCGCCTGCATCAGGTAAAAGAGACTGTCGATGGAGAATCCGAACGGGACGGAGAAGTCGCGGCGCCAGCCGTGCAGGAAGACCCACATCGCCGTCAGGATCAGCGCGGCCTGGGCGACGGCGAGTTGAGGCGATAGCAGCGGGAATCTGCGGGCGGGGTCCGGCGGGGCGGTGGCGACGACTCTGACGGTGTCGACCTCGGCGGAGTCCTGCATCGAGCTTCGCGCCTACCCGTTCTTCCTGACCGCGGCCAGGAGCGATGAGCCGAACGGCGGACGGCTGACGAGCGCGCTCTCGGTCGCCATGACACGCTTGAGCAAGGCGTGCGCGGCCGGAGAGGGCGGAACGAAACCGGTCCGAATGGTCTGCGCCTCGCTGGTTTCCCCGCGGAGCACCATTTTCCTGGCCATCAGCAACGGAACCATGCTGAAGCCCCAGTAGACCTGATCGACCACCGTGACGTCGAGTCCGGAGAACTCCGCCGCGAGCATCTGCCGGTCGTAGCGCCGATAGTGGCCTGCCACTTTGTCGTACACGCTGAACAGCGACATCAGCGCCGGTACGTTCACCAGGAGGACGCCTCCTGCCCTGAGGTGAAAGAACACGGCGTCGAGGAACGGTCGTGGCTGCTCGATGTGTTCGATGACGTCGAACAGGATGGCGACGTCGTAGCGGCTGCGGAATTCCTCACGTTTCTCCAGCACGTCGTAATACAGCACACGGTCCAGACCGCCGGCGCACCGCTTCAGCGCCTCGACGTTCAGGTCGGCGCCGTCGAACACCCATGAGGTCGTCCGCGCCAGCTGCCGGGCCGTGATCCCGGTGCCGCATCCGACGTCGAACACCCGGAGCGGCTGGCCGGCTGGCAGTCCCAGCCTGCTGATGAGCGCGGCGGCCGCGCGCGCCCGCCACTGAAACCAGAAATGGTCCTCGGAATTGGCTTCGTACCACTCGGTGGGAAAGTCGATGCTCCGAAGAGCCGTAACGTATTCGACTCGGTCAGTGCTCACAGCGGCGTGTCATCCCTCGCGGCGACGCTCGAAGTCTCGACTGTCGGACGCTCGATCCGCTCCATCACCAGATACGGCGGTCGGCCCTTCACTTCGAGGTACATGCGCCCGATGTAGGCGCTGAAGACGTAGAGTACCAGCATGATGAGGGCATTGCTCGCGGCCGTCAACAGACTCGCCAGCAGCAGCGGATGCGATACGGTGACCTCCACCAAGCCGGCCAGAACCAGGACGAAGATCAGCGCGAGCGTGGCAGCCATGCCGCCGAAAAGAAAGCTCGAGACCTGCGCAAGCCGGAGGGGGCGGATGCTTGCCGACGCGATGCCGTCGGTGGCCAGCTGATACAGCCGGCCCAGCGTGTATTTGGTCGTTCCGGCCTGCCGTTGAGGCCGCTCGTATGCGACGCCAGTTTGTGGGAACCCCACCCACGCCCGCAGCACCCGCGGATAGCGCAGCCGTTCGGGCAGCTCGCGCATCGCTGCAACCACTCGACGGGTCATCAAGCAGAAATCGCCGCTATCGAGAGGAATCTTGATCTCGGACAGCGCCGCGATGAGACGGTAGAAGGACCAGTACCCCAACCGCTTCAACGCATTTTCTTTTCGCTTGCGCCGCTCCCCAAAAACGATGTCGTACCCTTCGCGCGCGCGATCGATCATTTCCAGCACCACGGCCGGCGGATCCTGGAGGTCCGCATCGAGCAGGGCCACGAGGTCGGCCGTTGCGTGATCGAGCCCCGCGCTGATAGCGCTGGCGTGACCGAAATTCCGGGAAAGTCGAATCAGGAGCGCCGGCAAGCCCTCCCGTATTCTTTCGGAAATGATCCGGGCCGTATCATCCGTGCTCCCGTCGTCGACCAGCACGTACCTGACGCTCGACAGTCGTTTGTCTGCGAGGGTCGCCGCCGAAAACGTCCGGTCGAGGTGCTCGAAGAGCAGGCCCAGCACCTCCGACTCGTTATAGACCGGGATGACGAGGTCGACCGAGAGCGGTGAGCCGGTGGCCGCAGGCGTGCCGCCTGCGTGGCCGGTTCGCACAGTCTTCGCTGCGGTCGATGTAGTCAAAGGGAGAGCGGCTCATGATCCGGCGAATTCGACCACCGGTCAAGCCCGGGCCAGGATAGCCGTGTCCATCGTACCGGCCCGGTGTCCGGGTGATGACAGCTCATACTCGAGAATGCGCGTCAGCGAGCGAGGCCGCCCGGTCAGGGGCTGCGGTCAGGCCTTGATGAGGAGCATCATGTCCTGTAGCCCGAGCAGGCTGGGGCGCCCGCACCAGTTGCCGAATACGATCTCGGCCACGGCAAGTCCAGCTTCGCCGGTGTACTGACGGATTCGCGCTTCGTCGTGGGCGGTCGCGGCCTCGGGCACTTCGAGGTTCGCCACCTTGCACAGCGGATCATCCCAATCACAGGGCATTTTGACCTGGTCGAGGCCGGCGGCCACGTAGCGCCGCGATTCGTCGTTCAGCAGGAAGTAGGTAATCACCGCGCGCCCGCCCGGTCGCAGCACCCGCGACAGCTCTTTCAGATAATGACGCACGTCGCGCGGGTGCATGTGCGTGAAGACCGACTTCAGCAGGGCGATGCTGAAGGTGCTATCTAAATACGGCAGGCGGTACTCGGCCGCGGTGACCGGCCCCGAGGCGTTGTACATCTTGTTGTACACGTTGGCGTGGCTGAAACGGTAGGTTGGATGGCCCTGGTAGTGCGCCTGCAACCACTCGACGCTCTCGCGGTTGATATCGAGCCCTTCGTAGCGTCCGTCCGGTCCGAGGAAACCTGTCAGCGCGCGCGCGACGGAGCCATTGCCGCAACCAAGATCCAGAAAGACATCAGTCGGGTGGAGGCGCGCCCGCGGCACCAGCAGCTCGTGGACGAAGCCCTCTCCGAAAGCAACGAACTGCTCGACTGAAGACGTTCCGTCGTAAAGCTTTTCAACCGGCGGCACGAGCGCGTTCGTGTGCGGGTGGGCCCCCTTCGAAGACATGACTGGAGAATATAGCATGCGCTCGTTGGCCTGTTCGTGTGCCCGAGGTTCCAGTTCATCGAGGATCGAGTCGCAGTCCTCGTGCGGCGCTCTCGTCTCTGCCGCACCGCAATGAGGCGGTCAGGCCTTCTGGAGGCCTTCGCCAGCATTTGCGAGGCTGCGCTCGTAATGGTCCAGGCCGGCTTCGACATCGCCATCGAACAGCAACGTCCCGGACTCCAGCACGCAGACGCGGCGGCAGATGGACCGAACCGACGACGGCGCGTGTGAGACGAATACGATCGTCTTTCCGGCCTCGAGGAATCGGTGGAGTGTTTCCACGCAGCGCTGCTGGAACAGAGCGTCCCCGACCGCGAAAATCTCGTCGAGCAGAAGGATGTCGGGGTCCAGGTTTGCCGCGATGGCAAATCCCAGACGCATATGCATCCCCGACGAGTAATTCTTGAGCGGGACGTCGATGAAGTGTTCGAGGCCGGAGTACGTCACGACGCCCTCGTACATGTGTTCGATCTGCATCCGGCTCAGCCCGTGAATCGAGGCGCTGAGAAAGACGTTCTCCCGGCCGGTCAGCTCCGGATGGAAGCCAACCCCCAATTCGATCATTGAAGCGATCCGCGCATTGCGAGCGATCAGCATCCGGCCGGTGGTCGGCCGGTGAATGCCGGCAATCAGCTTCAGGAAGGTACTTTTCCCGGACCCGTTCCGCCCGATCAGGCCCACCGCCTCGCCGCGCCGGATGCGCAGCGAGACGCCTTTGAGGGCCCAGAACTCCTCGATGGACTGCTGGTGCCGCCGATGCAGCAGCCCGAGCGCCCGGACTTTCAGCTCCACGGAGGCGTTGTGCCTGAGCATGAATCGCTTGGCGACGTCCTGAGCTTCGATCACGGTCGTCACAGCTGCTCCGTGAAGCGGTCTTCGAACGTCAAGAACAGCAGGGCGCCCACCATGAACGCGCCGAACGCGTACGCGGTCGTCACCAGCCAGACCGTCGCCTGCGGCCAGGTCTGATCGATGAAGATCTGCTGGTACGCCACGACGTACGAGGCGGCCGGACTCAGCAGGACGAGCGGCTGGAGCCGCTCCGGCACCTGCGCCAGATTGTAGAGAACCGGTGTAGTCCAGAACAGGACCGCCAGCGCGACGTCGAGGAGGTGACGGACGTCGCGGAAGAATGCGGTCGCCGTCGCGACCACGAGCGCGACTCCAATGGTGAACAGGACTTGCAGCACAAGGACGACAGGGAACGCCAGCATCGGCGCGCTAATCGGCACGCCGTACCAGATCAGCATCACCGGGAGAAAAATCACGAGCGTGAGCAGCAACTGCACGAGGTTGAAGAGGACTGTCCCCATCGGCAGGATCGCACGTGGAAAAAGCACGCTCTTCAGTAATCCGGCGTTGTCCACGATCGCGCCCGTCGACATCGCCGCCGAGTTGGCGAAGAACGTCCAGGCGAGTTGCCCGAGCATCAAGTGAAAGACGAAGTGGGGAGCCCGGACCCCGATGATGTAAGTGAACGCCACGGAATACACGACGATCATCAGGAGCGGGTTGGCGAGCGACCACAGGAACCCGAAGACCGAACCCCGGTACTTCAGCGTGACGTCTTTCCAGACGAGGTTCTTCAGGAGCTCCCGGTAGCTGTAGACGCTGAACGCCACCCCCCGCAGGGTGGTCAGTTGTTCGCTGCGATCGACCAGCGCGCTGTGCTCGTCGCGGGTCTGCGCGCGGACCTGCGCCCGGGCCGCCAGCATCCAGACGGTGCGCCACGCGATCACCGCGCCCGTCAGCAGCACGCCATGCACGAGAAACACCGTCGCGACCGACGCCGTGCCGAACCATGCGCCGATCGCCCCGACTCCGATCGCCGTTCCGGAGAGCACACCTCCAGCCACCCGCACGAGCCAGTCAATCGGCGGCCGGCGGGCGAGCCCCTGCAGTGCCAGCAGCGCGATGAGCTGCAGAACGATCATGATCGGAAGCAGGCGTGGCATGTCGGCGAACGGTCTCTCGCTCCCTGCGACGCGGCTGCCGAACCAGAACGCGGCGACCGCGGTTCCGACAGCGAGCAGGGCATCGATCAGGAAGCTGAGCCAGAGCGGAGGCCGTTTCGAGGTTCGGACGACAGCCGCCGGCGCAGCCTGGTCTCGAGAGACGTCCGGGGCGATCGCGTGAGCGGTTGCGGAGGCTGGCTCGTGCGGGGTACTCATCATCACGCTGTCGGGACGCCCTCTGACTCACACGAGCTGCGAAACGGGAGTGAGGGGCAGCGCGGCCTCGACGAGGTGGTCGCCGTAGGATAACACCAAGCCTCCGGACGGACGCGCGGGAGCTGGCAATCGGCGAGCCGTACAGAGAACCGCCCGGACCGCGCTG
>Ga0075421_100006285_pt1 | contig 14461 bp, 12 predicted proteins | sample SoiMetdeltSBSDD5_FD_75292 | JGI IMG/M metagenome (GOLD analysis project Ga0075421, IMG submission 75292) | Bulk soil microbial communities from a Populus tree surrounding site in Tennessee, USA - Soil MetaG P. deltoides SBSDD5 | ecosystem: Environmental > Terrestrial > Soil > Tree plantation...
GACGCGCTCGGGCACGAGGTCGGCGACCGCCTGCTGACCGCGGTCGGCGAACGGATCGCGAGCACGGTGCGCGGCCGACCGGGTGACGTCGTGGCGCGCCTCGGCGGCGACGAGTTCGCCATCGTGGCCAAGCGCCTCGACAGCCCCCTGCAGGCGCGGGCCCTGGCCAAGCGGATCGAGGAGGCCCTGATCGCGCCGGTCGTGCTCGACGGGCTGCCGCTTGACGTCGGCGGCTCCATCGGCATCGCGCTCTACCCCGAGCACGGTTCGGACTTCGCCACCCTGTTCCGCCGCGCCGACGTCGCCATGTACATCGCCAAGCACCGCGGCATCGGCACCGCGGTCTACAGCCCCGATCACGACCACAATTCACCGCACAGCCTCAGCCTCCTCGGAGACCTGCGCACGGCGCTCGCCGACGCGGAGGGCGGCGGGCTTTCCCTTGAGTACCAACCACAAATCCAGATCAGCACCGGCAAGGTGGTCGGCACCGAGGCGTTGCTTCGCTGGGATCACCCGGTCAAGGGTGAGGTCTGCCCCGACGACATCATCCGCATCGCCGAGCCCAGCCCGGTCATGCGCCTGCTCACCGCGTGGGTGCTGCGCCAGGCGGTCGACCGGCTCGCGCGCTGGGCTGCCGACGGCGTCGAGCTGCGCGTCTCGGTCAACGTCAGCGTGCGCGACCTGCACAACAGCGACATCGTGGAGGAGATCGACGCGCTGCTGAAGCGTTGCGGCGTGCCCGCGGAAAGGCTCCAGCTGGAGATCACCGAGAGCGCACTCATGGCCGACCCGCACCGGGTCATCGCGACCCTCACCAAATTGCACAACCTCGGTGTGGGCATAGCTCTTGATGATTTTGGTACCGGATACTCCTCCCTCCAGCATCTGCGCCGCCTGCCCCTGACCGAGGTCAAGGTCGACAGGTCGTTCGTGCAGGCGATGCCAAGCGATGCCGATGCCCGCGCGATCGTGCGTTCCATCATCGAGCTGGCCGGCGCCCTGGGCCTGCGCGTGGTGGCCGAAGGCGTGGAGGACGAGCACGCGTGGCGCCTGCTGCACCTCGCCGGATGCGATGTGGCGCAGGGCTGGTTCTACTCCCGGCCCCTCACCGCCGCTCAGGTGCCGCAGTGGGTGGCCACGGCGGAGCCACCGATGCCCGCCGGGGCGCACCACAAGTCGCCCCAAATGGCGGGGATCGCCGCCTCAGGCAACGATCTCCAAGCCCGATCTTGACCATGTCAGGAGGTCGTCGCCCGGCGACCCCGCCATGGGGCGAAATGACTGGCCTCTAGACTGCTGGACTATGGCTGCAATCTCGCGCGATGAGGTCGCGCATCTGGCGCGCCTGTCGCGGCTCGCCGTCACCGAGCAGGAGCTTGACCTGTTCGCCGGCCAGCTCGACGTGATCCTCCAGGCGGTCGCGCGGGTCGGCGAGGTCGTCGCCGAGGACATCCCGCCGACGTCGCACTCGGTGCCGCTGGTCAACGTGCTGCGCGAGGACGAGGAGCGGCCGTGCCTGACCCGCGAGGAGGCGCTGGCGGGTGCGCCGGACGCTTTCGAGAACCGGTTCCGGGTGCCGCGCATCCTCGAAGAGGAGGTGTGAGCCGTGATCAATGAGACTGCGGCGTCGCTCGGGGCCAAAATCGCCTCCGGCGAGGTGACGGCCGTCGAGGTGGCGCGGGCTCACCTGGACCGCATCGCCGAGGTCGACGGCAAGGTGCACGCCTTCCTGCATGTTGACGCCGAGGGTGCCCTCGAGGCGGCGGGCGCGATCGATGCCCGTGTGGCAAAAGGCGAGAAGTTGGCGCCGCTTGCGGGAGTACCGATCGCGGTGAAAGACGTCATCACCACCAAGGGGATCCCCACCACGGCCGGCTCGAAGATCCTGCAGGGCTGGCGCCCGCCCTACGACGCGACGCTGACCAGGCGCCTGCGCGAGGCGGGCCTGGTGATCCTGGGCAAGACCAACATGGACGAGTTCGCGATGGGTTCGTCCACCGAGTATTCGGCGTACGGCCCCACCTACAACCCGTGGGATCTGAGCCGCATCCCGGGCGGGTCGGGCGGTGGCTCGGCTGCGGCGCTTGCCGCGCATGAGGCGCCGCTTTCGATCGGGACGGACACGGGCGGTTCCATCCGGCAGCCGGGCGCGGTAACCGGTACCGTCGGAGCAAAACCAACATATGGCGGCACTTCGCGTTACGGGCTCATCGCCTTCTCGTCCTCTTTGGACACTCCCGGTCCTTGCGCGCGCACGGTCGAGGACGCCGCGTTGCTGCACGCCGTGATCGGCGGCCACGACCCGATGGATTCGACCTCGATCCCGCAGCCGGTGCCGGATGTGGTTGCCGCCGCCCGGCTTGGCCTGTCCGGTGACCTGACGGGTGTCCGGATCGGACTGGTGCGCGAGTTCACCGGCGAGGGCGCCGAGGCCGGGGTGATGACCGCCTTCCGCGACGCCGTGGAGGCGCTGACCAAGCTCGGCGCCGAGATCGTCGAGGTGTCGTGCCCGCACTTCCAGTACGCGCTGCCCGCGTACTACCTGATCGCGCCGAGCGAGTGCTCGTCCAACCTCGCCCGCTTCGATGGTGTCCGATATGGACTGAGGGTCGGCGACGACGGCACGCGGTCGCTGGAAGAGGTGATGTCGCTGACGCGGGAGGCCGGGTTCGGCCCGGAGGTCAAGCGCCGCATCATCATCGGGACATACGCGCTGTCGAGCGGTTACTACGACGCGTACTACGGGCAGGCGCAGAAGGTGCGCACGCTCATCACCCGCGACTTCACCACGGCCTTCGAGCAGGTGGATGTGCTGGTGTCGCCGACGACCCCGTTCGTCGCCTTCCCGCTTGGGTCCCGGACCGCCGACCCGTACCAGATGTACCTCGCGGACCTGTTCACCATCCCCACCAACCTCTACGGCGGCCCGGCCATCTCCGTCCCCTGTGGACTGTCGGAGGGGCTGCCCGTCGGGTTGCAGGTGATGGCGCCGACCATGGCCGACGACCGCATGTACCGGGTGGCCGGGGCGGTCGAGTCCGTGGTCGGCACCTTGACACCACCTAGCCTCTAACCTCCGCGGAGGGGCGCCAGAGCGGGTAGAGCAGGCCCGCCAGCGCCGCTCCCAGGATGCCGGAGACGGCGTAGACCCACAGTCGGCCGAAGTTTTCCCAGTCGGCCTTCTCCCCGGCGAAGAGCATGACCACATCGGGCCCGAGGCTGCGAGCGAAGTTGAGCGAGGCGCCGGTCACCGCGAAGATCGCCAAGGTGCCCGCCGCGTAGGCCAAGCCCATGCCGATGCCCGAGTTGGTGCCCCCGCCCGCCGCCAGGACGACGCAGCAGAGCAGGAACACGGCCAGTGCCTCGGCGAGGATGGCGGTGATGAAGCCGGTGTCGGCGTTGACGATGTCGGGGGACAGGCGGGTCACCCCGAGACCGTCGTTGACACCCTTGCTGCCCGTGACCGCCCAGACGAACAGGGCGCCGATGACGCCTCCGACGAGCTGCGCGACGATGATGATCGCCGCGCCGACCCAGTCGAGCGCGCCCTTGATCGCCACGGCCAGGGTGATCCACGGGTTGAAGTGGCCACCGAAGACCCAGACCGCGACGGCGGCGGTCACGAGGAACGCGACTGCGCCGATGAAAGCCTGACCACCGCTGGTGACCAGGCTTGCGACCCCGAAGAAGACGAGCATTGCCGTTCCGATGACCTCGGCCGTGAGGCGTGGCACCGTTGCTGAACCCATGTAATGCACCTCCTGTGCAACTACCTGGATAGGGGGGATCTGCGGCATCAGCATCCTGGAGATATCGATCGATGTACAGTGGGCCGATCGGTGGATCTTTCGGGGTCCTGACTAAGCTGTCAGCGTGAGCACAGACCTGTATGAGCCGGTGATCGGTTTGGAGACGCACGTCGAGCTCGGGACGCGGACGAAGATGTTCTGCGGCTGCCCGACCGCCTTCGGTGCGGAGCCCAACACGCAGATCTGCCCGGTGTGCCTGGGCCTGCCGGGCAGCCTGCCGGTGGCCAACAAGGCGGCGATCGAGGCGACCATCCGCATCGGCCTTGCGCTCAACTGCACCATCGCGTCGTGGTGCCGCTTCGCCCGGAAGAACTACTTCTACCCGGACATGCCGAAGAACTTTCAGATCAGTCAGTACGATGAGCCTCTTTGTGTCGACGGCTGGCTCGACGTCGAGGTGGAGGGCGAGACCATCCGGGTCGGCATCGAGCGCGTCCACCTGGAGGAGGACACGGGCAAGACGCTGCACGTGGGCGGCGCCACCGGCCGCATCCACGGCGCCACCGAGTCCCTCGTCGACTACAACCGCGCCGGCATCCCGCTCGTCGAGATCGTGACGAAGCCTGTCCCGGGCACGGGAGCACTCGCCCCCCATGTCGCGCGGGCATACGTCACCGAGCTGCGCGATCTCATCCGCTCCCTCGGCGTCTCCGACGTGCGGATGGAGCAGGGCTCGCTGCGCTGCGACGTCAACACCTCGCTCAACCTGCCGGGCGAGCCGTGGGGCACCCGCACCGAGACCAAAAACGTCAACTCGCTGCGCAGCGTCGAGCGCGCGGTCCGCTCCGAGATGGCACGCCAGGCGACCGTGCTCTCCTCGGGTGGCACGGTGGTGCAGGAGACGCGTCACTTCCATGAGGACACCGGCGACACCACGTCCGGCCGGAGCAAGGAAACGGCCACCGATTATCGATATTTTCCAGAGCCTGATTTGGTACCCCTTGCGCCCGACCCGCATTGGGTGGCCGAGCTGAAGAAGGCTTTGCCGGAGCTGCCCAGCGTCCACCGGGCGCGGCTGACGGCGCAGTGGGGTCTGTCCGATCTGGACATGCAGTCCATCCTCAACGCCGGCGCCGTCGAGCTCATCGAGCAGACTGTCGCTTCTGGAGCCTCGGCCGAGGCGGCGCGCAAGTGGTGGCTGGGCGAGCTTTCCCGGCGCGCCAACGAGTCCGCCGTCGACCTGGCCTCGCTGCCCGTGACGCCCAAGCAGGTCGCCGAGCTTCAGTCCCTTGTGGACAGTGGAAGGCTCACCGACAAGCTTGCGCGCCAGGTGCTTGAGGGCGTGCTCGCGGGCGAGGGCGACCCGGCGGACATCATGGCGGCCCGCGGCCTCGAGGTCGTCTCCGACACGGGCGCGCTCACCGCCGCCATCGACGAGGCGATCGCCGCCAACCCGGCGGTGGCCGAGAAGATCCGCGCCGGTAACCAGGCCGCGGCCGGGGTCATCATCGGCGCGGTGATGAAGTCAACGCGCGGCCAAGCCGATGCCAAGACAGTGCGTGAACTGGTGCTGGCGCGCCTGTCCTGACAGTCGTCGATCCCCATCCGACCGTCGGCGCTCTAGGCGCTTACGCGACATTTACCACTGTCTAACTCTTTCACCACGCTCGCCTGGTCGGCTTGGCGGCATGAAGGCATTGAAGATTGTGGCCGCCGTGGCGGTGGCCGGACTCGCGTTGTCAAGCGGCTCGGCTGCCCTCGCGCAGGCCGCAAGGCCCAACGTCATCGTGTTCATGACCGACGACCAGAACGTCTCCTCGCTGGAGGTCATGCCCAACGTGCGGGCTCTGCTTGCGCAGCAAGGGGTCACGTTCACCAACAACTTCGTGTCGTACCCGCTGTGCTGCCCGTCGCGGGCCACCTACCTGACCGGCCAGTACCCGCACAATCACGACGTGATGTGGAACATGGCGCCCGACGGCGGCTACTACAAGCTGCGGGGCAATGAAACGTTGCCGGTGTGGATGAGCCGAGCCGGGTACCAGACGGCTCATATCGGCAAATATCTCAACGGCTACGGCACCCAGGACCCGCTCGAGATCCCGGCCGGGTGGGGCGAGTGGTACGGCTCGATCGACCCGACCACCTACAGGATGTGGGGCTATACCCTCAACGAGAACGGCGTCCTGAAGACCTACGGTCAGGACAACGTGGAGAATCCGGCTCTCTACCAGACCGACGTCTACCGGGCCAAGGCCGTCGATTACATCAACCGCAAGGCCCCTGGCTTGGCGCCGTTCTTCCTTTCCGTGGCAACGCTTGCGCCGCACACCGAGGGCGGCTGGGCGGCCTCCAACGGCAACCGCAACCCGCGCCCGGCGCCGCGTCACCGGGGCGCTTTCGCCGACCGTGCCCTGCCCAGGCCGCCCTCGTATGACGAGACGGACGTGAGCGACAAGCCGGCGCACATCCGGGCGTTGCCGCGCATCGACGCCGCGGGCGAGGCTCAGATCACCAAGACCTACCGCTCCCGGCTGGAGTCGCTGCTCGCCGTCGACGAGGCGGTCGCCGCCATCGTGAACGCGTTGCAGGCCAACGGGGAACTTGCCAACACGCTCATCATTTTCACGTCGGACAACGGCTGGCTCCAGGGCGAGCACCGCATCCGCTCGGGAAAGATCCACCCCTATGAGGAGTCGATCCGGGTGCCGCTGATCCTGCGCGGACCGGGGCTGGTGCCCAACACCCAGCGCGCGGCGCAGGTGTCCAACATCGACCTGGCGCCGACGGTGCTCGACGCCGGTGACGGCACGGCGGGCATCGTCATGAACGGGCGGTCGCTGCTGCCGGTCTCCACGGCGGCGCGCAACCTGCTGGTCGAGACGGGTCCGCGTGGCGATGGCTCGCGCTGGTACGCCGCCGTGCGGACTCCTCGCTTCCTCTACGTCGAGCACTCGACGTCGGAGCTCGAGCTGTACGATCTCCAGCTTGACCCGTACCAACTGCGGTCGCGGCACAACGACGCGGCCTATCTGGAGGTGCGGGCGGCCCTTGCGGCCGAGTTGCACCGGCTGATGGTCTCCTGAGCACCTAGCTTGGGGTTACGGAGGGCTCGGCGTTGACGCCGGGCTCCTCCACCATGTTGCGCTTCAAGGAAACCTCGGCCAATCCGGTGCCGCCCACGGTGATGTCGTCGTAGGCCACCAGCTCGCGCGCCTGGTCGAAGTAGAGCACCGACATCTGCAGCGGCAGCGGGTGTTCGCCCTCCAAGCCCCGCAGCCCGGCCCCGCCCGTCGACCCCTGCACCATCATCCTCGTCGACGTATTGTCCAGAATGGACACCGAGCGAGAATGCCTGTGCCCGGCGAGGACGAGCGGGCAGGTCCCCGCGAGCTGCACCCCGCCGCGCGGGTCGTGGATGAGGCCGACATCGACCTTCACCGGCGAGGAGCTGATGGTCTGCGCGAGCCGCCTTCCGGCCTGCTCCACCGAGTCCACGCTGGTCTGGGACTCGCCGCCGGTGCCGTGCGGGTTGACCGCCTTGTCGGGCGTGAACCGCGGGTCGCCGATCCCGGCGAAGGTGAGCCCGGCGATTGTCTGGATCTTGTCGTCAAGCACGATCGCGTTGGGCTGCGCGGCCACCGCCGCCTGAGTCACGCTCGAGTCGTGGTTGCCCCGCACGAAGACGTAGGGCACCTTGAGCAACGCGATGGAGGCGGCGAAGTTGGCCTCGACCTCGCTGCCCCAGTCGTTGATGTCACCGGTGTCCACGACCACGTTGATGTGGAACTGCTCGACCGCCGAGCGGATGACCGGCCAGGCGGCCGGGTTCAGATGCAGGTCGGAGACGTGCAGCACCCGGATCGTGCGGTCGTCGGGAGCGTAGATGGGCAGGTTGGACACGGTGTTATACAGCGTGCCCACGTTGATGACCATCTTTTCGAGCTGCCTGGCGTACTCGTCATATCTATCGGCGATGCGCTGCGCATCACCGATGACCGTGGGCGCGTTGGCCAGAAGCCCGTCATAGCGGGGCTCTTTGAGCGCCCCCGGGTGGAAGGTCAGGCCCGCCAGGCCGAAGCTCGCCAGCATCACGACCATCGAAATGCCGCCCGCCCACGCAACCTGCCGCATCCTGCGATAGATCACCGCAGTGATGATCATGGCGCCGAGCATGCCGATCCCGGTCGCTCGCAGCACCAGGCGCTCCACGCCGACGCGCACGTCCTGAACGGCGTTTCGGCTGGCCCGGGTGATGCCGCTGGGATCGGTGATGAGCGCCTGGGTGCGCGACTGGTCGAGGCCGTCGAGGTGCACCTTCAGGTGCGCGGGACCGTCGTGCGTGTCGAGGTAAAGCGAGCCCAGCGGCGGGATCACCACCTCGGTGTCGCCGGCCAGCGACGGCTCGACGGTGAAAGTGGAGCTGAACGGCCCCACGTCAACGGAGGTCGGCGCCGCGATCAGCAGGCCGATCAGCGCGCCGCCGATCGCGATCGCGCCGAGGGCAAGAGATTTCAACAGCTTCGCGTATGAAACCCGCATCAGTCCCCAACGGTGATTCTCAGGATCCGGTCGTCATCGGGGTGGATCTTGCATCCGGCATTGCACCGGCCGTCGTGATTGTTCGTGAGGACCCACAGGGAGTGGTCCGGCGCGGTGACCGCCGCCCGCAGGCGCCCATACTCCTTGACCAGCTGGGGCACGGGCTGGCTCGTCGGGCCGTCCGGCCCGAGGCTCACCAGGAGGAGCCGCTGCCCGCGCAGGCAAGCGGCCACAAAGATGTTGGCGGTGATGGCCGCCCCCGAGCAAGACGACTCGCCGGTGGGGAAGGTGAAGACAGGGTTGGTGAAGCGGTTGTCCTTGCCCGCTCCCTCCACGCTGGGCCAGCCGTAGTTCTTGCCCTTCTCGATCAGGTTGATCTCATCCCAGCTGTTGCTGCCGAACTCGGTCGCCCACAGCTTCCCCCACGCGTCCCACGCGATGCCTTGCACATTGCGGTGCCCGTAGGTCCACACGAGCGTGTTGAAAGGGTTGCCCGGTGCGGGCTTGCCGTCGAGCGTCATCCGAAGGATCTTGCCGCCCAGGTTGTTCAGATCCTGGGCGCGGCCGCCCGTCCCGGCGTCGCCCGTCGATGCGTACAGGAAGTTGTCCGGCCCGAAGGCGAGCCGCCCGCCGTTGTGGATGCCAGAAATCGGGATGCCGGTCACGAGCGGCTCCGGGCTGCCACCGAGGCGCCAGCGGGCGATCCTGTTGTCGGTCGGCGTCGTGTAGTACAGATAAACCGTCTGATCCGTCGCGTAGCTGGGCGAGACCGCGATGCCCATCAGGCCGCCCTCGCCGTGCGAATCCGCCTCGTTGATCATCCCTACCTGGGTCGCCGTGTAAGGCGCGTCGTGCCCGGCGCCCTTCGTGATCTTCATGATGCGCCTGGTGTCGCGCTCGGTGGCCAGGGCGCTGCCGTCCGGCAGGAAGGCCACGGCCCACGGCGCCCGCATCCCCTTGAGAAGGACATCGACGGTCGTCACCTTCGGCGGCGACGTGTTCGCCGTGGCGCCCGGTGGTGGGGGCGGCTGGCTGCCCACGGTGCTGGGCCTCCCATCCTGCGCGCACGAGACCAGAGTTAGGGCCATAACCATTATCAGGGGGTACCGGATCCAGGTCATGATCACTGAGAGCCTCGGTCCGTCGACCCGGTTCCCACTCGGCGGCATGACCAACAGCCTAACCTGGCCCGCTTGGGTATCGACCACCGCGATAGGTTGGACGCCGTGAGAGTCTGGATCCCGCACGAGGCCGGCCGCGAGTACATGCCCGAGGGTGTCCAGGTCGGGGTCTTCGCCGGGGCGAGCTCCGAGCTGCCGGGCGACCCGGCCCTCGTCGACCTCTGGGTGGCGCCGTTTCTCAGCAGTGGCAACGTTGTCGCCCTTGCGCAGCGGATGTCCCGACTGCGCGTGATCCAGCTGCTCAGCGCCGGTGCGGACGCGTGGGTGGGCCGCATCCCTGAGGGCGTGACCCTGTGCGACGCCCGTGGCGTGCACGACTCCTCGACCTCAGAGTGGGTGGTGACCGCGATCCTGGCCTCGCTGCGGCGCTTCGACCACTTCGCTCGGGCGCAGGCCGACCATCGCTGGAGCTACGCCGAGGTTGCGCCCACCGACGAGCTGTCCGGCAAGCGGGTGCTCATCGTCGGGTCAGGGTCGATCGGCTCGGCGCTGGCGGCGAGGCTTGCGCCGTTTGAGGTTTCGCTGACGCACGTGGCGCGCACCGCCCGCGACGGCGTGCACGGCGTCGACGAGCTGCCGCGACTGCTGCCCGAGGCGGACATTGTTGTCGTATTGGTACCGTTGACCGATCAAACCCGGGGCCTCGTCGACGCCGGTTTCCTTGCGGCGATGCGGGATGGGGCGCTGCTGGTAAACGGGGCGCGCGGTCCAGTTGCCGACACCGCCGCATTGACCAAGGAGCTTGGCGCGGGCCGGATCACCGCCGCTCTCGACGTCACCGACCCCGAGCCGCTGCCCGCCGACCATCCGCTTTGGAACATGCCCGGACTGCTGCTCACGCCGCATGTCGCAGGCTCGGTGCGCGGTCTGCTGCCCCGGGCGTACCGGCTGGCGGGCGCGCAGGTGCGCCGCTTCCTCGCCGGCGAGGAGTTGATCAATAAGGTCAGGGAAGGTTATTGATCTGTCGCCGGGCATGCTTAGCATGGCCGGTATGTCTCGGACACTTCGCGCGCTCGCCGCGCTTTCTGTTTTCGCCATAGTTCTCACGGGGTGCAGCAAGAAGAACAAGGACGCCAACCCTTCCGAGCTGCCCGCCGGGACCCAGCTGATGGCCGAGGGCGCCAAGGCGATGAGCGAGGTTAAAACGGTCCATTTCGCCATCAACGTCTCCGGTAAGATCAACGGTCTGTCGATCCAGCAGGCCGAGGGCGACCTGACCAAGGAGGGCAACGCCCGGGGCACGGCAAAGATCGACCAGCTGGGCTTCGTCGTCGAGACCAACTTCGTCATCGTTGGCAAGGACCTTTATGTCAAAGGGCCGACCGGGGGGTACCAGAAGCTGCCGTCAAGCATGGCCGCCACCGTCTATGACCCCAGCGCCATCCTTGATCCCAACCGGGGCGCGCCCAAGCTGCTGACCACGGCGAAGAATCCCAAGACCCTGGGCAAGGAGCAGCTCGACGGCAAGGAGGTCTACAAGGTCTCCTTAGAACCCGACGCGGCGGCGCTGCAAGCCCTCATCACCACCAGCGTCAGCAACGTGACCGGCGTGGTGTGGCTCGACGCCCAGACCAAGCGCATCGCCAAGGCCGAGTTCAAGGTGCCCCCGACCGGTGGCAACCCGGAGGCGACGGTCACCGTGACGTTCACCAAGTACGACGAACCGGTGAGCATCAGTGCGCCGTAGGCTGGCGGTCGGCGTCGGTGGGCTGGCCGTCCTATTAGGAGCGTTGGACGCCTACGTCCTGGTTTCAATACTCATCGACATCGTCGGCGAGTTCGGGGTACCCATAAATCATCTTGAAAGAGCAACGCCCCTCATCACCGGATACCTACTGGGTTACCTCGCCGGCATGCCCCTGCTCGGGCGGCTCTCCGACCGTTACGGGCGCCGGATCGTCATCCTCGGCTGCCTCGCCGGGTTCGCCGCCGGGTCGCTCATCACCGCCACCGCCGGATCGCTGGTGCCGCTGATCGCCGGGCGTGCCCTTCAAGGGCTCGCCGGGGGCGCGCTGCTGCCGGTCACCATGGCCCTGGTCGCCGACGTCTTCCCGCCCCGGTCCCGGCCGGCCGCGCTCGGCTTCGTCGGGGCCGCCCAGGAGCTGGGCGCGGTCCTCGGGCCGCTGTTCGGTGCCGGGATCGCGGCGTGGGTGGGCTGGCGCGGCATCTTCCGGATCAACATCCCGCTGGCGGTGCTTGCCGCACTTGCGGTCTGGTGGCTGGTGCCCGCGCACCGGGCGCGCGCCGGGCAGGCGCCGCGCGTCGGGGTCGTCGGCGGCCTGCTGCTCGCCGTCTCGCTGGCGCTCCTGGTCGTGGCGCTCTACAACCCCGATCCCTCGGTCTCCGTGCTTCCGAGCTGGGGCTGGCCCACGCTGATCGCGGGTGGCGCGGTGTTCCTGGCGTTCCTGCTGTGGGAGTCGCGCGCGAGCACGCGTTTGCTTGACACCAAAGGGGTTTCGCTCACACCCTTCTTCGCCGCGCTCGGCGTGAGCCTTTGCGCGGGTGCGGCGCTGATGGTGACCCTCGTCGATGTGCAGCTGGTCGCGCAGACGTTGCTGGGCATGAAATCCATGGAGGGCACCCTTCTGCTGACCCGGTTCCTCGTGGCGCTGCCCGTCGGCGCGGTCGTGGGCGGGCTGCTCATCCGCCTGCTCGGCGAGCGCTGGCTCACCGTGCTGGGCATGCTGCTGGCGGGTGCGTCGTACTGGCTCATCGCCTCCTCCGGATTCGCCTTGTCGCGCTTGGAGTTCCAGCTCATCCTCGCCGGGCTCGCGCTGGGGCTGGTGATCGCGCCGCTGTCGTCCATCGTGCTGCGCGTCGTTCCAGCGACGCAGCACGGCATCGCGTCGGCCGCCGTCGTCGTGGCCCGCATGATGGGCATGCTCATCGGCGTCGCGGCGCTGTCCGCGTGGGGGCTGCACCGCTTCCAGGAGTTCACCAAGGACCTGCCGACGCCGCTACCCTTCGGTGTCACGCAGGAGGAGTTCCTGCGCCAGATGGCGGGGTACCGTGCGGCGCTGGACAATGCGTTGCGCGCCGAGTACCGCGAGATTTTCCTTGCCACGGCGGCGATCTGCGCGCTTGGCGCCGTCGTCGCCCTGCTGCTGGCGTGGCGCGAACGGCCGGCCACACCGGAAGTCGCCAATGAGGCGGCGGCGGCCGGAATCGCCGACATCGGCGAGCTAAAGGATGCCGAGATAAAGGATGCGGCCGCTTAAGCGGTGGTGACCTGCTTCCCGCTGGCGGCGGCCAGCCGGGGCAGGTCACCGGCCTTTACCGCGGTCAGGTGGACGATGCTGCCGTCCTGCAGCTCCGCCACCGCCCGGCCGCGCTGATCCGGGATCAGGGCGCTCACCTCGGTCCAGGGGACGATCTTGCGTCCGAACAGGGCCCGCACCCGGATGCCGTACTCATTGGCGTCGGTGCCCGCGCGCCACGCCCACGCTGCCACCGCGAGCGGGATCAGCGGGACGAGGATCAGCAGGCTGCGGGCGGCCGCCGCCGCGTCCGGCAGCTCGCCGAGCGCCCTCATCCCCTCGTCGAGGAACGGGGTCGCGGCGATGGCGGCAAGGATGGCCGTGACGGTGATGGCGGAATGGAAGCGGAACCGTGTCACCTGCCAAGTCTCGCACGCTATGCAAATTGTCGGATGCTGTGGTCATACTTGGGCGGTGACCGTCCTACTGATGATTGGCACAGCAAAGGGGCTGTTTCTGGCGCGCCGGGAGCGGGTCGGGGATGCCTGGCAGGTGAGCGTGCCGCACTTTCCCATGACCGCCGTCTACTCGGTCGGCATCGACACCCGCGGCGCGCAGCCGCGGTTGCTTGCCGGCGTTGAGAGTTCCCATTTCGGGCCGAGCGTCGCGATCAGCGACGATCTGGGCGCCTCGTGGCGTGAGCCCGAGCAGGCGCCCATCGCCTTCCCCAAGGACACGGGCGAGTCGCTCAAGCAGGTCTGGGCCCTGCAGCCCGGCCCGGCGAGCGCGCCGTCCCTGGTCTGGGCGGGCAGCCAGCCCTCCGCGCTGTTCAAGTCGAGCAACGGCGGCGTGACCTATGAGCTTGTCCGCTCGCTGTGGGATCACCCGCACCGGCCCGATTGGGGCGCGGGTTTCGGCGGTCAGGCCATCCACACCATCCTGCCGCACCCGGCCGACGCGCAGCGCGTGCTGGTCGCCATGTCCACCGGCGGGGTCTACCGCACCGTCGACGGCGGCGAGACGTGGTCGGCGAGCAACACCGGCATCAGGGCCTACTTCATGCCCGATGACCAGTATCCCGAGTTTGGCCAGTGCGTGCACAAGGTGTCGCGCGACGCTGCCAACCCCGATCGGCTTTACCTGCAAAACCACCACGGCGTCTACCGCTCCGACGACGACGGCCAGTCGTGGTCGTCGATCGCCGACGGGCTGCCCAGCGACTTCGGCTTCCCGATCGTGGCGCACCCGTGGCAGGCCGACACTGCGTGGAATTTCCCGTTGACCGCCGACAGCAGCCGGTACCCAATCGATAACAAATGCCAGGTCTTCAAGACGCAGGACGCGGGCAAGACCTGGCAGGCCAAGTCCCGTGGCCTGCCGACCGCTCCCTTCTATTCGACGGTGCTGCGCGACGCCCTCTGCGTCGACAATGCCGATCCCGTCGGTGTCTATTTCGGCGCCCGCACCGGCGAGGTGTTCGCCTCCGCCGACGAGGGCGAGTCTTGGTCTCTGGTCGCCTCGCACCTGCCTGGCGTCGTCTCGCTGCGGGCTGCCGCCATATGAGCGCAGGCCTGCCTCTCGCGCCTCCGCCATGGCGGACATTGAGCGCACAGCTCCGGTTTGCTGCCGGAGCTCATCATGAGGTTGGGATTCGCTCATGCCTCGCGACGCTCCGGCTGAGCCTGGCCGACCGCAGGGAGGCTAGGGCATGAGCGCAGCTTGCGGAGCTCATCATGAGATTGGGATTCGCTCATGCCTCGCGAAGCTCCGGCTGAGCCTGGCCGACCGC
>Ga0075421_100006286_pt1 | contig 14461 bp, 16 predicted proteins | sample SoiMetdeltSBSDD5_FD_75292 | JGI IMG/M metagenome (GOLD analysis project Ga0075421, IMG submission 75292) | Bulk soil microbial communities from a Populus tree surrounding site in Tennessee, USA - Soil MetaG P. deltoides SBSDD5 | ecosystem: Environmental > Terrestrial > Soil > Tree plantation...
ATCGCGGTCTGTCCGAACGGTCTCATTTGCGTCAATGTTTCTTCCAGAAGAGCAATACTGTCCGTGAAGTCGCGGTTGAGCCGGGCCTCGTTGTCGAAATGCACAACGAACGTCTCGTCTTGCGGGTTTCCCTTGCGCACGAACGAAAGCGCCGCCGCATCCAGACGCTGTTTACGTGGTTCGATACTGCGGCTGTTGTCGATTACCAGACCCAGGCTGACAGGGATATCTTCGTGCTTAAAAACGGAGATATTTTGCTCCGTGCGATCTTCGAATAACCGAAAGTTCTCTTTTTTAAGGTTACCGATGGGGCGATCATTCTCATCAGTGACGTTCACGTGCACCTCAGTGAGATCCACGTTCACATTGAGCTTGAACACCTCGTCCTGGGCCCACAGCAAGGACGCGGTCAGTGTGAAGATCAGCAGTAAACTTCTTGATTTCATGATCATCAAATCTCTAAACGGGGCGCATTGTAGCCTGAGGACTTAGGATGCGCACTACATTTTCTTATGCTTCCACCATTCCAAAACAGGTCCAAGCATGGAACTGCAGTCGATTACTCGGAACGACTCCTCCAGTATTCGAAAATCATCGGCAGCACTGACACAAATATGATACCTACGATCACGACCTCAAAGTTCTTTGCCACCCAGGGTATATTGCCGAACCAATAACCGGCGAAGAGGCAAATAGCGACCCATGCCAGCCCCCCGACAATGTTATAGACAATAAATTTCGAGTAAGTCATGGCGCCAATGCCCGCCACGAACGGTGCAAACGTCCGGACGATCGGTACGAATCGAGCCAGGATGATGGTCTTGGCACCGTACTTTTCATAAAAAGCGTGTGTGCGTTTCAGATGCGCCGGATTGAAGAAGCGCGATCGTTCCCATTGGAAAACCTTTGGCCCCAGATAATGGCCGATCCAGTAGTTCACAGTATCACCCAGAATGGCAGCCACGGAGAGCAATCCAAACATCAGCCAGATGTTGAGTTGCCCCAGGGCGGCGAATGCGCCGGCGGTGAACAGCAGCGAATCTCCGGGCAAAAAAGGCGTCAGAACCAGGCCGGTCTCACAGAAAATGACCAGGAAAAAGATCGTGTAGATGTGCGGCCCATAATATGCGATCAGCTCGCCGATATGTTCGCGCAGATGGATAACGACATCGAAAAACTGTTTCAGTAACTCCAATGGGGCTCCCGGTCGAGTTCTTTCATAGGTTCCGAGTCTACAGGAGGGGCATCCGAGACAGGTCTAGAACATTCCCAACTTCTCGAGAGTTCTCAATGCGTAAACCACTCCAAAACCCGTACTCAAAATTGCGGTGAGCAGTCGTAAAGAAAGGACGTTGCGATGCAACAAGCGTGAGCCAAAACAAAAAGGAAGGCCGATCAGGCTGCTCATGAGCAGCATGCCGATAAGCGAGCCGAGACCGAAGACGATCAAATAAGCAAAACCAAGACCAGCGCCTCCGTAATGCACGACTTGCGACAATACAAGCAGAGTCAGAGCCGCCGATCCGGCTAATCCATGCACCACACCTACAGCCACAGGACGCCACCCGCCCAATCCGCTGTGTGCGCCTCCGCTATGGCGATCGTCCTCGAAATGAAGATGGATGTGCGACTTTCCTCCGTGGGCATGCTTGTGGATGTGCATGTGCAGGAGGCGCATTCCCAGGACGATGATCATGACGGCTACGCCCAATTCGAGAAAGTCCGCGACTCGTTCAGGAATGACAAAACCGAGGCCCAATACCAGAAATCCAGCCAGCAGCAGGGCGCCCGTGTGGCCAATGCCCCAAAGCGCACCCACAACAGCCGAATGCCAGATCGAGCGACGTTCGCTGACTATCGTTGAAACAGCCGCAAGATGATCCGCTTCCGTAGCGTGTTTTAAACCTAAGACAAATCCGAAGCCCAGCGTCGCCAGCAACGATTCGTTCATAAGCATGTCAGTATAAACGGGCGGTGGCCGCATTGACACTTGTGACACGCAGATGTTCTAATCGAAAATTGTTGCTTGGGCGGTTAGCTCAGCTGGGAGAGCGCGGCGTTCGCAACGCCGAGGCCGAGGGTTCGAATCCCTTACCGTCCACTCCTCGTTTACGCAGAAATCATCGAATGATCCGCCGGACCTGGGCGTAGCCTTCGTTGATCTGATCACGAATGTCGCACTGGAGATCATCCAGCTGATTCATGGTCTTCTTGGAGAACCTGCGAATGTCTTTGCGCACTTGAACACCGGTCTTCGGCGCAAACAGGAGGGCAGCCACTGCTCCCATCGCCGCGCCGGCAATGAACAATCCAGCAACTTGGGTTTTTGAAATTCTGTCCATGCTTTACCTCCAAAGTTAAGAGTCAAATTCAGCATAACACCATGTCAAAGTATGCGAGAATCTCACGCAAAATGACGAAACGAACCACACTGCTGTTTATAGCCGCTCTCTTAATCACCGCGTTAGCTTTCGGATTCCAGCGTACCGGTGGCGGCACTACGGTTTCCCCATTCGATGAACAACGCGTCACCCGGGACTTGCAGACAATCGTCAGTTTGGGACCCAGGCCTGCTGGCAGCGAGGCCCTTGCCAAGGCACGCGCCTACATTGTTTCAGAATTAGAAAAAGCCGGACTCAAACCGCAACTGGACGAGTTCGATGCCCGGACTCCGTTAGGCAACAGACGCATGGTGAATATCCGCGCCAGCCGGCCGGGTTCTAAACCGAATGTCATTGCGATCACGGGGCACTACGACACCAAGCTCTTTCAGAACATTCGGTTCGTCGGGGCCAATGACGGCGGCTCGAGCGCAGCCTGGCTGCTGGAATTTGCGCGCTGTACGCGTGATCTCAAGCTGCAAAACACGCTCGAGTTTGTGTTTTTTGATGGCGAAGAAGCAGTCGTCGAGTGGACGGACAACGACAGCGTGTACGGCAGCAGGTACGATGTCGATCGCAGGACTCGCAACGGAAGCCTGAAGAATTTGAAAGCCATGATTCTCGTCGACATGATCGGTGACAGAAATCTCAACATCAGAAGGGAAGGCCAGTCCACGCCCTGGTTAAAGGATCTGATTTGGGAGACTGCTCAATCTATGGGATACGCAAAAGAATTCCCGAACGAGGAAATCGAGGTCGCAGACGATCACATACCATATTTGCGGGCCGGTGTTCCTGCCGTCGACCTGATCGATTTCGATTATCCCGCCTGGCACACGGCAGCGGACACACTCGACAAAGTGACCGGTCGCAGTTTAAAGATCGTCGGGGATGTGGTTTATTCCAGCTTACCGGCTATCGACCGGCGCTAATCGCCGGGTTCCTTCGTCCGTTTTTTACCGAAAACGTAGGCTACGAGTACCCCCAGCATGTAAAGAGCCACCATCGGGACGACCATTACCATCATGTTAGCGATGTCGGTCGTTGGAGTGATGATTGCAGCAACTACGAATGAGATGAGCACCGCGTAGCGGGTATTTCGCAGCAGAAATGGACCATTCACCAGTCCGATGCGGGCGAGAATAAAGATCAAGGCGGGGATCTCAAAGATCACGGCCAGACCCAGTTCAATCATGACGAACAGGTCAAAGTATTCGGGTGCGTTGATGCGAGGCACGAGCCCCATGCCCGTTGTCCAATCGACCAGGAACCGTGTCGCGAAAGGAAATGCGATAAAATAACCGAATAAGCCGCCGAGAATAAATAGAACGGATGATGACAGGATGAACGGCATCGCATACCGGCGCTCGTGTTTGTAGAGTCCGGGAGCGATGAAAAGCCAGACCTGGCCCAGGATGAAAGGCGCCGACAGGAAAATGGCTGCCATCACAGCGAGTTTCAGTTCGAGATTGAAGCCCGCGGTTAGAGTGGTCCCGATCAACTCCGCACCGGTTTTGCGGATCGGTTGAGACACGATGTGGAACAGCGTATCCCGGATCGTCCAGGTGATCGCGAAAGCCACCGCGACCGCGATCAGGCTATGCAGGATGCGCTTACGAAGTTCCTCGAGGTGATCGAGGAATGACATCTGTCCGCTCAGATCTTCTTGTTCGTCTCGCTCGGGATCTGTCTCAACGCGCATTACACATGTTCTTTCGGGACAGTAGAGTCGGCAGCAGCAGCCTTGGAGGCGTTTTCGGGGGCTTCAGTTGAAGACGGGGGAGGCACAGACGGCTCAGGATCAACGGAATTGTAGAGATCGGACTTCAGATCCTGCCCCACGGAGTTAATGTCTTTTTTTACATCGTTCAAGGGAGTTTCGATATCCCGGACTTGATCTTCCCAGGTGGATTTCAGTTCGTTTGTGGCTTTTCTAAACTCCCGTAAACCCTTGCCCAGGGATTTGCCCAATTCCGGCAACTTCTTGGGACCAAAAACCAAAAGGGCGACGACAAAGATGATCAACATCTCAGAAAAACCAAGCTGGCCCATCAGACCTCCTACGACCGCAGATCATCATAGCAAAAACTCGAGGACGGCGGGGGTCACTTTCTTCCACAACTACAGGCATTTTCGGCCGTCTGATTCCTTGTGGGGGTCTGCTATAATGCTACGGACCGTACAAACGAAAGGGAGATTACTAAATGAAACGTAGACCGTCGCGTGCCATCTTTTACCTTGTCCTGGTGCTGATGATCTCGGCGGTACTTGGTGGGGTGTTCGGCGGCCAGGTACGAGCCACGACGAAAGGTGAAGAAGACGCGGACACCGCGATGAAGCACTTTTCGACGATTTTGGGCCTTGTCGAAGAGAATTACGCCACGGACGTCGACTCGGACAAAGCCGTTTATGGCGCGATCGATGGAATGCTTCGCACGCTCGATCCACATTCCAAGTTTTTCGATCCGAAGGCGTTCAACTCACTGCGTGAAGATCAGCGCGGTAAGTATTACGGATTGGGCATCACAGTTACGACGCGGTTCGGAAAAGTGACTGTGGTTTCGCCGCCGTTTGTCGGTTCGCCGGCTGAAAAAGTCGGATTGCGTGTCGGCGATGTGATCGCTCAGGTCAACGGGGAATCTACCGAAGGAATGGATCTGAACGAAGTCGTCTCCAAGTTGAAGGGCCCGCGCGGCACTTCCGTCAAAATCAAAGTCCTCCGTCCAGGTGTTGATGAACCGATCGAGATGAATCCGATTCGCGACGAAATCGCCAAATACACGATCAATACGTCTTTCATGATTCGCCCGCGCATTGGATACATCAAACTCGACAGCTTCGCCGAGACAACCGGTCAGGAATTGCGCGATTCGTTGAAGAAGCTGCGGGATGAACTCAGGAAGACGGATACGAAAGATCTCGACGGCCTCGTGTTCGACCTTCGTAACAATCCGGGTGGATTGCTACAGGAAGCGATCGAGGTTTGCGAGACTTTCCTGCAGAAGGGTCAGTCGATCGTCGAAACACGCGGCCGGACAAGAGGCTCCAACCGTCCGTATGCTTCACAAAAGCTGAATTCGGAAAACACGTTCCCCGTGGTCGTTTTGATCAACGCGCAGAGCGCCAGCGCGTCGGAAATTGTTGCCGGCGCCCTTCAGGACCACGACCGTGGTTTGATCGTCGGCCAGACGAGCTTCGGCAAGGGACTCGTTCAGTCGGTTTACCCGTTGAGCAAGAATGCAGGGCTGGCATTGACCACGCAAAAGTGGTACACGCCCAGCGGCCGGCTGATCCAGCGGGATTATTCGCACATTTCGCAGTTTGATTATTACAACCACCGCGACGGTGCTGCTGCGCCGAAGAAAGAGGACATCAAACGGTCTGATCTGGGACGGATCGTCTACGGTGGCGGCGGTATCACGCCGGACTATATCGTGGAAGAGCCAAAGGCTAATGAGTTCCAAACGACGCTGGCGGCGAAATACGCGGTCTACACCTTCGTTCGCGATTTCCTGGCGAAGAATCCTCCCCTCGATACGTCGTTTCAGGTGTCGGACGCTCTCGTGGATCAATTCAAGCAACACATCACGAAGCGCGGGATCGAGTTTACGGAAAAGGATTTCCTGGACAACAAGGACTTCGTCAAACGGTCCATCAAGTACGAGATCTTCTACAATCGTTTCGGTGTTTCTGAGGCCGGGCGCGTTCTCCTGGAAGGGGACCCACAGGTCATGAAAGCTTTGGATCTGATTCCTGAAGCCAAAGACCTGGCGAGCAAAGCTCGCCGCCAGATCGCCGAAAAGAGATAAATAGAACGATAAAAAATGGGGTCTTAGCCCTATTTACCCATTTTTAAAAAATGGGTAAATAGGGCTAAGACCCCATTTTTGTTTTCGAGAGTATGAGAACGATTGCAGTCCGCTGCGCGAATGCTTCTTACGATATTCTGGTTGGCGTCGGCGTCTTCGAGAAATTAGAGACACACTTGCACGAGGCCGGATTCGAGCCTCCATTCCTGGTCGTATCACAGCCTCGGATCCTGAGCGCCATAGGGCAGCGGCTCAAGAAGACATTCCCCATTGCCGTAATTCCGGATGGTGAACGCGCAAAGACGCTTGCCACCGTGTCGCGATTGCTGGACCGGATGGTCGATATGAAACTCACGCGACACTCGACCGTCATTGCCGTAGGCGGCGGCGTGGCCGGTGATGTCGCGGGTTTCGTGGCATCGATATACATGCGCGGTATCCGTGTTGTGCAGGTGCCTACGACACTGCTGGCCCAGGTGGATTCCAGCATTGGTGGTAAGACCGGGGTGAATCATCGCGTGGCGAAAAACCTGATCGGAACTTTCCATCAACCGGCGTTGGTTCTGTCCGATCCACTGGTTCTGCAAAAACTGCCGGAAAGGGAGTATGCCAGCGGCCTGTACGAAGCATTGAAGTATGGTGTCATCCAGGACGCCGGGCTGTTCGCAGACTTCGAGCGGCATATTGCCAAATTCCACAAAAGGGATCCCGAGGCCATTGAAGAGTTGGTCGCGCGTTGTGCTGCCATTAAAGCCGACGTCGTCATGAAGGATGAGAAAGAAAGCGACCTTCGCCGAATTTTGAATTTTGGACATACGGTCGGCCATGGACTCGAAGCCGCGGCGCATTACCAACGGATCAAACACGGTGAAGCTGTGGGCTACGGAATGATCGCCGCCGCGCGCATTGGATATTCGCTCGACAAGTTGTCGGACAACGACAGGGCGCGCATTGAAAACGCCGTGGGCTCGCTTGGAAGATTACCGTCATTAACAGGCATGCAGAGCAAGGATGTGCTAACCGCGTTGCAGCATGATAAGAAAGTTCGCGATGGAACGATTCACTTTGTCCTGCCGCGCGCGATTGGTCGAGTCGAGATAACGCCGGACGTTCCGTTTGATCTCGTCCGCGACGTGGTGAAGGGAATTCTGAATGACGGAAAGAGATTACCGGGGCCCCGATAGCCGGCATGTGCAGCAGATGTTCGCCGGTATCGCTCACCGGTACGACTTCCTGAATCACGTCCTCTCTGTATCGGTTGACCGGCGCTGGCGCAGTCTCGCCGTCAGGAAGGTTCACGAGCTGCTGATGGCGGCGCCTCGCCTATGTCTGGATGTGTGCAGCGGAACGGGCGACCTCGCGATCGCCTTGAACCGGGGACTTGGCTGCGATGTCGTGGCCTCGGACTTTTGCCATCCGATGCTCACTCGCGCGAACGCGAAACTCGCCGGCAGACCGGTCCGCAATGTCGAGGCCGACGCACTGCTTTTACCGTTTCGAGATCGCTCTTTCGATGCACTCACGATTGCATTCGGTTTGCGCAACCTCGAAGATCCACTGCGCGGGCTCATCGAAATGCATCGTGTCCTGCGGCCTGGCGGGGCCGTCGTAGTCCTGGAGTTTTCCAAGCCGGTTGTTCCTGTCCTCAAAAACATCTTCAAGTTCTATTTCCAGCATATTCTGCCCAAAGTCGGTGCCTTCGTATCGGGTAATAACAGTGCCTATCAGTATCTGCCGGATTCCGTCGGCAGATTTCCTGCCCAGGAAGAACTGCTGACTCTCCTGCGCTATGCAGGATTCAAGAATCCGGGTTACCGCAACCTTTCCGGTGGAATTGCCGCCTTGCACTGGGGTTCGACTTAAAACTGCGTTCGTAATCGTAAGTTTCTCGGAATGCTGCGCACCGCCAGTGAATACGACGGACGACTGCCGTCGCTCAACGGGCCAGCGACCTCCACGGTCAGTTCAACATCGATACGGGCAATAGCCATCCGGTTCGCCACTGACGTCGGCTGTACGAGATTTCCAGAGAGATCGTAGTAGCTAAAGACCAAGGCCTTAAAATGCCTGCCTATTTCGTTCGCGGGCGACCACACGGGATTGCCGGGGTCCGTCATATCGGATGCCATCGCTCGCCGGACACTGCCATTCGCAAACGAAACCGACACGGCTTCCTCCAACGCGATTGTTGGTGGGCCGTCAAAGTGGATCGTCGTCTCTGAGACTCTCGCGTTGCGGGGTATGACGGTCAACGTTGCAGGAGTCTGTGCTACGACGTCCCCGCGTAACCAACTCCAGGACGTAGCGGTGTTCGGATAGGACAGGTAAACGAACTTCCCGGTTAAAAACCCCGCCGAGGACAACACCGAGAGAGTGCGCGGGACACCAAGGCTGAAATCGCTCGGACCGGTAATCGCGCCTGTCTCAACATTCGAGAGCCCGGCGCGAAAGTCAACGCGAGTCGAATTGGTGGAAGCCAGAAAGACCGCGACAGCTTCTAGTTGACCGGCGTCCAATCCGGCAGCATAAACCGGCACGCCTTGACCAGCCATACGGATTTCGTCCGTGATCTGCGCGGCGACAATTCGCGCCGTCTGCTGCATTTCCATGATCAGGGTCTGGTCGCGGATGATACGTTCATTCTGGTGAAAGAGCTGGAACATCATCGTTGCCAGGATCAATGTCACGGCCATCGTCACGAGGACTTCGACTAGCGATGTACCTGATGCCTGTCGAGTCATCAGAAGATCGGGCTCATGAGCGTGGTCGCTCGGATGAGTTCGGTCTGCCGCCTTACCAGAGCGTCCTTCTCGGCATAAACGATTACGGTCACCGCACGAGGCGTGTTCCGTCCAACCTGCCAGGCTCTGATGAATCGTTGGCTCCCAACGACGACAGTCTCGGACCCATTCGCGTTTACCCAGACAGCATCGGTAAATGAAATGGACCGGAACTCCTCCATCTTGTCGTAAAGGAGCGCCGTTGCCACGGCCATCTGCCTGTTGGCTCCGTTTGTCCGGATCACAAACGAAAACAGAGCAGCTACCGCAACCAGGCCGCATGCCAGGACGCCGGATGCGATCAATACTTCAATCAGCGTGAATCCTCGGGTTGTTCTCACGGGGAGTAAACGATCCTTTTTAGGCGGGGTCATAAGCAACGCGTCGCGTTGCGATGCGTATGACCGCGCGAGGCGGGGCGGAGAAAAAACTACATCGAGGTCGGCGTGAAATCAAGACATCCAATTACAATTCCGGACGAATGAGGCGATCGATGTACCAGGTCAGCATTTCGTCCCCATACAGTACGGCAATGATGCCGGCGACCGTGAGAAACGTTCCGAACGGCAGTTCGTATTCGCGGCTTTTGTTCGCGTAGCGAATCAGGATCAGGCCGATGACGGAACCCAGCAGCGAGCCGATCATGATTGTCAATAAAGCGAGCGGAGCGCCGAGGAATGCGCCGACCATCGCCATCATTTTGACGTCACCGAATCCCATGCCCTCAACGCCGCGCAACTTCAGATAGGCTTCGGCGACCGCCCATAACAGCCCGCCTCCGACAATCGCCCCAAGCACACTGGCAGTGATAGCGATAATGCGCGGATTGGTTGCCTCCACGCCGAGGGTACGGAAGAGGCGGGAAATAAGCGGGCTCGGCTGAGCGAGAAAGACACTGACGAGTACCCCGATCCAAATTCCATTCAGAGTAATCGGATCGGGGAGAATGCGATGGTCCAGGTCGATAAATCCAAGAGCGATTAATGCAGCCGAGAATGCAAAGAAAATTGCCCACTCGATCGACAACCCAAGCTTCAAAAACAACAAGACGCTCACAATCCCGCTGAGCGCCTCGATCAAGGGATACCGTATCGAGATCGGCTTCTTACATTGCCGGCAGCGGCCTCCCAGCAGGATATAACTCAGGATGGGCACGTTATCGTACCAGCGGATGATTTTCTTGCAGTGCGGACAGCGAGAACGCGGCATGCTAATGGGTTCCTCGTTCGGAAGCCGGAGGATTACAACATTCAAAAAACTACCGATTACAACTCCCAAAATGAATGCCAGAGCAAATTCCATCAGCGCAGTATACGGAACTCCCTTTGGAAAACATAGCGAGCCCCCATGTAAGCGATTGCCAATCCCCGCCAGCCATCGAGAAAGCCGCCGCGCAGAAAGAAGGCCTTGATGAACGCCGTTGGTGGTCCCAGTATGAGTTTCAAGATATTGCCGCGTCGACCGTTGGAGCGCGATGCCTGTGCCGCAAGTTCCGTGTACCGGTCGATCCGTCTCAAATGATCATCCCAGTTGCGGTACGGAAAGTGCAATAGGTCGCCTTCGAAGCTGCCCGTAACGCCGTGCACACGCACTGATTCGTGGACGAAGTCACCGGCGAACATACAGTGACGCCTATGGTACAGACGTACTTTCCTGTCAGGATACCATCCCGAATGCCGGATCCACCGGCCAAGATAGTTCGCGCATCTCGGCATCGACCATGCCCACGCTGTCATGATCCCTCCGCCGGAATTTGTATTGCCGGTTAACTTCCAGTGCGCGATCTCGCCTGCGAGCTCGACACTGATTCTTTCATCTGCATCAATACTCAGGATCCAATCATTGTCTGCCTGTTCAGCGGCGAAATTCTTCTGCCGCGAGTATCCGAGCCATTCCTGCTCGAAAACGCGCGCGCCCAAAGCACGCGCAATATCTCGGGTTCCATCCGTGCTGCCGGAATCGACCACAATCACTTCGTCGCAACAGGAAAGACTGGCAATCGCTTCGGCAATCCGCGTTTCCTCGTTGAACGTGATAATCGTAGCTGTGATTCCGGGCATCGCCCGCACCCCCTGGCCATGCTATAACCGATCGAATGCGGAACCTCAAGCTGACTCTTGCATACGACGGCACAGAGTTCCATGGCTGGCAGATTCAGCCGCACCTCCGGACGATCCAGGGCGACCTCCAACAAGCGCTTCAAAAGCTGTTCAATCACGATATAACTGTCACCGGTTCCGGCCGGACCGATGCCGGCGTTCATGCGCACGGGCAGGTCGCAAACGTCGAAACAATCAGAACAATGGACACGGACGCCGTTTTACGCGGCGCTAATGCGCTGCTGCCCTCGGCAATTCGCGTCATTTCCGTCGAGGAAGTCAGCCTGGAGTTTCACGCGCGCCGTTCCGCCCGCTCGAAGACGTATGAGTATCATCTTTGGAGAAATCCGGTCGTCAGCCCGTTCCACTGCAGGTACGTCTACGCTTTTCGCTACCCGCTCGATGGGGACGCGATGGATCGCGGAATCCCATATTTTCTGGGCACGCATGATTTCACATCGTTTTGCGCCTCCGCGACGGAAGTCGAGGATCGCGTGCGCACCATATTCGAAGCGGGCTGGGATCGCTCGGAAACCAACTGGGTCTTTCGCATCCGCGGCAATGGATTCCTCCAATACATGGTGCGAACGATAACAGGTACGCTGCTGCAGATTGGGCAGGGACGTCTCAGGCCAGAACAGCTGTCGGAGATCTTTGCAGCTCAGGACCGCCGGCTTGCGGGTCCCTCTCTTCCGGCTCACGGTTTGCATCTCGTTCAAGTGGAATATTAGGCAAAAGTGCAAACAACTTTATATTGCAAACCACAATTGTCCGCGTGATAAGATCGAGTCGTATGCCGGATAGAGCAACGGAGTCTCTGCAACGAATCGATCGTGACGCACTTCCCGCTCACATCGCAATCATCATGGATGGAAATGGCCGCTGGGCTCGAAAACGCGGCTTGCCGCGCGTAGCCGGCCACCGGGCGGGCATCCGCGCCGTTCGTGAGGTTGTGGAAGGTTCGGCGGAACTCGGTATACCGGTATTGACACTGTACGCATTCTCAGTGGAGAACTGGAAGCGGCCACGCTCGGAAGTGTCGATGCTGATGCAGCTCCTAAAAGAGTACCTCAATAAGGAGTTGGAGAATATTCACAAGAACAACATCCGTTTCCGCACAATCGGAAGAACCGACGAGCTGGACCCATCCGTGCAAGACGAATTGGAAAAGGGCATTGCACGCACGCGCAACAACACAGGCATGACCTTGAATGTCGCGTTGAACTATGGGGGACGCGCGGAAATCGTGGATGCGGTGAATCGTCTTTTGCGAAACGGCGGGAGAGAGCTGGCGCTGAACGGCGGTATTTCCGAGAAGGACCTGGCGCAATACCTCTACACAGCCGGGCAGCCCGATCCCGATCTGTTGATTCGTACCAGCGGGGAATTGCGGATCAGTAATTTTCTGCTTTGGCAGATCGCGTATGCGGAGATCTGGGTAACGGACACATTGTGGCCGGACTTTGAGAAGATGCATCTATACGAAGCCATCATCGCGTTTCAAAAACGCGAACGGCGTTACGGAGGGCTGGAGCCCCAACTGGTTCTTTCCAGGAAATCGGAATGATTTCGAAACGGCGGAACTGACGCTGAATCGATGAAAAGGGTCCTTACCGCTCTCGTCGCGATTCCCACCGTAATCGTTCTCACAATTTTTTCTCCGGACTGGCTATTTGCGATAGTTATCGGTGCGGTTGCCGCACTGGCGATCGATGAATTCCTCTCGCTCGCAGACCACAAGGGAATTGGGCGGCCAGGGCGTTGGTTTCTTGTACCCGCGGCTCTGGTGACGATTGCTTTTAGAAGTGGCGAAGATTGGGTTTTGTCGGCGTTCGCTCTTGCGGCGATTGCACTGATGACGGTGACAGTCTTCAGCACGCCAATGGAGACGGCATTGGGTCGTGTCGGAATGGGACTTGGGGGCGTCGCATATTGCGCTCTCACGCTGGGCTTCCTGGTGATCATGCCTCGCTCTCTGGTTCTTCTTTTACTTTTCATCATCTGGATTGGCGATGCAGCGGCATACTATTGCGGTCGAGCGCTCGGCCGCCATTTGCTGGCGCCGGCTGTCAGCCCCAAAAAAACGGTCGAGGGTGCCATCGGGGGTTTGGTTGCAAGCGTCGTTGCGGGCATCACTATTGGCGTCTGGTACTTGGGAGAGCCGTGGTTGAGTCTGATGTTCATATCTGGGGTGACTGCGATCGCGGGTCAGATAGGGGACCTGGCCGAATCGGTCTTGAAGCGCAGTGCGGGAGTAAAGGATTCATCTTCGATTCTTCCTGGTCATGGCGGCATGCTGGACCGCCTAGATAGTCTTTTCTTCGCGGCTCCGGTCTTTTATTGGTTCTTCACATGAAACGTCTCGCAATCGTCGGTTCTACAGGTTCGATCGGTCAAAACACGCTTCGTGTAGTTGCGCATCTCAGCGACCGGTTTAAGGTGTTCGCGCTGGCGGCACATTCGGCTGTGGATCGGCTGGCGGAGCAGACGGCCATATTCCGGCCCGACGTCGTCGCCATTATGGAGTCGCGCCTCGCGGGTCAGTTTACGCAGCGCTGCGCGGAATTAAAGGTTCCTGTTCCGGACGTTGTTACCGGCGAAAAGGGACTCTGCCAAATCGCAGCTGCTTCTGAAGTCGATCTGGTGGTCTCTGCGGCAGTCGGCGCGGCAGGACTCCCGCCGACACATAGTGCTGTTGCTGCCGGGAAAACTGTCGCCCTTGCGAACAAAGAGGCAATGGTGCTCGCGGGTGAACTGCTCCGTCATACTGCGGTGCGGACGGGCGCACAACTGATCCCCGTGGACAGCGAGCACAGCGCAGTCGATCAATGCCTGCGTTCGGGAGTTCGCACGGAAGTGCGGCGGTTGATTTTGACGGCATCCGGCGGGCCATTCCGGGAAACGCCAATCGAGCGATTCAGCCACATTACACCGGAGGAAGCACTGAATCATCCCACCTGGCGGATGGGTAAACGCATCACGATCGATTCTGCGACACTGATGAACAAAGGCCTGGAAGTGATCGAGGCGCGATGGTTGTTCGACATTGCTCCCGGGAAAATCGACATCATGGTCCATCCGCAATCCGTAGTGCATTCGATGGTGGAGTTCGTCGATGGCTCGGTTATCGCTCAATTAGGAACAGCCGACATGCGCCAGCCGATTCAATATGCGTTGACCTATCCGGATCGGCTTCCTTCGCCCGCGGCCACGCTGGACTGGACCGCAATTCCACGTCTCGATTTTGCTCTTCCGGACCGCCATAAATTTCCCTGCGTCGATCTCGCATATCGCGCGATAGAAATGGGAGGCACGGCGCCGGCTGTGCTAAATGCGGCAGATGAAGTCGCGGTTCAGGCGTTTCTTGAAAGCCGGATTGTTTTCTCGGCCAT
>Ga0075421_100006288_pt1 | contig 14458 bp, 12 predicted proteins | sample SoiMetdeltSBSDD5_FD_75292 | JGI IMG/M metagenome (GOLD analysis project Ga0075421, IMG submission 75292) | Bulk soil microbial communities from a Populus tree surrounding site in Tennessee, USA - Soil MetaG P. deltoides SBSDD5 | ecosystem: Environmental > Terrestrial > Soil > Tree plantation...
TTTCAGGAAAGCAACTACATCACAAGTGACCAAGCGCTTCGTTTGGAAAACCTACCCAAAACTCTGACAATAATAGGTGGAGGGTATATCGCCGCAGAACTGGCTCATTTTTTTGGATCTTTAGGAAGTACAATAAACATAGTACAACAAAGAGATTTGCTAATACCTAGGGAAGATGAGGATATTTCAAAAAAATTTACAGAGTTATATGCACGAAAATATAATGTATGCTTGGGATACAACACAGAATCAGTAACAAAGAAGAATGAACTTTACCATGTCATTACTAGGAAGAGTAATACTGGCAAGTCTGTGGAAATAGTATCAGACCAACTGTTGATTGCTACGGGTCGCGTTCCAAACTCTGATACTTTAGACTTGGCTAAGTCAGGAGTAAAATCAAACCAAGAAGGGTTTATCGAGGTTGACGAAAAAGTTGAAACCAACGTAGAAGGGATTTTTGCACTTGGAGATGCAGTTGGAAAATACCAATTTCGCCACAGTGCAAATTGGGAAGCCCAGTATGCATTCAACAATATAATGGCCACAGCAAATGATAAGAAAATCGCCGTTGAGTACTTTGCTATGCCACATGCAATATTTAGCTCTCCCCAAGTTGCAGCAGTAGGATATACCGAACAAGAGTTAAGGGGAAAAGAAGGAGTAGGAGCAAGAGAGATAGATTATGCCAAGTCGATATATCCATTCATAAACACTGCAATGGTAGAAGCTATAGAGGATAGAGAGGGATTCGTCAAGTTTCTTGTTGAGACAAAAACTAGGAGGATTCTTGGTTGCCATATTATTGGAACTGATGCCTCCATACTAATACACGAAGTCTTGGTAGCCATGAGAGCAGGAAGTGGAGGAAGAGGGAGCAATGATACATTAGGAAATATTTTGAGGACAGTTCATATCCATCCAGCACTGTCAGAAGTAATTTCAAGAGCTGCTAGTAGCGTTTTTGACTGAGAGGTATTATTTGCTCTAGGGTTAGCTCATCAGTACTTCTGAAGAAAGATGCTTGTTGTAGCAAATGATGGATATACTTTGACTTCAGATATGAATGGAGGCACATAAGGGAGCATTCAAGAGATATCGTGGAAAGGAATGGCCTTAATGACGATAAGAACTGATTGATATTGTATCAACCTCGGTTTATCTGATTCTGTAAGATGATAATTGATCTCCTCTCTACAGTTCTTTGATGTTCGATTCAGAAGCAGATACAGCCATCAATTTCGCATAGATATAGGATTGTACATCGATAGCAGTCAAGCTTACCTAAACGTTGAGGGCTTTACCATAAAATTCAGTGTACAACTGGCTTCAAAAATCTTATAGAAATCTAGTCAGTATGCTATTCGAATTCAGGATAATGGTCAGGCATATGTTATAAATTATTTTTCCATAATTTGAAGGGAACGTTGCTATTTTCAATTACCATTCAAAGATACTAAATTTTCAAAAAATATAAGAAATTTAAAATAAAAGCCTGCTCTATTTAATTGTGTTGCACAGACAAACCAACGATGTCCATCTCATTCCTCCTTGCCCAAGTGGGCGGATATTCAGTACCATGGTTCCTGATAATCATCCAGTAGGGACACCATATACGAGGTGGTGAACCTTTACCATAAGAAGTACAGATACATTCAAGATCCTCATGTTTAGGAACAGAGTCAAAAAACCGCGGGCATTATGTCACAGAGAGGAAGAAGATAGATGACGAATAAGTGTTTGTTTGGAGAGGTCAGCGGCAGGGCAATGGCGTCCAGTATGAGGTTACTACTCAATATTGCAAGTGATATGTTCCTAAGAATTACCTTCAATAATAAATGGTTAAAGACAACTAAATCCCAGAAGCAATACAGTCACGAGCTGGTGGAGATTACATCTTTTAGGTTGGAAAAGGTCCTAAAGGGCTGAAGTGTTATTGTTTTGGTTTTCTCAAGAAGAGCCTAATTGGAGTTCAATTGTGAAGGATGGTCGAAGAATCTTTAAGCAGAACGGCTACAAACTTCACGATTGGGAGAACTGCAGCGTAAATACCTTTCCGACAGATGGTGGCAAAGTCAGAGTCAATGTGAGAAAAAAAAATATTCAATATAGCAACTATATGAAAAAAAATATTGAAATCAGATTTCTATACAGCTTTGAAATCTCTTCAATACATGAACCAGTCATTGAAAAATATGAGCAAACCAGCAGCAACAACAACAACAGCAGCAGCAGAAATGACAGTGGACAAGAGGCCAGATGGGCTATCCATTTGAAGAAGGAGGGTAACGAACATCAAGAAAGGAGGAATTGCTCTATTTGGCAATGGGCCTCACAAGGAGATATTAGACAAAGTGAGGTTTTCCGCCTCTTTGAAGATATTGACAACAAATTCAGATCACCCCATCACAATATGAACATAGACGATGTTCAATCAGATACCTGCGACCAGGTAATGCCGTTAATCATTCAACCTTCAACTGATGGATGGAAAAACTTTGTTAGACAAGTTCATTGCGCTAAAAAAAGCGATTCAGAATATGAGTTTACACTTGTATTCAATGACGAGCATCTCAGAGAGAACAGAGTACTTGAATCCTTCTATAGGTTTTTGAGACCCTATTTGTACGGTCGGCTTACAGACATCGAATCATTCAAATTGATATTAGAGGAAAAAAGTGCTTCCTATTTCATCTTTCCAGGAATATATAGTGGCAAGAACAACATAACAAAAGATTCTATTCACGGGGATAAGGAATGGTTTTTCCAAAAGGCACCGAGGAGGAGAGTGAAGTATCACTATTCCAATAAAATACATCCCATTGTTTTTATGAATACAGCCAATCATGCTTTGGGAGAAGAAGACAACAATGGAACTCTATGGAAATGGGAATATGATGCATGTGCACATGATTCACCCATAGTGCATGGAAACAAATCTAGAAAAGAGATTGAGGATCTTGTGAAAAATCTAGATGAAAATGAGGCCATACGTAATACTGCAGATCTTCTTCGGCAGGAGAACATTAGTAGCAAGATGCTGATGACAGATCAGGAGCTGCGAAAGAAATGGGTTGATCACATAAGGAGAGAATACATAGTGAATAAGACTACCGCGGAGAAACTTCTAACCGAAACAATAAGATCCTTATGATCGCTCCAATAGTGAATGAGTACATAGGACTTTCATTAGGTATCACCAACAAACTTACAAGTTGTGAAGGTAACATGACATCAGAGTCTCAATCTACGCAACTCATTATATGTAGGGTTGTCGCAACAAGCTAAATTCCTTTCGAGATAGATATTGAAGACACTGCATAAAGGTTATGCAAGAGCAGGATAAACTACAACATGGCAGGAGCGACAATATAGTACATTTGTTGCCTAGTCTGACTAGCTACCATAACGCAGTATTATCAGGATTGTGATAAGGTCGTCATTTCCTAATTGGGTGACGAAAGTCACATAACACCATCCTTTGTAGAATCATTTGGCGTTTTACTAGGATTGATAGCCTTAACGCTCAGCCCTCCTGAATGACACGGTCGGCGGTCCTCCTGTCCATCTAGTGTGATCATTTGACTTTGGTTTGTGCTCCATATAGGCGGGAAGCTGTGTAGATATCAAATTAAGTTTAAAACGATCTCCTCACAGTTCAAGATGAAAACCCTGAGAATTAACGCACAATACAAAACAATAACTCACAACCAATATTCTCGAATTCTTATTTTGTATAAATTGGAATTGTTGTGCCAAATATATCCTATGTTTACCTTATTTGATTTGCTCTAGCAGAGCACAGCCCTTATTTCATATCTCCTCTATTTATTTTGATCATATTGAAGAACCCAAAGAGAGCAAAAATTTTGTCTTCAAATTTGATGGAATAAGAAGCAAAGTAAAGACAGAGTTTATTGCGAAGTCCGACTTGAACCAATAAGAAAAAATCCAGTAATGGGCAAAGATCATCGCGTCATGGTGAAATTTCCGCTTGGGGCTTTGAACCTCGAGAATGGATATAGGGCGTCCTCAAAGATGCTTGTTATAGCATATGATGGATATACTTTGACTTCAGATATGAATGGAGGCGCATATGGAAGCATCCAAGAGATATCCTGGAAAGGAATCGCGCCCTAACCAGCTTGATTAACCAGGTGACAATAAGCTGAGTTATTTAGTTTAGAAATTCTTGAGCTAATCCATGATTAACCATAATCTCAAATTTGGTTTAAAAAACAATTGTATTAAGTGATGTTTAATAGATCCATATCAGGTATGGCAACGATACTGGCAGGAATGCAGGATTCATTACTCGTACTCAGATCTACAAAAGCGGGATGGAATATCCATCAGTCTTTGGTTGGGACTCATCCACAATGTATAGCATTTGATCCCCACAATCCAAGCAGGGCTTACTGCGGAACATTCGGAGGAGGGCTATGGAAGACAGATGATGGCGGACAAAATTGGGATCAAATTGGGAAAAATAGCATGACGAACCAAAATGTGACCTCGGTTTCAGTCAATCATCTGAGAAGAGGGAGTAGTGGCTTGAATGTTGTGTACGCAGGAACAGAGCCTAGTGAATTCTATAGATCGGGTGATGGAGGTATGACCTGGGAGCGTATGGTTAACATAAACAGACTGAAATCGTCTGAATTATGGAGCTTCCCACCTAGACCCTGGACCCATCATGTGCGCTGGATTGAACCAGACGTTAATAGTTCAGACTATATTTTTGTAGCAATAGAAGCAGGGGCACTTGTTCAAAGTCATGATGGCGGCAGGACATGGATAGATAGACCAAAGCAAGGGCCACATGATACGCATACTCTAGCTACACATAGGAAAGCCCCTAAACGGTTATACTCTTCTGCAGGAGATGGCTATTTTGAAAGCGCGGACTATGGAGAAATATGGAGTAATTCTATGGCAGGGCTTAACCACCATCATTACCTCTATGGACTAGCTGTCGACTTTCATAATCCTGAAACTGTAGTTGTATCTGCATCTTTGGGAGCCTGGCAAGCGCATTCTGGAGTAGATGATACTGAGTCATTCCTATACAGGAGATCGGAAGATGGCGGTCGGTGGGAACTCGTTTCTAAAGGGCTTCCGGAGCCACAAGGAACAATGATTGCAATATTAACTTCAAGTTCGAAAAATGCAGGGGAATTTTATGTTGCCAGCAATCGCGGAATATTCTACTCCACTGATTCAGGCATCTCGTGGAAACCGCTTGATATTGCATGGCCAAGGGAGTGTCTTTCACAACATGCGTGGGCACTAGCGATCGAAGAAGGAAACTAGTTGTTTTTGAATCAGATAGAGACACCTCGATATTATATCAGTATATACTTCTCAAGTATAATTTCATGGCTCTCAATATGTATCTGTGTCTTTTTCCTTGGTTAAGGAGTCTGACAATTCAAGATGCCAATTTATGTGCTGGATGATTCAGTATACATATCAGGCTACTGAAGGAATCTCCTAAAGACTTCGGTTAATGCTGCGGAGATTGAAACATTGCAGTGTTGACTAGGGCTCCACCATGACCTATAACCTGTGTATTGCCAATTAATTATGATTTATTGATGAGATTATTCATCTTCTTATAACCTACAGATGGTTCAACCTGGGTCTCATTCTCAATTCAGAAGACTGCCCGTAAAGTATAGTACAAGTCAAATGGCCAGACTTACCTAAGAACAATGGGTTTGGCATCAACCTTGATGCGAAACAACGTGTAAGGCTTTCTACGTATATCCTGCCCATTATGAAATCGGGCTTGGCGGTGCAATTGATTTGCAGTAACGTAGAGATATCCATCGGATGCTAGCGACAGAGTGTCTGGCCATAATAGGCGCGGGTCATGAGCTATCGTCTCCCATTCACCCTCTGGGCTGCTACGCAAGATCGAATTATGCTCATAATTTGTCAGATATAGTCGACCCTCTGCATCTGATTCAAGCCCATCAGAAGCACCACCTTTATCGCCCTCGTCTTGTACCGTGCGAGAGACATATTGATCATGAAGTGATCTGTCAATGAGAGCTTCTGTACTTACACTATAAAGCTTCCTGCTAGCAAGAGGGCAGTAATACAGCCGTTCGCCAGTGGCACTTATCGCTATGCCATCTGACCCCATGTTAGCAGCCAACTTTGCGGATCCGTTCTTGCCTTGTTGTTGCGGTTCTTGTCTTACCACAAATGCACGTCCTTCAACGATTGGCAAAAAAGTTTGTATGTCTTCAGACTTTGTCGATGGATGATCGTTGAGTCTGCGCCAGCTTTCCCCTGAAGCCAAGTCTACAACTATTATTCCATTCGATCCATTTTGAGAAGAGTCCGTAATGTATGCAACTCCCTCTTTGCCTCTGCGCAGATCAAAGCGAATGTCATTTAGATAGGTTGTAGGCAATGCTACGTTTTGAGAAAAAAGTATCTTTCTAATGACCTGATTTGTATTCAGGTCCACGCATAAGAGTTTTGGTCCACCATATTTGGTAGGTTGAAATAGCGGGCTGCCGGTATCAAGAATCCAAAGACGGTCAGCTGGATCGACCACTACTGATTGAACGGATACAAGGGCAGCTGCTGGATCATTTGGCTGGGTTTGATTTATCACCTCGTCAGGATAAGCTACTACCTTGTCTTCTCCTGCTATGATTTCAGCAACTGTGAATCTCACATTATCGCCCCACTTTGGAAAATTGACAAATATCCGTCCTCTATGAGATACTGTCACGCCAGTTGGCATAGCATCATGAAAGTAAGCAACCGGCTCTAAGTTGCCGACATACTGTTCAGAGGGCAACAACGGCTCACTATCGATTATTGAATGCTCTGCACTAGAGGCTGAATCATGTGACGAGTAATCAGCCATGCTGCCGCTCAGGAACCCAGCTATTTATCACTATGTAAAAGTTAGCCCGGATTTATATTCTGGAAGTAGAATCTAACAAATGAACTCACCAACCAAGTAATAGACAAGATTAAAGAGAAAAAAGATACAATGCAATAGAGATGGTATTTAGAATAAAGCGAATCTAAAACCAATTTTAATCCCATAACCTTCTTGGAGAATTAGGAAAAGCTGAGTCACCATATCTCTCTCTGTGTGTTTGCGCGCACGCACCGTCATTGTTGGATTTGGCAATAATGATTGTAAAGCCAAAAGTTGTACCTCTTCATACTTTTCGTTCTCTGCCCAAATTATCCCTCATGAACTTCGTTAAAGCTATTTGAAACAAAAAATCCAAGTTCAGGTACCAGTTTGAGACCTGCTTGCAAACCTGATGAACAATCTAACCATTTTCCTCGGATCATTTCCTGTTCTATTGTACATTAAATTCTCTGTTGCATAGCCTGCCTCTGCACCACTCTGTCAAAAATATATTTTACCATACCTTGTAAACTTCATGCTATTTCTCATAAGGTATGACAGGACATTAAGAACTTCCTTTTCTTATCGCTCTAGACTGAGATGTCCTGCTCTGCAAGCTCGCTCAAAAATCACTAGTAGTACTGTCTTTTGATAGGCGTCTGTTTCATATTGTATCTGAAATAGCGTTCATAATCTTCTCATTTAGGCCAAGATTCTCCATTGTCATATTCAGTGATTAGCCTTCTATCCTTGTTATGTCCACTCCACTCCATCATCTATCAACTTGTTCAATCCATTTGCATTTCTTAATATGAAATCGTTTTCGATCTACTTTGCGATGTCTCACTTTATTATTGACTGCGACTAGGGTAAAGAATCCGCTAAAAGTACATTGATGAGATGATGGTAATACAAGAAATGAAGAATAATATAATAAGATAGAATATCATCTTGTAACCACATCAAATTGCAAAAATATCAGACTAGGAATACTAGGCCTTTCTCGGAAAGTAGGTATGCTTACTAGGGGTCTCTATTGCTCACACTACTATCTTGTCGTGATGATGACATTTTTTGTATAGACCTAATTACCTCCTTTTGTTCATTAATCTGTTTATGGATTTTATTAATCAACTGATGCTGTTCCTGTATAATTTCGTGACGCCGACGATCGGCTCTTCTATCCAAAATTAATATCAATAGTCCCACTCCTAATGCTATCGCAACCTCTACTTCCTTATCTACCAGTATTTCCGGTTCATCCAAAATCCAAAGCGCTATTGCAGCAACTACCAGTGCTATCAGTCCAACAATGACTAACTGGGTTTCATTCATCAACGATATTGAATTTTATAGTTCTATTTACTTTTTTACTAGGTGGCAACATGGCTCTTGAGCTTGCCAAGATGATCAACTCACTGTCATTTGGCAGTACAGTGGTCAGTCCGTAGCAACTCAAGGAACATCAGAAGATGGATTACAGTCTCTGAGGAATAGTCTGGATTACAATGAACAGGTAAAATTCTAACATGGAACTAGAGCCTAGGCTATGTCAAGTTGGCGCTGGTACGTCATCTGCACAGGCGAGAAAAAATATAAGAATGAAATAAGCGATCGCTCGTTACTTCATTTGCTACAAAGGTTTTGTTGTCCTTATTAGTATTGGTATAGCGACTTGTTTTTACAAATCTTGAATGACCCCACATCACACCATCTTGTATAATTTTGACTCTTCCTCTCATGAACTTAAACAGGTCGGGTCTTTCCAACATTGCAACTGCAAATACGTCTGGTAAATCAAATTTTCCTAATTTTGTTAAAGGATAATGCAACAATGATTTTACAATAGCGGGTACCTTGTCGCCCCTGCGATCGTGATCTTCTTTTTTTGTCTTTTTACATTGCATGCTCGAAAGCCTCGAAATAAAATCTTCATCGATTCTTAAATATTTGTCAGTTACATCCAACCCAACAATATTTAGTTGAACAGCCTCAGACTGAGCATGATTCATGACTATCTGGGCGGCTTTTGGGTCGCAATAAAAGTTGAATTCGGCATGCTGTGTGATATTGCCATAAATTTTGCTTGCAAACCCAAATGCACCTCCCATAATGCAAATTTTCGAAAATGATTGCACTATATCTGGATCTTTAATTATTAGTCTCGCAACGTTTGTTAGAGGACCCGTTGCAACAAGCGCAACTTCTTTTTTTCTGTAGTTTGCCAGGCTTCCAGAGATGAAATCAGAAATATCCATTTTTTGTAAAAAGGCGCTAGTAAACGGGAGTTGGATATTCCCAAGGCCTCTTTTTCCATGTACTTCCTCTGCCCGAACAATTTTCTTAGATAGTGGAGTTGACGCTCCAACCACTACGGGTATCATTGACTCCTTGTCCATCACCCTCAGGATTCCAAGAGTGTTTAATGCGGCAGCTCTAGCAGTCACATTGCCACTGACAGTCGTTATACCGATAATTTCGATATCGGGCGATTGCAGGGCCATTATTATAGCTACAGCATCATCTATTCCGGTATCAACATCCATTAGGATCGTTTTTGCAGGCAAATTAATTTCTCAGAACCGCGTCCTGTTACAAAGAACAAATGCGACGATTATAAAAGTTACAACTAGCTTGCCCTATTCTGGTCATTTGCGTAACGCTTAATCTCCTCAAAAGTTGGGCTTCCCCTTGTATCTTCTCGAGATGTCTTGATCGCTGCAGCTATGTTAGCAAGGTACAGAGCCTTGGTATCCTCAAATCCTTTGAGCTTGAAAGCACCGAATGCACCTACAAATGTGTCTCCTGCTCCTGCTGTGCTTACTATTTTTAAATAAGATGAGGAAGCCAAATCCAACGGTGGAATAATCATACTATTTCCTTTCGTACAGAGCACACATCCTTCATTGCCTAAAGTGACCACAACAGCTGTTCTGCTGCTGATGGACCCAGAGATCGTGCGACACGCATGGACGCCATCATCCATCGAGGTTAGTGATTTAGCCTCCTGTTGGTTTAAAATAAGATAATCCAAATTTATAACGTATTTCTGTACAGCAGAAAGACCATGTGTGGTTAGAATTGCAGGCGACCATATGATTCTCTTGCCTAACCTTCTAGCATATGTAATAAGTGAGCCTGCAGTTTCAAGAGGCGGATCAATGACTATTATTGTATCGGAATCCTCAATTGCAGATAGTACATTTGGTTTTGAAACAACCTCTGGTGTTATAGCCAAATTTGCAGCCTGGTGTGACAGAATCAAGTTTTCTCCTTTACCGTCAACAATGACATAAGCCTGTCCTGAGAGCATTCCCTCATGGTGAAATATGAGAGAGGTATCAACCCCTTCCTTCCGCAGTATCTCAATCTGGCTTTTGGCGATACCATCTACTCCAAGCATTCCTATAATACCAACTTCATTTGTTCCCAAGATTTTCACTGCAGCTACAGCGGTGTTGGCTGCCTTACCTCCGGGGACAGAAATGACCTTCACTACACGCACCTCTTCTCCAGGTCTTGCGAATCTATCTACAAACAGGGTTGTGTCCCAGTTTATTGCGCCCCATACAAGGACTTTTGGCATACGTATACAAGTTAGAACAGGGACGGTGTAAAGTTATCGCGGACAGGGATGAGGGGCAGATTAGTTGTCGAAAATTGCAAGGTTAACTTACAAGGCAGCAGGACTAAGGATCGAATGGATTCAACTAAAAAACTTTATGAAATTGGTACTCTATAAATTATAATTGTTATGTTTATCTCATAGGCTCGCACAAATAATGATGAGCTTGTATTGGCGAGCAAGATTGATTGAACGTTACTTTGAACCCTTCTAGAGAATATATACTTGATTTCGTAAATCTCTCCTCTGGAGTTGAAGGGCCGTTGGGCTATTGTCTCTGCTAGGTTGGCAGCTCGTGATGACACCACTAATACCCAATTCTGACTAGGGCGGAACGAGGAACGAAATACTTAAAGTATTTTCTATCAATCACTTGGTTTGCAAAGTAGACCTTTATATCCTAGTTGCGGCTTTGAATTGTCTTTCAATTTTTTCTTATAGCATTACTAATATAATCCTACGTTTAGTGCATTCTCTATTTCAGAGTTGAAGGAAGTTTCTCGTCAGCACATCGTATTTTTTAATTTTTCTCACTGATTCTTACCCCCAAGAAGATTCTTGATTGCCCGCCTAATAACTAATGATATTATTCTAGGAGTAATCAAGCGTAAAATAATGACTATTGAAGGTGTTAAAATAGGCCAGATGTATAGTTGCAACTCTTCAGGAAAGGAAGGCAATCCTCCCTCATTCAACATTGCAAAATAGGCTAAAGATATGCTCTCATGAATTCCAAAGCCAGCTAGGCCAACATACCAAAAACCCCTTTTTAGAAACTTTTGCATGCTTTTGGCAATCTCAGATAAAACTTTGTAGGCAGGTATCACAACAAGCTGGCCTGCAATAGATACATTACATAGATGCAGGAAAAAAAGATGCCGAGTCAGCCAAGTATTCAAATATTGTGAATTAAGTATGGTCAGCACTTCTGCATCAACCTCAATTACGGTTCGTGCAACAATCCTGCCGGCGTATTCGCGCTCTGGTTCTCCATCGACGGTATAGATATTTATCATTTCTTTATTTGAATTGATTCTAAAAAGCAACTCTTTGACGTAATTGTACGGGGTCAGCAAATACTTGAAAGGAGAAGCAAGCCGGGTAATAATATCACTAGAGTACTTTCGCGCTTTTTTCGTATCTACAAGATCCAATAATAATTTTTGTTTATCTTCAATAGAAGATTGATAGAAACTAATCAATGTTGGAAATTCAGATACCTCTTCCAACTTGGAAATGTCTTTTACTTCAGCATTATTTAAATAAAATTGACAATATACATGGATATCGTTTTTGCCATGCTTTTTGAAAGGTTGTCGAATATTAATGACGGCCTCAAGACGAACCTTGCCTATGACCAGTATTCTAACGAGCAGCCCTTTGCTTCCTTCATCTTCAAATAATATAGTTGGCTGCGCTGACGACATGATTAATCACAGCGAGATTATTATACGCTAAACCTTGATAATTTCAGGAATAATTTTAAGGGCGTCTAATGCTGACTCCACAAGACACTGCCAGTTTTTAACCGCAATATTCACATTTGTTTGATGAGCAGCAAGAATACCTTCGTCTAAAGAGACAACTTGATTTCCACGGCGGTCTGTCTGTTGACCTCGAAATAGCAAGCAAATATCTCCATCAAGTTCTATTATAGTACGCAAAAGAATTGTAGCTTTTAGATCTTGAGCTGTCTTTGTAATATCTGGTGTCTCTATTGGTTTGGTGAGATCATCCATTTTTATGTTACTGAATAATTCCTTTCTTTTTGTAGATTTGTTAGGTTCTACAAAGCTGGATAAACTTTGAGCATCCGGATCAACGTTGCCCGTGAGATCAGCAGATACCCCAGTCATAATGTTTAGTTGATGGAAATCCTGAAGTTGCTTTTCTATTTGCTTTCTCATATGCTCAACGAATTTTTGTTCATCGGTTTTCGTTTCTTCGCTAGTACTCTTCCGCGTAGCCATAAAATTGCTACGATTACCTTTCAAATATATAAAAAGATTCTCTCACTAAGCGCGCAAATAATTTGTTAGGAAATGAAAAAATTTTTCATCTTTAATGTTATTGTGGAGCTTATGTTTGAATATGCAAAATACTTTAATAATTGCAATATATGTACAAATCATCCATGGGAACTTCAGCAGCTGAAGAAGCAATTGAGCGTAGACCTGCGTCAACGGATCCATCAAATATTACGACGGGTGCAAATGGTGATAATCCCTTTGATAATCTTGGCAAAACAATCAATCATGCGCTAAAAGATCTTTCCGCAATAGTGGTCGTAACCGCCAAAGCAAATACTGACACTGCCATCACAATAAATACAACATCAGGTGAAATAGAAGTACCAAAAATTGCTGCAAAACTAAATGCCATGACAAGCATCGGCTTGGACGGAGACTATGTGGACGTGACTCCAGATGAAAGTGTGGACGCCCAAAGAAAAGCAGAAATTATGCAGAGACACGATCGCAATGTCGAAAGAGCTGTTGATACTTGGAACAATTTCGTTAATGGGGTTGTACAGCTTGTTCGTATCGCAGCTGACTTATCGGATAGACCGTTACCCAATTCCTTTAGCGAGGCAGGCAGGATTGTCACGATTCCATCACGATCAACTAGCTGATCCCTTATCGTAAAATATATTCTCAAATTAACCCTTTATTGTCCACGCGATGATGGTATAGACTGTGAGTCTATAACTCTACAAAACATTAAACGAATAGCATCGAAGAACAGCATATTGATACATGAACGGATCTCGTTAGTGATAAACGACCAAAAAAACTTACAAGGATACCTCATTTGGTATAATCTTCATCTATTGAAGAATAAATTTTTCGGCGCCGAAAAATTTCTTTTATATTCTATCCTATCCGCTGTTAAATATAGCGTAGCTTTTGTTTTTCTTTTATCAGTAGATCGATCTGACCATGTATCATCGACCTATGCTGCATGAACATTTCACGCAGCATCCAGTCATCATCTTCTTCCAAGTCATCTATTAACTGCCCGATGTTGTTAAGAGTAATCCGCATTGTCAGGATCATTTTGTCAAACGCTTTTTGCCTTACTTGAAGGCTGCTTGCGTGTAACCTTGTATCGTTACATGAACAAGAGGGATGATTTTTTTCCTCTTCTCTGTACTGGCTAACAAGTTCTCGAGTCTTTCGAAGCGATAGATGACGTTTTCTGATTAGTACCGCTAACTGGGATTGTTTCGCAGAATCTTTGACAGGGAGTAGCTCTTCAGCCAAGCTAGAATTAAGCGTCATACCTTCCACACATTTGAGGACATCACTTGGCATATCAAGTAGCTTTATTCTTTTTGTGATGTAGCTGGGACTCTTGCCTATCCTTCTGGCCAATTGAGAGATTCCCCCCCACCCAAAATCAACGACATAATTTCTGAACGCCTCTGCTTCTTCAACCACGGAGAGTGTTTCCCTCTGGATGTTTTCTACAAGTGAGCATTCAAACGCAGCTCTATCATCAAGTTCAACTATGTGGCAAGTTATCTTCCGCCACTTTAATACTGCGCATGCTTTGCATCTTCTGTTTCCAGCTACTATCTCATAATGGTCACCTTTAGGTCTTACAACTATGGGCTGGAGCAATCCATTTTCTTTAATGGAAGTCATTAGATCTAATATTGATGAAACCTTTGTCCTTGAATTATTCGTAGAATATTTTATCTTGGAGATCCATAAATCATCAATAACACCAGGAATCGATGTAAGAAGACTTACGGGGTTTAACAACAAATAGGACAGATTTGGTAATTATTATTCATTTCGCTCTCATATGAGGAACAATTTAGTATTTTCTTCTTCTTATGACTCATGTAGGAGGATTATTACAGCAACATCATAGGCTCCCTATCATTTTACAAGTCTATCCCCAAAGGATGAGATGTTTCAAAAGATCTGAGCGGGAGA
>Ga0075421_100006291_pt1 | contig 14457 bp, 15 predicted proteins | sample SoiMetdeltSBSDD5_FD_75292 | JGI IMG/M metagenome (GOLD analysis project Ga0075421, IMG submission 75292) | Bulk soil microbial communities from a Populus tree surrounding site in Tennessee, USA - Soil MetaG P. deltoides SBSDD5 | ecosystem: Environmental > Terrestrial > Soil > Tree plantation...
GCTCTCCAGTTCGATACCGTGCCAGTGGACCGCCGCGGGATCCTGCGACCGGTTGATCACGGTGATCGCTACCGGCTGGTCTTTCTCGAGCACGAGTGTCGGGCCTGGCGATGGCAGCGCACTGGTGTCTGCTTCCTCAGGCGAACCGCCGAGGACGTAGGCGTACCCCGGGCGGGTTCCATAAACGTTAGGGTTGGACCGTACGACGAGACGCATTGTGCGGTACGGGCCCTTCGACCTGGCCACCTTGCCACGCGGCTCGACGCGAATGCCGAGCACGAGCCCGGCCATCTCGTGCGAAGCGCCCGACGCGTGGCTCGCGTGACCATTCGCGGCCGGCACGCCCTTCTCGGTGCTGAGCATCACGTGATGCGAGATGTGGCCGACGAAGTGGCAATGGAAGATCCAGTTGCCCGGCCGGTCTGGCGACCAGGAGAGCGCCATCGTCGCTCCCGGCTTCAGCGGCTCGGTCACGGCCCTGCGTCGCTGCTGTGCTGAATACGTCGTGTAACTGGCCCCGTTACCGACGCCATCGACGTTGAAGTAGAAGCCGTGCAGATGCATCGGATGCTCGAGCCCGGTGAGATTGATCCACCGCCAGTGGATCGAGTCACCCTGCGCGACATCCAGGCGCTCCGTATGCGGCCACGAACGACCGTTGATCACCAGTATCGCGCGCCCGAGCCCGCTCGAGCTCGTCGAGTCGAGCGTGAACCACCACCCGACCACGAACACGCGGTCCCCAGTCGGGTCGGCGCCACCGGGCGGGTCTACGATGATCGCACCATTCAGCTGCGTGTCTTCGGTACTGCGCCCAAGCACCGGTGCTCGGCCAGTTTTCCCGGCGTAGTAGTACGTCCCGGGTTCCGTCGGCCTGAAGGTCACTTCGCGTACGCTGCCCGGCTCGAGGCGGATGCTGTCACCAGCAATGCCCCGTCGAGCCCCGAGCCCAAACACGGTGAGCGGCTGCTCGAGGCAGTTGCGAAGAATCACACGGACATCGGTTCCCGCCGGTACGCGGATGAGTGGCCCCGGGTTCTGGAGCAGCCCACCGGCCTCGGCGAAGGCCGCGACGGGCAGGCCCGGCCCGCCCGGGCCTTCCGGATACCACCTGCCGTTTCGGGCTTCGAGCTTGACGGTCAGGATGCCGTTCTCGAATTGTCCGGCCGGCCATCGATTGTCGTTGATGCTGATGGTCGGCAGTCCCTCCGTACTGGCGATGGGTTCGGCGCGGGAGATAGGGGTTTGGGATTCGGCCTGCCAGGCAAGGCCGGCGAGGAGAATGGCCGTCGCGGCCGCTGAGAGCATAAGAGGATGAGGTGTAGCGGTGAGCGAAGAGCCAGCGCGCATGGAGCGCGCGCGAGAGCGCGAGATGGAGTACATGCGTCCTCCGTGATTAGAGGCCGTTCATGTCGGTCCAAGATCGGGCACTCGGTCGCCGGAGGCATCTTCCGCACGGCCGGATTTCGGCGACGTATTGGTTGGCCACGGCCCTTACTGCAGTCAGGCACCAGACCCTGACTAAAGTCAGGGTGGCGCCCTGGCAGCGTCGATGGCGCCAGGTCGCGCCGACAATCAGGAGAACGCAGCGCTACGCGGGCTCGATCCCGAGCCTAACGCGGGCCTCCTTCAACGTCACTGATTGCGGGCCTGGGAGAAACCACGGTGTCGATCGCGTGAGCACACCAGGCCCAGCGTAGAATTCCGGATCGAACAACTCCAGACCGAGAGCTCGACCGTAGCGCTCTAGTATTTCCGTGGTAAACCGTTCCGCTTTTCTGGCCGCTGAGTAGTGCACCGGTTCCTCGAACGGCTGGACAGTCCCCGACAGATGGAACTCCCACCCGCGGACGTCATTCGCCACCCGGATGCAGCGTTCGCGATTGCTCGTGCCGACGCGCTGCGGGGCGTGAAGTGTGAGCTCCACGCAACCCCAGACGCCGCTCTTGAGCCCGGGACCCTGCCTACGCGCGGATGCCGTATTCGGGATTGCGATGCAATCCAGGCCCCGACACAGCATGCGTTCCGACATGTACGCCGCCACAGGCGGACGATCGCCGAGGGCGCTATTCCCGAAGATCGCCGTCCAATCAGACCGGGTCGACAGGAACAGAATGCGTGAGCATCCGATGTCGAGGGGTTGAAGGTACGCGAGCGCGTCCTCGAGTCCGAAGTCCAGGCGCGCGGAGGTGACGCGGTGCAGGATGATCCGCTGCCACCGGACGTAGGATCGCACGACCTGATCGAGCGGCGCGCGAATAAAGCTCCAGCTGAAGGTCAGCGGGGCAAGCCGGTTGTCGAGAAGATAGGGCACGTGAACATCCGTCTGCTGGCGCGCGGGCCGCACTCCCCCTAACGTCACTGAGGACGTTGGCAAGACGACCGAACGGAGGACACGTCAGGATGGCAACGATCACTCAGCCACTACCCACCGGCGTCATCGTGATTCCTCCGGGGGCAGGCCGCCATTACCCGTGCGGCCCCATGCAGAGCGCGTTTCTCGCGGATGGCGAGGAGACGGATGACCGCTACTCCGTATCGATCTGGTGGGTCGATCCAGGCAAGCCCGGGCCGGGCGCGCACTCCCACGTCGCCAACGAAGAGCTGTTTTACGTGATCGAGGGGACGATGACGTTTCTCGTCGGCGAGCAGTGGATCGACGCACCCACGGGCACATTTCTCCGGATCCCCGCCGGCGTAACACACGACTTCCAGAACCGGACGACGAGCCGCGCCGGCGCGCTCAACGTGTTCATTCCCGGCGGCTTCGAGGCGAACATGCCGTCGATCGTCGAATGGTTCCGAACTCACCCCGACCAGTGAGCGACGGCTGAGACGGGAGGGAACCATGCACACACTGACCGTGGTTCGGCAGCTGCCGCTTCGCGTGCTGCTGCTGCTCGCGCCACCGATCTTCATCGCGCACTTCCTCGAGGAAGGTCCGGGGTTCGTCACGTGGTTCAATGCCCACGTCGCGCGCGGTATCACGGAGCCACTCTTCTGGAGCGTGAACTCCACCGCGCTTGCGATCACGCTCGCGGTGGTCGTGCTGGAGTGGTTGACCGGTACGGCGTTCTCCGCGACCGTCGTCGTGACCTGGGTGAGCTTCCTGATGTTCGCGAACGCGCTGCTCCACCTAACGGGAGCAATTGTGGACGGTGCTTATGTGCCCGGGCTCGTGAGCGCCCTAGCGCTGTACATCCCGTATTCCGTCTGGATCATGGGGCGCACGGTGCAACTGCGGAGGTTGCCGCGATCCGCCGTTGTCGTTGCCGCAGCCATCGGCGCGCTGCCGATGCTCATCCATGGGTATCTGATCATCTTTCGTGGCAGTCGACTATTCTAAGAGATCCCACGAACCCTCACCTCAGCATGCTCTACTCCGTCCTCTGCTATCACTGCGAAGAGACCGTCGGCTCCTGGTCGAAGGAGCACGACGATGCCGTCGTGGCAAAGCTCATTGCCGTCCAGGACAAGCTGGCGAAGCGTGGAAAGCTCGGACCCGTCGCACGCCTCGGCGCGACGAAAACCGCGAAGACGCTCTGGAAGGACCGTCAGCCGCACCTCGTGACTGACGGCCCGTACGCGGAGACGAAGGAAGCGATCCTGGGGTTCTACGTCATCGACTGCGACACGGAGGAGGAGGCGCTCGATTTCGTACGCGAGTTGGGCGAAGTGAACCCCGGGGGAGCGTACGAGCTTCGGCCTGTCATCTTGTTCCATCCGGGCGCCATGCCCGCGCAGGAGGAGACGGCCGCGACGGGCTGACGCCGCTCTCCGAATGACGACATCTCGACTGTTGCGATGCCGCGCCCTCCTGTTCGACCTCGATGGAGTGCTCGTGGACTCCGCCGCGTGCGTCGAGGCGACGTGGCGCCGGTGGGCTGTGCGCCATCGTCTCGACCCGGATGAGATCATCCAGGTCGCGCACGGACGCCGGACGGTTGAAACGCTGCCGCTCGTAGCCCCGCACCTGAACGTCGCGGAGGAAGTCGCGGCGCTGGAGGGCATTGAGGCCAACACCACCGAGGGCGTGTTCGAGGTGCCCGGCGCGCGCGAGCTCGTCGAGAGTTTGCCGATGGATGCATGGGCGGTCGTGACGTCAGGCGTTCGGTCGGTCGCGACGCTGCGCATCCGCCACGTGGGGTTGCCGCTCCCCTCGGTGCTGGTGTGTGCCGACGATATCACGCGGGGCAAGCCGGACCCCGAGGGCTATCTCACCGCCGCCGAGCGACTCGGCCGGCGCCGGGAGGAGTGTGTCGTCGTCGAGGATACCCCTCCCGGAATCGAGGCAGGCCACAACGCGCAGATGCGAGTCGTCGCCATCGCCGGCACGTACGCGGCCGGCGCCCTCACCAACGCCGACGTCGTCGCCGCGCGGCTTGGCTCGCTGCGCGTCAGCCGCGTAGGCGACGAGCTCGAGCTGGCGACAGAGGACGCCTAACGTCTCCGCGACATGCTCTACTCACCCTGCCCCGTGGAGTGGACGCCGTGAGTTCACCGACCGATTGGTCGGCCTGGAGCCGCGAAGCGGTTGCCCTCATGCAGGCGCGCAACGACGCGTGGATCGTGCGGTTCGGGTTGTCGGGCGCTCCATATACGTGGAACCTCCACGAGGCGACGCTGCGGTTCCAGCGCCCGAGCGGTGCCGTGATTGCGGAGCTCTGCTACGTGGGGAGTGTGTCCGAGTCGGAAGGAACCTTCCGTTGGGCCTGGGCGAACGACGGGGTACCGAAGCAAGCGTGGCAACGGCTTCACACGGTCGTCGGCTTCGGTCGCGCCAATGACCTGGATCTCCTCACGACTCCGGAATGGAGCGGTGGACGCGCCGAAGGGCTCGAAATGCTTGCCGTCGCCGGCCGGATTCTCGATGCCGACGGCACGTTCGTCGACACGCACCAGGACCTGACGATGTTCTTCCTCCTGTTCGACTTCAAAGAGGTACCGTCCGTCTGACCTGGGCGTTACTCCGTCCGCAATGTGATCGCCGGATCGACGCGTGCGGCGCGCCATGCCGGGATCCAACACGCGGTCGCCGAAACGACGAACAGCAGGGCGGCGGTCCCGAGATACGTGACCGCATCGAGCGGCGTCACACCGAACAACAGCGAACCCAGCGCCCGACTCGCCGCCACCGCACCGGCTGTCCCGATTGCGACGCCGAGTGCCGTCATCCCCAGTCCATGTCGAACAACCATCCCGAGGATCGCGCCACGCGTGGCGCCTAACGCTGCCCGCACGCCGATCTCACGCGTGCGCTCGGCGACGCCGCCGGCCAGCACGCCGTAGATCCCGGTCGCGGCCAACACCAGCGCCGCGAGCGCAAACATTTCCAGGACAACGAGCGCAAATCGACGGTCCGACGCCGACGCCGCAACCAGCTCGTCCATAAGCGCCACGCGAGCAATCGGCTGATTCTTGTCGACGGACCACACGGCTCTCCTGATCGCCGGCGCGAGCCGCGCCACCTCGTTCGCGCGAACCACCAGCCACATCGCGCGGTTCGCAACGTACCATTGCACGCTCGGGATATAGACCGCGTCGGCGCTGGTCTCGGCGAGGGACGCCTGCCTGACATCCCCGACGACGCCCACGATCGTGTACCAGGGCTGGTCGGTGCTGCCGACGTGGAGGCGCTGGCCGATCGCGTCTCGGCCAGGGAACATCCGCCGGGCCAGCGATTGGCTGACGAGCACCGACACCGACGCGCCGGCCAGGTCGCGCTCATTGATCGGCCGCCCACTGAGTCGCGGAATGCGCATCGTCTCCAGGTACCCCGGCGTGACCGCGTACGTGAACGCACTTCGGTCCTCGCGATCGTCCCTGACGCTCTCGAACTGTGCACCGTAGCGATCGACGTCACCGGTCAGCGGAAGTTGACTCGTGAATCCCGCCGACACGACACCCGGCACCTCTCGCACTGCCTGCAGCGCCTCTCTGAAGAAGCGCTGCGTCACGCTGTCATTGCCGAAGCGAGGGCCGGCCGTCTGTACCTGCATCGCGAGCACTCGCGACGAATCGAACCCGGGGGCGACTCCGAGCAACCGGTGGACGCTGCGGAGCAGCAACCCCGCGCCGACGAGCAACACCAGTGCGAGGGAGACCTCGGCGACCACGAGGGCGCTCCGCACCGCGCGATGATTGCCGGTGCTGCTTCGCGATTTGCTCCGCAACTGGTCGGCGACCGGCCGCCTCGTGAGCTGGAGTGCGGGGATCGCTCCAATGGCGAGGCCGATCAGCGTCGTGAGCACCGCGACAAAAATGAACGCATCGCCGTCCAGCCGGATGGCGTTCAGCCGGGGCAGCTCCGCCGGGCTGAGTGCGACGAGGGTGCGTACACCCGACTCGGCCACGAACATGCCCAGCACTCCGCCGATGGCCGCGAGCAGCAAGCTTTCGGTCACCAGCTGACGGACCAGCCGCGGACGGCTCGCGCCAAGCGTCGTGCGCATGGCAAGCTCCGCGCGTCGCTGCACGGATCGGCCGAGGAGCAGATTCGTCACGTTCACGCACGCGATGAGGAGCACGAGCACGACCGCTCCGAGAATCGCCAGAAGAACAGGCTTCACCTGGTTCGTGATATCGGCGTGAAGCGTACTCGCCAGGAGCCCGCGTGTGAGTGACGCCCACGGCACTCTCGCGAATTCCGCGATCGGCTCGCCCGCGATCGTATTCAGGTCTCGCGCCGCCTGCTCGATGCTCGCGCTCGCCCTGAGGCGGCCGATCATTCGCAGGTGGTGACCCCACTCGCGGCCCTGCACGGGAAGCGAGCGGTCGTACTTGAGCGGCGTCCAGAGCTCCGCCGCGGGCGCGAGGACGTTCTCGAGCGCACTGGGCATGACGCCAATGACGAGATGACTGACCCCGTCGAGGAGGACAGGCTGCCCAATGATCGCACTGTCACCACCGAACCGCCGCCGCCATAACGCGGCACCGAGGAGTACGACGTTAGGCGCGCCAGGCACGTCGAAGGAGTCATCGAAGTCTCGGCCAAACGCCGGGGGAACGCCGAGCACGCGAAAGTAGCTCGCGCTGACGCGCTGGCCGTCCAGTCGTTCCGGCTCCCCTTCCCCGGTAACCGTTGGTTGCCACGGACGCATGACGGCGAGTGCATCGAACCACCGGCTGCGGGCGAGGATTTCTCGGTACGTCCCGAAGGTGACGTCGGCACGGGAACCGTCCGCGGCGCGATCCGAGATCGTCACGATCCGCCCCGCATCGGGATACGGCAGTGGTTTGAACAGGATCGGGTTCACGACGCTGAAGACCGCGGCCGTCGCACCGATACCCAGGGCGAGCGTCACCACTGTCACGGTGGTGAATCCAAGACTGTTGCGCAGGCGTCGAGCCGAATACCGCAGATCGGTGATCATGCTGTCCACGGCATTCTCCCAACCGTACGCGCGCACCTCCTCACGGGTGACGGTGGCGTTGCCGAGCTGCATGATCGCGAGCCGTCGCGCCTCGGCCGGGGAATGTCCTGCGGCGATCAGCTCGGCGGTGCCCTGCTCGATGTAGTGTTCCACCTCATCATCGAGATCGCGGTCGGCGTTGCGTCGACGCGCGAGCACGTGAACGCCTCGTGTGATTTGGCGCCAAATCGCCGTCATCACGCTTCGGCTCTGAGAAGCCGGGCGATTGCGGTCACTCGGCGCTCCCAGTCCTCCGTCTCGACCTCGAGCTGCTTTCGGCCGGCTCGTGTGAGCGAGTAGTACTTTGCTCGGCGGGAATTCTCGGATTGCCGCCACTCGGCGTCGAGCCAGCCCGAGCGCTCGAGTCGCTGCAGCGCGGTGAGGAGCGAGCCCGGGTTCACCTTGAAGACCCCACGCGAGATCTGCTCGACGCGCCGGGCGATCCCGAAGCCGTGCATGGGCTCGAGGCTCAGCGTCTTGAGGATGAGCATGTCGAGCGTGCCGGGGATGACGTCTGTGTTTTGGTCGGCCATGCCCGACGATAACTCTCGCTCCTCTTGATTGTCAAGATATGATGAACAAGATGGATCGCGCGTCGTTATTTCTCTCTCTCGGGACGCTCTCGAAAAGAAACAATGAACCGCAGAGGGCGCAGAGAACGCGGAGGTAACCCTGCCGGTCCTTCCGTTAGGCAGGCGTCTGCGTCCTCTGCGTCCTCTGCGGTTCATTGTCTTCGTAACAACCCTGCGATCCGTGTGGGCAGAGGCCGGAGCAGACACACGAGATCACAGTGAGGGCTACTGCCCCTGCACGGGCCGTTTGGCCACGATGAGCCACTGCGCGAAGGGCTGGAGGATGAACCCGTCCTGCCGCTCAACGATCTCGAACCCGGCCGCTCGAAGCTCCGCATCCACGAACGCCGGGTCCAAGGCGTGGCGGCGCGCCTGTTCCTCTCGGGACGAGCCCTGACCGGGCAGAAACATGTTGTCCACGAGCACGAGCCGCCCACCCGGCTTCAACGCTCGCCGGATTCCTTCGAGCATCGCGGCGTAGTCCGTCATCTCGTGATACGAGTTGAGGATCACCGCAGCGTCAATGTTCTCGGGGAGGCGAGGGTCAGTGGGTGTACCGGCGACGACTTCGACGTTCGCGAACGAATCCCGTTGTGCGAGCTCGCGAAGCGCCTGGAGCGATTCCTCACCGATCTCCACCGCATACACGCGGCCGGCCTTGCCGACGTGGCGCGCTAGTGGCTTCGTCAAGTAGCCCTGCCCCGCGGCGACATCGGCGACGCGCTGGCCTTCCGTGACGCCGAGCGCGGCGAGGATCTCCGGGACGCGTTGCCATTCGTCGCGAGGGGGAAGCCCGCCGGAGCCGCGCGCCTGCTGGGCCGTGGTCGACGTGGTGACCGCGGTAAGCATCGCTATCGCGGCGAGCATACGGGAGAGTTCGGGATGGATTCGACGCATGACACGCTCCAGAGTCTCCCGAACAACTACCACCGTGCCCCGTCGGCCGGAGTGTCGGAGTGGCGAGTCGACTGAAACAGGGGACAGGCACTCGCCAATCGGCGTCCACAACTCTCTTCCATCGCTGCCATGCTCTTTATGATCATCGAGCGCTTTCGCAACGGCGATCCGGTTCCCGTCTACCGTCGATTCCGCGACCGCGGTCGTCTCGCGCCGCCCGGCGTCAGGTACGTGACCAGCTGGGTCACCGAAGATTTGCGTCAGTGTTTTCAGGTCATGGAATGCGACGATCGCCAATTGCTCGACGCATGGACGGCGCAGTGGGCAGACATCGTCGAGTTCGAGGTCTTTCCGGTCGTGACGTCGCCGGAGGCGGCAGCCGCCGTCGCGCCTCGGCTCTGACGCAATTCGCCGTCAATGGGGAGCTGACGGGGCGATCGCACCGATTTCGGGGACGGGCGTCGACACTTCCAGTTGCCGGGGTCTCTCCCAAGGGGCACCATTCGCGCGTGGCCCAGTCGACCCATCGATCAACGCATCCACCCTGGCTCATCCCCGTCGTGGGCTGGGGAGCGTTCGTTGCGGCGGCCATCGCGATTGGCATTTACGCGGAAGCACCGGCGCCAATGCGCGGTGGCGGCGAGCGGATGTTACGTCGCGTGCCGGCACCGCCACGGGACTTGCCGGCCCTGCTCGATGCCTTCGGTGTCGGCTCGACCACGTGGTACATGGCCGCCGCCGCCTTCCCGTTTCTGCTCTGGGGTGCGCGTCACGTTCAGGTGTCGCACGAGCGTCGGGGGCGCGCGCTGTTGCTCGGACTCGGACTGCTGGTGTCGCTCATCGCAGCGAGCGCTGTCATCAACTTCGCCGTCATGTACGGCGGCGCACCTTCGCGCCCCAGCCTCATGCAGTATCTGCCCGTCGGGCTCCGCGAGAACGTGCTTCCGTGGCTCGCGCTCGCGGGCATCGTCACGGCGGTCGAGGCGAGACGCCGCTCGCTCCACGCGATGGTGGAGCGCGAGCGTCTGCGCGCGGAAGTGGCAGAGCAGCGGCTCATCGCGCTGACGGGGCAGCTCCATCCGCACTTCCTCTTCAACACGCTACAGGGGATCTCGACGCTCATCCACCGCGACGCTGAAGCGGCCGATGAGATGCTCGCGAAGTTGAGCGATCTCCTGCGGGATGTTCTACGCCATCGCGATCACGTGCTCGTCCCGATCGAGAATGAGATACGGTTCGTCCGGACCTACCTCGAGATCGCGCAGCTGCGCTTCGCCGGTCGCCTCACGTTCACGGTCGATGCGTCGCCGGACGTGGCGGAGGCGTCGGTGCCGCTCTTCATCCTCCAGCCGCTCGTCGAGAACGCCCTGGCGCACGGCATCGGCGCTCAGGCGCGAGGCGGATGCATTCGGGTGGGGGCGACACGTGCTGACGACCACCTCGTCCTCGAGGTCGCGGATGACGGCGCCGGGATGCCTAACGGCGCACCGAGTCGCGAGGGCATCGGGCTGAGCAACACACGCGAGCGGCTGCGGGCCTCGTTCGGTGACGACCAACGGCTCGTCGTCGAGGGACGCCCTGGACGCGGGACCCGCGCGCGGATTGAGATGCCGTACCGAAAACACCGATCCCCGTCCGCGTCGAGTGTGCCGGCGCCGCTATGAGCGCCATTCGCGTCATCGCCGTGGACGATGAGCCGCTCGCTCGGGAACGCGTCACGACGCTGGTCAGGGAGACGCCAGGGCTCGAGCTGGTAGGTGAGGGGGCGAACGGGCTCGAGGCGCTCGATCTCATCAGCCGACTCGAGCCCGACCTCATCTTCATTGACGTCGAGATGCCAGAGCTCGATGGCTTTGGCGTCATCGCGGCGCTCGAGGTGGACCGCGTGCCCGCGGTCATCTTCATCACGGCCTACGAGCAGTACGCGATGGCGGCGTTCGACGTCGGCGCCGTGGACTACCTCCACAAGCCGGTGACGCGCTCCCGCTTCGCCGCCGCGGTCGAGCGAGCGAAGGAGCGGCTCGCTGCACGATCGGTGGCGCATTGGCGTGCGTTAGTTGCCGGCGCGGCGCTCGCTCAGCGCTCGCGCGGACTCCGGACGCGGTTCGTGGTACGGCGCGGGAACACACATTACTTCGTGCCCGTCACCGAGGTCGATTGGATCGATGCCGCGGACAACTACCTGCGGCTCCACGTCGGCCCGAAATCGCACCTCAGTCGCGGGACGATGAAGCAGGCGGAGGACGAGCTCGATCCCGCGCAGTTCGTCCGCATCCATCGGTCGGCGATCGTTGCCGTCGACCGGATCGTGTCGATCCGAAGCCACGAAGCGGGGAGCCACGTCGTGGATCTCAAGGGCGGCGTGCGGCTGCGTAGCAGCCGGCAGTACGCGGAGCGGGTGCGGGCGCTCCTGCGATAGCGAAGGCGGCGCCGTCGGCTATCTTTGCCGAACCGCCTCGAATCGGAGGGTGTATGTGGGATGGCTTCGTCGACCTGGTCCGCGCGTCGATCGTCACGGTCGCCCAGCTCTGTGGCGGCAGCCTCGGCGGCGGGATCGTCCTCGTATCGGCTGGCGTTAGGTTGGCGCTCCTCCCGATGACGCTTCGCCTTGCCCGTCGTGCGCTGGAGCAGCAGGAGCGCCTCGTTGCGATTCGCCCCGAGCTCGAGGCCCTCAACCGTCGGTACGCAGAGAACCCGGCTCGGCTCTGGCGTGAGACTCTCGCGCTCCATGAGCGACACGGCATCCGTCTCGTGAGCCCGGCGGGATTCGTCGGCGTGTCGGTTCAGGCGCCGCTCCTGGGCGCGCTCTTCGCCGCCGTCCGCGGCGGGTTTGCGTCGAAGGTCCGCTTCCTCTGGATCGCCGACCTCGCGCGTCCGGACCTTGCATTGACCCTCGGCGTAACCGCACTGACCGCATGGGTCGTCGCGCGCACGCCAACGGCAACGAACCAGACGACACCGACTGTCGTCATTCTCGCCGCGGTCGTTGCGATGGCGGCATTTCTGTGGAGCGCATCGAGCGCGGCGGCGCTCTCGTTCGGTGCCGGATCGCTCATCTCTGCGCTCCAGAACTGGCTGCTAGCTCGCGAGATCAGGCGTCGCGTCACGGCGTGACGTCCTCCTCGGCTCAGCAGCGGTTCTCGGAGGCGCTGGACGGGCTCATAGCGAGCGTGCGCGAGGACCGTTCAGTTCTCGCGGCCATCTTGTGTGGCAGCCTCTCGCACGACAAGGTCTGGGCGAAGTCCGACATCGATCTCGTCCTCGTCACCATCGACGACAAGAAGGTCGAGGCCACGAGCCGCACGCTCTACGCGGATGGCCTGAACGTTCACGCCTTTCTCGTGCCGCGCGCGTCGTTCCGGAAGACCGTCGAGGGCTCCGTTCGGAACACGTTCGTGCATTCGTTCCTCACCAAGGGCCGACTCCTCTACACGCACGACGAGAGCATCGCCGAGATCTTCGCCGGGCTCTCGATCATGGGCGAGCGGGATCGCCAGATGGAGCTGCTGCGCGCGGCCGCGGGCACCGTCGGTTCGCTCTACAAAGCGCACAAGTTCCTGATTACGCGCGGTGATCTCGAGTACACGGCATTCTGGATTCTCGACGCCGCGACTGGACTGGCGCGCGTGGAGGTCGTGGAGGCAGGCCTCCTCGCCGACCGCGAGGTGCTCCCGCAGGCAATGAAGCTCAACCCCGCGTTCTTCCGCACGGTGTATACGGATCTCCTCAACGAGAAGAAGACGCGTGCGCGCGTCGAAGCCGCGCTCGAGGCGGCGGACGCGTACATCGCCGCCCGGGCTGCGGCGATCTTCGAGCCCATCGTCGAACATCTCCGCGAGGTAGGGGAGCCGCGGTCAGTCCGCGAGATCGAGCACCACTTCGAGCGCAATTACAACGTGGAGGGCGTCACGGGGGCGTGCGAGTACCTCGCCGACCAGGGGCTCATCGGGAAGGCATCTATCTCGGTCCGCCTAACGAAGCGGAGTAACGTCGATGTCGAGGAACTCGCCTTTTTTGCGTTGACCGATCCGCCGGACAGGTTCTAGCGGTGCTCATCCGACGTTCCTGACCTCACCCCACAAACACGTCGCGCAATCGCACTACGAGAGGCTTGGCCGCGCCGGCTGGATGCCACGACACGACATCGGTGGCGATGACATCGGCTCGCCCTGGCCGCACCACGCAGATCGTGCGCTCGTCGCCGTCGACGATCCAGTACTCCGGGATCCCCGCATCGATGTATGATGTTCGCTTCGATACGTGATCGCGACGCCGAGTGCTGTCGGACAGAACCTCCACGATCAACGACGGCAATGGTGCGCTTTTCCACGTCGCCTTCGGACGGTCCTGCGGCTGTCGCACCATCAGGTCAGGCTCGACTTCCGTGTTCCGGCTAATGCGCACGACTGCCCGTGGGCGGTACACGAGACCAAGCTCGTTCGCGGCCACATACGGATCGAGAATGCGGGTCAGCCGCGCGGCAGTGGTCTCGTGCTCGTCCGTGGGCGGTGGTGTCACGAACAACTCCCCGCGCACCAACTCGTACTTGTTGCCGTCGTCGGGGAGACGGTACAGCTCGGCGATCGTCCATTTCCGACTGGCGCTTGCCATGGGCATTTGAACGTCCTCCTCGGTCGCGTGAGTCGAGCGCGCATGGGCCGAGGGTAACATGCGCGCGCGCAACGCCGTCATCATTCGAACGAAGCATCCACCGTTTGCCTTCTTCGCCGAGCGTACGCTCGGCGGCATCGCCGAGTCAAGTCCTGCGCCACACGTGAGCCGACGCCTCCGCGGAGGGTGCTCGGTCTACAGATTTCGCTGCATGTCGACGCCCGGCACGGCCTATGAGTCCGGGACCTGCTCGCACAGATGAGCGAATCTCGCCGGCGCCCAGGAATCGAGGAGGAATGGCTCTGGGGTTGGGATCCCACCCCTGGCATCGTTTCCGTGTGGGCCGAGAGCAACGGCAACGCCATCGTCTGGCGGCGCCTGCCCGAGACGGGCGAGCTCGTACGCGAGACGGCGCGCTACCGGCCATGGATGCTGATCGACCGGCTCGACAACCTCCAGCACCTCGGCACCACACTCGCGCGCGAGGGAACAAATAGCGCGGCAGGAGCGCGGGTCACGTACCGTGAGCTGCAGGGACCGGGCGAGCTCCGCTACCTCCTGCAGGCGGACGCCGCGAGCACCCTGGCGAATACCCTGATCGACGGCGCATCGCGGCGACTCGGCCGCCGGATCACGAGCCTGCGCGACCTCGACGAGGACAGCCTGCTCGTCCTCCCACCCGAGGAGCAGTATCTCGTTGCCACCGGCAGGACGCACTTCCGCGGTCTCGCGTTCGATCAGATTCACCGACTGCAGTTCGATCTCGAGACTACGGGACTCGATGCAGCGCACGATCGGATTTTCATGGTTTCGGTGCGGTACCCCGCCGGGAACACCGAAGTGCTGGAAGCGAGCGGAGCCACCGACGCCGCCGAAGCGGAGCTCATTCGACTATTGATCGGGAGGATAACGGCCGCCGACCCGGACGTCATCGAGAACCACAACCTGCACGGCTTCGACCTGCC
>Ga0075421_100006292_pt1 | contig 14457 bp, 9 predicted proteins | sample SoiMetdeltSBSDD5_FD_75292 | JGI IMG/M metagenome (GOLD analysis project Ga0075421, IMG submission 75292) | Bulk soil microbial communities from a Populus tree surrounding site in Tennessee, USA - Soil MetaG P. deltoides SBSDD5 | ecosystem: Environmental > Terrestrial > Soil > Tree plantation...
GACACGATCTCCCAGCTGTCGCCGTCGTCGCGCATGTCGTCGGCGCCGGCGTCGAGCGCCGCCGCCATCAGCGCTTCCTCGTCGGCCTTCGCCTTGTCGACGACGATGTAGCCCTTCTTCTCGAACATCCAGGCGACGCTGTTCTCGGCCGCGAGGTTGCCGCCGTATTTCGCCAGCAGGTGGCGCATCTCGCCGACCGTGCGGTTCTTGTTGTCGGTCAGCGTCTCGATGATGAGGGCCGCGCCGCCGGGGCCATATCCCTCGTAGGTGATTTCCTCGTACGACACCCCGGGCAGCTCGCCGGTGCCGCGCTGGATTGCCCGCTTGATGTTGTCGGCCGGCATGTTGACCGACTTGGCCTCGGCGATGATCGTGCGCAGCCGCGGGTTGCTGTCGGGCTCGCCCCCCCCGGCGCGGGCCGCGACGGTCAGTTCCTTGATGATGCGGGTGAAAATCTTGCCGCGCTTGGCGTCAGCGGCGCCCTTCTTGTGCTTGATTGTGTGCCATTTGGAATGGCCGGACATGGCAAAAACCCCCGATTTGGCGGAGAAAAATGACGGGCGATGTTAGCACGAACCGGGGGTTCGAGGTTCGAGGTTCGAGGTTCACGGTTTGGGTTCACGGTTCGAGGTTCGGGTTCACGGTTCACGGTTCGGGGTTCGGGGCGGAACCGCGAACCTCGAACCCAACCGTGAACCTCGAACGTCGAACCTCGAACCGTGCGGCGCAGTTACCGCTTGCGCCCGCCCACCGTTCCGTTCCGCGCCCAGAGGCCGGACACGTCGTCGGTCCAGCCCGACGGAAGGTTCAGGCGGCGCATCCATTCGCCGGTCTCGGGATTGTAGAGGAACAGATCGAGACGGCCGTCGCCGTTGAGATCGCCCGGCGTCATCTCCCAGCCGTGTTCCCACAGTCCGTCCGACTGCTGCATCGCGCCGGCGCCGTCCAGCGTGCCGATGGTCCACTCGCCGGTGCGCCAGTCGTAGCGCAGCAGCTCGTCGCGGCCGTCGCCGTTCAAGTCGAGCGCGTGCACCCGGCCGCCCGGCGCCCACGTGCCGGTGCGGTACACGAAGAACTGCGACGCGTCGCGGAAGCTGTGCACCCACGCCCCTGACTCGGCGTGCCACAGGACCAGGTCGGCGGCGTTGTCGTTGTTGAGGCGCGCGACGACCGGCTGCCAGCCGGACGTCCAGGTGCCGTGAGTCATGCTCGGCGTGCCGTCGCTCCCGCTGAACGCCATCGTCCACTGCCCCGACGCGGCGTCGTACACGAAGACGTCCGCGCGCCCGTCGGCATTGAAGTCGGCGGCATACGGGTGGCCGGGGCCGAGGCCCAGACCGTATCGATAGCGATAGTAGCCGTCCTCCTCGGCAAACGCCTGGAACCAGCGGCTGTCGGAATAGCGGGCGAAGAGATCGTCGCGGCCGTTGCCGTCGAAGTCCCCGGTCACGATCTCGAGTCCCGAATGCCAGGTGCCGGTCGAGGTGACGAAGCGGCCGTCGCCCGTGCTCAATCCCTGGACCCACTGTCCGGTGTCGGCGTTGTAAACGAAGACGTCGTCGAGATTGTCGGCGTTCAGGCGCAGCGAGAACGGCTCGCCGAGCACCGGGAACTGACCCGGGGTGTTCTGGAAGCTGCCCGGCTCGCCGATGGTCGTCAGCCAGGAGCCGGAATCCGGATCGGCAAGCAGCGTGTCCGCGCGGCCGTCGCCGTCGAAGTCCGCGAGCCGCGCGGCGGCGTGCGGTGCGCGGCGGCGCGCACTGCTCTGATCCTCCGAGGAGGATTCACCCTCGACCGGATCCGGCGGTGCGGATACTGGGGTCACGGTCGGCGTGCTGTCGACCGGCGCCCGCGACAGGCCCCGCAGCCGGAGCGCCGGATCGCCAAAGAAAACCCAGGTGCTGCGCACGTCGCGATTGCCGACGACCTTCTTCGCGGCACGCATCGCCTCGCCGACCGACATCCATCCGCCGCGGAACATCTGGCGCAGCAGCTCGCGGTCCATCGAGGCCTGCCAGCGCGCGTCCGTCATGCCGGAGGACGCCCACACGCCAATGGCGCCGCCGCCCGGCGCCCGAACCAGCGCCTCGGCGAGGCTCTCCTCCGGAAACAGTCCGTGGAAGAAGCCGCTGAAGCACGTCATTGCCACGACCAGCGGCAGGCGCGACCCGTTATCGAGCGTGGCGACGTCCGCCGCGGTGAGCACTTCACCGCGCCACACGTCCACGGAACCGTGCCCCTGATAGTTGACCAGCACCGCCCCTTCGGTCAGGCGGGTGCGCAGCGTCGCCGCAGGTGTCGGGTCCTCGGCGCGCTTCAAGTGATTCATCTGATACCCCGCCGGCACGAGCGCGCCCGCCTGGTCGTTCAGCGCCGAGAACTCCGTCGCCTCGTTGTCCCCTTGATCCGAGACCAGCAGCACGCTGTTGTGCCACGCCTCGGGCGACGACTGCTCGTAGCCGACGATCTTGTCGACCATCGTCGAGGCATCCGCCGGCGTGCGCGCCGGCAGGCGGCCGATCGCCGCCAGCTCCGCGAAGCCGTCGGCGTCGGCGTCGACGAACCAGTCGTCAGACGCGGTCTCGAGGATGTCGGTCGACACGATCTGCGTCGGCACGAAATCGACCTCGCCGAGGCCTTGATAATTGCGCGGATCGCTCGTCGCGTTGCCGACGAGGAGCACGAAGCGCGGCGGCTTGGCCCACGCGGCCGCCGCGCGGACGAGGAACGCGCGGATCGCGTCCGGCGTTTTCTGACCGAAGGAGAACTCGTCGTAGACGTCCTGCACGTCCACGACCCGCACGCTGTACCCCTGCGACTCGCGGAGGCTCTTGAGCGGCGTCAGCGCGGACGCAAACGAGGCATCCGTGATCATGACGACTTCGCCGGACTGACCGGCGGCGTTCAACGTGGACGCGACGTTGGCGTCCACGGCCGCCGGCGTGCCGAGCGCGTCGTTGGTGGTCACGAACAACTTGCGCTGCTCGCCGGCTGGAACCGAGAAGGTGATGGCCCAGCCGCCGCCGTCAGGAGCCACCGTGCCGGCGAGCTCCTGCAACGCCGGTCCGCTGGTGATGTCGAAGACCCGGACCGCGTCGTTGGTGAAACCCGATATTGTGAGCTGCTGGCCGGGATCGGCGTGCAGGGTCAGCTGATTGGCATCCGCTCGATACTCGCGCTGATAGGTGATCCGGACGTAATCGACCAGCGTGATGTCGTCGGCGCCGCCGCGGGCCTCGAAGCTGACGGTGTTGATGCCGCTCGAGAGCAGCGTGTGTGCGAAGGGGAACGACGCGACGCCGGCGTTGCGGCCGTCGAACACCATCTCGCCGACCTCGGTGCCGTTCACGAGCACGCCGACACGGTGGTCGTCGGCCGCCGGCTGCATCGTCACGCCCTGAAGCGCGACTTCGAGAAGCGCGTCTGTCGCACCGGCGAAGACGTGCGGCAGCGTCAGATCCTGCAGCGTCGGGGCCCCATCCATGATGAGGGGCCCGAAGAAGTTCTCGCGCTCGCCGTTCTGCAGCGCGGCAAAGAATACCTGGCGATCCTTCCGCTCGACGGTGTGGCTGAAGGACGGTCCCGCGGGCGTGCCCGCCGCCGTGGCATCCACGCTCGGCAGCCGGAGTCCGGGTGACGTCCCGGGCGCGATCCAATACGCGCGCGCATCGGTGAACGGGGTGTCGACGCCGGTGGCGAAGAACTCGACGGCGTCTCCGGCGTCGAAGCTCAGATCGTCCTCGTTGCCGGCATATCGCAGCGGCCGCTCCACGCCGTCGACCACCAGCCGGAGGTTCTTCGGATTGACACCCGGGTTGATACCGGCGGCGACGAGCACAGGCTGGCTGAAGCGGTACCAGCCGGCGTTCCGCACCATCACGCGCGTGGCTGACTGCGACGCGAGCGTCCACTGCTCGAGGACTTCAGCGGCCGGCCCCGAAACCGGCGCCCCGGCCATGGACGTCGGGAGCGCGGGACGACGGATTCGCATGTTCACCGGCACCACCGGCGGCGCCGCCTGGGCGACGAACGTCGACTGCGTTCCCATCGTGGTCCCCGCGCCGGACGCCGGGACTGTAACGGTCTGGGTCACTGTGGCGCCGCTCGCGGACGCTGTTCCACTCGGCGCCGCCACGGTTCGCGGCGCGGTCACGACCGGTGCGGCCGCACCCGAAGCGGGCCGCGCGGTCTGCGAGGCCGCCGGCGGCGACGCGTCGCGAGTTACCGGCGCGACAGACGACGTTGAAGTTGACGTCGGGGCCGGAGTCTGCACTGGCCGTCCTGCCGGCGCGACGGTGCCGATCCAACCGCCCGAATACACCGGGCCATTCTGCTGAGGCCCGCGCGCGGCGCCCGCGGGAACATTCTCGGCGACCGGATCGCGCGGGCTCGGCGCGGCCGTCAGTTCCTCGAGCAGCCGCGAGTTCGCAGGGGCGATCTGCGACGGCGTTTGTTCCGGTGACGGCTCAACCGCCGGTGGCACTGCAGCGCGCTCCTGGCCCGCGTCCACCGCGCCCGCATCGCTTTGCTGCGTCGCCGATTTCTGCGCGACCGGGAATATCGGGCCGTGCAGCGTCCGCTTCCCGTTCAAGTCGATGTCCTCGATCCAGTAGCTGACGTCCCGGTCGACCGCCTGCGGCGAGTCGTCCGTCCAGACGTAGGATTGCCCGACGGTGCCAAACCCCTGCGGGACGAACAGCGCCGATCCCGCGATCGTCTTCGTCGTCACCCTGGTGCGCTCGCCAGCGAGCTCGCGGTAGACCTCGAAGCCCAGGTTGTCGACTTCGTAACCGGTCTTCCAGGTTACGGTCACGCCGCCCTTCGTCCGCGCCGCCGTCGCACTGCCCATGCGGATCGCTGTCAGAGTGGGCCGTTTCCAAGCGGCGTACACGAACACCTTGCCAGATTCATTGGACTCGTCACCGGTTCCCACCTGGAACCCGTCGGATTGCAGCAACTGGATTTTGTTGTTGGCGTGAACCGTCTGGTTGAAGTAATGCGATGAATCCGTGCTGGCTCCCATCGCCGCCGAGTGCGCGACCGTGGATTTCCCTCCGCCATTCTGGGTGATGACGAACTCGGGTTGAAAGCCGACGCCTGTGATATTCCGGTTGTCCGCGCCGTTGCCCGTGTAGGAGCCGACATCCATGGTGCCAGCCGACTCGTTCCATGCCACCCATCCGTAGGAGAGACCGTTCCCGTTCACTCGCGAATCGCCGCTGAGTGTGAAGCCATCCGCGCCGAGGGCGGTGATCCAGCCGGAGCCGCTGCTGCCGTCAAATGTGAAGGAGAGTGTTCCTCCGGCATTGCGAAACACCGTCTGGTCCGTGGTCCCTGTGACGATGACGAACTCCGGCGAGAAGCCGAGGTCGTTGATGTTGCGTCCGGCGGTACCGTTACCGGTGTACAGGCCGAACGTCATCTGCCCGGCGCCCGCCGCCCAGGCGATCCAATGGTAGGTGACGCCGTTGCTGTTGACGCGCGCGTCCGTCCCGATGGTGAAGCCTTCCGCGTCGAGCGACTGGACGCGATTCGAGGAGATCGTCCCGTCGATCAGGTCCTTGGTGAAATCGCCGGTCATCGTATAGGTGCGCAGCACGCCGTTCTGCGTGGTGTCGCCCTTGATGATGACGACATCCGGCGTGAAGCCGAGGCCGGTGATCACACGGTTGTCCGAGCCGTCGCCGGTGTAGCTGCCGGAAAGCACTTCGGTCTGCTTCACGATCCGGCGCCAGGCGACGAAGTTGTAGACCACGCTGCTGCTGTTGACGGTGGCGTCGCTCCCGACCGTGAAGCCGGTTTCCGTCAGCGCCTGGATGCGATTGGTGCCGGCGGCGGTGGCGCTGAAATGCAGCGTATCGTCAACCGTTTGCCCGACCGACGCCGGATGGTGGACGGCAGCCTGCGCGCCGTCCTGTTTGACGATGACGTACTCCGGCTGATAGGCGTTGCTGCCGACGTTCCGGGGAACGTTGCCATCGCCGGTGTAGGAACCGACGTCCATGATGCCGTCCACCGCGTTCCAGGCGACGTAATGGTAGGTCGTGCCGTTCGTGTTGGTGGCCGCGTTGTTGACCGTGAACCCGTCCGCGCCCAGTGCGCTGACCCAGGTGGTATTCCCGGTGCTGGTGGCGAAGTTGAACCCCTCGGTGTCAGCCGACGATCGCCACATCGCCTCGGTCGTGCCGGCCGGCAGGACGATGACGAACTCCGGGGAGAAGCCGACGCCGGTGATGCTCCGTGGATTGGTCCCATTGCCCGAGTACGACCCGACGAACAACCGCTTGGACCCGACCTTGAACGCAATCCAGTAGTACTCCGTACCGTTCGCGTTGACGCGGGCGTCGTTGCCAACCGTGAACCCGGTCGTGGTGATCGACTCGATCAAGTTGGCGGCGAGCGCCGTCCCGCCGGTCATCGGCTTGGAGTTGTCCCCGGCCATCGTCGACGTCCGGATCACCCCGACCTGCGCCGCGTCTCCCTTGACGATGATCACGTCCGCCTGGAAGCCGATGCCGTCAATCGCGCGGCCGTCCACGCCGTCGCCGGTGTAGGAGCCGGAGAGGACCTGCGCCGAGACCGCGTGCGGCGCGAGGATGACGAGCGCCGCGATCAGCCAGCCGCGCACACGGAGCCGCCGCGGGCTCGAGCCCCTCGGGCCGATACACGACGACGTGCGCGGATGACCGACTGCAACCATGGGTGTGGCAATGCTTGAGCAACGGCCGTACCCCAGGTCGCGGCCGGCTGTGCAGAGCCACGCAGCCGCGCGTCCGTCGCGCTATCGTCCGTCATTGGCGTGACTTGCAGCCTGGGAGCCGACCGGTTCAGTTCTGTAACGAGCGTCGGAAGGGGTGTCAGCGCCCGGCGGCCGCGTGCGACCGTTCCACAACAGCACACGGGGTGACACTCTTGAGGGGGCAGGGCCGCGACATGCAGGGACCGGGGACCGTGCGCCACGCCCTAAGATCTGCTGCCGAAAGCCGATAGTCGCAGCCCTCCGGCCGGATCGTTCAGGCCCGTCTTGTGCAGGCAAGCCCCGCTGCAGCCGACACTACGATCTATGGATAGCTCCGATTACGTTGTTCGCAGTCCCGGCGGCGACGGCGGCGTCGTCGCGCGGCCGTTTGGCGTCGAGACGCTGCTGGTGCCGGTGTGTGGCGGCGTCGGGGATCTCGACAGCGTCTACACGCTCAACGAAGTCGGCACGATCATCTGGAACGCGATCGCCGAGCCGACGCGCGTCGAGCATCTCGTCGACGCCGTGGCCGGCCAATTCGACGTCAAGCCCGATCGCGTCCGCCAGGACGTCGCCGAGTTCCTCGAGGAGCTCGCGCAGCTGCGGCTGATCGAGGTTTCCGGGGTTGCCAGGTGAGGTTGCAGTCCTACGGCGCGTTCAGCGAGGCATTCCACAACACCGGGGGGCTCGCCCGCCTGCCGCTCAACGGCACGATCGAGGTGACGCACCGGTGCCCGCTGACGTGCGCGCATTGCTACAACAACCTGCCGATGGCAGACCGCGGCGCCGCAGCGGCGGAGCTCTCGACCGAAGATCACCTGCGCATTCTCGACGAGCTGGCGGCGGCAGGGTGCCTGTGGCTGCTCTTCACCGGCGGAGAGATCTTCGCCCGCCGCGACTTCCTCGACATCTACACGCACGCGCGCCGCAAGGGCTTCCTCATCACGCTGTTCACCAACGGCACGATGATCACGCCGCGGATCGCGGATCACCTCGTCAAGTACCGGCCGTTCTCGATCGAGATCACGATGTACGGGCGGACGCGCGCGACCTACGAGCGGCTGACCGGCATTCCGGGCTCGTTCGACAAATGCATGCGCGGCATCGATCTCCTCATGGCGCGCGGCCTGCCGCTGCGGCTGAAGACGGTCGCCGTCACGATCAACAAGCACGAGGTGCTGGACATGCAGCGGTTCGCGGAGGAGCGCGGCATCGAGTTCAAGTTCGACTCGATGATGAACCCGCGGATCGACTGCTCGCACTCGCCGCTCGCGGTCCGGCTGACGCCGGCGGAGTGCGTGGCGTTCGATCTCCAGGATCCGCGCCGCATGGACGAGTGGAAGTTGTTTGCCGAGAAGTTCCTCGGCCCCGCCAACCCGCCGGAGCGCAGCGACGAGCTGTACCACTGCGGCGGCGGGGTGAACTCGTTCTCAATCGATCCCTACGGAGGGATGAGCATCTGCGTGCTGTCGCGCGTCGATCGCTTCGACCTGCGCCGCGGCAGCGTGCTCGACGGCTGGCACACCTTCCTCAGCGGCGTCCGCAAGAAAAAGATCACGCGGCCGACCAAGTGCACGGCGTGCGAGCTGAAGTCGATGTGCGGCATGTGCCCGGCAAACGGCGAGCTCGAGAACCAGGACGCGGAAGCGCCGGTGGACTTCCTCTGCCAGGTCGCGCACCTGCGCGCGCACGCGTTCGAGCTGCCGGTCGCGCCGCACGGCGATTGCGAGTACTGCCCGGGAGGCACCGGCCACGACGGTCTCATGGCCGAGGCGGCGGCGCTCAAGGCCACGCACGGCGCCGACCGCATGGCGGCGGCGGGTCCCCGGCTGCTGCCGCTCGCCCAGGTGGCGTCGGGTGGGGGATGTTCGAGCGGCGGTTGCCACGCCTGCTCGGGGCACTGACGTACTGACGTCCGGAGCGCGCACGTTACGGAGCGCGCAGCTTTTAGCTGCGCGTCAGAGACAGAGCTAATCGCGAGCGTCAGCAATCGAGGAACGTTATGAACGACAAACCAGACGTCGACGGAACGCGGACGAAGAAGCGCTACGAGAAGCCTGAAGTGACCCAGGTGTCGCTGCGGCCGGAAGAGGCCGTGCTCGGCGCGTGCAAGGCGGGGCGCGTCTCCGGGCCGGGACAGCCGCGCTGCGGCGTGCCCGCTCCGTGCAGCTCGCTGGGATCCTAGACAGTGGTGGTTCACGGTTCACGGTTCGAAGTTCATGGGTTGGGTTCGCGGTTCGCGGTTCGGGTTCTCAGGTTCGTGGTTCGTCGTCAACGGCCAAGAGGCGATTCGTTCATGAACCACCCACGTCGAACCCGCGAACCCAACCTTGAACCACGAACCGCGAACCGAACCCATGAACTTCGAACCGTGAACCGCGAACCTGATAGCTACCTGCCCCACCTCAGGATCGCCGGTGTGGTGATTCGCGTCGAGAGCGGGCCAGATGGACCGCCGGCGACCGTCGACGGCGCGTCACGCGCGTTCGTCGTCGACCCCTGCGAAGCGGACGTTCGGGTGCGGACCGCGTGGGGGGACCTGCCGGACGCCATGCCCGGCCGGCTGCTGTTCGATTCAGGCGGCCTGTGGCAGCTGCACGAGCGGGACGGCGAGCTTCACTATTCCTTCCGATCGCCCATCTTCGGCCGTCGTCCCTATCGCACCGCGTCGTTCGACCGCGAGTTCCGCCGCGGCGTGGTTACGCTCGACCGCGCGAGCTTCGCCGGCCGGCCGCCCGCGTGCCCGCTGGAGTACCCGCTGGACGAGCTCGTCGTCATCAACCGGCTGGCGTTCGAGCGAGGGGTCGAGATTCACGGCTGCGGCGTGGTCGATGCGGATGGCGCCGGTTACCTGTTCGCCGGACAGTCGGGCGCGGGCAAGAGCACCATCGCGGCCCTGTGGGCCGCCGAAGGGGCCACGGTGATCAGCGACGATCGCGTCGTCGTGCGCTCGAGCCGGAACGGGCTGACGATCCACGGCACGCCGTGGCACGGCGATGCGGAATTCGCGGCGCCGGTTTCGGCGCCGCTGTCGCGCATCCTGCTGCTCCGCCAGGCGCCGCGCAATGGGCTGGTCGCTCTCCCGTCCGCGCACGCCGCCGCCTTGTTGTTTGCCTGCGCCTTTCCGGTGTTCCACGATGCCGGTGCGCTCGATCGTACGCTGGCGCTGCTCGCGTCGATCGTCGAATCGGTCCCGGTCGAGGCGCTCGAGTTCACGCCCACCGCGTCCGCGATTTCATTCGCGCGAGCCCTGACCGCATGACCATCGGCGCATCCTCCACGCTGCACCGTACACCTGAGTTCGTCGACGTGTGCGACCGCTTGCTGACAGGCCGACAATCGGTGCGCTTCCGCGCCGAAGGCTGGAGCATGTACCCGGCAATTCGCGACGGCGAGATGGTAGAGGTGACGGCCGCGGATGTCTCGACCATCCGCCGCGGTGAGGTACTGCTCTGCCGCCTCGGCGCCGGCCTGGTCGCGCACCGCGTGATCCGCATCCGCCGGAACGGAACGGTGACTGAAATCGTGCTGCGCGGCGACGCCGCGTTCGCGAACGACCCGCCGATTGCCCCGGGCGATGTGCTGGGGAAGGTGATTGCGGTGACCCGTGACCGGACGCGGTTTCGCCTCGACGGGCCGCGGGGCCGTGTGATCGGTCCGCTCACCGCGCGCGCGTGGCGCGCGAAACGCTGGATCGCTGAACGTCTGTAGCGCCCGGCCGAGCGCTCCTACGTCCGAGCGCCGAACGCGGAACGCCGAGCGCCGAGCGCCGAGCGCCGAGCGCCGAGCGCCGAGCAGCATCCTACTTCCCGGCGAGAATCACCCACACATCCGCACGAGCATCCCACGGCCGGCCCTGGTAGTCGCCGAGGATGGCGTGAATGGAGAAGCCGGCCGCCTCGAGGCGCGCGACCATCGCCGGCACCGAGAGCGTGCGGAACGTCAACGCGAACCGATGGACGCGCCGCGTGCGCCCCCGCCGCTCGATGTATTCCTGATCGAAGATCGTGAGCTTGCGCCGCCGGTCCTGGCGCACCGACTCGACGAGCGTCAGCGATGACGCGGCGTTGCGGCGGCCCCGCAGGCTGACCTTGCGCTCGTACTCGGACCAGCGCGGGAGATCGGGGACGAGATCGATGCCGAACAGGCCGCCGCGGCGGAGCACGCGCGCGACCGAAGCGAGCGTGGCGTCGAGGTCGCGGTCACGCGTGAGCGATTGCAGGATCCCGTACGGAGCCATGACGAGATCGAACTGCCGATCGCCCAGCGGAAGATCGCGGATGTCGGCGCGCACGAACAGCGCGCGGCGGGTGAGGCGGGCCCGTTTCGCCCGCCGCCGTGCGCGGGCGAGCATCGCCTCAGATCGATCGATGCCGACCAGCGTCGCGCCGGCTTTGAGGAGCGGCATGGCGATGCGGCCGGTGCCGCATCCGAGCTCGAGGACCGGGCCGGAGTGCTCGCTCGCCAGTTGTCGCCAGAACGCCACGTCGCGGCGGCCGACGGTGCGGGCGTTCTCCCAGTCGTAGAACGGCGCGTACTCGTCCCAGCCCTCCCAGCCCTCGGTCATTGGATGTACGGAGCGCGCGGCTTCAACCGCGCGTCACGTCTCAGTCCTCAGGCCGGCGGTCGCGATCAGCAGTGTGTTCTGGATCTCGACGAACGACGGGCCGGCGGCGCGGGCGTCGGCCGCATACCGTTCGATTGCCTTGAGGTAATCGTTGCCAAGCCGGCGCAGTGATTCGTCCGGTGTGTTGGCGACGGCATCGCTCACGGCCTTGCGCCGCGTCTCCCACAACACGTCGGGCGGCGCCCCCACGTGGGCGACCGACACGGGAAACAGCTGCACCGACCGCGGCTCGATCCCGTGGGTCGCGAACAGCCCCGGCACGAGCGGCCCGACCGCGGTGGCGGCCGGCTCGTCGCGCGCGATCGCGCGCTCCGCAAAGAAGCGCCGGCCGATCTCGAACGCCTCCTGGCCGCTCGGCAGCGAACTGAACCAGTAGATCGCCTGGTTGTCAGGCTCGACGACGACGATACGTCCGTTCGGCTTGGTGACGCGCGCGATCTCGCCGAGCGCCAGGCCCAGTTCGCGAATGTGCTGCAGCACCGCGACGCAGTAGGTCGAGTCGAACACCGCACTCTGGAACGGCAGCCGGCAGGCGTCCGCCGCCGCGTAGCTGGCGCGCGCGTTCGCCCCCCGCGTCGCCTCGACCGCCTGGCGTAGACGTTGCACCACGAGATCCACTCCGTACAGCTGCATTTGTGAGACGCGGAGACGCGAGAGCGTGACCTCACCGGTGCCGGTGCCGCAGCCGACGTCCAGGATGCGCTTGCCGGCGCGGGGTCGGAGGTTTTCTTCGAGAAATGCGGTGAAGGCGTCGTTCCACCAGCGATCGCGCAGGTGCCGGAGGGTCGAGGAAGTCAGGGCGTCAATTTCTCGGCTCATGGGTGCGGCGCAGCGGGCGGTTGCTGGGAGATCGACGACGGCGGGGACGGCATAAACGGCGGCGGGCGCGGATTGTAGCATGCCGCCCAGTGGGCCCGGTCCCGTCATCGCGGTAACCAAATTGTAATGCGTGTTCCATAGGTGGACGCCGCGCGATCACTGGAAGAGCGGGACCGTGGATCCGATACAATTGAAGTGTTCCCCAATCAAATACGGGCGCGTCAGGCTTCTCGCCGGAGCCGGAGTGAACCCATGAACACGAGAGATCTGCTCGGGGCGGCGTGTCTGTCGGTTGTGCTGGCGGCGACGCTCGCCGTGCCTGCGGCGTCCGCGCAGACGCCCGTCTCACGCGCCACGCTGACGGCGCACGCTGGAATCGTGCTCGGCACGGTGCGGGACGGCGCCGAACGCCCGATCCCTGCCGCGAGGCTCAGGCTGCGTAACCTGGACGCGGGGCGCATTCTGATGACGACGCGCGGCGATCAGGAGGGCAACTTCCGGTTCACCGGCGTGACTGCGGGTGCGTATCTCGTCGAGCTCGTCGACGAGAACGGCGTCGTCATTGGCGTCGGCCAGACCTTCAGGATTGCGCCGGCGGAAACGGTCGTGACGCTGATCCGGCTCGGCGCGCGTGCCCCGTGGTACAGCGGGTTCTTCTCCAACGCGGCGATGGCCGCGGTCACTTCGGCGGCTGGCCTCGGCGTGACCGCAGTCGGCAACGGCATCCAGCCTGCCAGCGGACGCTTCTAGTGGGCCGTATCACCCAGGTCTGGAGCGGCCGCTCCGTCGCGACCGCGAGTTTGCGGGCCAACCAACGGGCGGCCCGCTCCAGATTTCACTCATTCGTGCTACTAGAAGTCCCGGCATGTTGAACTCGCGACAGCTCAGCCCCGCCGCGTCACCCGATCTCTCCGCGACGGCCGGAGCGTCGATGCTCGAAACGCTTCCGGAGGTGCACCTGCTCGACCGCCTGTCGGTCGTCTTCAAGCACCTGCGGCTGATCCTCGGGGTGTTCGCGGTGGTGGTGGCGATCGCGATGCTCGAGTCCTATTCGGCCACGCCGATGTACCGGACGCAGGCGCGGATCGTCATCCAGGACGAGCGCTCCACGGCGGTGGCCAACCTCAACGCCAGCGAGCCGGCGTACTGGCAGGATCCCGAGCCGTACTTCAACACCCAATACCGCATCCTTCAGAGCCGCGGCCTGGCCCGGCGCGTCGTCCGCAAGCTGCCGCCGCCCCCCGCGCCGGAGCCGAGCACGATCTCGCGCGTGCTGTCGTTTCCGCGTCAGGCCATCAGCCGGTTGCGCAATTTCTCCAAGCCCGCCGCCGCCGGTGAAGCCCCGGCCGCGGACGAAAGCGCGGCGGAGCTGGCGGCCATCGGCGAGTTCCTTGGCGGCGTGGAGATCGTCCCGGTCAAGGGCACCCGGCTGGTGGAAATCGCCTACTCCTCGCCCGATCCCCAGTACGCGGCGCGTGCCGCCAACATGCTCGCCAGCGAGTACGTGCAGCAGAACCTCGATCTGAAGCTGGCGAACACGACCAACACGATCACCTGGCTGAGCGAGGAGATCGGCAAGCAGCGCCAGAAGATCGAAGCCGCCGAGCGCGCGATGGCCGAGTACCAGGAGGGGCAGAACGCGATGTCCCTCAACGACGGCCAGAACATCGTCATCGCGCGGCTCAACTCGTTGAACGACGCGGTGACGAAGGCGAAGACGGCGCGGCTGCAGAAAGAGGCGGCCTACCGCCAGCTCGGCCACGTCAAGGGAGACAGCGCGAACGCGGACACCTTCCCCGCCGTCGCGCAGAACCCGACCGTCCTGGAGATCAAGCAGCAGCTCGCCAACCTGACCGGTGAGAAGGCGAAGCTGTCGCAGCGCTATGGCGCGAACCACCCGGAGATGGAACGCATCACCAAGCAGATCGACAGCGCCTCGGTGCGGCTGAAGGCGGAAACGGCGAAAGTCCTCGAATCGATCGCCAACGACTACCGGTCGGCGATCGCAGAGGAGCAGAGCCTGAGCGCGTCGCTCGAGGACCAGAAGCGCCAGGCCATCGATCTGAACCGCAAGAACATCACCTTCAGCATCCTCCAGCGGGAAGCCGAGAGCGAGCGCCAGGTCTACAACGCGCTGCTCCAGCAGGAAAAGGAGCTGCGCGTCGTCAGCAACAGCCGCGCGAACAACGTCCAGCTGATGGACGAAGCAGAAGTGCCCGGCGGACCGTACACGCCGAACCACAGCCGCGACTGGCTGATGGCGCTGGTGCTC